>Ga0172380_10000251_pt1 | contig 112422 bp, 99 predicted proteins | sample Leawe162metaG_FD_119747 | JGI IMG/M metagenome (GOLD analysis project Ga0172380, IMG submission 119747) | Leachate microbial communities from a municipal landfill in Southern Ontario, Canada - Leachate well 162 metaG | ecosystem: Engineered > Solid waste > Landfill > Unclassified | place... | reverse complement strand
ATGGCACCAATCGGATTAAGTTCGTGAAACACTTCAGGCACCAATACAACATAACCATGGCTGGCCATTAGTTTGGCGGCACGCTCAATGGGCCCTGTTTGTTGAAAAATTTCAGAATAAAACAAAATGGTTGGATATTTACCATTGCCAACCGGACGGTGGATATAAGTGCGCATGACACCTGTGGGTGTGTTAAGGTCTGAGATATGGCTTTGAATGTTCATGATGAGCTTTCTGAATTGATTTTCAAAATACGAAACTTAAGATATTGTACAACGGCATTCATGATTTTTGGAGGATAAGTAGTCTTTGGCGATATGCAAATAATCGATATAAGGTTTGCTAAGCACCCTATTATTTTCGTAAAATGTTGCTTTCTAATCTATTTGAATCACGCGGATTATTGCGCTATCTAGGGAAGCACTGATTAAATGAGCGAGCGGGATAAAGTGCAAGGCGTTTGGTCCGCAGAAACCGAGATAGTACGCCTTGTACAGCGAGGTTTCGAGTACCGCGCTTTGCTACAATTTGCCCGCGTAGCCATTTAATCCGCGCTTCCCTAGGTTATTTCCGCTGACTTAATAACGACCAATCAACATGCAACTTACTATCAATGGAAAACCACGTAGCTTCGAAGCGGCTAACTTTAATGTGGCTAATCTTGTTCTAAATCTGGATCTAGGCGGCAAGCGTTTAGCCATTGAGCTTAATGGTGAGATTGTTCCGCGTAGCCAGTTTGAAGCGACACTGCTGGCCGATGGTGATCAACTGGAGATTGTTGGTGCGGTCGGTGGCGGCTAAGCGTTAACTTAAAGTAAGCGTCTACAGTTAACATAAAGTAAATAAAGGATATAACAGTTGTCAGACTTATTAAAAATTGCAGATAAAACCTATCGCTCACGTTTATTGGTAGGCACGGGAAAGTACGCAGACTTTGCCCAAACGCGCGCCGCGATTGATGCCAGTGGCGCTGAAATTATTACGGTAGCCATTCGCCGCACCAATATCGGGCAAACCGCGGGTGAGCCGTCATTGTTAGATTTTTTACCGCCAGAACAATTCACCTATTTACCGAATACTGCAGGCTGCTATTCGGCCGATGATGCAGTGCGCACCCTGCGCTTGGCGCGCGAGCTGTTAGATGGCCACAAATTAGTGAAATTAGAAGTGCTGGGTGACCCGAATACGCTCTATCCTAATATGATTGAAACCATTGCCGCCGCAAAAACCTTGGTAAAAGATGGTTTTGATGTAATGGTTTATTGTTCTGATGACCCCATTATCGCTAAGCAGTTAGAAGAAATTGGCTGTTGTGCTGTGATGCCGTTGGCGTCTTTAATCGGTTCTGGCATGGGTATTTTAAACCCGTGGAATCTGCAAATTATCATTGAAAATGCCAAAATTCCAGTGCTGGTCGATGCTGGCGTGGGCACGGCATCAGACGCGGCAATTGCCATGGAACTAGGTTGCCAAGGTGTGCTGATGAATACGGCCATTGCCGCAGCGCGTAACCCTGTTTTGATGGCGGGCGCGATGAAAAAAGCCGTAGAGGCTGGACGTGATGCTTATTTAGCAGGGCGCATGCCCAAAAAACTCTATTCTGCCAGCCCAAGCTCACCGACTAACGGGTTGATTGCATAGTGTCGTTATTGGTGGTCGCTCATGACTAGCGCTAAACACTACGAATGTACAGTAAAGGTAGAAGTTACCTTTATTGCCGAACAGTCAGATATTGAGCACAATCGCTACGCGTTTGCTTACCATGTGACCATCACCAATACAGGAAGCGTTGCCGCCCAGTTAATTAGCCGACATTGGATCATCACCGAAGCTAATGGAGAGCAACAAGAAGTAAAAGGTTTAGGTGTAGTGGGTGCGCAACCGTTATTAAAACCGTCTGCACAGTTTGAATATACCAGTGGCACGCTTATTAACACGCCGATGGGTGAAATGCAGGGGACTTATCAAATGGTGGCAGAAGATGGCGTGCAGTTTGATGCAGTCATTCCAGCATTTTCTCTGGTGATGCCTAGAGTATTGCACTAACCCTGAAACATGGCTTTGAACCACTAAAAACGCGCGCTACCTTGGCTCTTCGCGACTAATGTTTTACTAAAAATTATGAAAAAAATTACGCAGCATGCCTTACTCATATTGATCGCCATAACCATGGTGGCATGTGCCGATAAAAATATCAAATCCCCTACGCCAATCCTACCACCTGCTCCACCGTTAGCCAAATGTGACTGCATCATTGAAAAGCCGCCGGTTCAAATCACCGATGCTGAAAAGCCTGCCGAGCCAAAGCTACCCGACACCGCCAAAGAGCTCGCCAAGCTTGCGGATTACAGCCTGCTCAAACCCGCGCAATGGGAAGAAATCGACGGCCTGCAAACAGACAATTTGAGTCTGGCATGGTCGGCGTGGATGCAAAGCTGCTCGACCTTGGTGAATAAACCTACGTGGCAAAAAGCATGCAATGCTGCAGTGCAGTTAAATAACCAAACAACAAGTAAACCCAGTAAAAATGCAGTACAGGCTTACTTTAAACAGTATTTTTCAGTGTACAAAACAACCAATGTGGATGGCTCAGATAATGGATTGATTACAGGCTACTACCAGCCGCTGTTAAAAGGCAGTCGCACCCAGTCTGCACAATATCCTTACCCGCTGTATGCAAGCCCTGATGATTTAATAACGGTTGAACTAGACACGTTATTTCCTGAATTAAAGTTCAAACGCGTGCGCGGACGATTAGTCGGTAATAAATTAGTGCCTTATTACAATCGCGCAGAAATAGAAACCGAAGACTCTCCAGTTAAAGGGCAAGCATTTATTTATATTGATGACATTATTGATGTTTTTTTCTTGCAAATTCAAGGTTCAGGCTTGGTACAGCTAGAAAATGGCGAGCAAGTGCATGTGGGTTATGCCAATCAAAATGGTCACACTTATAATTCAATCGGCCGTTTGCTGATTGAGCGTGGGGAGTTGACGCTGGCGCAGGCCTCCATGCAGGGCATTAAAAGCTGGGCGCGTAATAATTTAGATAAATTACGTGAGTTACTCAACAATAATCCAAGTTATGTATTCTTTAGGGAACTGCCAGCAGGCCTGCCCGGTCCACTAGGTGCGCTTGGTGTGCCTATTTTGGGCGGGCGCAGCGTTGCGGTTGACCCTAAGTTTGTGCCCTTAGGCGCGCCGGTATTTTTATCTACTACCGAACCCAATAGCAATAAACCTTTAAAACGACTAATGATGGCTCAAGACACAGGTGGCGCCATTAAAGGCGGCGTGCGGGCAGACTTTTTTTGGGGCGCCGGGGCCGACGCGGGTGCAAAGGCAGGAGCCATGAAGCAGCCAGGTAAAATCTGGGTATTGTTGCCAAAAGAGTTTGTGCCCAAGTGATTGCGTTAACTTACGTATTTCACACTTTTATGTTCAATGATAACGAATCTCTAAAATACGGTCATCTATCATTCTGTAACAGCGCTATTGCTTGCGCAAAATAGCCAGTAACACGCTATTCACGCAACATCAGCTACGGGATCTGCCGTAAAATAATTAAAGAGGCCACGCCCCGTAGCCTTTGCTGCATACATCGACTTGTCCGCATTTTTTAGCAACTGCTACACATAAAAAAGGGTGCAAGTTGCACCCTTTTTTATGTGTACGTACTTAATCATACGTAAGCAATTACTTGTTTAAAACTATTTATTCATTACGTACATTGTAACTTCGAAACCGAAACGCATTTCAGTAGCAGCAGGTTTTGTCCACATAATAATTCTCCTAAGTTAATTGATTCGTACCGCTTTTGCTTAAATAGCATTTGCATTACGTGAATAGAATCATACGGCTAACTTAAACTTACAACACGACGTTAGTCATTAAAACTAGCTAGTGAAAACCATTAGAACTGCATGGAGTTGACTTTTAGGTTTTACTTTTTAAATTTATTCATTAACTTTTTAATGCCTTTACGCCCAAACTTTCTTTTAAAAGCCACTTTAGAGTCATACAAATAAAAAGCCAGCTTTACCTTGAAGGTAAATTTTCTACCAATATTGGCTAAATATAAGCCCATAAAACGCTCACGACCCGCCCAATGCAGCTTGTTACAAATACGCGCTAAATCAGAAATCCGGTATTTAATAGGCGTTGGGTGCGTATAAAAACGTGCGCGCGCGGTATCAATCAGTGAAAAATACAATTTTTTGTCGTCTAACTGCTGTACCAGTACGTTGCCACCTGACAGATCTCTGAAAAATGTGCCTGATTTGTGCATATGGTGCAGGTAATTGGCCAGTTGCGCATAAGTGTCTTCTGTACTGATGACGCAGTTATTATTAGCAAAGTGAAATTCTTTATTGCCTTTGGCAAAATGTACGAACATTTCGCCCACAGAACAATCGGCTTTTACATAATCACAGATGTAAAAGTTCTGTTTGAGTGTGCTGTCATGTTCTTGCTCAAAAAATGCAACCGGGTGTGCGGTATTCACGCCACGCCTTAAAAGCTCTACCGCGCCATTCCAGCTGCGCTTAGCCTTGCTGGGTTTAAACCTATCGAAAAATGCCTTGTGCGGATACATTTTTACCGGTTGCTTAACGGTTACCTGATTTAAAGGGTTGCGTGGGTCAGTGAGCGCCCAAATAGCATTACGTGCGTGACGCAAGGCATTATTTTTTTGTGGGCTCTTTAGGTTGTCAGGATGTAATTGTTGGCCTAACAATGCAGCTTCGTCTGCGCTGTTGGCTAAAATCATTCCAAACCAGCCGGCTTGACGGAATGGGTAGTATTGCAAGCCTTGAATATGCGCGTGGATGGCGAGGTCTTTGGCTAAAGCTAAATTGCCTTTAATGGAAATTAAGCGGTTTTTAGGCCACAGCAGGTAAATAGGCGACTCATCGACAATCTCGGGCATGGTGTTGAGTCTGACGCCATCTCGGTTAATGGCCTCGGCTTGGCTCACATCTGCCAAGTCATAAATATCTTGCAATAAAGCAACCTTACCGTTGATTGTCCATAGCGCATGGATGTCGTATTGCGCGGTTTGAAAGTGGTGAATCTCCAAGCCGGTTGCTGTTGAGATTGCCGCCTGATAACGCGCACCTTGTATCATTGATGCTACTGTTTTAAGCGCATTAAAACTGGCATGATGCCAGAAGTTTTTTAGTTCACCATCTACGCTTGCGTAGTGCGTTACACGCTCTAGCGCAGGATATTGGGCGTCATTCAAGCCGTCATCAATCAAACCTTCACGATGGCAAATCAATGCCCCCCAAAATGCTTGATCTAGCGCGCCCGATGCGGCGTTGAGTAACAGGTAGCGCACGGCATAATCTGCCTGTTTTTGTTCACCATCAGGCAATAAACGCTGTATGCGGTAAATCGCCCAAAATGCGACGGGTGAAATGAAATGTTTGATGCCGAAGTCGGTACTAATTTTTTTGAGCAACCGCGCCTTTTTTATCAGGTTAAATTTTAAGATCGTTGCCCAGCGATATTTAAACACACGATGATCAAAGCGCTCAGGTTCTGATACGCGCTCTGAAAATAGATTATTGGTGTGCACAGCGGGCAATTGCTTTTTAGCTTTGAGCAAGTCTAATATGCCAATATTGTAAATAGGCTCAAAGTCTGTGACATTAGGACCGGCGAGCTGAATATTATGTTGTTGCGTGGCAGTGAAAGCAACCTCCCAAGCGCGTAGAAAGCCATTTACCGTATAGCCCGCCCAGCGTTTTCGGTTAATGGTAGTGCCGATTTCAATCCGCGTAACACCCGCACCAAACCGTGTGAGCACCGTATCTACAAAGGCTTGCCAAATAGCGAACTCGTGTGCGCTTTCCATATTTTTTGCATGTGCGAAAGGTTGCACTAAATGCAAGGTCACGTTACATTTTTCTGCAATTAAACGCTGTAAAAAGCGCGCATTAAAGCTTTCTAAATCGCCATAGGTAAAATCAAACCGTACCTGTTTAACGCCTAGCACCTCCAGTTGTGCAATGACATAATCATCCATACTGGCCTCTGCGGCGGAGGCCACACACACGCCGATAAAATCATTGGGTACCACGTGGTTAGCTGGCGGCAAATGTCCGCGCTTGATGTAAAGTTTTCCACTTAAAATATAAGCCAAACCTTTACGGATGATCGGCCAAGTGAGCATGCTCGGTTGTTTTTTAGATGGAAGCATAGTGATTAAGGCAACCGGTAACGTTGTTCGTTATAAAGTAAATCTGGCAGCAATACATTGGCGAGCGTGCGTTGCTCTAACTCTTTTGCATTGTCAGGTGGAGAGGTTTCACTTAAATGTTTGGTTTTTGCGTCATAAGTCCCGTGTGCAGGCGCTTTGCCTGAACGTAGTACCACCACTTGATTTCCTGCTGCGCTTTCCTGCATCCAGCCAAAGTTGTCGTTATATTGCATCATGGCACGGCCAAAACTGTCAGGGGCAATACTGGATAAATCGCGCCCGGTCATGGGATGTTGTGCTTGCACGCCCATGAGCGACAACAAGGTAACAGGTAAGTCAATTTGGCTTGCAATGCCTGTGTAGCGCAGTGGTTGAATATCAGCGCCTAAAATAAGCCCAGGAATGTGAAAGTGCTCAATCGGCACGAGTGTTTCACCGCGTACGCGAATGTCATGGTCGGCGACAATTAAAAATACCGTATCTTTCCAGTATGGGCTTTTCTGCGCTTTTTTGAAAAACTCGCCAATCGCGTAATCGGCGTATTTCACGGCATTGTTATCGGTGGCTTTGGGTTGCTCGTATAGCTCAATGCGACCATCCGGAAACTCAAATGGCGCATGGTTAGAGGATGAAAACGCTAACGTGTAAAACGGTTTGCCCGTTTTGTGGTGCGCCAAAAGTTGCTCATGCGTTTTGTTGAGTAAATCTTCATCAGAAACGCCCCAGCTAGCTTCAAATACTGGATTGATATAATCTTTTTGATCCACGATATGTTGAAAACCATTGCCGGTAAAAAAACCACGCATATTGTCAAAGTGCGACTCACCGCCGTAAATAAACTCTGTGGTGTAGCCTAGTTTTTCAAGTAAAGCGGCAAGGGTGAAAAAGTTTTTTTGTGACTTTGAAAGTTTAACGGTGCTGTCGGCAGGTGTGGGCTGAAAACCCGAGGTGACAGCTTCAATACCACGCACAGAGCGCGTGCCTGTAGCATAAAGCTGCTCAAACCAAATACCTTGGCTTTTCAGCCTTTCTATATTAGGTGTCACTGGCGTGCCACCTAAAGACTCTACAAAAGTCGCGCCTAAGCTTTCTTGCAGAATAATCACCAAGTTCAGTGGTTTTTCACGTTGATGGCTGGGGTTTAGTGTGGTTAAGGTGGGGATATCCGCTTCGCTTGCACCTGTGAGTTTAAATATATCTTCGCGCGGCATCTTGCCGTAAATGTCGCTGGATTTAGTTTCTTTAAGCAAAGTATAAGTGGCGTAAACAACAGAATAACCAGAGTTAAGCACTAAGCTATTCACCATGCTATCTGCCGTAATCGCAAATAACGCAGGGTTAGCCGGGCGGTGACCTAATGAAGAGCGAATGCCAAATGCCACTAAAATAAAAATTAGCGGCCAAATAATAAGCGTTGTTTTGAGTGACCAGGCAGATTTAGCATTGAGCCAAGGCTTCATTAAACCATGCATCACATAATGCGTAAGGGCAACAAAGCCAAGAGTAGCAAAAATGTGAATACGAAAACCAACCCACAGCATGCTAGCCACTTCATGCGGGTACTTTAAGTATTCAACAAAAATACGGTTGGGGCGCACATCGTATTCGGAAATAAAGCCTGGGGTGGATACTTCTAAAAATACCAGCAGTACTACCGCTAAAGTGACCCAAACATATGTAAACCATTGCCAGCCGCGCCACCATTTAGCAATAGCGAATATGGGCATCAATAGTACGGGGATTAAGCTCAGTAAGCACAGTTGAATAATATCAACGCGTATGCCTTGCATAAAAATAGCTACAAGCTGACCTGTAGTGTTGACACGGTCAAATTTCCACAACACCAGCCCAAAGCGTGAAGCGGACAATACAATAAGCCCGACGACTAACATCACCACTAATGGCGCGTAAGCATCAAACCTGTGTGCAAATTTCCAGAGTTTTTGTACTGCCTTATTATTGATGTGTGACTTAGGACGATAGCGGGTCATGCGTTAATCTCAAACCGTAAATGCGTATTATATCGCCTTTAAGTATTGTTTTATCTGCGTTTTACCTACCAATAAAAACGGGCGCATCAGCGCCCGTTTTTACTCACTTAAAACTTAATTACACGTGATACGCACGTTCACCGTGCTCTGTCGTATCTAAACCTTCACGTTCAGATTCTTCACTTACACGCAGACCGATTAACACATCTACAATTTTGAAAGCAATGAATGAAACGGTTGCTGAGACTACAATTGCTGTAACTACGGCATATACTTGTGCCGTCATTTGTGCGGCAAAGTTGTATTCACCTACTGCATTAGCAACATAGTCATATACGCCCATGCCACCAAGCGCAGGGTTTACAAACACACCCGTTGCCAGTGCGCCAAAGATACCGCCGATTGCATGTACACCAAATACATCTAGCGCATCATCATAACCAAATGCATATTTCACTTTAGCCACAAAGAAGTAGCAGATTGGTGAAACAAGCAAGCCGATGATAATGGCACCCATAGGACCTACGAAGCCGCAAGCTGGAGTAATTGCAACCAAACCCGCTACTGCACCAGAAGCCGCACCTAACATGGATGGTTTGCCTTTGAGTAACCATTCAGCAAAAGCCCATGATAATGTCGCTGCGCCAGTTGCAATCATTGTGTTAACTAAAGCCAATGCTGCGTAACCGTTTGCTTCAAGGTTTGAACCAGCGTTAAAGCCGAACCAGCCCACCCATAGTAAAGCTGCACCAACCATAGTTAATGTCAGGCTATGAGGCGCCATTGATTCTTTACCGTAACCAATACGCTTGCCAACCATGATTGCACCTACCAAGCCAGCAACACCAGCGTTGATATGTACTACTGTACCGCCCGCAAAGTCTAGTGCACCTTTTGCCCATAACCAACCAGCGTTAGCCAATACGGTTTCAAGCGAAGCAGCGTCAGTAATTGCATCAGGACCATCCCAATACCAAACCATGTGTGCCATTGGCAAGTAAGCAAACGTAAACCATAACACCATGAATGCCAAGATTGCAGAGAACTTCATACGTTCAGCAAACGCACCAATAATCAAAGCTGGTGTGATTGCAGCAAAGGTTAGTTGGAAGGCCACAAATACTAGTTCAGGAATTACAACACCTTTGCTGAATGTAGCTCCAACAGAGTCTGGTGTAATGCCGGCTAGGAAAGCTTTACCTAAACCGCCAAAGAATGGATTGCCGCCCGTAAACGCTACACTGTAGCCATAAATAGCCCACAACACGCCCATGAGAGAGAAAATCATAAAGGTTTGCATGAGTACAGACAGCATATTTTTTTGGCGTACCAAGCCGCCATAAAATAATGCTAAACCTGGAATCACCATCAGCGTTACCAATACGGTTGCAATTAACATCCAGGCAGTGTCGCCCTTATTGGGTACAGGTGCAGGTGCTGCCTCAGCTTCTACAACAGGCGCGACTACTTCAGCTACGGCTACTGGCGCAGCCTCAACTGCGGGTGCTGCCTCAGAAGTTACAACCGCTGCCGCATCAACCGCAGGAGCAGCATCTTCAGCAAAAGTGTTGGTGCTAAAGCCAATGCCCAGTGTGGTGATTAAAGCAAATATCGAAATTAACTTTTTCATTTTCATCCCCTTATAGTGCTTCTGTGCCAGTTTCACCGGTACGAATACGGGTTACTTGCTCTAGATTAAAGACAAAAATCTTACCGTCACCGATTTTGCCGGTAGCGGCTGATTTCTCAATAGCTTCAACCACGCGGTCTAACATGCTGTCTTCAATCGCGACTTCAAGCTTAACCTTAGGCAGAAAATCCACCACATACTCGGCACCGCGATATAGCTCCGTGTGCCCTTTTTGACGACCAAAACCTTTTACTTCAGTAACAGTAATGCCTTGTACGCCAATGGCGGATAAAGCCTCACGAACTTCGTCAAGCTTAAATGGCTTGATAATTGCGGATACAAATTTCATATTGCCTCCAGATGTAAAAAATAACTGTTAGTATTGAGCGATGGGGCAGATTTTTTATACCCCACCACTTTAAATGCTGTTAAAAATTAGCGATTTTTAACTAATGCTTAGAATGCTTTTGAAACATAAGCTGTAAATGCATTGTCACCTAGGTAAGTGCCAGAAGCGTCTACATAACCAGCGGCTGAACTATCGCCTCTGCTTGAGTCTGTATCAGTATAGTAAGCGCCAACGGTTACACCGCTAGCAAAAGCTTTTGATGCGCCTAGTTTCCAATCTGTGTAGCTTAGTTTGTTATTTGCTGAACCAGCATAATCTTGGTAACCAACGTGAGCAATTGCGGTAAAGCCAGTGTCACCTAGTGGAATATTTGCGTTTAATTCAGCGTAGTAGCTACCATCAGAGTCTTTAACACCAAAAATATCGGTTAAACCGTATGATAGTTTTGCTTGCGCCCATTTGTAGCTTAATGCAGCATAAAGCTCTGTTGTTTCAGCACTTTTGTATCCAGTACCTGAGTTTTTATCGCCTGGATAAATGTACTGTAACAAGCCAACGTTGTAGCCAACACCGCTGTCACCAAATGTGCTGGCGTATCCACCATACACATCAAGCTCTAAGCTTGAGTTCTCATATAAGTTATCATCTTCCAACCAGCTAATATTTGAGGCCCAAGCGCCAGCATAAAAACCGCTAGCATGAGCATAATCAACGCCGCCTTGTAATGCCAACTCTTCGCCAGTTTGTGCTAAACCGCGGAAGATGTATTGGCTGAATAAACCAACGTTGTATGCAACAGTATGTGGTGAAGCAGGTTCTGCAGCGGCTGGTGCTGCATCTTCAGCAAATGATACTGCTGGCACTGAAAGTGCGCTTAAAACTGCAAGTGATAATAATGATTTACGCATGTTACTCAACTCCTTAGTGATAATAAAATAAAAAGTACACATTGCATCATAAGCAAAGCACGTGCCAACTATAAAACCTTTTATAATCAATAAGATAATGTTACGCCTAATCCTATGTTTTTTGTATGTATCAAGCATAATCTGCTAAACTGCCACCAACTTATTGAGGAATACAACATGCTTGATTCGCACAAAATTAACGAAATATCAAATAAAATCAAAGAGATAGCTAAAAACTCTCCGTTGGCTGATGTAGATAAAAACATCAATGCACTATTAAAGGGCATGTTCACCAAAATGGAGCTTGTTTCACGTGAGGAATTTGATGTGCAAGCTGAAGTACTGCGCAACACGCGGCAAAAGCTGGAATTATTAGAGGCTAAATTAGCGGAAATAGAAACAAAACAAAAACCATGAGGCCACTTTGATGAGCTTAGCCGTATTATATAGCCGCGCGCTAAGCGGTATGGAGGCACCCGAGGTGGTGGTTGAGGTGCACCTCGCCAACGGCTTGCCTAGCTTTACCATTGTAGGTTTACCTGAAACCGAAGTGAAGGAAAGCAAAGACCGTGTGCGTGCGGCTTTACTTACCGCGCAGTTTGAGTTTCCGGCGCGGCGCATCACGGTGAACCTCGCACCTGCTGATTTACCCAAAGAAAGCGGACGTTACGACTTACCCATCGCCTTGGGTATTTTAGCGGCATCTGGGCAGATACCTACTGCGGCGTTGAGCCACTATGAATTTGCTGGTGAATTAGCACTAACGGGCGAACTGCGCCCAATAAGAGGTGCGCTAGCCATGACCTCCAGCATGATGCGTCATGCGAATAATAGCGGATTACTACAAAATGCACCAAAACGTGCATTTATCTTACCCCAAATGAGTGCGGCTGAAGCGGCTTTGGTGCGCGATGCCATTATCTACCCGGCAAAATCACTGCTTGAGGTTTGCGCACATTTAAGCGGTCATACTGCACTGGCTCAACTAGCGCCTAACGATCAGCAGCATGAATTCTCTTATCCGGATTTTAGTGACGTAAAAGCGCAAAGTATGCCCAAACGCGCCCTAGAGATTGCCGCAGCAGGCGGACATAGCGTGATTTTGAGCGGCCCGCCAGGCACTGGTAAAAGTATGTTAGCCAGCCGTTTTGCGGGTATTTTGCCCAGCATGACCGAAGATGAAGCACTGGAAGCCGCTGCGATTCAATCATTAAATGGTAGTTATAAGCTTGCAAACTGGAAGCGCAGACCCTACCGCGCACCGCACCATACCGCATCAGGCGTGGCTTTGGTAGGCGGTGGTGGCGTCCCACGTCCCGGGGAGATAAGTTTGGCGCACAATGGCGTTTTATTTTTAGATGAGTTGCCAGAATTTGATCGAAAAGTATTGGAAGTTTTGCGCGAGCCGCTTGAAAGTGGGCATATCACTATTTCACGCGCGGCGCGGCAGGCGGAATACCCTGCTAGGTTTCAGCTGATTGCGGCCATGAACCCGTGCCCTTGTGGCTACTTGGGTCATTACAATAACAAGTGTCGTTGCACGCCGGATCAAGTGTCGCGCTATAAAGCAAAAATTTCCGGGCCCTTGCTAGATCGTATTGATTTGCATATTGAAGTCCCTGCGCTAAAAGAAGATGAGCTGATTCAAGCGAGTGATAGTGAACACTCACATGTCATTAGATTGCGTGTAGAAAAGGCACGGGCATTGCAATTAGCACGTCAAGGCAAGCCCAACAACCTACTGGGAACCAAAGAGATTGAGCAGTACTGCAAAGCCGATGATGCAGGGTTAACATTACTCAAAACCGCCATTTCACGACTCAATTTATCAGCGCGCGCATATCATCGTATTTTAAAAGTAGCGCGTACCATTGCCGATCTGAGCTGTGACGCCGATATAAAACCCGCACATATTGCCGAGGCAGTGCAATATCGACGTGGTGCAATTTAGCGGGCTAATTACCTGATAAAACAGGTTGCGTGATAAAATTAGATAAATTTTAATCACTGATTCTTCATGAACCAATCAATCGTATCAGCAACAGAAATCAAACTTCGCACACTGCTCAAGCAACGCATCCTCATTCTGGATGGCGCCATGGGTACAATGATTCAGCAATACAAGCAGACTGAGGCGGATTATCGAGGTGAGCGTTTTGCCGACTTTGCTGCCCCAGCAGGCGAGCGCCAGTTGTTTGTAAAAGGCAATAACGAGCTGTTAAGCCTCACACAACCGCAGATTATTCAAGAAATTCACGAGCAATACTTGGCAGCAGGTGCCGACATTATCGAAACCAACACCTTTGGTGCCACCAGTGTAGCGCAAGATGATTACCACATGGCGCATCTGGTTTACGAGATGAACGTGCAATCGGCCAAACTTGCCCGCGCCGCTTGCGATAAATACAGCACGCCCGACAAACCACGATTTGTGGCGGGCACGTTGGGACCTACCCCAAAAACTGCGAGTATCTCACCTGATGTAAATGACCCCGCAGCACGCAATGTGAGTTTCGATCAGTTAGTGAATGCTTACCATGAGCAGGTACGTGGTTTGGTAGATGGCGGTGCCGATATTTTAATGGTAGAAACCATCTTTGATACGCTCAACTGCAAAGCCGCACTGTTTGCCATTGATACTTTTTTTGAAGAAAGTGGTTTACGTTACCCAATCATGATTTCGGGCACGGTGACCGATGCTTCTGGGCGTATTTTGTCGGGCCAGACAGTCACGGCGTTTTGGCATTCGGTACGTCATGCCAAACCGCTGACCATCGGCTTAAACTGCGCATTAGGTGCCACGTTAATGCGCCCATATGCGGAAGAGCTGTCAAAAATTGCTGATACTTTTGTCTGCATTTATCCTAATGCGGGCTTGCCAAATCCGATGAGTGATACCGGCTTTGATGAAACACCTGATGTGACGTCAAGCCTAGTGAAAGAATTTGCTACCAGTGGTTTTGTGAATATCGCCGGTGGCTGTTGCGGCACTACCCCGTCGCATATCAAGGCAATTTACGAAGCGATTAAAGACCTGCCGCCGCGTCAGCTGCCGACACTTGCACCGGTCACCAAACTCTCAGGCTTAGAGCCATTTATCATTGATGAGACTTCGCTATTCGTCAATGTGGGTGAGCGCACCAACGTCACTGGCAGTAAAGCCTTCGCACGCATGATTATCAATGGCCAGTTTGAAGAAGCCTTGAGTGTGGCGCGGCAGCAGGTAGAAAACGGCGCGCAGGTCATCGACATTAACATGGACGAAGGCATGCTCGATGCCGTGCAGGCAATGACGCACTTTTTGAACTTAATCGCCAGTGAGCCTGATATTGCGCGCGTGCAGGTTATGATCGATTCCAGTAAGTGGAGTGTGATAGAAGCCGGCTTGAAATGCGTGCAAGGTAAATCGATTGTTAATTCAATCTCGATGAAAGAAGGCGAGGCGGAGTTTTTACGCCAAGCCAAACTTTGCCGCCGTTACGGTGCGGCCGTCATCGTGATGGCGTTTGACGAAAAAGGTCAGGCCGATACTTACGCGCGAAAAACAGAAATCTGCAAACGTGCTTATGATTTGCTTGTTGGCATGGATTTCCCGCCAGAAGATATTATTTTTGACCCCAACATTTTCGCCATTGCGACAGGAATTGAAGAGCACAACAACTACGCAGTGGACTTTATAGAAGCCACGCGCTGGATTAAGCAAAACTTACCGCATGCCAAAATATCTGGCGGCGTATCCAATGTAAGTTTCAGCTTTAGAGGCAACGACCCTGCGCGCGAGGCGATTCACACCGTATTTTTATATCACGCCATTAAAGCTGGCATGACCATGGGTATTGTTAATGCAGGCATGATGGGCGTGTACGATGACCTTGCGCCTGAATTACGTGAACGTGTAGAAGATGTCGTGCTGAACCGCATCATAGACCCAAACAATCCACTCGCCCCAACCGAGCGCATGATAGAAATTGCCAGCACGCTAGTGGCAGGCGGCAAAAAAGAAGCCGCAACGTTAGAGTGGCGCGGCACGGTGGAGGCACCCACGCCAGTGGCTAAACGCCTGAGCTACGCCATGGTGCATGGCATTACCGACTTTATTGTGGACGACACCGAAGAAGCGCGCGCGGCAGTGATGGTAAGCGGTGGCAGACCCATCCATGTGATTGAAGGCCCATTGATGGACGGCATGAACGTGGTCGGCGACTTATTCGGTCAAGGTAAGATGTTTTTGCCGCAAGTGGTGAAATCTGCTCGCGTGATGAAGCAAGCGGTGGCGCATTTAATCCCGTTTATTGAAGCTGAAAAGTTACTAGAGCAAGAGCGCACAGGCGTAGTCGCCAAGCCCAAAGGTAAAGTAGTAATCGCCACAGTTAAAGGCGATGTGCATGACATCGGCAAAAATATTGTTTCAGTCGTATTGCAATGTAATAACTTTGAAGTGGTGAATATGGGGGTGATGGTGCCGGCGGCCGAAATTTTAGCGATGGCCAAAGCCGAAAATGCCGATATTATTGGTTTGTCGGGTTTGATTACACCGTCATTGGAAGAAATGGCGTATGTGGCCAAAGAAATGCAGCGCGACCCGTATTTTCATGGTTTAAAAATGCCCTTGCTTATAGGTGGCGCCACGACTTCGCGTGCCCACACCGCCGTTAAAATCGCCCCGTTTTATGATGGCCCAATCATTTATGTACCAGATGCCTCGCGCTCAGTGGCGGTGATGCAATCGTTACTCACGCCAGAAACGCGCGATGCTTACATTGCTGACGTAAATGCAGATTACGAAAAAGCGCGTAACCAACATGCCAATAAAAAAGGGGTGCCCTTACTCACGCTGGCAGATGCACGTGCAAATAAAGCTAAACTTTCTTTTGAAGGTGAGTTCGCACCCGTTAAGCCGAAATTCATCGGTCGCCGTGTATTTAAGAATATTGATTTAAGCTTGATTGCTAAATATATTGATTGGTCGCCATTTTTTCAAACTTGGGATTTGGCCGGTAGTTACCCGGCGATTTTGAGTGATGGCGTGGTAGGCGAAGCCGCAACTAAAGTATTTGCTGAAGCGCAAGCCATGCTTAAAAAAATTATAGATGGCAGATGGCTTACCGCCAATGGCGTCATTGCACTCATGCCTGCTAACACAGTGCATGATGACGATATTGAAATCTACACCGACGAAAGCCGCGATCAAGTCGCCTTTACTTACTACGGCATGCGTCAGCAAAGCGTAAAACCTGTCATTGATGGCGTGGCTCGTCCGAATCAATGTTTAAGTGATTTTATTGCACCTAAAGGGCAAAATGGAGAACAAACAACGGCTGATTATATTGGCCTATTTGCCGTGACTGCCGGTCTGGGCATGGAGAAAATTGAAAAACGTTTCATCGATGCGCATGACGATTACAGTAGCATTATGTTTAAATCGCTCGCTGATCGCCTCGCAGAAGCCTTTGCTGAATACATGCACGAGCGTATTCGTACCGATTTGTGGGGTTATGCGGCAAATGAGAAGTTAGCTGTTGAAGTGCTGATTAAAGAAGGTTATCAAGGTATCCGCCCCGCGCCTGGCTATCCCGCCTGCCCTGACCATACCGTAAAAACCGATATGTTCAAGTTACTACAATGCGAAGAAATCGGCATGACGCTCACCGAATCATTCGCCATGCAACCGGCGGCGGCGGTTTCTGGCTTTTATTTTGCACACAAAGATGCTAAGTATTTTAGTGTAGATAAAATAGGCCAAGACCAGTTGCTGGATATGGCGCAACGCAGAGGACTGCAAAAAGAGTATCTAGATCGCTGGCTTGCGCCAAACCTCTCTTAAACTATTAGAATCAACTTTATGCACATTCACATCTTAGGTATCTGCGGCACATTCATGGGCGGCATTGCTGCGCTTGCCAAGGCGGCAGGCCACAAAGTCACAGGTTGTGACGCCAATGTTTATCCACCGATGAGCACGCAGCTTGAGGCGCAGGGCATTGAGCTGATCGAAGGTTTTTCGCCAGAGCAAACGAAGTTAAACCCTGATATTTATGTGATTGGTAACGTGGTTTCACGTGGCAATCCATTGATGGAAGCCATTCTAAATCAAGGCTTACCTTACATTTCCGGCCCGCAATGGCTTAGCGAGAATGTACTGCAAGGCAAGTGGGTGTTGGCGGTAGCGGGTACGCATGGTAAAACCACGACATCATCCATGTTGGCGTGGATATTAGAGTACGCAGGTTTGGCGCCTGGCTTTTTAATCGGCGGTGTGCCTGAAAACTTTGCAGTTTCTGCACGTTTGCCGCAAGTACCCACTCAAGATAAAAATAGTATTTCACCGTTTTTTGTCATTGAAGCGGATGAATATGACACTGCCTTTTTTGATAAACGCTCCAAATTTGTACATTACCGCCCGCGCACGGCGGTATTGAATAATCTGGAGTTTGATCACGCGGACATTTTTGAAGATCTAGACGCAATTGAAAAACAATTCCATCATTTAGTGCGTACTGTTCCAGAGCAGGGCTTGGTGGTGGCTAACGGTAAAGAAGCCAGCTTACAGCGTGTCATTGATAAAGGCTGCTGGACCCCAGTAGAAAAATTTGGTACAGATGCTGATTGGCAAGCGGCCAATGCACAAGGTGACGGCAGTTTTGATGTGCTTTACAAAGGCAAACCACAAGGTCGCGTCGCATGGAATTTATTAGGCGAACACAACCGCATGAATGCATTGGCGAGCATTGCCGCCGCCCGCCATGCAGGTGTTGCAGTTGAAGTGAGCATCGCCGCCTTAACTGAATTTAAAAATGTAAAACGCCGTATGGAAACACGCGGTGAGGTGAACGGTGTGACTGTGTACGATGACTTTGCGCATCACCCCACCGCAATTGAGACCACCGTGGCAGGCTTGCGCGCTAAAGTTGGCAGCGCACGCGACGGTTCTAGAATCTTGGCAGTATTGGAGCCGCGCTCTAACACCATGAAGCTGGGCGTAATGAAAAACGCCCTACCCGCCAGCCTGAAAGAGGCTGATTTGGTGTTTTGCTTTTCTGCTAATTTGGGGTGGGATGCTACCGAGGCCTTGGCACCAATCAGCAACAAAACCCAAATACATGATGATTTAAAACAACTGGTGACGGCAATTACGCAAGCGGCAAAACCTGGTGACCACGTGCTGGTAATGAGCAATGGTGGCTTTGGCGGTGTTCATCAAAAAATACTTGATGCATTAAAAGAAGTGTAAAACTTTGGCTAAGCCACGCAAAAAAACTGGATTAAAAACGCAGACTACGCTGATTGCCAAATTAAAAGCTATGAGCGTGATGAGTATTGCCATTTGGAGTTCAATCGCTTTACACCTTGTTATTTTAAGTATTCACTTTGAGCCGGAACTAAAAAAATTTCGTGATAATTTACCCGTATTAGAAGTGGTATTAGTCAATGCAAAAACGCAAGCCAAGCCAGAAAACACTGAAGTGTATGCGCAAGCTAATTTAGACCGTGGCGGCAATACCGAGCTAAACCGAAAAATGAAAACGGCGATGCCCGCCTTAAAGCAGCAAAAGGCAGAGTTTACAGTCAAGCCAGAGGCTATCACAAAAAAAGCCGCCAAGGCGTCTAAACAAGCTGCTGAACAAGTAAGAGAACAAAAAAACGTAGCCGAGCTAGAGAAACAAGCGCAAGCCCTGATGACACAAATTAACGCGGCCAATACTGTAGAATCCAAACGAACACAAAAGGCGGCAGCAAAAGAAGCCGATGCTGACGATCAAAAAACGCCCAATAAAAAACTAAATTTGGCTGACATCACCGCAACCGCATTAGAAATGGACCGGTTGGAAGCGATTATTTCTAAACAGCAAGATGAATACCAAAAACGTCCAAAACGTAAATTTATCGGCGGACGCACTAAAGAATACCGTTATGCCCTTTATGTAGAATCATGGCGGCAAAAAGTAGAAAAAGTGGGCAATCTAAACTACCCGGAAGCCGCTAAAAATTTAAAACTTTATGGTCAATTGCAATTAACCGTATCCATTAAGGCTGATGGCAGTATCGAGTCGATTGAAATCAATCGCAGCTCAGGACATAAAGTGCTGGATGCCGCTGCGATACATATTGTAGAAATGGGTGCGCCTTATGCGCGTTTTCCTGATGATGTGCGTGAGGAAATCGACGTGTTGAGCATTACCAGAACCTGGACGTTTACCAAAGAAGACAACCTAGCTACCGAGTAAGCGCTATTATCTTTTGCATTTCTGCGTTGTTATTTTCGCTTGCCGTACTAAACTGTACTGTCTGCGCTCAAATGCCTAGCAGAAATGCAAAATCTTAATGGCTAAACGGAGATTGCTTGATGATGACAATTAGAAAGTAGCATTTTGCAGACCAACCACTAACCAATGACCAATGACCAATGACTAACCACTACCAACACCATATATTTTTCTGCCTTAACCAACGTGAGGCCGGCGTAGCCTGCTGCATGGATAAAGGCGCAGAAGCCGCGTTTGATCACATGAAAACGCGGGTAAAACAGCTGAATTTAAACGGTGAAGGCAAAGTGCGTGTTAACCGCGCCGGCTGTTTTGATCGCTGCGGCGAAGGGCCGTTATTAGTGGTTTATCCGCAGGCGATTTGGTACACATTTATTGATAATGAAGACATTGATGAAATTATCGAAAGTCATCTAATCAATGGCAAGGTGGTTGAGCGGCTGGTCGTTTAGCTGATAGTTCAGTTCAGCAATTGAGTGCGCATTGGACATGCGCGCTAATTTTGTCAGTAAGCACTGCGATTACGTTCTCACCAAGTTGAGCTGGGTGACCATCCCGCAATGCCTCACCCCAGTGTGAGTTTGGAAAGTGTTTATCATTCTCAAAACGTGGAATCACGTGCCAATGCACATGTGGCGTTTTATTGCCCAAGCTGGCTAAATTTATTTTATCCGGATTAAAAACCTCCCTTAGCGCTACTTCAACAGCAAATACTACCTTCATCATGCGTGCGCGTTGTGGCGGTGCTAAATCGCTCATTTCTTTCACGTGGGCAAGCAGTTCGACGCGGCAATAAGCCGGGTAGGCTGTATCGTTAAGTAACACCACTCGGCAGAAATCATCTTGCCATAAGGTTTCATACGGCGTTGGTTGGCAAAGTGGGCAGCTATTTTTTACTAAACTCATTTTACATTTCTCACTCGTCATTCCCGCGAAAGCGGGAATCCATTTTGACTATGAAGTTAAATCTATATACAAGTCTCGCCATGCACTGTTGCTCGTTTCAATGAGTTCGATTTTCCAAGTGCGATTCCATTTTTTGAGTTGTTTTTCGCGCGTGATGGCCGCCAGCATTGTTTCAGCAGGTTCAAAATAAACTAACAAATGTAGCTGGTATTTTTTGCTGAACCCATCGACCAAATCATGCTTATGTTGCCAAACGCGACCTATTAAATCACTAGTAACGCCAACATATAAAGTGCCGCGCATTTTATTGCTTAAAATATAAATGCATGGCTTTTTCATTAAATCATAAGGTCAAAGTGGATTCCCGCTTACGCGAGAATGACGGCCTAAGAGGCTTGCAACATCCGCTCTAACGTAAGTTTTGCCAGTTTCGCATCATGTTCGGGTACTTTAATCTGGTTCACTACTTTGCCTTCTACCAAATTCTCTAACACCCACGCCAGATGCTGCGGGTCTATGCGCGCCATGGTCGAGCATTCACACACTACATGGCTCATAAACTGTACCAGTTTACCTTGCGGTTTCATTTGCTCAGCCAAGCGATTGACTAAGTTAAGCTCAGTGCCTACTAGCCATTTGGTGTTAGCTGGGGCTTCACTAACTGTTTTTAAAATATATTCAGTTGAGCCGACATAATCAGAGTTCAAACATACTTCATATGGCGCTTCAGGGTGAGAAATTACAAAACCATCAGGGTGCTGTTCACGGAATTTAGTGATATTTTGCAAACGGAACATTTGATGCACTGCGCAATGACCCTTCCACAGCAGGATTTTTGCATGCTTAATCTGCTCAACGGTTAAACCGCCAAGTGGCTGATCTGGGTCCCATACTGGCATTTGTTCCAAGGGAATTCCCATTTTATGGCCACTCCAGCGACCTAAATTTTGGTCTGGAAAGAACAGTACTTTTTCACGTTGCTTAAAGCTCCACTCTAAAATTTTGGGTGCATTAGTGCTAGTACAAACAATACCGCCATGTTCACCGCAAAAGGCTTTGAGGTCAGCCGCCGAGTTAATGTAGGTAACGGGCGTGATTTTCTCGTCAAAATTAAGCACTTTGTTCAGTTCGCGATAACTGCGTTCAACTTTGGCCAGGTTAGCCATATCCGCCATTGAGCAGCCAGCTGCAAGATCCGGTAATATCGCAATTTGGTCAGGACGGCTTAAAATATCAGCTACTTCAGCCATAAAGTGCACGCCTAAAAACACGATATACTCAGCGTCTAAATCTTCACAATAGCGAGATAATTTAAGTGAATCTCCCGTGTAATCAGCATGACGATACACGCTTTCATTTTGGTAATGATGACCTAAAATAACGAGGCGTTTACCTAACTTTTGTTTTGCGGCAATAATGCGACGTTGGCAGTCTGCATCATCTGCGGCTTGAAATTTCTCAAATTTAATGGGGGATATTTGCATAATAGGTATATTTTATAACGATATTTTTCTAACGTGAAAATTTTATTACATTAAGCTTAACTCTCAACCATCTATCAATGAGTATCGTCATACTGGGCGTTAGTGAAGAAGACGAGGTGAGGTTTTTATAATGCTAAGTGATGCTTTGCACCTAATCTTTTCAGTGCATCCACATTGGTCCATGAAAAAACGCGCTTTGCCGCCTCCCGCCAATCTACCCATTCATAACGCACATGTTCATCAGGTGCCAGTTTGATTGGTAATTGACTAGGTAGTTCAAGGCCAAACAAATGTTCACGATTTTGCGTTACACCAGGTGCGTAGCGGTGCTGCCAATGCGGGTAAATTTCATACACATTTGTGGCTTGCCAATCTTGAAAATCGTATTGTGTTGCGTCCAGACCAGTTTCTTCCAATACTTCACGAATGGCAGCTTGGCAGGGCGTTTCATTACCTTCTACGCTACCCGTGACAGATTGCCAAAACCCGGCTTTGTCGGCGCGTTCCATAATGAGTACCTGCAAATCTGGGGTATGAATTAACACCAGCGCGGAAATTGGGGTTTTGTAGGGTTTCATAGGTTGATACAAAATCCGCGCCTACTGGTTATTTTTTTGTCGCGGCGACTAAATTTTTCGGCAATTGGAACACCACGCTTTCAACCACGCCGTGTAGCTCTTGCACATGATTAGCGCCTAACTGTTGTAATTTCGTAATCACTTCTTGCACTAAAACTTCAGGTGCAGATGCACCCGCAGATACACCGACTTTCTTCTTGCTGACCAACCACTCAGACTTGAGATAACTCGCGTTATCTACCATGTAAGCCTCAACCCCTTGGTTCTCGGCAACTTCACGCAGTCGGTTTGAGTTAGAACTATTGGGCGAGCCGACAATAATCACCAAATCACAATCTTGCGCCATAATTTTAATGGCATCTTGGCGGTTTTGCGTCGCGTAACAAATGTCATCACTTTTAGGCGCGTTAATCAGCGGAAATCTGGCTTTTAACGCATTAATCACTAAAGCCGCATCATCTATAGATAACGTAGTTTGCGTCACAAAGGCCAGTTTTTCAGCGTCTTTTACTTGTAAAGCAGCTACATCTACAGGTGTTTCAACTAAATACATACCATGTTGAGATGGTACTCCTTCAGTTAAAGTTTCTTCAGCCTGCCCCATTGTCCCCTCAACCTCAGGGTGACCCTTATGCCCGATCATGATGATTTCCATGCCAGCTTTGCGCATTTTTTCAACTTCAATATGCACTTTTGTCACCAGCGGACAAGTGGCATCATAAGCCGTCAGACCACGCGCATTGGCCTCGGCACGTACCGCTTTTGAAACACCATGCGCACTAAAAATAACGGTGCTACCAATAGGAATCTCATCAAGTTCCTCTACAAAAATGGCGCCTTTAGCCCTTAGCTCATCCACCACAAATTTGTTATGCACTACTTCATGCCGCACATAAATCGGCGCGCCAAACTTCTCTAAGGCTTGCTCTACGATAATAATAGCGCGGTCAACGCCTGCGCAAAACCCGCGTGGATTAGCAAGCACGATGCTGGGCGTGAGGTTGGTATTGATGGTCATTTTAATTCGTTATCTCAAAATTGATGAGTGGCTTGATGCATCGGGGTATAATCGCATAAATTTTTAACAAATCGTATTAAAAACAACGCTATGAAAAACACCGCAACCCTATTGATTACCTGCCCGGACACTAGAGGCATCGTGGCGGCAATTGCTGATTTTTTACATCAACATAATGCCAACATTTTACACGCAGACCAACATCAGGATGCAGAAAATAATCTATTTTTGATGCGTGTTGAGTGGGATTTAGCCGATTTTAGCCTAGATGACGCCAGCTTTAATCAAGCTTTTGCGCCAATCGCCACCCAATTCAACATGCAATGGCAGCTCAAACGCTCACAACATAAAACGCGAGTGGCGATCATGGTGTCGCAATATGACCATTGCTTAGCCGATTTGTTACAACGCCACAAAAGCGGTGAGCTTGCGTGTGAAATCCCCCTAGTGATTAGCAACCATCGTGACGTAGAAAAATTAGTCCAGTTTTACGGCATAGATTTTCACTATATTGAGGTGAACAAAACCAACAAACAAGCCGCCGAAGCCGCGCAATTCAAACTATTTGATGACTACCAGATTGATTTAATCGTGTTGGCGCGCTATATGCAAATTTTGTCGCCTGACTTTGTATCGCATTACCCGCAGCGCATCATTAACATCCATCACTCTTTTTTACCGGCGTTTATTGGGGCAAGACCCTACCACCGCGCATTTGAACGCGGCGTTAAACTGATTGGCGCCACCAGCCATTATGTGACAGAAGTGCTAGATGAAGGCCCGATTATAGAGCAAGGCATAGACCGCATTTCCCATCGCGACCAAGTAGAAGATTTAATTCAAAAAGGCCGCGATTTAGAGCGCGTAGTACTATCAAAAGCGGTACGCTGGCACATTGAAAACCGTATTTTGCTATACGCGAACAAAACGGTGATTTTTGATTAAAATTTACCCTCACTAAGATAGTAGTCACCACTTGAAATTGTAAGAGCGGATTTATCCGCGAAGGTTTCGAGCAATTGTCATCTATCGCGGATAAATCCGCTCTTACAGCTTGTAGCCCCGATGCAACGCAGTGAAATCGAGGCTATTTAAGTTATTGTCGGCTTTAAGCCTCAGGCAGTATTTTTTCTAGCGCAAATAAATCGGCTACTTTCTCACGCTCACGAATAAGGTAAGTTTGATCGCCATCCACCATCACCTCAACCGCGCGCGGTCTAGTGTTGTAATTGCTAGCCATGCTCATGCCATAAGCACCTGCAGACATAATAGCCAACAAATCCCCTTCTTGCAGTGCCAGCATTCTGTCGTGGCCTAAAAAATCACCGCTTTCACATACCGGACCTACTACTTCATAGTTAACGGCATCAGCATTGCGGGGTTGTACCGCTTGTATTGCATGATATGCATCGTATAGTGCTGGGCGCATCAAATCGTTCATCGCAGCATCTACAATCGCAAAATTTTTCGATTCAGTTTGTTTTAAATATTCAACTTTTGTAAGCAAAACACCCGCATTGCCAACCAAGGCGCGGCCAGGTTCAAATACCAGCTTAATGTTACTCTCACCTAACTTTGCCAGCATCGCCGTTGCGTAAGCATCAAATGCCGGCGGAGTTTCATCGCTATAGCAAATGCCTATGCCGCCACCCGCATCAATATGTTGAATATGTATGCCATTTTTCTCCAGTGCATCAACCAGCGCCAGCACACGGTCAAACGCATCTAAAAATGGTGATAACTCAGTAATTTGCGAGCCAATGTGGCAATCCACACCATGCACAGCAATGTTAGGCATGGCCGCAGCTTGCAAATAAATGTCCAGCGCGTCTTCATACGCCACACCGAATTTATTATTTTTTAAGCCGGTAGAAATATAAGGATGCGTTTTGGCATCTACATTAGGATTTACACGCAGCGATACTGGCGCCACTTTACCCATAAAGTTAGCCACATCATTTAAACGTAGCAACTCGCTGACTGACTCTACATTAAAGCAAAAAATGCCCGCATTTAATGCCGCCTGCATTTCAACTTCAGTTTTACCCACGCCTGAGAACACGATTTTTTTCGGGTCACCCCCTGCGGCTAAAACACGCGCCAGCTCACCGCCAGACACGATATCAAACCCTGCGCCAAGCTTGGCAAACAAGTTCAAAATAGCCAAACTTGGGTTGGATTTAACCGCAAAGCATACCAAATGGTTCGCATCTTTAAAACCAGCACTAAAGCGCGCAAATGCTTGCGTCAATGCAGATTTAGAATATACATAACAAGGCGTGCCAAATTCACTGGCAATATTATTAAGCGCTACGTTTTCAGCATGTAGCGTATTGTTTTTAAGCGTAAAGGTGTTCAAGGTCATCACTTAAGTCATTTAAAGATTGAATGGTGCAAGCCCTATTTGCCGGTCGGCGTTGGTTGCGGATACTGCTGCTCAGGAATATAAAGCGGCCCTTTAGTGCCGCATGCCGTTAGAATATAACTCACGAGCAATAGTAATATGATTTTTTTGGGTGATATTTTCATAAAAAAATATAGCGGATAAGCAATTGACTGATGGTGTTGAAAATTGGGTTTATTCTACCATTGTTTTGTAACGGTGTACTTTGCAAGCTTTTCTTACAGCTTAGCTAACCGCTTATTCTGCGAAATTTACCGATTATCGGTTGTTGCTAGACATTGCCCCGTACCAAAGGCATGATTCATTCTAAGTAAAAAGGGGAAATAAAATGCGTGCTTTAGCAGACTTGCAGCATAAGAATTGGACTCAATCTAAGGGATTTACGCTGATCGAGCTAATGATAGTTGTGGCTATTATCGGTATTTTGGCATCTATTGCTGTACCAGCCTATTCAGATTATATCTTGCGTGGCAGAGCCGCTGAAGCAACCTCTAAGCTTGCGGATTTGCGCGTAAAAATGGAGCAATCTTTTCAGGATAATAGATTTTATACTTGCCCTACGGCTGCTGAGTTGGCAAGTGGCGCACAGTATTTTGGGTACGGTTGCGCAACAGTTGGAGTTCCTGCGATGGCTTACACGCTCACAGCAACGGGGGATGCCACAAGGGGTATGACAGGCTTTGCATTTACTATAGATGAAAATAATGCCAAAACTTCTACTTTTGCTGGTTATCCCGGCGCAACTTGTTGGCTAACTAGTAAAACTGGCTCATGTTAATTTCTATCCACAAAACAATGGCTAATAAACTCAGATGCGAGTCTGCAGTTAGTGATTCTGGACACGCCGGCTTTACGCTGGTTGAATTAATGATTGTCGTATCTATTTTGGGGATTCTAACAGCGCTGGCAATACCTAGTTATCGTGCATGGATACAAAATACGCGTATTCGCACTGCTACGGAATCAATTCAAACCGGCTTGCAAAAGGCGCGTATAGAAGCTGTAAAGCGGAACGCACAAGTAGCATTTGTGTTGGGGGCAAATTCAGCGTGGTCTATAGGTTGCGTTAACCCCGTAGCTGATTTAAATGGTGATGGTATACCTGATTGCCCTGCAATCATTGAGCAAAAAACTGTAACTGAGGGCGCTTCTTCAACGATTGCTATCACAACTACTCCAGCGGGCACGACAACAATTGTGTTTACTAATCTTGGTACAGTGTTACCTAGTCCGCCAGCCCTATCGGTTCCATTTACTCAATTGGATATCAATAGCTCCTTGACTTCGGCTGATAATCGACCCTTGCGAGTGATGATTGGTACAGGTGGCATTGGGCGTTCATGTGACCCTTATCCTAGTTTGTCACCAACCGACCCGCGTAAATGCCCATAAGGAGACACTGGTGTTGCTAATGAATAAATCAGATAAAAGCTACGAAGCTATCAATAGCAAGTCGCAAGCTGTTAACAATGCACAACGTGGCATTGCCCTGCTTGAATCTCTCATTGCTTTGCTTATATTTTCGATGGGTATTTTGGCGATTGTGGGTTTGCAAGGCTTTATGATTAAAGGTACTGCTGAAAGTAAGGCGCGGTCAGATGCTAGTTTTTTGGCGCAAAATAGAGTTGCAATGATATGGGGAGCCGACCCTGTTAATCTTGCTGCATATGCTGAAGTTGGCACGCCAGTGCCAGAACTGCCCAATGGATCAAGAGACACAGTTGTTAATGTTGTGCCAGATGGGGCTAATGTTACAGTAACCATTACTTGGCAGCAGCCAGGGTTAAATAGCGTTATTCACAACTACACTACAAATGCACGCGTAATGGGAGCGTTGTAATGATGAATTTGCAACAATTTGTAAATCAGGTAACTACAAAACCAAAAACAATAACAAAGTTGAGTGCTAATCTTTTTATCCAAAAAGGTTTCGGCTTGGTTGAATTGATGGTCGGATTAGTGATTGGTCTTTTAGCGACCTTAGTGATAATGCAAGTGTTTGCGGTATTTGAGGGGCAAAAACGTACTACTACAGGTACATCTGACGCTCAAACGAGTGGTAGTGTTGCTTTGTATAGTTTGCAACGTGATGTTCAACTCGCAGGTTTTGGTTTGCCATTGTATGACCGTAATAATATGCCGCTTACTTGTATTGCTCCTAATGTTTCGCCTGATATTGTTTTGGCTGATGGTACAGCTGGTGCTGACGGCGTGACAGATGTTGACCACGATGGTGATTTAGGTACGCCGAATATTAATATGTCACCTATTGATATTATAGACGGTGGAAACTTACCAGGCGCAACTGACACTCTAATTGTGCGTTACGGCACTACTGCGAGTGGCGGCGTGCCAGTTCGCGTAACAGGTATTGCTGCGGCACCAACGTTAGCTGTCGATACAAATATGGGTTGTCAAAATAACGATGTGGTATATGCGGTAACAGGCTCGGACTGCAGAGCCACACGAGTAAATGATCCTGCCTTAGCGATGAATCCAACGCAAATTACCGTTGCGGATGCAACAGGTATTGTGGGTGGGATTGCACCAACAAGTCTTGCATGTTTGGGTGCGTGGAATGAGTTTGCATTTAGAGTGGATTTAGCGGCGAGCCAACTAGTGAGACGTGTCAATGCTGTAGATACTCCAATGGTGGAAGGTGTGGTGAATCTACAGGCGCAATACGGTATATCAGCTAGCCGAAACAGCAACCGAATCACACAATGGGTAGATGCTACAGGAGTTTGGGCTACACCGCCTGTTAATGCTGCAGTTGTAGCCTGCGGGGCGGCGCTAGCGGATCGCAACTGTATTAAGGCGGTACGTGTTGCTGTAGTTTCACGTAATGACCTCATTGAGAAACCGGTGGTATCTACCGCATGTAGCTCAACCACGGCGGCTAACCCTACGGGAGTATGTGCTTGGGATGCAACTTCAGCAGATCCTCTGGGTGTGGGTTGGGCTGCGCCAGTTGTAGATTTATCTAATACCGCAAATTGGGATCGTTACAGATATAGGGTATATGAAACAATTATACCTTTACGTAATATGGTGTGGACGAGGTCACGATTATGATTAAACATTTAAATAGTCAATTTAAACACACATCAAAAGCTACGCATAAACAAGCTGGTGTCGTGCTGTTTTTTGCACTCATTGCATTGGTGGCAATGTCGCTAGCTGCGGTAGCGCTGATACGGTCAGTAGATACCAACAGTATTATCGCCGGCAATTTGTCTTTTAAACAATCTACGATGTTTTCATCTGACCGCGGAGTAGAAACTGCCTTGGCATGGGTGACAGCAAACCCTGGGGCATTGAATGCAGATTCAGCAGCGAATGGCTATTATGCGGTTTTAACAGATGCCGATGGGAATGGCACGATTGATGATAATGGCGATGCAAAATCTTTAGTGGATGCAAACGGTTTTGTAGATGGTACAGATGCGCAGTTGAATACAATTAGCTATGTAGTGCAACGCATGTGCCGCGTAGCGGGCCCACCTACAGCGGCGAATTGTTTATTCGGACCACCTAGTGACGGTGGTGATGAAAAAGGCGGCGGAGGGGAAGTTTTCCCTACCACTTCAGGCCCTACTGTAATTTACCGCGTTACAGCGCGCGTAGAGGGTGCAAAAAACACATTAAGTTATATACAAGGCTTTTTGTATTAATCGTATTTTAAAAGTTGCTAAATACTAAAGCAGGTAAATGAATTTTCATGTTTATTTAGAGGTAACACCATGAACAACATTAATAAAAAAACAAGCCAAGATAAAAACATATACCAAAGTAAAAAAGAGCTTGGTTATGTTTTACGTCAATACACAGCAATAGTGTTTAGCGTATTTGGTTTAGCTGCGGGTTTACTTGTTTTGCAAACAGCTTTTGCTGCAAGCCCAGACCTTGCCGAGAAGCCGTTAACGGTTTCAGGAGGTGTGGTGAAGCCTAACCTCATGTTTGTGATGGATACTTCAAAAAGTATGGAAAAAAGTTATGCAAACGACACTTTGGACGATGCGGCACAATGTAAAGATGCAACTAAAAATAAAAATGGACATGTGATTAACGGCATCACCATTGGGCCTACGGCTAATAAACCTACTAATCCCAATACGAAGCTTACTTTCTCTACCCCAAACCATAGTTCATATGCAGCAAATAATATTGTTTATTTAACTGTGCCTGGCAGACCAACCCTTTCAGGGGTGTATAAGATTCAGTTAAAGAACAACACTGGCACGGGTTGCACGGCATACAATACCGCTGTAATCGTCAATCCGCCCGAAAAGCGGAACGAAGATGATTTCGAAATAAGACTCCCACAAAAAATAGGACAAACGAATTACAGCGCAGGTAATCCTTTATCAGATCCGCCTGTGCAACCTTCCAATGGTTGCAAAGTTAATGCAACATTGACCAACAGTGGTAGTACAACGACTGACATTAATTCTCAATATGGCAGTAGCTTTGTGGAGAATTCGACTGGAATTACCGCAATACCAAGCGGCAGCTGTTACTGGCGTGACCTGAAAGATATTAACGGATGTAAAGTGACTACAGCAGCACCTGCCAACAGCGGTAGCACGACTAATAACTACAACCTTGGCGGTGGATTTGTGGAGGGACCAAGTGGGATTACAGCAACGTCAAGTACAGCTTGTTATTGGTATGATCCTTTAGATAACCCGATTAACACTGTATGTACTAGTTCTTCAACAACAGGTGAGAATAGTTTTGAAATCAACATTGCCGCAGGTGAAACGCCGGGGGCATTAACGGCAACTGAGCTTGCAGATGCTTACATCCTGTCTAGACAGGATGATTCCAAGTGCTACAGCGAGCCACCTCAACGCGCGGCAAGGGTTCAGACTTTATCTTATGACCCAAGTGTAAGTTATCGCCCACCGCCTTTGCCTAAAAAGGTAGGGCAGGGCTTACAAGGCCCTAAGGAAGAAGACCTGCATCGACTCAATACCCCAGGGACTCCCCATAATTTATTGCCCAATATGGATAGAACACATACTACTAACTGGCGTTTTGTGCGGTTGGATGGTACGCAGTTGAATGCGAGTGGAGATCCCAATAGTGGTTATTGGGGTGGTGCTACCGGTAGCACCGCAATCGTAGCGTTGAGTAGTGCAAGTAATGGCATGGGTTTTAACCGCTGGGAGGAAATGGTGTATTGTGATACGCCAAATCGCCCTACTGGCTTTACGAACGATCGAACATGGATGGACTCAAACCGCTGTGTGCAAAATGCGGCAGTACCCAACACAGCGCTTAAATCACCTAACTACCCATATCAGTACCCTGCTAGGGTGGGAGGTGGGACAACGCCTTCTAAAACTCTACTAGTAACGGCTAGTGCGGAACATCAGAATGGCCAGTCGGTGGGGAGCAAGAACCCGGTTTTTGATTTTGCAGGGGATAGGTATTATGCTTTTGGTGAATATTATAAATTTGCCTATCCACACTATTACAACATCACTCCGATTGAGTATTGTACCAACAGTAAGCTGAACGATTGTCAGTTAGGTGCATCATCTGGAGCTTATACGGTACCCGCTTATGTGCGATATTGTAAAACAGCCGCAAAAGCTTATGACATGAGCACTTCACCTGGTGCATCAGATTGCCAGGGGATGTATACAGGAAAAACGGCAAGCGACTATCGATTTGCTCGTTATGGCTTGTTTGAAAAAGTAGAAATCAGGCCGGATGTAACAAGTTATCCAAAGGGCAGTAATCGTAAAGATTGTGCTGGAGCAACCTGTACCTATGATGAAGAAATGACCAATATTGCTAATTGGTTTGCATATTACAGAACGCGCATGCAGTTGATGAAGTCTGCCAGCGGACGTACGTTTGACACGCTTAACGCTGACAATGATGCAGACTCAGATTATCGCGTAGGGTTTATTACGGTAGAGGGATATAACACAACAGGTAATTATCTGCCGATTAATGATTTTAATGGCGGTGTCAATGCACAAAAAGAAAAATGGTTTAAAACCGTCTATGGTCGGGTGCCCGCAGGCGGCACGTCCTTACGTGATGTACTCGGCACTGTAGGCAGAATTTATGCCGGAGAAAGCCCAGTGACGGGCTTCAGTAGCGACGATCCAGTTCAGTATTCATGTCAGCAGAACTTTACTTTGCTGACCACGGATGGCTATTGGAATGGTGATGCTGGCCTAAAAGTTGATGGTAGCGGTTCAGTTGGCAATCAGGATGCCTCGCCAACGCCATTACCATATCGTGAAGGCCCCGCTGTTTCGGATACATTGGCAGATGTTGCCATGTATTATTATGGCACCGACTTGCGTGACACAACGTTGGGTAATTGTACAGGCGCGCTGGGCAGTGATGTATGCCTGAATGACGTGCTGGAGAGCGGTGATGACAATAACAAAAAACAACACATGACGACCTTTACGTTAGGCTTGGGTGTAGATGGCTTTTTAAACTACTCCCCGACTTACAAAACGGATAGCTCTGGTGACTTTTATAACCTTAAAAACGGTTTGGCCGGGGTGCAGTGGCCATTGCCAGGAGCAGACAATGGTGATGCTACTTATACTGCGGCAGAGCGTGCAACAGTGGATGATTTGTGGCATGCAGCAGTTAATGGGCGTGGCACTTACTTTAGTGCTAAAAATCCTGATGAATTAATAGCTGGGATCACCGGTACTTTGTTGGCATTAGGTGATGCGCCAGGCACAGGTTCTGCAACAGCGCTTAGCAATGTAACGCCCGTGGCAGGTGACAATTACGCTTATAGTGCAAGGTTTACTACCGGTACTTGGAGCGGCAATTTATTTGCCCGCACGATTGATGCTTATGGCACTTTAAGTGCAAATGCACTCTGGTGCGTTGAAAATGAGTCCAGTGTTACGCCAGCATGTGCTGGTGTGTTTAATTCACAAGTGGCGGCTAACACTGATACGCGTAATATTTACTTTAATGATGCAGGTACGCTAAAAGACTTTACTTTTGGTAATCTTGGTGCCGCGGGTAAGAGCAGTTATTTTGATCAGGCTTATTTAAGTACACGCCTGCATCAATGGCTTGATGGGGAGTATACGGTTTATCAAAAAACCAAAGTAGGTGGAGATGCATTTGTTAATTACTTAAGTGGTCAGTTTGGGTTTGATAAGCGGGCAGCTAACGATTTAGGTGCTGGTGTTGATAATCGTATATATCGTGAACGTGGTGCGGTGTTGGGCGATATCGTGGAATCAGACCCGGTTTTTGTAGGAAAGCCAAAGTATGAATATACCGACGCTGGTTATAGTACATTTATAAGTGACAACACGGCCCGCCCAAGAACTATTTATGTTGGCGCAAATGATGGCATGTTACATGCTTTTGATGCTGATCCACTGACTGGGGGGACTGAGCGCTGGGCATTTGTTCCAACCGTAGTGATGCCTAACTTATGGAAATTAGCTGATAAAAACTACCGTAATATGCATACGAACTATGTCAATGCAGAAATGAGCGTCGGCGATGTATTTATTAACGGGCAGTGGGAAACTATTTTGGTGAGTGGTCTGGGTCAAGGAGGAAGAGGTTATTTTGCACTAAACATTACTGATCCATTAGCACCTAAATTATTATGGGAGTTTGATTCTAGTACAGAAGCTAATTTAGGCTATAGCTACGGTAAGCCATTAATAACCAAGCGTGCAGATGGTAAATGGGTAGTGGCTGTCACTTCTGGCTATAACAATACATCTCCAGGTAACGGTACTGGGCATTTGTTTGTATTAGATGCCGCTGATGGCAATGTACTAAGTGATATTTCCAATGGGGTAGGCAGTGTTGCTACGCCAAGCGGTCTGGCACAAATTGCTGGGTTTGCAAACAACCCAGTAAAAAACAATACCTCTGATTATGTGTATGGCGGTGATTTACTTGGTAATTTGTGGCGCTTTGACATGATGACCAACACCGCGACCTTAATTACCACGTTAGTTGATGGTATTGGTAATACGCAGCCAATTACTGTGATTCCAACATTAGGGGAGGCTGAAGGCAAACGAGTGATTTATGTGGGAACAGGAAAATTTATAGAGCCTGAAGATTTGCTACCAGTAAATTATAAACAGCAAACCTTGTATGCGCTTAAAGATGACAATCTTTCAAGTGCTGTTGTTGGCATACGTTCTCAAATGGTTGAGCAAACACTTAGCACCGCTGGCATTACACGTGAAAGCAGCAGTTATGGTGTAGATTGGGGTTCTAAGCTAGGGTGGTTTGTAGATCTAGATTCAGGTGAGCGTCAAAACGTTAAAGCCACATTGATTTCTGGCGTGCTGTTCGTGCCAACGATTGTGCCACCTAGCGGACTTTGTGATTTAAATGGTAAAGGCTGGCTAAATGTTTTTGACTATAAAACGGGAGGTGCAGTTGATGCGACCGTGAGCACTGTAGTGTCAACGCAAGTCTCTAGCCCAATTGCTGGTTTATACTTTACTTTTCCATTGCCTTTACCTGGCGAGACCGGACCTGGTTTTGTGACATCCGGTATAGATCGTGCTAATGCTGACAACAACAACAGAGACGATGGCGGTGGGGGTGGTGCAAACCTCAAGCCAACTGGAGGATTTGTGGGTAATCGAGCAATTTGGAGAGAGTTAGTACCATAGTAGCTTTACTAGAAATTTAACAATAAAAAACCATGGGAATAGAATGTTCTCGTGGTTTTTTATTAAGTCTTAGTTGATTGTGTTGATATGTGCACGATTTAACCCAGATTTTCGATTAACTACAACTCCGTTCGCCCTTCACACTTTTCTAACCAGTTTACTGGCTTATGAAATTGGGGAGGACCTTTACGACCTGAGCCTATCGAAGAGTGAGTGGTATTCATGGTTCGACAAGCTTACAACGAACGGTTTTTGCAACATTTTAATCTAATGGGAAATTCGGGATTACGTTTCACCCTTTTCAGGTATATTGAAAAATTAAGGACTTATATACTTAACCCCCTAAGTTTAATGGTGGTATTTTTTACAACCATCATGCCGATGAAGGTGGGTATCTGGCGTCTTTTAGCAGTATTAAGTTGCCTTATCAGCTTTCTGATAAAGTCACTAGATTTCGTACCAAGCACGGAATAACAACGTAAATTGGTGCGAAATAAAGCGTATGGAAGTTAAGTATATACCCCTAAATTATATTATCTCTTGGTGAAAAGGCATGTTATTACAATAATTGTTGAGTTTTAGGGGGAAGTCTTATAAATATTGGTAGCTATTTGTTCTATTACGCTACCATCTTTTTCAGTTTTACGAATTTTGACGGGTAAGTATTGGTAATCAAGCGCAAGCCAAAGCTCAGTTTTTTCTTCATCACTACCGCTCTTGAGTAAATGGACGGTTTTAAGTTCACCTAATTTGGTATAAATTACTTCTTCACCTTCAAAACTATATATATAGGTACGTAGGTTTTTACCGTTAGTCATCGTAACTTGTGTATTCTCTAAAGGTGGTGAAAACATAAATTGATACATAAAACTCAAGAAGTCTTGCGTACCCGCGACTAATATCTCAGTTTTATCACCTTTTGCATTATGTATTTGTAACGCACTATCACTCCATACAAATCGAGCTGTTTGAGTTTTATTTTTATCAGTCCCATATTGATAAAGATAAAAGCTTGGCACCAGACCTTTGGCTGTTACGGTCCCCTCACTTTTTTGTATGAGAGTACTTAAAAAAAGTGAGGCTAAACCTTTTGCTTGCGTGTTACTACTGATGGTGTAAGTGCCATTTTTATCAATGTTGAAAATGACGCGCGTTAAGCCTGCAACACTAGCGTCACCTCCACGTCGGACTTCAAACTCTGTTTCCGCATAATGATATGCCTGCGGCGTTGGTTTATTTGTAACATTACCCACATCTGTCTCATTTGTAGTTTCAGCTATTTCCGTCAGAGACTCTTCGGATGTCGCTGGTTCAATCGACTGTTCAACTTGTGGTGTAGTCTCTGGTGGTATATCTGGAATCTGATTTTCAGGGTTGCTAGGTGTTTCATCAGTAGGCGTAGTTTTAGCAATCTCTTCTGCATGCTCAGGTACAGGCGTGCTTTCAGAAGCAATGGCTGGTGCTGGCTCGAGGTTAGGTACAATTTTCTTTATAGGAACTTGGGCGGATTCTTGCGTTGGCTGTAAATTCACTAAACGCATCTCTAGCGTTTGATGACCTTCATCAAGTTCTGGTAGTGAGAGTGCAAACTTTGTTAGTAAAAACGTATGCAAAAGCAGCGAAATAACTGTAGCAAGTAACAAAGCTTTATTTCGCGTGAAGTGAAATTTCAGGCGGTTAAGTATATTGGCAATGTTACGAGGTAGTTGCATACTTAAGGTGACGGTGTTTCTTGTTTATTTGAAGCCTTATTATAAAGAAGCTTCGCCGTAATGAGGCCATTGATTAAACCAAAAAACAGAGCCGCAATTGCAAATATGGGAATTAAATAACTAACGCTGGCGTGGGGAATAAGCCATAGGCGGACGATTATCAACTGCCCGGCTATGTGGGCAAAGGCCGCTAAAATGCTCAATGATACGATGCTAAAGTGTTTTCTTGGCAAGTGCATGGCAAGCCATAACATCAGTAAACTTATGATTGCACCACCTAAACTAAGGGCAAAAGTGGGGGACAAAAATTGGCCGAGTAATAGGCTGCTGGCGAATACGCGCAAAATGCTGACCCAAGCGGCTGTAGCAAAACCATATTGGGTTAAAACATATAGCGTAACGATGTTGGCAATACCGGGCTTAACGCCTGGAATGGGCGATGGAATCACCGCCTCAATCATGTGCAAGGCAATGGCAAATGCCGCGAGCTTGGCAATGCGGTGGTCGTCAGCCGTGGTTTGTATTGGAGTGTGCTTCAAAGTAACTCTAGCTAATAGTTAAGTGAGTCATAAGGTTTGTTTTCACCTATCAACTCTAAGCTAATTTGATTAGGCAAGCAAATAGCGGCTTGCCCCGCGCGCGTTAGCCAGCCTTGATGCACGCAGTATTGATTATGGCATGGGGATTTTGAAAATCGTGCCTTACCTTGCGCAATACTGATGACTGCGGTGCCGATGGGCCCATGCACGTGTACATCGCGCTGCTGGTTTAGGGTGTAGGTGGCATAAATTTTATCACCAAGTCTAATTTGTACTTTAGTGGCGTGTTCGCTGGACCATAACGTTTGAAATAAATAGACAATGATGATTACACTGCCTGCCACAATGAGCCAGTCACCAAGCCGTAGCGTTTTAATGGCGTGTTTAAGGTTGTGTGGTAAATTTAACATTTGTATCAAGCCAATGTAATTTTTGTGCCATTGCTTTGCTGACACGTATGTTGGATTTTTGATCAATAACCATCCAGTTTTCAACACCAAATACGGCCGCGGCTTGTGCTTTATTTTCAGCGGCTTCAATAAAAATAGGTTTTGAGGCTACGTCTGAAAGTACGCCTGCATGTGTTTGCGGTGAAATAAGCACAGTCACCGCTTGTGTATGTTGTACAGGGTAACCCGTACGTGGGTCGATAATATGGCAATAACGTTTACCGTTGTGTGTAAAGTAGCGCTGGTAATCGCCTGATGTGCCAATTGCCCAGCCATCGGGTAAATCAAGCGTAGCGATTGCTGATGGCTGGCGCGGGTGCTGGATACCTACGCGCCAAGGCTTTTTACCATGTTGACCAAGGGCAATGATATTGCCGCCGATGTTGATGAGTGCGTGCTTAACCTGTTGTTTGCGTAAATAATCGGCCGCCATGTCTAAGGCATAACCTTTGGCGTAGCCACCTAAATCAAGCTTTACTGCCATGTTGTTGCTATAAGCATTATAGTTTTTAATGACGATGTCCGTCATGCCGGGCTTGCTTTTGACTAAGGCTTTGATTTTATTATCGTCAATATTAACCGCGCCAAATTCGTCACGCTGAAAGCCCCAGGTGCTAATTAAATGACCGATGGCCGGGTTGAATAAGCCGTGAGATTTGACTGAAAAATTTGTAGCATCCGTGAGCATTTCTGCAAGCTGCGGACTAATGCTCACGGGTGCTTTACCTTGCGAAAAAGCATGATTAAGTGCGCCCAGTTCGCTTGGTTGGTTCTCGCTGACTGGTTTCCACGCATGTAGTTGATGATGCAAGCTTTGAAAATCCTGCAAGATATGATTGGAGAGTAATCTGGCGCGTTCATCTGGTTCGCCATAAATACTGATATCGACTAAGGTGCCAAATACATAACTTTGGCTATGGTAGAGCGGCTCTTTGTTGTAGGCGTTTAGCGCAAAAACGGCCATACCTAGCAGGGCAAGCAATAATAAAGTGGCCAGCAAACGTAGCCTCGATGGAGGGTATTGAAATCGAGGGTGTATCATCACTAAACCTTGATTTCGCTGTGCTGCATCAAGGCTACCGCTGCTACCATTGCCGTGGCACTATCACGCGCTAGTGCAGTTTTTATATTCGATGCCAGCGCGTCCATAAAAACACCGGCTGGCTTACAATCTGTTTGCGCTGCAATTTCTACCATGCCGGTGGGACTAGTGACGTTAATTTCGGTTAAATGTTCACCAATCACATCAAGGCCTACTAAAAACAGCCCTTCTTGCTTGAGTGTTTTACCAACGGTGATGGCTATTTCATGGTCACGTGCGCTGAGTGGTTGTGCAAATCCCGTGCCGCCGGCGGCCAAATTGCCACGTGTTTCACCCGCGAGTGGAATGCGCGCAAGAGCATAAGGTAGCGGTTCGCCATCAATCACAATAATGCGTTTATCACCTTGCAAAATAGCGGGCAGATAACGCTGTGCCATAATGGTGCGTGTGCCATGTTGGGTGATGGTTTCCAGTATCACGCTGATATTAGGGTCGGTTAGCGTAAGCCTGAAGATGCTACTACCACCCATGCCGTCCAAGGGCTTTACGACGATATCCTGATGCGTATTTAAAAAATCTCGAATTAACGTATTGTTTGCCGATACTAAAAATTCAGGTGCAAATTGTGGAAAGCGCGTAACAGAGAGTTTTTCATTCCAACTGCGAATAGCAATCGGGTTGTTATAAACCTTTGCACCTTGGCTCGCGGCAATTTCTAGCAAATAAGTGCTGTATAGATATTCGTTATCAAATGGCGGGTCTTTGCGCATGATAACGGCATCAAAGGCTGCGGGCGAGTATTCAACCTCGTCGCTTAACGTGTGGCATTGTGCCGTAAAACTAAATTTTTTCGCTTTAATCCTGGCTTGGTCGCCACGTAAAAATAGATCGTGTTGCATGCACACAAACAGCGTATATCCGCGCTGGCTCGCCTCGCGCATGATGGCAAGGCTGGTGTCTTTTTCGCTTTTCAGGCTTGCGAGTGGATCTAGAATAAAAAGTAGTTTCATGTGTGTTAGCTTAAAATCGCCCTCTCCCCAACCCTTTCCCGTAAACGGGAGAGGGGGTGCTAATGGTGCAAGGACATAAACCCTCGCCTTTGGGGAGAGGGTGCACGATAGTGCGGGTGAGGGTGTTCTTGATTTTCATTTTGTCTTAAAAAGTATTTACGCATAATCACTATTGATTCAGCGGGTCTTGCTCCTGCAACTCAATTGCCGCCGCCAACAAAGCCAAACGTGCGACTACGCCGTAAGCGTAAAAACGATTAGGTGTTGCATCGGGCGCACCCGCACAATCAGGCAGCGTGCAGGGTTTTTCAAAGGCCAGCGGTACAAAATGTGAGCCAGGCGCGTTTAAGTTTTCATCAATGGCACGCCCTGTGTGCACTCGGTAAAAACCACCAATCACAAAGTGATCCATCATATACACCACCGGCTCAGCAACCGCTTCGTTAATACTCTCAAAGGTATAAACACCTTCTTGAATAATCACTTCGGTGACTTCCAGCCCTTCTTTCACCACCGACATTTTATTGCGGGCTTTACGGTTTAAGCCGCGAACATCGTCAGGTGATTTTACCGTCATGATGCCCATGCCATAAGTACCGGCGTTGGCCTTAACAATCACAAATGGCGCTTGTGTCACGCCATATTGCGCGTATTTGATTTTTATTTTTTCCAGTAACTGTTCAACTTTGGTGGCAAGACAATCTTCACCAGCACGCGCATTAAAATCAATGTCACCACAGGTGTCAAAATAGGGGTTAATTAGCCATTCATCAATGCCTAGCAAGGCTGAAAAATCAGCCGCTACTCGGTTATAGGCTGCAAAATGTTGTGATTTACGGCGTGTGCTCCAACCCGCGTAGAGTGGCGGGATTAAATCCTGTTCCAGATTTTTGAGTATTTCTGGAACGCCACCAGACAAATCATTATTGAGCAAAATGGCGCAGCTATCGAATTCTTTTAGCGACAGTTCATTGGACTCAAAACTCTGTAATTTAATGCGGTTGCCAACGCGCACCACAGGTTCTAGCAATAAATACTGGCCATCGTGCGTTTCAAGTTTAGTTGGCGTGGTAATTTCAGGTGAAATGGAACCTATTCTGACATCCATCCCTGCTTGCTTCAATATGTTGGCAAGTTCAAGCACGTTGCGTAAATAATAGGTATTACGTGTATGGTTTTCAGGAATGATCAGCAGCCGATGCGCTTCAGGGCATATTTTTTCTATCGCGACCATTGCCGCCTGCACACTCAAGTGCAAAAAATCGGGGTTGAGATTATTAAAGCCAGCCGGAAATAAATTGGTATCCACAGGCGCTAACTTAAAGCCCGCATTGCGCAAATCAACTGAAGCGTAAAAGGGCGCAGCGTACTCTAGCCATTGGGTGCGAAACCAATGCTCAATATTTGGCATGGCTTCTAACATGCTTTTTTCTAAATCCAGCAGCGGGCCATTGAGTGCGGTGGTTAAATGCGGAACCATAATCTACCTTTAATAATTAAGCTTTTTGTAGGTGCTTTGTAACCTCGATGGAACGAAGTTAAGTAAGGTTACAAAGCTACACGACTTGATGCGCCTGTGCGTCAGCGTGATAACTACTTCTTACCATGGGGCCGCTGGCGGTATTATTAAAGCCCATAGCATCGGCTTTTTGTTTTAATGTTTCAAAAATCTGAGGTTCAACGTAACGCATCACAGGGTGATGATGAATACTTGGTTGTAAATATTGCCCTAATGTGAGCATGCTTACGTTGTGTGCGCGTAAATCTTGCATCACGGCTAAAATTTCGTCATCTGTTTCACCAAGCCCCAGCATTAAGCCTGATTTTGTGGGGATATGCGGATAAATCTCGTTAAATGCCTTGAGTAAATTGAGCGAATTTTGATAATCAGAGCCGGGTCTTGCTTGTTTATAAAGTCGTGGAATCGTCTCTAGATTATGATTCATAACATCCGGCGGTGCCTTGCTTAAAATCTGCATGGCAATATCCAGGCGGCCACGGAAATCCGGCACTAGAATTTCTATTTTGATATTAGGAGACTTTGCCCGCACAGCAGCAATGCAATCTACAAAGTGTTGTGCGCCACCATCGAGTAAATCATCACGATCTACACTGGTAATCACCACGTATTTAAGTTGCATTTGCGCAATGGTGCGGGCTAGGTTTTCTGGCTCATTAACATCAGGTGGTAGCGGCTTGCCATGGGCTACATCGCAGAACGGGCAGCGCCGCGTACAAATGTCACCCAAAATCATAAAAGTTGCAGTGCCGCTACTAAAGCATTCGCCGATATTGGGGCAACTGGCTTCTTCGCACACGGTATGCAGATTATTGTCACGTAGCGCACGTTTTATTTCTTGATAACGTGCGCCATCGGGCGCTTTCATGCGGATCCATTCTGGTTTGCGTTGAATTGGCTGCGGAATGATTTTGATTGGAATACGCGAAGTTTTTGCCGCGTCAATTTCTTTTACTCCGGCAATTTTTTGGCTGGCAACTTTAGTGGGGGTAGCGTTTGTCATGCTTGTTTCCGTATCATGAGCCCAATGACTCATGCATGTGTTTAGGGAGTCTCGAAAACCATATTTTTTGAGGTTCCCTCTAATTTAGCGGTGAGTTTCTGTACTAACAACTCACCTAATGTTTGTGTATTTGCGGTAATGCCTAAATTTTTAGTTTGCATAACCTTCAAACCAGCGTAGCCACATGGGTCTATCGCCTCAAATGGAGTTAAATCCATCTCAACATTAAGACTTAATCCATGATAACAGCAATTATTTTTGATGCGTAAACCAAGTGACGCGATTTTAGCTATTCCAGCGTCTTTAAGTTGCACATAAACGCCAGGGGCCTCTTTTTGTGACGTGGCAATGACATCGTAATCTGCCAATAATTCTATCACCGTATTTTCTAGCAAGTTAACCAGGCCACGGATATTGAGCTTGCGCCGTGTTAAATCCAGCATCACATAAATGATGACTTGCCCCGGACCATGATAAGTGATTTTTCCACCACGATCTGTATTGATAACGGCGATATCATCACGCGCAGGCTGACGTACATTTTTACGGTTAAGGCCTAATGTATAGACTGGAGGATGTTCAGTTAGCCAGACTTCATCCGGGGTGCTACCGGTGCGCGCGGCAGTAAACGTTTGCATGGCAAGGCTGATGGCTTCAAATTCTGTAACCCCCAAGCGCCGTATTATTAAAGATTGCTGCATGACGCGCTAATAATTAGAGCGCAAATTTTACCAGCGGGTGCGCACTCAATAAGCGGTAAATGTCATCTAATTGCGCTTGAGAGGTCACGTGTACAGTGCAGGTAAGACTGATATATTTACCTGCAGAGCTGGCGCGCATTTCTACTTGCTCGGCACTGAATGCAGGCACAATGGTTTGAATGACGGCAATAATCGTGGCAGAAAATGACGCTTGAGTTTCCCCCATGACCTTGATAGCAAAGTCACATGGAAAATCAATTAAAGGTGGTGCGGTGTGTGGCTCTATATTAGTCATGCGTGTTCACCATCATTTTTTAAAAAGCATTGGTACACTAAACATACCAAAAGCGTGCTTACTTTTGGTATGTGTGGGCAAAATAGTTTATTGAAAAAGAAGTTTAATAGAATCCCATGCGCGCCCAAAGATGCCCGCAGCACCAATAGACTTTACTGCAACCAGCGCACGCTCATCAATGGTTTTGCCATTGAGGGTAAATTTAACACTGCCAATCACCTGCCCTTTTTTAATAGGGGCAATCAGCGGTTGCGTGCTTGAGACCACGGCTTTAACATTGGCATATTCACCTTTGGGTAACGTGAGATACAAGTCGTTAGCAACCGTTGACGCAACCTGATTTTCGCTACCCTTCCACACTTTAAGCTGACTGATACTTTGCCCTTGCTTGTAAACTAAATTGGAGTCGAAAAACTGGAATCCGTAATTGAGCAGCTTTTGGCTTTCAGTTGCGCGCGCAGCATCGGTAGGTGCGCCTAAAACTACAGCAATACGGCGTGTAGTACTGCGTTTTGCAGTAGAAATTAAACAATAACCAGCAGATTCTGTGTGGCCCGTTTTCATACCATCAACAAAAGGATCTAACCATAGCAAGCGATTGCGATTGGGTTGTTTAATATTGTTGTAGGTATACTCTTTAACTGAATATAAACGTTTGTAATCTTCAGGAAAATCATGAATCAACGCGGTGGCCAAAATCGACAGATCCTCGGCAGTCGTATAATGTTCCACATCGGGCAGGCCGGTAGCGTTCATATAATGCGTGTTTTTCATGCCTAAGCGTTGCGCTTCTTTATTCATCATGCCGGCAAATAGCGCCTCAGTACTGGCAATACCTTCGGCTAAGGTGATAGAGGCATCATTGCCCGAAGCAATAATCATGCCGTGCAAAAGCTCATCTACCGTGACAGGTTTATTAGGCTCGATAAACATTCTAGAACCTTCAGCTTTCCATGCAGCTTCGCTCACAGGTAATGTTTGGTTAAGCGTCAAGTGACCATTTTTAACGGCCTTAAAGCTTAAATAAGCAGTCATTATTTTGGTTAATGAGGCTGGCTCAACACGCATGCTGCCATTTTGGGTAGCAATAACATGCCCGCTATTAAAGTCTTTAAGTAAGTACGCTTTGACTGCCAAATCTGGTGGTGGTGCAATTTGCGCAGTAGTGGCATGCGCAAACTGGCTAAAAAGTAAGGAAACGGCTAGCGTGCTTGCAGCAACACCGCTGATAAAAGAGTTCAGATATAGGGGTTTAATAATAGTTTGCATGGAATCTTATATAAGTAATTACTGATTGGTAACGATTGCGGAAATGTTTAATTGTTTACGCACTTTGCCGGCAGTAGCATCTGCCTCTTTTCTGGTATCAAAAGGACCTATTTTGACACGGTACAAGCCATTATTATACACGTTAGCAACCGCGGCATTGCCGCCAATATCTAGGCCCATAATTTTCTTTTGCAACAATTCACCATTGCCCTCATTTTTAAAAGCGCCAACTTGCACATAATAACTAGCTGACTTTGCGTCTAGCCTATTGTTGGCAACTACTTGATCTGCGCCGTTGCTATTGGCGGTCTCGAGCGTTATTGCTGGTGATTTTTCAGCGGACAAAGAACTGGTTACGGCGTTATTCGCTACCTCTATATTGCGATTGCTAATAGTGTTACGCATCGCTTCAGCGCTGGTGTCAATCGCCTCTACTTTTACCAAACCGCTACCTTGCGCGATAAGACGCAACTGATAAGCGGCAGCATAAGATAAATCTATCAACCGCTCATGCTTAAAGGGGCCGCGATCATTGATGCGCACTACTACAGATTTTCCGTTTTCAGGATTGGTCACTTTGACGTAACTGGGGATAGGTAACGTGGTGTGTGCACCTGTCATGGCATACATATCATAAATTTCACCACTGGATGTTTTTTGGCCGTGGTAACGTTTGCCATACCATGAAGCCATACCTTGCTTTACATAAGGTGCGTAGCTTGTCATCGGGGTGTATTTTTGACCTAAAGCAGAATACGGTCTATTGGCACGTGTGAGCGGTTTTTCTGTTTTAAGTGTTGCGCTGGGAATAAGATCAATATCTGCAGGCGCATTGTCGCCCGGGCCATCATCTAAATAATAACCGCCTTTTGTTACGGTAGCTTGTGTGCTTGGTGCGGGGCTATTTTGCTTTTGCATGGGCTTTCCACCACATGCAACCAAAAGCGTGATACATAGGATGACAAGGCCTTGCTGAAAATGAATCATTTAGTAACCTCCATTTAAGTTGGGTTAGGTGGCGACCAGTTTTTTATGGGTGTGTATGCTCATCAATATGCCAAAACTTAAACACAACATCACCATGGAAGTGCCACCATAGCTAATTAAAGGCAACGGTACGCCAACCACAGGTAAAATGCCGCTCACCATACCCATATTTACAAACGCGTAAGTGAAAAAAGTCAAGGTAATGCTACCCGCCAACAACCGGGAAAAAGTACTTTGCGCCTGTGAGGCAATCACCAGCCCGCGAATGATAATCAGACTAAAAAGACCCAGCAACATCATATTACCTAAAAATCCAAATTCTTCGCTAAATACGGCAAAAATAAAATCTGTGGTGCGTTCAGGTAAAAAATCAAGTTGTGTTTGCGTGCCATTTAACCAACCCTTACCCGCAGATCCACCCGAGCCGATGGCGATAATCGCTTGTATAGTATGGTAGCCAGAGCCAAGCGGGTCTTGGGTTGGGTCAAACAATATCTCTATGCGGCGGCGCTGATAATCATGCAGCATCGACCAAAAAACAGGGGTGAGACTAGCAAGTAAAGTGGTGACGCCTAATAAAAATTTCCAATTCAAACCTGCTAAAAATAGAATAAAAAACCCGGAGGCCGCAATGAGTAAAGATGTGCCCAAATCAGGTTGCTTCATAATGAGTGCAACCGGTATGGCTAGTAGCAAACCAGCAAATGCAAAATGGCTAGGTTTGGGCTTACCTTCGCGCTTAGCAAAATACCAGGCGAGCATCATTGGTAGTGCAATACGCATAATCTCTGAAGGCTGAATGTGAATAATGCCGACATTTAGCCAGCGCCGCGCACCGTGGCTAATGGTGCCAAACAGAGCAACACCAATCAGTAGTGTAACACCCAGCAAATAGAGCGGTAGCGCAATGCGTTCTAATTGGTTAGGCGGAATATTTGCAACCAACCACAGCACGCTGAGCGCCACCGCAATATTAATACCGTGTGCATAGACACGTTCAAAACTTTGACCAGATGCACTGTACAGTATGAATAAACTCGCCAATAACGTAAACAACAAGCAGGCCATTAAGAATGCATCAATATGCATAACGAAGCGATGGAATAATCGGCTAATCATACAACTCCTCTTCTGGCACGAGTGGCGGTGTGGTCGTAGCCGCGTTACCGGTCGCGTTAATTGGTATTTTAACGTCTATTTTTGCGGCTTCTGCAATTGGCAATTTACCCAGCAAGTAATAATCCATGACTTTTCTGGCAATTGGCCCCGCCGCAGAGCCCCCATGGCCGCCGTTTTCTACAACCACGGCTAAAGCAATTTGAGGGTCTTCCGCGGGTGCAAAAGCAATAAATAAAGCGTGGTCACGATGGCGCTCGTTAATAGTATGTTCGTTGTATTTTTCATTCTGCCTAATGCCAATCACTTGTGCCGTACCCGTTTTAGCCGCGATGCTGTAACCTGCATTGGCACCGATACTGGCTGCCGTGCCGCCAGGCAACGTCACATCAACCATGCCGCGCCGTACAATATCCATATTGTCTGGATTCAGCGTTATTGTATCTTGTACCACGGGTGGCAAAATGTGGCGCTTGCCTGTGAGTGAGTTTTGAATTTGAGCAACCAAATGTGGCTTCATAGCAACACCATTGTTGGCCAAAATAGCGGTCGCTTGCGCTAACTGCAACGGGGTAACCAAGGTGTAGCCTTGACCTATGCCAACAATCACAGTTTCACCTGGATACCAGGGTTGCTTAAAGCGTCGCATTTTCCACTCCGGAGTTGGCAGTAGACCCTCAATTTCACCCTTGATATCAAAGTCACTTTTTCTACCAAAACCAAAGTGGCGCACAAACGAGGTGAGTTTTTCGATGCCTAGCTCCATGGCTAAACCATAAAAAAATGTATCGCAAGAAATGGTAATGGCACGCTGCATGTCAACAATACCATGTCCGCTTGGTTTCCAGTCTCGATAGCGATGACGGCTATTGGGCAAGCTAAAGTAACCGGCATCATGAATAGCAAATGGTGGTGTACGTTTACCGGCCTCTAGCCCGGCAAGGGCTACAAACGGCTTAAAGGTAGAACCTGGGGGATAAATGCCACGCAGTGGGCGGTTGATTAGCGGCTTATCCAGAGAATCATTGAGTAACTTCCAGTTCTCAGTATCAATACCGCCAACAAACAGATTCGGATCAAAGGTTGGCTGGCTCACATAACTTAATACTTCGCCAGTTTTAGGGTTGATGGCAACAAGCGCGCCGCGGCGATCACCAAATGCGGTTTCGGCAATTTCCTGCAACTTGCTATCTGCCGACAAAATCAGGTTGTCACCCGGTATCGGCGCGTTGCTTGATAGCACGCGTACGGCGTGGCCATCGGCATCGACTTCAACCTGCTGGAAACCCGTGGTGCCATGCAATTGATTTTCATAAAACTGCTCTAAACCGCTTTTGCCAATATGATCAGAGCCTTTATAGTTGGAAAGGTCATCAGATTTTTCAAGGTTGGCTAAATCTTTATCGTTAATGCGTCCGATATAGCCCACCATGTGTGAGCCAAGCTTACCTAATGGATAATGCCTAAATAGGCGCGATTTGATTTCAACGCCTGGAAAGCGGTAATGATTCACGGCAAATTTAGCCGCTTCAACTTCATTAAGATGCGTGCGGATAGGCACACTTTCGAAATTACGGCTTTCTTGCCGCAGTTTATTAAAGCGTTTGCGGTCAAGCGGGCTTATTTCAACAAACTGGCTAATTTCGGCGATAGTGGCTTCAAGGTCTTTAATTTTTGCAGGGGTTATTTCCAGCGTATAAACAAAAAAATTGTGGGCGAGCACTACCCCACTTTTATCCAGAATTAAGCCGCGATTGGGTGCAATGGGGATGAGTGAAATACGGTTGTTTTCAGCCAGCGTTTGGTAATGGTTATATTGCTTTACTTGCAGGTAATAAAAGCGGGAGGCAAGTAGCGCGAATAGGCTTAACACCACTAATGCGGTAAATCCTAAACGTAGCCTGAAATAATACTGCTCGTGCAGGTAGTTTCTAAGTTCTGCCCCCATACTTACATTACCCGCGAGAATGCTTGCCAGTGTTTAATCCCAGCATGACCGCAAGTTGCCAGATTAAAATACCGGTGATGCTTGGTAAAAAATAAGCCCAGCCCAGCCACTCATTACCAGCAAAGGTTTTGAGTACAAGTAAAACAATCTGTGAAAGCACTAGCAATAAAAAGACATAAACCAATTGTTGCGTGTTGTTAAATAGCACCAGGCGACGCTGATACACCACTGCCACAAAAGTAGTCACTGTATATGCGAGCGCATATTGACCAAAGACACCACCCGTTGCCAAGTCAACCAGCAGCCCCACAAACCATGCAGTACCCACGTTGCATTGGTTTGGCGCACGCAGCAACCAATAGATAATGACCAGTAGCATAAAATCTGGGCGCAAACTAAGCGCGATACCGGACCACGGCACAAGCAGGCCGATAAATGCGAATAATAGCGAAAGGTATATAAATTTAAGCTGGCTATTATGCATGCGGTTTGTTGGCGTTGTCAGGTTGAGGTTTAGTTGAGTTTTGCTGTTGCTTGGGCTGTTTTAGCTTTTGAGGCTGAGTTTTTTCGGCATTATTTTTCTTGTCACTCGTCTGCGAAGGCGGATTGTTATTGACTATATCAACTTGAGGCGTGCGCACTAAAAGCACCTGCCGATGTTTTTCTATGCCCCCTGTTGGCTCGCAGACAATTTGTGCAAAAGGCGAGCCTGGGCTCACTTTTATATCTGTCACCGTAGCAACGGCAAGTCCTACCGGATACACCCCATCAATACCGGACGTGACCAATTTATCGCCGCGCTTAATATCGACATTAGCGGGTAAGTATGGTAAATCCAGAGTGTTATCACGACCGTGTCCAAAGGCAATCGCACGCAAACCATTGCGCTCCACTTGAATCGGTATCGCGAGCGACTTGTCGGTAATCAGCGTGACCTCGCTAGTTGACGGGTAGGTACGGGTGACCTGACCAATCACGCCCGCCGCATCAACCACCGCCGCGCCAGCTGATACTTCATGATTGGAACCACGGTTGACGATAATTTTTTTAGTAAAAGGGTCGCGGCCGACATGCAGAATCTCGGCTAATGCAGTGCTTTCAACCAACGTTTGATTGGTTTGCAACAAATCACGGAGATTTGCATTTTCAAGCATGAGCATGTTGAGTTGCTGTAGCGCAACATCTTGCTTTAAAGCTTGTTTTTTTAACTGTTCGTTTTCGTTTAATAAGCGATGATGGGTTGAAAAATACTCATTTGTAAACTGATAAAGCTGAGATGGTGCATTAGCAATCAATTGCAAAGGGTGCAATAGCACCATCAGGTTTTCACGCACGGTTGCAAGATATTGCAACCGTGCGTCAGTTGCAATGAGGGTCAAAGATAAGGTGGCAAAAAAAACCAGTCGTGCGAAAGGACTTGGGCCGCGCGCAAAGAATGCCGGGGCCTGCTGTTGCTCAAGATTTTGATGAAAGCCTTGCACCATTATTCGTTATATCGACCTTTTAGTATGACGTGAATTATGTAGCACCGAGTGGTTAATTAAGAAATTAGGCCGTATCTAACGGCCTAATTTCTTAAGGGCACCTCTATTAAGTCAACTTCCGTCGCCATACTGCGTTACTCGTAAAAAATTATTCCTTACATATCAACCATATGCTGCGTCACAATTTTTTACTCGCGCCTTGTCTGGCTTTGCAACTTGACTTAATAGAGGTGCCCTAAATACTATCCATTATTGGGCGCGAACCCAATGAGCGCTTTTAACAACCATTTTTATAAAGACACGCTCAAATGTGTATTCAAAATGTTAATTCGGGCTTTCCAGCTTACTCGTAAGCAAAAATGCTTGCTAACTTATCCATATCTTCTAACGCGCGTCCACAGCCACGCGCCACGCAGGTGAGCGGATCTTCTGCAACAATAACGGGCAAGCCTGTTTCTTCTACCAACAATCGATCCAAGTCGCGCAATAAAGCGCCGCCGCCGGTGAGCACCATGCCTTTTTCAGCGATGTCTGCACCTAATTCAGGTGGCGTTTGTTCAAGCGCTGATTTTACCGCACCGACAATTGCATTAAGCGGTTCGGTGAGCGCTTCTAAAATTTCATTGCTAGAAATTGTAAACTTACGTGGCAAGCCTTCTGCAAGATTGCGACCGGTGACTTCCATCTCTAATACTGCAGAGCCAGGGAAAGCAGAGCCGATGGTTTTTTTGATATTTTCAGCCGTAGGCTCTGAAATTTGCATGCCATAATTGCGGCGAATGTAATCAATAATCGCCTGATCAAATTTATCACCGCCCACGCGCTCAGATTTTGCGTAAACAATTCCGCCCAATGAAATAACGCCAACCTCAGTTGTACCACCACCAATATCCACTACCATTGAACCTGTGGCCTCAGCTACCGGCATGCCTGCGCCAATCGCTGCCGCCATCGGCTCTTCGATTAAAAATACTTGCTTAGCGCCGGCACGCTCTGCGGACTCTTTAATAGCACGACGTTCAACCTGAGTAGAACCAACCGGAACGCAAATAATGATGCGTGGGCTAGGCGCAAACCAGCGTGAGTCATGTACACGGCGGATAAAGTATTTGAGCATTTGCTCGGTAATTGTAAAGTCGGCAATTACGCCATCCTTCATCGGGCGAATAGCCTGAATATTAGCAGGCGCACGCCCAAGCATGCCTTTGGCTTCAGCGCCAACGGCGAGCAGAATTTTTTTGCCGTTAGGGCCACCTTCAAGGCGGATTGCCACGACTGAAGGCTCATCTAAAACAATGCCTTTGCCGCGCGCGTAAATAAGGGTGTTTGCGGTACCTAAGTCAATCGCAAGATCATTTGAAAAATAACTACTGATAGAACCGAACATTATGTTTTTCCTGTGGTGTGGTACTGATGTTTTTGCTAGGTTTTTACAACTTGCTCACTTAATCATTATTACCCGATTAAGGTGCACATAAAATCAGGGTATAATACCGCATATCTTGTTGAAAATTAAGCGTTGATTGCAACTTAATTTATAAAACAAAAAGCATCAAACAAAAGTCATCTGTAAATGTTGACGATAAGTTGACCCCCATTATATTTTGGATTAAAGAAGCATGGCACTGAGCATTGAGGATATAAAAAAAATAGCACATCTCGCCCGCATAGAAGTAAGCGAGAATGAAGCCGCAGCAACGCTAACTAAGCTGACCGGCATTTTAGGGTTAATTGAGCAAATGCAGGCGGTTAATACCGCTGGCATTGTGCCGATGTCTCACTCTCAGGATTTGGCGCAACGCCTGCGTGAAGATGTCGTGACCAAAACTAATCAGCGGGACGAGTTTCAAAAAATCGCGCCTGTCATTGGCAATGGCGCGACAGAAAAAGCAGTATCCCACGGCCTTTATCTTGTCCCTCAAGTAATCGAGTAATTGTAATATGACCAATAGTAGCCTAACTAACTCCAGCTTAATTCAGCTTAGCCAAATGCTAGCTAACAAAGCAATCTCCAGTGTTGAATTAACGCAAACGTTTCTTAACCGTATTGATGCGCTTAATCCTGCTATCAATGCTTACATCGCTTTAGATAAAGACAAAACCCTTGCCCAAGCCAAAGCGGCAGATGTACGCATCGCGGCAGGGAATGCCGAGCCTTTAACCGGCATTCCCATTGCGCAAAAAGATATTTTCTGCGCTAAAGACTGGCAAACCACCTGCGGCTCTAAAATGCTGGCGAATTTTATTGCGCCTTATGATGCGCATGTGATTACGCAATTTAACGCAGCAGGTGCCGTGAACTTGGGCAAAACCAATATGGATGAATTCGCCATGGGCTCATCTAACGAGACCTCATACTTTGGCGGCGTTAAAAACCCATGGGATTTTGATCGCGTGCCAGGTGGCAGTAGTGGCGGCAGTGCCGCTGCGGTGGCGGCGAGGTTATGTGCAGCAGCAACGGGCACGGACACTGGCGGCTCAATACGCCAACCGGCTTCACTTTGCGGCTTTACCGGCTTAAAACCAACTTATGGCGTGGTGTCGCGTTACGGCATGATTGCCTTTGCCTCAAGCCTGGACCAAGCAGGCCCTATGGCAAAGTCAGCAGAAGACTGCGCGCTGATGATGAACGTGATGGCGGGGTTTGATGAGCGCGATTCCACTAGCTTGAATCGTGCAAAAGAAGACTACACGCGTGAGCTAGCAAAACCATTGCATGGATTAAAAATAGGCTTACCCAAGGAGTATTTTGCTCAAGGTTTGGATGACAACGTCGCCACTGTAATTGAAGCTGCTATTGCGGAATACAAAAAACTGGGCGCGGAAATTGTAGAAATATCCCTGCCTAATACAGGATTATCTATCCCTGTTTATTACGTGTTAGCACCAGCGGAAGCTTCTAGCAACTTATCGCGCTACGATGGTGTGCGCTATGGGCACCGTGCGGCGGAATATACCGACTTGATGGACATGTATAACAAAAGCCGCGCTGAAGGTTTTGGCGCAGAAGTTAAACGCCGTATTTTAATTGGTACTTATGTGTTGAGTGCCGGCTACTATGATGCCTACTACCTCAAGGCGCAACAAATTCGCCGTTTAATCGCGCAAGATTTTGTTGAAGCTTTCAAACAATGTGATGTGATTATGGGGCCAGCCGCACCATCAACCGCTTTTAAAGCGGGTGAAAAAGTGGATGACCCAGTGGCCATGTATCTGCAAGATATTTACACTATTTCAACCAACTTGGCTGGCTTGCCTGGCATGAGCGTGCCTGCCGGGTTTAGCAATGGACTACCTGTTGGCTTGCAAATTATCGGGAATTATTTTGATGAAGCGCGCATGTTGAATGTAGCGCATCAATATCAACAAGTGACAGATTGGCACACGCAAATGCCTGAGTTAACAATGCCAAAGGATATTGCATAATGGAATGGGAAGTCGTTATTGGGTTGGAAACACACACCCAACTGCAAACAAACACAAAAATATTTTCGGGCGCCTCTATCAAATATGGAGCAAAACCTAATACGCAAGCCTGCGAGGTAAGCATTGCCTTACCCGGGGTGTTGCCAGTGTTGAATAAAGAGGCTGTTAATTGTGCGATTAAATTTGGCCTTGCCATCAATGCCGAAATTGCACCACGCTCTGTGTTCGCGCGTAAAAATTACTTTTACCCAGATTTGCCCAAAGGCTACCAAATCAGCCAATTTGAGTTACCGGTAGTAGGTAAAGGGGCTGTCACGATACAAGTGCCTGCTGTGGGTAAAAATCCAGCGTATGAAAAAGTTGTCAACATTACCCGCGCACATTTAGAAGAAGATGCTGGCAAATCTGTTCATGGCGCGGTTGAAGGCATGAGCGGCATTGATCTTAACCGTGCTGGCACGCCGTTATTAGAAATCGTAACCGAGCCTGACATGCGTTCAGCCGCTGAAGCGGTGGCTTATGCAAAAAAACTGCATGAGCTAGTGCAGTGGATTGGCATTTGTGATGGCAACATGCAAGAAGGTAGCTTTAGATGTGACGTAAACGTTTCTGTACGCAAAAAAGGCAGTGATAGATTAGGTACGCGTCGTGAGATTAAAAACCTTAACTCATTCAAATTTATGACGCAGGCAATTGAGTATGAGACCCGCTGGCAAATTGAAACCTTGGAAGACGGCGGCACCATTCATCAGGCTACGGTATTGTTTAACCCCGATACTGGCGAAACACGTGCCATGCGCAGCAAAGAAGAAGCCAACGATTATCGCTATTTTCCAGACCCCGATTTATTGCCTTTAGAAATCACCGAGGCAGATAAAGCGCGCATACAAGCACAAATGCCTGAGTTGCCGGAGGCGATGAAGGCAAGGTTTGAAGCACAATTTGGCTTAACCGGCTATGACGCGGCATCGCTCACGGCAAGCCGTGAACTTGCTAATTACTTTGTGGCAACGGTAGATAAAGGCGCAGAAGCTAAGCCCGCGGCCAACTGGGTGATGGGTGCTATTTCAGCCAAGCTCAATGCAGAAGAAAAACCGCTGGCAGATTCACCTGTAGGTGCTGAGCAGCTGGCAAGCTTACTTAAACGTATTGCAGACAACACCATTTCAAACAATGCCGCCAAGCAAGTGTTTGAGGCAATGTGGAATGGTGAAGGCGAAGTTGATGCGATTATCGAAGCCAAAGGCTTAAAACAGGTTTCTGATACTGGCGCGATTGAAGCTATCATTGATGAAGTGCTGGCGGCTAATGCTGCCATGGTTGAAGAGTTCAAAGCTGGTAAAGAAAAAGCGTTTAATGCACTGGTAGGACAAGCGATGAAAGCCTCAAAAGGCAAGGCCAACCCAGCGCAAGTGAATGAGTTGTTGAAGAAAAAACTTACGGCTTAACGAGTTTAAGCAATTTTCGCTAACAATTTAGTTAGTCCCGTTCGTTAATTTAAGGGCACCTCTATTAATTCAAGTTGCTAAGCCAGACAAGGCGCGAGTAAAAAATTATGACGCAGCATATATCTGATATGTAAGGAATAATTTTTTGTGAGCAACGCAGTATCGCGACGGAAATTGAATTAATAGAGGTGCCCTTAAGGCGCTACCCCTTCACGTTGATGTTTGAGTGAAAGGTAGCGCTTTTTATCTGCATCAAAACGTTTGCGCGTATTTTCAATCGTTTGTTTTCTGTCACTAATACGCTGGTTTATTTTGCCAACCTCTGCCTGATTTTCTGAAATATCGGCAGTTAAATCATCAGGGATTGGGGCTTTCCTTTTAGCCAGACTATCTGCCAATCTTTGATTTTCGGCTAGCTGTTTTTGGTTGCTTATTTTTTCTTGATTCAAGTTTTCAAGTGCAATTAAATCAAGCTGTATATTGCGGTCGCGCGCCAAGTCAATTTCATCAGCATTAGTAAACGCGCCAAGCAAGGCTTTATCTTTTTTATCCTGCTCTAATTTTGCAAAATCCAAAGCTTGCTCTTGGTTGTTAATGGGTTTGTTACGTTTAACGGTAATTCCCTGCCGATTCATAATCGAGCTTTCGCGGTCGGAATACTGAGGCGGAACGCTATCACCGTAATGCGTCGCCCCTTTCTCATCTTTCCATTTAACGATGCGACTTTTATCTTCAGCATGTGCCGATTGAATAAAACTTAGCCATAAACATAGCACGAAGCATGCCCATACTTGCATGGCCAGATTGCTTCGCTTGTGATAAGCGATGCAACGTGGCGGTTCAATCATTGTCTTTGGCAAGGGCAACATTGTTTTGTTTTAGCGCTTTCATGATGTTGAGTGCTGGTCAAGGTTAATTCACGCCATAACTTTGGCGATACAACTCAACCGCATGCAAGTTCTGCGCCATCTCTTGCTTACTCTTTAAGTAATGTAATAAATCATTTAAATTTGTGATGGCGCAAACAGGAATATGATTGTTCTTTACCACCTCTTGCACGGCGGATAACTCACCTAGCCCTTTTTCTTGTCGATCAATGGCAATTGCCACGCCACACGCATTAGCGCCATTGGCGGCGATAAGCGCTACGGATTCACGCACTGATGTGCCTGCCGAAATAACATCATCAATGATGAGTACTCGACCTTTTAACGGACTGCCGACAATTACGCCACCCTCGCCATGATCTTTAGCCTCTTTGCGGTTATATGCGTAAGGGTAATTGTGACCAATTTTGGCAAACGCGATGGCGATACTTGCCACTAATGTAATGCCTTTATAGGCTGGGCCAAATAGCATATCAAACTCAATGCCCGAGTTTTTAATGGCTTTGGCATAAAATTCACCCAGCTTCATCAAGCTCATGCCATCATTAAATAAACCGGCGTTAAAAAAATACGGACTTAGGCGGCCTGCCTTGGTTTTAAATTCTCCAAAGCATAAAACCTCTTTTTCCACTGCAAATGCGATAAACTCTTGTCTGAAATTGTCTTGTGGTTGAGTCATATTGTTTTATCTATCTCTATGTTAATCAGGATTAAAGTTTTGAAGATTATATCGCTAAATTTAAATGGCATACGTTCAGCAGCCAACAAAGGTCTTTACGCATGGCTTAAAACACAAAATGCAGACGTTGTTTGCATGCAGGAAATCAAGGCACAAGTGTCTGACATGACGACACAGATGTTAAATCCGGAAGGGTATTTTGGCTATTTTCACTACGCTGAAAAAAAAGGCTATAGCGGTGTTGGCATTTATTCAAAGGCTCAGCCCGATGCCATTATTGAAGGGCTGGGCATTAGCGATATAGATAGCGAGGGGCGCTATATTGAGGCAAGATTTGGCAATTTAAGCGTGGTGTCACTATATCTGCCTTCAGGTTCTAGTGGTGAAGAACGACAGGCGTTTAAATTTAGTGTGATGGATCGTTTTATGCCGCACTTAGCTGCATTAAAACAAAGTGGGCGTGATGTAGTCATTTGCGGCGACTGGAACATTGCGCACCAAGACATTGATCTTAAAAACTATAAAGGCAATCGTAAAAATTCAGGATTTTTGCCAGAAGAGCGTGCCTGGCTTACTACCTTGTTTGAGCAAACCGGCTGGGTTGATGTATATCGCAAGTTACACCCGGATACGACAGATGCTAGCTACACATGGTGGAGTAATCGCGGTCAGGCTTGGGCGAAAAATGTGGGGTGGCGCATTGACTATCAAATTGCCACGCCTGAGTTTGCCAATAAGGCGCTTGCAACCAGCATTTATAAAGATGAGCGATTTAGCGACCATGCACCGTTAATAGTGGAATATGCATAGCTTAGTAATGCCGCTATTTGACGCTTATTTAATCGTATTTTCACCGCAGGCAAAGGCATTAGTTAAAATGTTTAGCCTATCAATAAGTTAGCACAGATAATGTTTATTAGAATACAACGTATGCAACGCCTAATCGCCGTTTTGTTTTTAGGCTTTGCCTCAGGGTTGCCGCTTGCGCTGACGGGGCAGGCCATGCAGGCTTGGTTGACCATGGATGGCATCGCCATTGCCACCATTGGCTTTTTAGCGCTGGTAGGCATGCCATATACCTTTAAATTTTTATGGGCGCCGCTAATGGACCGTTTCGAGCCGCCTTGGTTAGGCAGGCGTCGTGGTTGGTTAGTGCTTACTCAATTAACATTAGCTGCCGTTATTTATTTTTTATCGACGCTCAACTTTGGTAGCAGCCCTAAAATTTTTGCCTTGATTGCACTGCTGGTAGCCTTCACATCCGCTTCACAAGACGTGGTGATTGATGCCTATCGCACCGACTTACTCAAAGAAAATGAGCGCGGCATTGGCGCTTCAATGTCGGTGCTGGGTTACCGCATTGGGATGATTTTGTCGGGCGGTATAGCCTTGATCTGGGCCGACCAGTGGCAAAGCTGGAATCGCGTATATGCCGTAATGGCCGGGTTGATGCTGGTTGCAGCGGCATTTTCACTGCTATTTTTACCCAGTGTCAAAAGCGACGTTAGACCGCTGCACTCTGACCCTAAAAAAGAATTATTGGGTTTTGTGGCTTTAATTGCTGGGGTATTTGTCGGCGCTTATTGCATCCGGCAGATCTTTATCTTAGCGGGCGTCAATTTAGATGAAGCAAACAAATGGATGCAGCTTTTTTATGTGCTAACCAGCATCGGTGTGGCCCTACCCTTGGGTCTGGCCGCCGCAAAAATTGTGGGGTTTGCCACTTTAAACCAATCTTTATCCAGCTACTTTAACCAAAAAAGTGCGTGGGCATTTTTAATTCTGATTATTTTATACAAGCTTGGCGATGCCTTTGCCGGCAGTTTATTAACGCCATTCTTGTTAAAAGGCATGTTATATAGTCAGATTGAGGTCGGTATTGTAAATAAAATGCTGGGTATTTGGCTCACCATTATTGGCGCATTTATTGCGGGCTTGTTGATGATACGTATTACACTTTTTCAGGCACTGATGAGTTTTGGCATATTACAGCTAGTCTCGAATTTTGGATTTTATGCCCTCGCCTTGCTTGGCAAAGGGGCGTGGGGTAGTTTTATGCTGATGCCATTTGATATTGGTTTTGTATCCATCGCCAGTCCCACGCAAATAGACAACTTATTATTAAGTGCGATAGCGCTAGAAAACATTACCAGTGGCATGGGCACTGCCGCTTTTGTCGCATTGTTAATGAGTCTTTGCAACAATCAATTCAGTGCGACGCATTATGCTTTGCTATCCGCACTGGCCTCAGTGGGGCGTATTTATGTAAGCCCTATATCCGGCGTGCTCTCAGAAACTATCGGCTGGGAAAGCTTCTTTCTATTCTCGGCTGCGGTAGCGCTGCCAGGATTGATTATGCTGTGGTGGATGCGCCTAGCCATAAAAAAAATTGGGCACGATCCATTAGAATCTTAAGAAAGCACTTCATGCGTGAGCGAGTGGGATGAAGTGCTTCTTTAACTTGATATAAAGAACGTGGCTGTATGTAGCGCTTTTTTAAAAGCCATCCGACATCTCTACTCAGCGCTGAGTCATGTTTGCAATAGTTAATGCTGTTGGGCTTTTAATCGATACATCGCCAAGCTGCCTAGTAAATTGGGTAAAAAGCTGACTTCTTTACCATCGGTAATTACGCGGCGTTCTAATATATCAATATTGTGATTTTTACAAAATTCATCAAAATCATTGATGGTGCACAGGTGTACATTGGGAGTATCGTACCACTGATACGGCAACGCTTTTGAAACCGGCATGTGCCCAGCGGTGATTTGCGCACGGCTACGCCAATAACCGAAGTTGGGAAAAGTAACAATAATCTCCTGCCCGACACGGAGCATTTCCAGCACAATTTCTTCAGTATTGTGCATAGCTTGCAAGGTTTGCGACAGAATAACCGTATTGAACGATTGATCTTCAAAGCCCGACAATCCGTCTTCTAAATCCATTTGAATGACGTTGGTGCCATTTTTCAAGCAGGCTAGCAGGTTGGCGTCATCTTTTTCGACGCCGTAACCTTTTACCTCCAGTGAACCGCGTAAAAATTGCAATAACTCACCATTAGCACAACCTAAATCTAGCACTTTCGAGCCGAATTTAACCCAATTTGCGATTATTGCAAAATCTTGACGAAATTCATTAATTGAATTTGTAATTTTTACATTATTTTGCATGACCGCACCCCGTGTCAATGTTGCTTAAGTAGGTACGCAAAATTGCATGATAATGCGCATCCGGCATTAAAAACGCGTCATGACCATGTGCGGCTGTCACTTCAGCGTAGCTCACGGTGCGCTCGTTATCGAGCAAGGCTTTGACAATTTCACGTGAGCGCGCGGGTGAAAATCGCCAATCGCTGGTGAAAGATAACACCAGAAACTGTGCCGTGACATTTTTTAACGCGGCGGTTAAATCGCCATTAAACGGCAAGGCCGGGTCGTAATAATCCAAAGCACGCGTCATGCGCAAATAGGTGTTGGCATCAAACTCGCCGGCAAATTTATCGCCTTGATAGCGTAAATATGATTCCATTTCAAACTCAACATCAAAGCCATATTTAATGGTGTCTTTGAGTTTGCGACCAAATTTTTCACCCATCGCATCATCACTCAAATAGGTGATATGTCCTAACATGCGCGCGATACGCAAGCCGCGGCGCGGCACCACGCCATGTGCGTAATAGTCACCGCCATGAAATTCAGGGTCAGTAATAATGGCTTGGCGCGCGACTTCATTAAATGCCATATTTTGCGCGGTAAGGTTAGGTGCCGCCGCAATAATCAAGGCGTGGCGTACACGTTCAGGGTAGGCAATCGTCCATTGTAGCGCTTGCATGCCGCCTAAGCTGCCGCCAATAACGGCGGCTAAATGTGTAATGCCTAAATGGTCCAATAAGCGCGCTTGCGAATCTACCCAGTCTTCTACCGTAAGAATAGGAAACGTCGAGCCCCAAGGCTTGTTAGTAGCAGGATTGATGCTTGCCGGACCAGAACTGCCATGACAGCCACCCAAGTTATTGAGCCCGATCACAAAAAACCGTTTAGTATCCAGCGGTTTGTTCGGGCCAATCAGGTTATCCCACCAGCCGGGGTACTTGTCACTTTTTAGGTATTTCCCCGCCACATGATGATTGCCTGAAAGCGCATGGCAAATGATGACTGCGTTGGATTTATCCGCATTTAACGTGCCGTAGGTTTCATAGACTAAATCAAATTGCGGCAAACTCTCACCGCTTTTAAGTTTAAGCGGTGCGCTAAAGTGTGCTATTTGCGGGGCAACAATGCCAATAGAGTTATTTTCTTGCATAATTTAATTATACTATGGCTTATGGCACAAACTCACGCGCAAAATGTACAAAGCTTTGCAAATCAATGGCCGCAATTAGCAGGTGGTATTTACATTCACCCCGCCTCGACTGTTATTGGCGATGTGCATATTGGTGAAAATAGCTCAGTATGGCCTGGTGCTGTCATTCGTGGTGATGTCAATATGATTCGCATCGGCAACAATACCAATGTGCAAGATTTAAGCATGCTGCATGTGAGCCACAAATCCAGTTGGGATGCCGCAGGTGCGCCGCTTATTATCGGCGATAATGTGACGATAGGTCATAGCGTTATTTTGCATGGCTGTACGCTGGAAGATGAATGTCTGATCGGCATGGGCAGTATCGTGATGGATAAAGCAATCGTGCAGAAACACGTATTGCTCGCGGCAGGCAGTCTGGTACCAGAAGGCAAGCTGCTGGAAAGCGGTTATTTGTACGTGGGCAGACCTGCAAAGAAAGTGCGCGCTTTAACGACGGATGAGATTGCACATTTCGTGTACTCGGCAAATCATTATGTACGGCTTAAAAATCAATATTTGCAACAAACGTGATGATAACTGGGGAAGTTAAATTTGAGTTTAGGTGTCCTTTAGTCCCAATGCGTACTCACAATCAGCGGATTTTTGCCGATTGTAACGCGGTCATTGCCGCCTAAATCTTTAATGGTTTCAATGTGCGTTAACCCTATTTGTGCCATGAGATCAGCCACTTGTAGCGCTTGATGATAGCCATGCTCTAACATCAGCCAACCCTGCGGCTTAAGGTAAACTAAACAATCGTCAATAATTTTACTAATATCATCCAAGCCGTCCTCTCCTGAAGCTAAGGCAGACATTGGCTCAAAACGTAAATCGCCCTCTGTTAAATGCGCATCATTTTTCTCAATGTAGGGCGGGTTGCTCACAATTACATCAAACTTTTCGTGCTCTAGCGCAGCAAACCAATCGCTTAACATAAAATGAATGTTGCTTATATTTAAGTTTTTAGCATTTTCAACAGCAATGTTTAACGCGGCTTGTGAGGCGTCAACTGCTGTCATCTGTGTTTCAGTGCGATTGCTAGCAATTGCCAAAGCGATCGCACCGGTACCGGTACCTAAATCCAGGATTCTTTCAGCTGTTAAGGGTGAGATTTTGGCTAACGCTGCTTCTACCAATGTTTCAGTATCTGGGCGTGGAATGAGTGTGTCGGGTGTTGTTTTAAGTTTGAGCCCATAAAACTCGCGATAACCTAAAATATAAGCCATGGGCTCGCCTAGTAAGCGACGATTTAATAATGATGCGAAGTCTGCATGAATATCAGGCCGCAGGGCATCGTTTGCATGCGCAATCAACCACGCCCGATTTACGTTGAGCACATGCTGCATTAACAGTTGTACCTCAAGTTTCGCTTCGTTTGCTGCTACCCATTGCGCGAGTGCGGCCTGCGCTTCAAGTAGCGCTTCATGAATAGTCATTTTAAAAGACTTTAGTTGTCTTCACCCAAACTCGCCAACAAGTCAGCCTGATGTTCAGCGGATAACGCGCCGATCAATTCGTCCATGTCACCCTCAGTAATCGCATCGATTTTGTACAGCGTGAGGTTAATGCGGTGATCGGTAATGCGGCCTTGTGGGTAATTGTAGGTACGAATACGCTCACTGCGGTCACCGCTACCAATTAAGCTTTTGCGCTCACTGGCAATTTTGCTTTGCTGCTCATCGACTTGTTTGGCTTTAATGCGCGCCGCCAACACGGCAAAGGCTTGAGCTTTGTTCGCGTGTTGGCTACGGCCTTCCTGACATTCCACTACGATGCCTGTTGGTGCGTGGGTAATGCGTACGGCGGAGTCGGTTTTATTAATGTGCTGCCCACCGGCACCTGAAGCTCGATAGGTGTCGATGCGAATATCCGCCGGGTTAATCACAACATCGTTAATTTCATCGGCCTCTGGCAATACAGCCACAGTACAGGCGCTGGTGTGGATGCGGCCTTGCGTTTCTGTGTCTGGTACGCGCTGTACGCGATGGCCACCCGACTCAAATTTCAGCTTGGAATATGCGCCATAACCCTCAATTTTGGCAATAATCTCTTTGTAGCCACCCACTTCAGATTCATTGGCAGACATGATTTCGACTTTCCATTTCTGGCGTTCTGCATAGCGCGAATACATGCGGAATAAATCACCGGCAAATAAGCCGGACTCATCACCACCGGTGCCTGCACGAATTTCTAAAAAGATGTTTTTCTCATCATTCGGGTCTTTAGGCAGCAATAGTTTTTGTAGTGCACCCTCAATAGCTTCTAATTTTGCCTTGCCTGCTTCAATTTCCTCTTGTGCAAACTCCTTCATGTCAGGGTCGCTTAACATACTCTGCGCTTCTTTAATGTCAGCTTCCGCGTGTTCAAAAGCGTGATATTGCTCAACTATCGGTGTGATTTCGGCATGTTCCTGGGTAATTTTTCGATAATTATCCATGTTGTTGGTTGCACCCTCAGAGCTCATCAGGCGGTTTAATTCATCTAAACGCTCGCTCAAGGTGGCGAGTTTTTTAATCATGCTTGGTTTCATTGGCTTGGGCTTTTAATAAGGCTTAATTTGATAAAGTTGTTGCAACACGTTTTCAAGTTTGGCATGTTCATCGCCATGCGTTTGGTGCAGGGCATGGCTGGGCGCGTGTAGAAATTTATTGGTAAGCGCAATGCTCAATGCTTCCAGCGCTTTTTCAGGATTTTCACCTTTTTGCAACATTTTTAGCGCTTTTTCAAACTCGGCTTTTCGCATGGCATCCACTTGGTCGCGCAAGGCTTTAATTGTTGGCACAGCTTCACGCTTTTTAAACCACTGCATAAAGCCTTCCACGCGCGTGGTTACAATTATTTCAGCTTCAACCGCGGCTGACTGACGGTTTTCCATGCCATCAGATACCACTTGCGCTAAATCGTCCACGGTGTATAAAAATACGTCGTCCAGTTCGGCCACCTCATGCTCAATGTCACGCGGAACGGCTAAATCCACCATAAAAATCGGGCGATGGCGGCGTGTTTTAAGTGCACTTTCAACCATGCCCAACCCTATAATCGGCAGTTGGCTGGCCGTAGAGGTAACAACAATATCAAAATCAGCAAAGTGCGCGGGTAAATCATTGAGCAAAATAGCTTGCGCGTTAGTGCCCTGCGTTTGAATTTTTTCTGCCAGATTGGAGCCGCGCTCAATGCTGCGGTTAGCAATCGTCACGCTTTTGGGATGTTGAGCGGCAAAGTGATCAGCGCAAAGCTCTATCATCTCACCCGCGCCTATAAATAGTACTTTTTGCTCGCTGATGTCGCCAAAAATGCGCTGTGCAAGCTTGACGGCGGCAGCGGACATCGAAATAGAATTGGCACCAATGTCGGTGTTGGTACGTACTTCTTTGGCCACCTCAAATGTGCGTTGAAACAGCCGGTGTAACAAGGTGCCTAGCGTACCTGCCTCTTGCGCAATTTTGACCGACTGTTTAAATTGCCCCAGAATTTGCGGCTCGCCCAGCACCATACTATCTAAGCCAGAGGCCACCCTAAACGCGTGTTTAACGGCTTCATCATTAGGTAGCGTGTAAATGTAAGGCGCAATCAAATCAAGATCTAGCTTGTGATATTGCGATAACCAAGCCAGTGGCTTTTGCGGGTTATCGGTGCTGCAATAAAGTTCGGTACGGTTGCAAGTAGATAAAATTGCAGCTTCGGTAGCATCGCGCGAGGTGAGCTCGCGCAAGGCACTGCCTAGATGTTCACTATTAAAAGCGACATGCTCACGAATTTGGATGGGGGCGGTGGTGTGGTTCACACCTATAACATATAACTGCATAGGTGTAATTTTGATGGATTGGCCTATGTTAAGCAAGAAGCTTCATGTTAATAGTGAAAAATCGGGTTAAAATAACGCTTTACCCTTAACTTCAATTATTTATTTGACGGACAACAGCCATGGATAAAACCTTTAGAATTGCCCCTAGTATTCTTTCTGCAAACTTTGCCAAACTTGGTCAAGAGATTGAGGATGTGATTATCTCAGGCACTGACATCGTGCATTTTGATGTGATGGATAACCACTATGTGCCTAACCTGACGATTGGCCCTTTGGTGTGTGATGCCATCCGTGAAACGTCAAAAAAAATAGGCGCGTTGATTGACGTGCATTTGATGGTAAAGCCGGTAGATCGTATTATTCCTGACTTTGCAAAAGCAGGCGCTAATATCATTACGTTCCACCCTGAGGCGTCCGAGCATATTGACCGCAGTTTGAGCTTGGTGCGTGAGTTGGGCTGTAAATCAGGCTTGGTGTTCAACCCGGCAACTTCGCTTAGCTATTTAGACCACGTGATGGATAAAGTGGATATGATTTTGTTGATGTCAGTGAACCCTGGTTTTGGCGGTCAGAAATTCATTCCAGAAACTTTAGAAAAATTGAAACTTGCTCGTGCAAGAATTGATGCTTACTATGAAAAAACAGGCCGTCAAATTTGGTTGGAAGTTGATGGCGGCGTAAATGCACAAAACATTGCAGAAATCGCGCGTGCGGGTGCAGATACATTTGTAGCAGGCTCAGCGGTGTTTGGCTCACCTAAAGACACCGACCCTAACCGTTACAATACCGTGGTGAAATCATTGCGTGATGCCTTAGCAACGGTTTAACCATTGCGAGGATTTACGATTAAAGCCGTCTTGCTTGATCTGGACGGCACTTTGGTGCACACCGCGCCAGAAATTTCGCGCGCGGCAAACAGCATGTTGGCAAAAATGAATTTGCCAACGCTGCCCCCTGTGCAAATTACGACTTACATCGGCGATGGCGCAACCACCCTGATTAAACGCTGCTTAACCGGGCGGATAGATGGAGCGCCAGAACCAGCTTTACTGACAACCGCACAAGCGTTGTTTTTTGAGTATTACGCGCAAATTGTGACAGAAAGCCAGCCTTACCCAAACGCATTGGCTGGCTTGATTTCTATCAAAAATGCGGGGTTGCGTACAGCATGTGTCACCAATAAACCAAGTAGCTTTACGTTACCTTTGTTACAAAAGTATGATTTATTGCGGCATTTTGATTTAATCGTGTCAGGCGATACTTTGCCGAGAAAAAAGCCTGAGCCTGATCAAATTTTGTACGTTTGCGAGCAATTTGGCGTTTCGGTACAAAATGTTGCCATGGTTGGCGACTCTAAAACCGATATCAGCGCGGCGCGCAGTGCTGGTTGTAGAATGTTTGCTGTGCCTTATGGTTATAATCAAGGACAACGCATTGAGGCAACTGAAGTCGATGCCCTGATTGACAACATAGGCGATGTACTAGATTTAGTACATTAACTTAGAATAGTGACTTATCCATTTTAATTTTTAAGTACTTCAACATGAAAATTAGTAACATTAAAACAAATAGTTGGCGATGGTGGCGGGTATAAATCCAAAATAAATTACCCCCTTTACCAACTTTTATTATTGTGAGAATTTTATGTTTAATACAATCAATCAAACCGAATTTAATGCTTTAGCGGCGCAGGGTTACAACCGCATTCCATTGGTACTCGAGACCTTTGCTGATCTTGATACACCATTGTCGCTTTATCTTAAGCTAGCGAATCAGCCGTTTTCATATTTACTGGAATCTGTTCAGGGCGGTGAGCGTTTTGGCCGCTACTCAATTATCGGCCTGCCTGCTAAAACGCGCATTGTGGCGCGTGGCAGGCAAGTGCAAGTGGTTGAAGGCAGTACGGTGGTAGAGGTTGTTGAAGACACCAATCCTTTAGATTTTGTTAAAAGTTACCAGGCACGTTTTAAAACACCGCCTTATGAAGGTTTGCCACGGTTTACCGGTGGTTTAGCCGGTTATTTTGGCTATGAAACCGTGCGCTATATTGAAAAGCGTTTAGCCAATACCAGCAAGCCCGATGACATTAACGTACCAGACATACTGTTGACGGTGTCTGAGGAATTGGCTGTGGTCGATAATTTAAGCGGCAAGCTTTATTTTATTGTTTATGCCGATACGGCTGAAACTGGTGCTTATGAGCATGCAAAAAATCGCTTAAGCGATTTAGCCGCTCGCTTACGCAAAACTGTCACTATTCCAGAATCTGTCGCTACGCCAAAAACAGAAGCGACTTCAGAATTTGGTGAAGAAAATTTTAAAGCGGCTGTGAAGCGTGCACAGCAATACATTTTAGATGGTGACATTATGCAGGTGGTGCTTTCACAGCGCATGTCACAAGCGTTTTCAGCGCCGCCGCTTTCGCTGTATCGTGCCTTGCGTAGCTTAAATCCATCGCCTTACATGTTTTATTACGATATGGGCGACCACCACGTAGTGGGAGCTTCACCTGAGATATTAGTCCGCCTTGAAAACGGCACGGTGACAGCGCGTCCGATTGCCGGTACCCGCCCACGTGGGGGAAATCGTGAGCAGGATATTGCCTTGGCTGAGGAGTTGCTGGCAGACCCTAAAGAGCGTGCAGAGCACGTGCAGCTGATGGATTTAGGGCGTAACGATGTGGGTCGTGTCGCGGTAACCGGTTCAGTTAAAGTCACCGACAATATGATGATTGAGCGTTATTCACACGTGATGCACATTGTGAGCAATGTTGAAGGAAAGCTCAAACCCGGCATGGATGCGATTGACGTGATTAAGGCGACCTTCCCAGCCGGCACGGTAAGCGGCGCACCAAAAGTGCGAGCCATGGAAATTATCGACGAATTAGAGCCAAGCAAACGCGGCATTTACGCAGGTGCCGTAGGTTATTTAGGCTTTAATGGTGACATGGATGTAGCGATCGCCATCAGAACCGGCGTGATTAAAAATAATAGACTGTATGTGCAAGCCGGCGCTGGCATTGTGGCTGATTCGATTCCGCAAAGTGAATGGATTGAAACGCAAAACAAAGCGCGTGCAGTGTTGCGTGCGGCAGAGCTGGTGCAAGCTGGGCTTGATATTGATGTTAAGTAGTGACTCCAAGATGCGAAGTACGAACAGCGCCAGCAACCACCTACCCTGCACGCCTAAATTGTTAGCCATTACTTTTGTTCTGGTGGCCTTAGCCTATTATATTGCGGCTAGGCTCGGGCTCATGGTGCCCTATAAAGAATCTGTTGCAACATTAATGTGGCTACCGGCCGGGATCGCCGTTGGTGCTATTATGCGCTGGGGTAACATCAGTTTACCGGCAATTTACATAGCAGCTTTATTCGCTGAGCTATCGGTCGGCCTACCTTTTTTAACATCTGTAGCAATTGCATGTACCAACACTATAGCGCCCTATCTAGCCGCTTATCTTTTAAAAAAATCCAACTTTAATCATAGCGTCATTAAGCAAAAAGATATTGCGTTGCTTATTTTTATTGCCTTGCTCGGTATGTTGGTATCAGCCACTGGCGGCGTACTTTCTTTGTATCTAAGTGGTTTAACCGCAACAGAGAATATAGGCGGAATTTGGTTTATTTGGTGGATGGGCGACAGCATCGGTGTGTTGCTCGCATTGCCGCTAGTGCTGAACGTAGGCAAAGTAAGGTTGCATGTACAGGCACACCAATACTGCCAATTATTCGCTTGGCTGATCACGTTTGTTATCGGCGAGATTGTTATTTCAACATTGGTACCCAGCCTAAATAAACAGTTCATGCTCTCTATCTTTTTGATTTTACCGATTTTAATTTGGGCTTCCATGAATTTTGGCATTGTGGGTGGCTCGCTAGTGGTGATTAGTTTATCCAGCATTGCGGTATGGTTTACTGCCCAAGGTTATGGCGCGTTTTATAGCGCAGATATGGGCGAAGGTATTTTTTCGTTGTGGACGTTTATGGTGACGCTAGTGGTGACCATGCTGTTGATTTCAGTGCTGCAATCCGAACGCAATCTTGCCGAAAAAGCCTTGCGCGACAATGACAAAAAACTGCGCGCTGTGATTGATGGTGCATTAGACGCGATTGTAAGCATCAATGATGCTGGTGAAGTGCTTGAGTTTAATCCAGCGGCAGAACGAATTTTTGGCTATACCAAAGAACAAGTATTAGGCAAGCCAATGTCTGAGATGATCATCCCTGCCCGCCTGCGAAAATTCCATGATAGTGGGCATCGGCGATATGTGGTCTCAAATGAGAAGCATATGTTTAATCAGCGCATCGAGATTACAGGCATGCGCGCAGATGGCAGTGAGTTTCCGGTCGAGCTAACGCTGGTTTCATTAAAAGAAGAAGGCTTGCCATTGGTCACTGGCTTTATGCGTGATATTTCTGTGCAAAAAAAAGCACAGCAGGAAATCGAAAACTTTGCCTATTATGATGCATTAACTAACCTGCCAAATAGACGCTTATTGGTTGATCGATTTCAGCATGCAGTGCTGATTAGCCAGCGCACAAAGACTTATTGTGCACTTATCTTTATTGATTTAGATCATTTTAAAGTATTCAATGAAACAAAAGGTCATGATGTGGGTGATCAGGTGCTGATAGAGGTTGCCAATAGAGTTCAACAGGTGATTCGGGCAGGTGACACCGTTGCGCGACTCAACGGTGATGAGTTTATTGTGATTATTGAAAACCTGAATACGCAACAAAACCTAGCATACCAGCAGGCAAGTGAAGTGACGCAAAAACTATTGGCAGAGCTCAATAAAAGCTATTCTTTTGATTTACTTGAGTTTAGTGCCGGCGCCAGTTTGGGTGTGACTTTGTTTAACGATGACCACCTTGGTTTTGAAGCGCATTTAAGACATGCGGACACTGCCATGCAGCAATCAAAAGCAGCTGGACGTAATACTTACCGGTTCTATGATCAAATCACGCAGGAACGCATAGAGAAAGTCTTTGCGATAGAAACTGCCCTCTCAGTTGCGATAAAAAATCAGGAATTTCATCTGCATTATCAGGGCATTGTTAACGCGAATAAAGCGATCATTGCCGCAGAAGTATTATTAAGGTGGACGCACCCGGTGATGGGCAATATTGGCCCTGCAGAATTTATACCGATTGCTGAAAAAAATAATCAAATTATTAAAATTGGGCACTGGGTGTTGCAGCAAGCTTGCCTACAACTCAAAGCTTGGGAAAATCACCCGCACTTAGGAAAAATTAAACTCTCAGTCAACATCAGTGCTAAACAGTTTTTATACATCAATTTTATTCAAGAATTGCGTGAAATTTTAGCCGCCACCGACATTAACCCGGATTTACTAAAACTAGAGCTTACTGAAACTGCAGTGATTGACAACATTGATGATGTGGTTAATAAAATCAATGTGTTAAAACAGATGGGAATAAGAATATCGCTGGATGATTTCGGTATAGGGCACTCTTCTTTGGTTTACCTTAAAAAGCTACCGGTGACTCAAATTAAAATAGACCAATCATTTGTGCAGGATATGCTTACAGACTCTAACGATGCCGCGATTATACAAATGATATTAGCCGTAGGTAAGACCATACACTGCGACATTGTGGCGGAGGGGGTTGAACAGTTAGCGCAGTTTGAGCAACTGAAATCATTCGGTTGCAATTATTTTCAAGGTTATTATTTTAGCAAACCAGTAGCGGTGGCTAGCTTTGAACAATTGGTAGCGCACGTAGAATAATTTTGTAATATTTAGACCGCAGAAATACTTGGCACTGCGAATACTTGAGAGCACCTCTAATAATTCAAATTTCTACCAGTTCTTGGCACCACCACCACTGTAAACTGGCTAAAGCCAGAACAGCTGTGCGATAAATCAGACAAGGCGCGAATGGAAAATTATGACGCCGCATATGTTTGATATGTAAGGAATAATTTTTTGTGAGTAACGCAGTATGACGACGAAATGGTTTAAGCAGGCAAGCCGCAAAGCGGATGCTCGCAAAGTTGAATTATTAGAGATGCCCTTGACACTAAGTCAGCGCGAGCCAATCGCCTGATTTACCGCCATGTTTTTCAAGTAATTGAATATCACTGATAGTCATGCCACGGTCGGCCGCTTTGCACATATCGTAAATTGTCAGCAAACCCACGCTCACGGCACTTAACGCCTCCATCTCCACCCCGGTTTTACCATACGTTTCAGTGGTGACGGTGCATAAAACGCTAGAGGATTCCTCAATAATATCAAAGCTCACGGCAACGCGGGTTAATGCGACTGGATGGCAAAGCGGGATTAAGTCAGCCGTCTTTTTGCTGGCCTGAATTGCCGCAATACGAGCGATGCCTAACACATCACCTTTTTTAGCATTGCCTTGCTCGATAAGTTTGAGTGTGGCTGGCAGCATGCGAATGCGACCTGCGGCGATAGCAATGCGATGTGTTTCAGCTTTATCGCCTACGTTGACCATGTGTGCCTGGCCGCCATTATCGAAGTGCGTGAGAGGTTGATTAGAATAATTCATAGTGTAAGATTTATACGGTAGTTAAAGGGTAATGATAGAGTTTAAAACATTTTTCATGAACTGAATGCCTGTAAACGTTATCATAGTAACAATGAAATTAAAATTACCAATTATTATTTTAGTGCTCGCCTCAACGCTAGCTATATCACCTGCATTTACCAATGAGTTGCCCGATTTGGGGGATGTGTCAGCAACCGTATTATCACCACTTCAAGAACAGGCGATTGCAGAGCAAATCTTGCGTCAAGTCGCGATAAGTGATGATGTGTTGCAAGATGTCGAAGTTACAGATTACCTGCAATCATTGGGTGGTAAATTAGTCGCTAATGGACCAGATAAGCGCCAAAAATTCAATTTTTTTGTGGTGCAAGATAACTCAATCAATGCGTTTGCAATGCCGGGTGGCGTTATTGGCGTACACACCGGGTTAATTTTAGGCGCAAATAGTGAATCTGAATTGGCAAGTGTACTGGGGCATGAAATTGGCCATGTAACACAGCGTCACCTAGCGCGTATGTTAGCCGCACAAAAATACGACATGTTTAAAAACCTTGCTGGCATTGCCCTAGCTTTGCTAGTTGCGCGCTCAAACCCACAGCTTGCTACAGGCGCTTTAACTACAGCATCGGCCGTGGGTGTGCAAAACCAGCTTGACTATACACGCGAGCATGAACGAGAGGCTGATCGTATTGGCTTGCAAATTTTAGATAGCGGCGGTTTTGATGTGCGCGCCATGCCTGCATTTTTTACTACGTTGCAGCGGGGCTCACGTTTTGCTGAGGGCGGCGCACCAAGTTTTTTACGCACGCATCCGCTCACTAGCGAGCGTATTGCTGATGTAGCTAACCGCGTTGAGCAAATGCCTTATAAGCAAGTATCTGATAGTATTGAGTTTCAATATGTGCGCGCCAAATTACGCGCCAGCCAAGGTAATGCGCAAAATGCGATTGACGTGTTTGAGCAGAATATCCGTGAACATCGCTTCACCAATGAGGCTACGGAACATTATGGTTTGGCAATTGCGACCCTGCTTAAGCGCGACTTGGTGCAGGCTGAAAATGAAATCACTTGGCTTAAAAAATACGCACCGCCACATGCCATGATAGAAAATTTAAGCGCGCGATTAGAAGTTGCTAGAAATAATCCAGCACGGGCAGCCAACGAGTTTGCGCTGGCATTAAAACGTTACCCAGATAATCGGGCGTTAATTTATGGTTATGCCGAACATTTTTTAGCGGTGAATCAAGCAGAAAAAGCGGTGCAACTAGTTAAAGACAAGTTAAGCCTATATCCGGATGATGCTTATTTGTATGAGGTATTAGCTAAGTCATACGCCATGCAGAGCAAAATGTTACTGAGTCATCAAGCGCAGAGTGAAGCCTATTATAGAAAATATGATTTAGCGCGCGCTATCGAGCAAATGGAGTTGGCGGCAAAAGCCGGTGATGGTGATTTCTATCAAAAATCTATTGTTGAGGCACGCTTAAAGCAGCTTAGGCAAATGCTAGGCGATGTTAAAAAATCGAAATTTTGGGAGTAATTCCGTGCGGCGCAGAGATTTTTTATTAGGGTTATTCAGTAGCATCATATTAGCGCCAATTAACGCATTAGCCGCACTATGGAATAAGCCCGCTTTTGAAGCTACACAATTGGCGGACGCTACTAAAAACTTAACTATTGATGCGGAAATTATCAGCTGGGATATTGAAATTATCGCGCCAGAACGTGCGGAAAGCGGTGCAGTTGTGCCAGTGGAAGTCATAAGCAACATTGCCAATACTGAGGCGATTGCGATTTTGGTTGAGAAAAACCCAACGCCGTTAATTGCCAACTTTATGTTTAGCAATGGCGCAGAGCCTTATGTTGTCACACGGATTAAAATGGCAGAAACTTCAGAGATTAAAGTGATCGTCAAGGCAGGCAATCAATATTTCACACAAGTAAAAAGTGTAGTGGTATTAGAGAATGGGTGCGGTTGAATGGCTGGATTGCGTGCAGATAAATAAGACCTTTGCAAAAGTACTTCTCAGAAAAACTGATAATCAATACTACGCCAGCAAACTGGCAAGTATTGTTAATTGCGGCGAATTGCTGCGTTGCGCGGTACTCGCAACCTCGCTGTACACCACGTACGATCTCGGCTTCTGCGATCCAAACGCCTTTGGCGTATGAATAATGTGCTTCAGCGAATATATTCTACGGACATGCCCAGTACGGGTACACTTCATCCACAATAAGTACTTTTGCAAAGGTCTTAATATGAAAATGCGCGCCCTACTAAAAGACGACTTTGTTGAAGTTAAAGTATTGATGAGCCACCCAATGGAAACGGGGCGCAGAAAAAATAATCTTGAGCAGTTGATCCCGGCGCATTTTATACAACTGCTAACTGCCACCTTGAACAGCAAGACCGTGCTAGAGGCGCAATGGGGAACGGGGATTTCTAAAAACCCGTACCTCACTTTTCGACTAAAGGGGGCGAAAGTGGGTGATGTTGTTGAAGTGACTTGGCATGATAATTTAGGAAAAAGCGCGCTGCAAAGCATCATCGTCACCCAAGATTTATGATAACTATAATTTATCATAACCATAAAAATGATATATTGGATTTATTAAAATTACCTCACTATAATGAATGTCTTGAATTTATAGTTCTTTTAACCCAGTAACTTTAACCATTAGATAGGAAAATATTATGTCATTAATAAATACCGAAATTAAACCTTTTAAAGCACAAGCTTTTCATAACGGCAAATTCATTGAAGTGTCAGACGAAAGCCTAAAGGGCAAATGGTCTGTTGTGATTTTTATGCCAGCCGCATTTACATTTAACTGCCCTACCGAAGTTGAAGATGCTGCAGACAACTACGCAGAGTTTCAAAAAGCGGGTGCAGAAGTGTATATCGTTACAACAGACACACACTTCTCACACAAAGTATGGCATGAAACATCACCAGCTGTGGGTAAGGCGCAATTTCCACTAGTGGGTGACCCGACACACCAATTAACACGTGCATTTGATGTGCATATCGATGAAGAAGGCCTAGCATTGCGCGGTACTTTCGTCATCAACCCAGAAGGCGTAATTAAAACTGTTGAAATCCACAGCAACGAGATTGCGCGTGATGTGAAAGAAACACTACGTAAGTTGAAAGCTGCGCAATTCACGGCGGCTAATCCAGGTCAAGTTTGCCCAGCAAAATGGCAAGAAGGCGCTAAAACATTAACACCATCATTAGACTTGGTAGGCAAAATCTAACTATTGCTTCAGGTGAGGTAATACTGCGCTAACGGGCAAACATCCCTTAGTGCCGTTAAATAACAAGGGCATTATTCAAAAGATAATGCCCTTTATTTCAACCCAGATTTTCCATTAGGACTTGGCGTGGCAATGCCGCACAGTTTGATGGATTTTTTGTGCAGATTTTATGGGCAATAGTCGTTCTATTGACAGAAAATATGCACAAAAAAGACGCAAAATGGGCAAGTTGACATTCAAGTAGATGCAAAATCGCCTAATGGAAAATCTGGGTTCAAGCAAGCTGGGTGCCTATTTAAAAGCAGCCAGATGAAATTTTAAAAAAGAGAGCAATCATGGCCTTAGAACCCAGTATTAAAACCCAGTTGCAAACCTATTTACAAATGTTGCGTGAGCCTATTGTATTGGCTGCATCATTAAATGAAGCGCCAGCAGCGCAAGAGATGCACGCACTGCTGGAAGAAATCGCGAGCATGTCGGACAAAATTACACTGACGACAGAAGACGATGCGCGCAAGCCTTCGTTTGCTGTTAAACGTGGTGCAACCCATGCCGAAGCACATAAAGCAGTAGGCGTGCGTTTTGCTGGCATTCCCATGGGTCATGAATTCACCTCTTTAGTATTAGCGCTGTTGCATACAGGCGGCCACCCGATGAAATTAGAAGCTGAAAAAATCGCACAAATTGCAGCGATTGAAGGCAGCTTTCATTTTGAGACCTATATCTCGCTCAGTTGCCATAATTGTCCAGACGTGGTGCAAGCGCTCAATATGATGGCAGTCATTAACCCTAACATTACCCATGTGATGGTTGACGGCGCGCTGTACCAGGATGAAGTCAAGGCCCGAGATATTATGTCTGTGCCGACCACCTATTTAAATGGCGAGATATTTGGCGCTGGCCGCATGGAGCTGGACGAGATTCTATCCAAGATTGATACTGGTGCTGTTGCGCGCGAGGCAAAAAAATTAGACAACAAAGCCCCTTATGATGTGCTGGTGATTGGGGGTGGCCCTGCGGGAGCTTCAGCGGCAATTTATGCCGCGCGTAAAGGTATTAGAACCGGCATTGTAGCTGACCGTTTTGGCGGTCAGGTAATGGACACCATGTCGATTGAGAATTTTATTTCAGTAAAAGAAACTGAAGGTCCTCAATTGGTGGCCGCCTTTGAGGAGCATGTCACTTCATACGGTGTAGATATTATGCGCTTACAGCGCGCTCAATCATTAAATGCCCAAGTTGAAGGCGGCGGCTTGGTTGAGGTGAAGCTCGAAGGCGGCGCGATGCTAAAAAGCAAGGCCGTGATTATTGCAACAGGCGCGCGCTGGAAAGAACTCAACATACCCGGCGAAAAGGAATATCGTGGCAAGGGCGTGGCTTATTGCCCGCACTGTGATGGCCCATTGTTTAAAGGTAAGCATGTCGCTGTGATTGGCGGCGGTAATTCAGGTGTTGAGGCGGCGATTGATTTGGCAGGATTTGTCAGCCATGTGACGCTGTTGCAGCATAGTGACAAGTTAAGTGCAGATGCCATTTTGCAGAACAAATTATTCAGTTTGACTAACGTGACGGTGGTCCTTAACGCTGAAACCACTGAAGTTACTGGTGCCGACCAAAAAGTAAATGGTTTGATTTACAGAGACCGAGCAACCAAGACGCTACATACCATTGAATTGGCCGGCGTGTTTGTACAAATCGGCTTATTACCGAACACAGACTGGCTGAAAACCAGCGGTTTGGAATTAAGTAAATTTAATGAAGTAATCGTGGATGTGCATGGCCAAACTTCATTGCCTGGCGTGTTTGCTGCGGGCGACGTAACTACTGTTCCTTACAAACAAATCATCATCGCGATGGGCGATGGCGCCAAGTCTGCGCTTGGCGCATTTGATTATTTGATCAGGCAGTAGAAACCATAAAATTCTAGCGGTGAAAATGTAAAAATAAGCACCGCTAGATTTTTATTACGACTTTGTTTTGCAAGTGTTAATCCCTAAAACGCTATAAAGCGGGCAAAAGTTAATCAAGCCCGTCGCCAACGGCACTACCCCTATCCAAGCCCAAACGGGGCCATCAGCCAGCGCCACCCAAGCGATTAAAGCTAACCCAGCAACAATGCGTAATACGCGATCAATTCCACCAACGTTTGCTTTCATGGTAGTTCTCCTTATGTAACGATGCTTACCTTAACCCAGCAGTTAGCATGCCAATGGTGACTTTAGTTACACTAAAGTCATATTAACTGCTTTTTATAGGGTTAACGATACTCAAGGCTACCGCCTCTGCCACTTTAATACCATCCACGCCAGCCGATAAAATACCACCGGCATAGCCTGCACCTTCGCCACAAGGGTATAAGCCTTGGGTATTGATGCTTTGCAAGGTAACATCGTCACGTTTGATGCGGATGGGGGATGATGTACGCGTTTCTACACCGGTAAGTACGCCATCAGCTAAATCAAAACCTTTAACTTGTTTAGCAAACTCAGGTATCGCCTCACGAATTGCCGTAATGGCAAATTCAGGGAGTGCGGTATCTAAATTAGTGAGATGCACCCCGGGCGCGTAAGAGGGCGTGACTTCGCCAAATTTGGTAGAAGGCTTATTGGCTAAAAAGTCGCCAATCAATTGCCCGGGCGCGTTGTAATTACTACCGCCCAGCACAAACGCATGACCTTCCAGTTTACGTTGCAACGCCATGCCGGCAAGCGGATTATCTGGATAATCTATTTCAGGTGTAATACCCACCACGATGCCTGCATTGGCATTACGCTCATTGCGGCTATATTGGCTCATGCCGTTGGTGACTACGCAGTTTGGCTCAGAGGCCGCAGCCACCACCGTGCCACCTGGGCACATGCAAAAACTATAAACAGAGCGCCCATTTTTAGCGTGATGCACTAACTTGTAATCGGCCGCGCCTAATTTTGATAATAAGTCCTCGTTGTAGCTCTTACCGTATCTGGCTTGATCAATCAATGACTGCGGGTGCTCAATGCGAAAGCCGATAGAGAAGGGTTTGGCTTCAATATAAATACCTTTGCGATACACCATTTCAAAGGTATCGCGTGCGCTGTGACCAACTGCTAAGACTAGATGATTGGTTGCAATGTGTTCGCCTGTTTGCAGAACTACGCCCTGCACCGCATTATGCCCATGCTTGTCCTTTGCGATTTCAATATTTTCTACGCGTGATTCAAAGCGAATTTCACCGCCTAGTGCAATAATGGTATTGCGCATAGCTTCCACTACGCCCACTAATCTAAATGTGCCAATGTGTGGGTGGCTCACATACCTGATTTCTTCAGGCGCACCGGCTTTTACAAACTCCTGTATTACCTTACGTCCATAGTGTTTGGGGTCTTTAATTTGGCTGTAAAGCTTACCGTCAGAGAACGTGCCTGCGCCGCCTTCACCAAACTGTACGTTAGATTCAGGGTTAAGCACGTTTTTACGCCACAACCCCCAAGTGTCTTTAGTGCGCTCGCGCACGGCTTTACCACGTTCTAGCACGATAGGCTTAAAACCAGATTGCGCTAAAATGAGCGCGGCAAAGATGCCAGCAGGGCCAAAACCTACCACCACGGGACGTAGCATTTCGGAATTTGTGTTTGTAGCAACAAAATGGTAACCCGTATCCGGAGCTGGTTTGATGTGTGCGTCTTTACGAAACTTGGCGAGAATCTTCGCCTCGTTTTTAACTTGCACATCCAAACTATATACATACAGAATGGCATGCGATTTGCGTGCATCTACCCCACGTTTAAAAATATCAAAGTGAATCAAATCACCCTCAGCGATTTCTAACCGTTTGAGTAGCGCGGCCTTAATTTCATCGGCTTGGTGGGTAAGCGATTGGGCGTTTTCAATCGGAAGTTTAATTTCGGTAATGCGTAACATAGGGCTTCACTTTAGGGGGAGTATTTATCTACCAATAACGCGATTTTACAGTATGTTGAGCCTACGTCCATTTTGCCAACGACTGTTTTTGATTACATGTTAGACGTCACCAGATTAAATCTCTAAATTTAACTGCAACAATTTCTTTAGCATTGGCACCGTCACTGGTTTTTTCTCGGTGAGTGACCATACATCCAGCGCATCTAGCACCGCCATCAGTGTTGGTAAGTCGCGGCGTAAATAACGCAGGCAATAATCCACTACTTCATCAGGCAACCTCATGCCGCGTTCATTGGCATGGGTTTTGAGGGCTTGCGCTTTTTCTTCATCGGTGAGCGGGTGTAGTTGATACACCAACCCCCAGGCGAGTCTGGTAGCTAAATCGCCACGCAACCCCATTTGCGTGGGGGCGGCAATACCGCTGGTGATGAGGATGCCGTTTGCGGCGCGTAGTTGGTTAAATAGGTCAAACAGGTCGATTTGTGCAGCTTCATTGAGCGTATGTACATCATCTGCAATATAAAGCGGCAGTTCAGTTGCCTGCGCCGCACGCTGGCAGGCTTGCAACAGATGGCTTTTGCCACTCCCTTTTGCGCCCCATAGATAGATAAATCGCGCTTCGGCTACATTGTCTAAGGCGAGCTTTAAATTATGCAAGGCTTCCGCATTGCGCCCTGCAATAAAGTTATTGAGGGTTTGCGGGGCAGGCGGTTGAATGTCGAGTAAGAGTTGCTTCAAGTGTTGCTACCCGTATAAAAATGACTTTGTAAATAGCGTGTTTTGGCGTGCCTGAAACCTACGGCAATTGCCGCAGAAACTGGCAGTGCCAGCAATACGCCGGCAAAGCCGAATAATTGCCCACCTGCCATTAAAGCAAAAATTACCACCAATGGATGTAAGCCGATGCGATCACCCACCAGATATGGCGTGAGTGCCATGCTTTCAATAACCTGCCCTAAGCCGAACACAATTAGAATTGGGATAAGGTCATGCAAGGTGCCGAATTGCAACAAGGCCGAAAGTATGGCTAGCCCTAATCCGAGACCAATGCCCAGATAAGGCACAAACCCTAATAGGCCTGAGAGCATGCCAATTGGCAACGCCAGCTCTAACCCCGCCAGCCACAGGCCGGCAGCATAAAAAATACTCATGAGTAGCATCACCGTAAGTTGCCCGCGTAAAAATTCCGCAAGCACAGCATCAATTTCAACCGCGATTTCTTTGGTCTTTGCGATGAGTGCTCTAGGAATAAGATGGCTGACTTTTTCAATGATGATGTTCCAATCAACCAAAAGATAAAACAGCACCAATGGAATCAACACCAAGTTGGCAAGCAAGCCCACAATGGCTAAACCTTGGCTGCTCAAGCCAAGGGCTAGTTGCTTGGCAAAGTTGCCGGAGGTTTGCCAGTGGTCAGTCAGTATTTGCTTGATTTGTGCAAAATCGAGGTTAAGCGCAACATTAAAGTGCGTTTGTAGCCATGGTTCAACATGCGCTTTTGCCGCATTGAAATACGCAGGGAGTTTTTGCGATAGTAATAAAATTTCTTTTTGCAGCAATGGAATCACAATCAGCAAAACTAAAAGCAGTGTTGCAAAAAATAATAACATCACCAACAGTGTTGCGACTGTTCGGCTTGGACTGAATTTTTTATAGTGAAATGCATCAATTTTATTAACGAGCGGGTTAGCAATATAAGCCAAAATCGCCGCGATTAAAAATGGCGTGAGTATTGGACTTAGCAGGTAAACCAAGCCACAAAACACAAGGCCTGCAATCCACCAGAGTGTATGGGGGTGCTTATTGATCATAAAGCTCGCTATTCCAGTCTATCTAGCCTTTTGGTTTACCTAACTAACTCAACTGAGCTTTCTGTTAAGGGCGCCTCTATTAATCCAATTTCCGTTGCGATACTGCGTTGCTCATAAAAAATTATTCCTTACATATCAACATATGCTGCGTCACAATTTTTTACTCGCGCCTTGTCTGGCTTTGCAACTTTAATTAATAGAGGCACCCTTAAACCAGCATTTCAGATAAACCGGCATTTCGGTTAAAATGCCATTATAACGATAGAACACCTTTTTTGCAGAAAGCGAGAATACCTTGAGTGCCAATGATCCAGATAAAACTTCTATTAGCTACCGCGATGCAGGCGTGGATATGGAGGCGGGCGATGCGCTGGTTGAGCAAATTAAACCGTTTGCCAAGCGCACCATGCGCCCTGAAGTATTAGCCGGCATCGGTGGTTTTGGTTCACTGTTTGCGCTACCACAAAAGTTCAAAGAGCCCATTTTGGTTTCAGGGACTGATGGCGTAGGCACCAAGCTTAAACTTGCTTTTGAATTGAATAAACACGATACGGTGGGGATTGATTTAGTCGCCATGAGTGTGAACGACATTTTGGTACAAGGCGCTGAACCGCTGTTCTTTTTAGATTATTTTGCTTGCGGCAAGTTAGAAGTTGGTACGGCAGCACTTGTGATTAAAGGCATTGCAGAAGGCTGTGAGCAATCTGGCTGCGCGTTGGTGGGTGGAGAAACTGCAGAAATGCCGGGCATGTATCCAGCGGGTGAATATGATTTGGCAGGCTTTGCGGTGGGTTGCGTGGATAAAGCCAAAATTATTAACGGCACCACCATTGCGGCGGGTGACGTGGTGCTGGGCCTGGCTTCAAGCGGTGCGCATTCAAACGGCTACTCACTTATTCGTAAGCTGATTGAAAAATCTGGCATTGATTTTGAGTCGGACTTCCATGGTAAAAAATTCAAAGACGTGGTGATGGCGCCTACGCGCATTTATGTAAAATCTTTACTAAAACTGATTGAAGCCATGCCGGTAAAAGGCATGGCACATATCACCGGTGGCGGCATTACCGAGAATATTCCACGTGTATTACCAGCAGGGTTGACTGCTGAAATTAAGGCGGCTAGCTGGCAATTGCCACCGTTGTTTCAATGGTTGCAAGCGCAGGGCAACATGGTGCCAAGTGAAATGTATAAAACATTCAATTGCGGTATTGGCATGGCGGTGATTGTGGCAAAAGAACATGTGGTAGCGGCTAAAGCATTACTGGAAACTTCCGGTGAAACTGTGTTTGAAATTGGCCAAATTCGCGCACAAAATGCAGGTGAAGCACCAACCATTGTCATTTAGTTGGTTTTGTAGGTAACGATTGCTGGTTTGATGCGTTAAAGGTGATGTGTCTTAAATTAAAGGGTTTTTTATGTTTAATCACATCCATAGTTTGGGTTTTGTTTTTTTTCTGTTTGCAGGCTCAATCGCATTCGCACAGCCGGCCGTAACATCAAAATCCGCGTTACCTAAACAGATTCAGGCCACGTATGAAGTCACCAAAAACGGCCAGCCTTTCGCTAACGTACACGAGCAATTCTCAATCACTGACAATACTTATAAAGTGGAAAGCATTACCAAAGGCATCGGTGTTTATGCTTTGTTCGGTGAACGCCAATTAACCAGTGTTGGTGAAGTGACAGCGCAAGGATTAAAGCCAATCCGCTTTGAGCTGCATCAAGGTGATAATGCAAAAAAATCATTATTGGCGGATTTTGACTGGGCAAAACAAAATTTAACCATGACAGTGAAAGGCCGGGTGAAAGAAGCAAGCCTTGCACCAGGGTCGCAAGATTTAGCAAGCTACGCCTACCAATTTATGTTTTTGCCTACGCCGCTAAAAGACAACATTACAGTAGTACTCACGACGGGTAAAAAGCTGAATCATTACCATTATAAAATTAACCCGGCGTCGGAAGTTATTGAGAGCGCTGGGGTGCAATACAAAACCCTGCATCTTGAGCAATCTGATCAAAACAGCGCTGAGACGAAAGCGCTGTGGTTAGCCACTGAGCATTATTATGTGCCAGTGCGCATTATGATGATTGACGAAGATGGGCAAAAGCTCGAGCAAACATTAACTGAATTACACGTGAAGTAGATGCAAGTGTTCTGCATTTACATTCACTACAACAACTAATAGAGAAATCAATATGACGCCAAATTTAATACGGCAAGCTTCGGTAATGTTATCTAATCTGCTTGAATTCAACAGCCCCGCAGATGTGAAATTAAGTGAATTTTTTCGCAACAATCGTGATCTAGGCACTAAAGAGCGCGCCTTTGTGGCAGAAAGCGTTTATGGCGTGCTACGCCGTTTACGCTTTCTTAGCACAGTGACTGCTAATGATGAAAACGACCCTGATGATGCCCGTAAGCTGGTGTTGGCTTGGATGTTACGCATACAAGGCATGAGCATCCAAAAAATTACACCCATGTTGAGTGAGCAGCAAATCGAATGGGCGCATACCATTAAAGCAAAATCCACCGAAAGTATGCCGTTAGCCGTGCAGGCCGATGTGCGTGATTGGCTGTGGGATAAACTGGTTGCACAATATGGCGAAAGTGAAGCGCTCACCATTGCGCGTAGCATGCACGAATCCGCCACACTAGATTTACGCGTCAACACTATTAAAGCCACACGCGATGAAGTGATGGCGAAATTCATCGCTGAAAATACTTCAGGCGAAACTAACATTACAAAAACGCCTTATTCGCCGATCGGCCTACGTATGCCGCTACGTTTGAATATCAGCCGTCACGTACTGTTTACCGAAGGCCAAATTGAAGTGCAAGATGAAGGCAGCCAGATATTGGCGCACTTGGTAGCACCCAAGCGCGGCATGATGGTGGCAGATTTTTGTGCCGGTGCAGGCGGAAAAACACTAGCGATGGGTGCGTTAATGCGTAACACCGGCCGTTTATACGCATTTGATATATCAGCAAAACGTCTGCATAGTTTGGGGCAGCGCCTAAAACGCTCAGGGTTAAGTAACCTCAATGCGCAAAGTATTAGTAGTGAAAATGATCCTAAACTTAAACGTCTGAACGGAAAATTTGACCGCGTGCTAGTTGATGCCCCCTGCACGGGCTTAGGCACTTTACGCCGTAATCCAGACCTTAAATGGCGCCAAACACCGCAAGATTTAGCCGAGCTTACTGTAAAGCAGGCTAACATTTTAGCGCGTGCCGCAAGGCTGACCAAGGCTGGCGGGCGCTTGATTTACTCGACATGTAGCTTGCTTAAAGATGAGAACGAACAAATTGCTGACAGCTTTTTGGCGACACATCCTGATTTTAAATTACTGAATGCTGCCGAAATTTTAAGCCAGCAGCAAATCAATTTAGATACAGGGCTATACCTAAAACTACTGCCGCATTTACATAATACCGACGGCTTTTTTGCTGCGGTGTTTGAAAAACTGGATGCGAGTGCGCCAGAGAAAAAAACTTCACCCGCCGTTACTATTGAGCCGGTGATAGCGGTTGCACCATCAGTTGACGAGCCAAAAACCAAGAAACCTGCAACAGTCAAAAAAGCCGCGGCGCCGAAGAAGGTTAAATTAGCCGAAGTGGACGCTGTAACAGACGACCTTGCCGCGACCGAACCCTTACCGATCAAGACAAAAGTAGCGGCAAAACCAAAAACCACCAAAGCCGTGAAAGAAAAAATTGTTAAAGAAAAAATTGTGAAAGAAAAGGTAGTCAAAGTAGCTGTCATTAAAGAAAAAGTGGCTAAACCTAAAGTGGTAAAAGTTAAGGCCGCTAAAGAATAGCCAACTCGTGAAACTGCCCAGTCTTAACATTCAAATATTACTCGGCACCACTTTGGGTGTTGCCATTGGTTTATATTTTAACGAGCTGGGTGCTGATCATACTGTTGTAAAAAGCGGTCTGTATGCATCTGGCCTGGTTGGCACACTATTTATTGACTTACTTAAAATGATCTTGATTCCGCTGGTTTTATGCTCAATTTCGGTGGGCATTGCCAATCTGCGTCAACATCAACAAATACATCGCGTTTGGGTAAGCGCAATGCTGTTTTTTGTTACCACCATGATGATTGCCATTAGCCTCGCGTTAATTGCCGGCAATTATTTTAAACCTGGTAGCGGCTTGCAAATTACCATGTTCGAAAATGCCATGCAGAACTTTGAGGCAAAACAGTTGCCGTTACCTGAGTTCTTCGCCCAATTTTTACATGGTTTATTTATCAACCCATTTACAGCACTAGCACAGAACAATGTACTCGCCGTGGTGATGTTTGCGCTTATTTTAGGTATTACGCTGGTAATGGGTGGAGAGCGCTTTAATCAGATCCGCACCTTGTTACAAGAGGCGCTGGACATCACCATGCTGATAGTGGGTTGGATCATGCGTCTAGCACCGTTTGGCATTATGGCACTGCTGATTAAACTGGTGGCGGGGCAAGATATGGTGATACTGGAAACGCTCGCCAAATTTGTTGCGGTGGTGGTTGGCACCACTTTATTGCACGGCATGATTGTATTACCGCTAATTTTATACTTATTTACGGCTAAGTCCCCGCTGTGGTTTTTGCGTGGTGCGCGTGAAGCCTTGCTAACCGCCTTTGCCACCAGCTCAAGTGCCGCGACGCTACCCATTACCATGCGTTGCACAACACAGCATTTACACGTTAAACCAGAAATAGCCGGCTTTGTACTGCCGTTAGGCGCAACCGTCAATATGGATGGCACAGCTTTGTATGAAGCTGCTGCGGCACTATTTGTTGCCAACTTAGTCGGCATAGAGTTAAGCTTTGTGCAGCAATTAGTCGTGTTTTTTATCGCAATGATTGCCGCCTTGGGCGCACCAGGGATTCCAAGTGCAGGCATGGTGACCATGGTGATGGTATTGCAATCTGTAGGTCTGCCAGCTGAGGCGATTGCCATTTTATTACCAATAGACAGATTGCTAGATACCTTGCGTACTACCGTCAATGTAGAAGGCGATATGGTGGGCAGTTTAGTGGTACAGAAGCTCACTTTGCACAACGCTAAAGAGCCCGCTCCCACTAACTAGCGTTACATTCTCGTACCTTACGTTACCATCTATTTTGAATAAATTGAAAAAGCCACTTTAGTTAGCCGCCTATTCAATAATTAAGCAATCACACCCGCCGCCGTGCCTCGAGGACGTTTGGCACACTCTGGATCAGCGTCAGCAGACGGCTAAGTTGCTCAAGGTTCGAAATCTCGATCGAAAATTGCATCAATGCCAAATTATTCCTAGTCATGGTGTTGGCCTTGGTGGCGTTAATCTTTTCGCGAGTGAATAAGTCGCTAATGTCGCGTAACAGGCCTTGGCGGTCTTGAGCTTCCACCTCAATATCGACGTCCATATAGACATTCTGGCCTCCTCCCCACTGGGCGCCGAGCAGGCGGTTGCGCCGAAGCTCTGGCAATCGCACGATGAAGGTGCAGGTCCTGCGATGGATAGTCACCCCATGATCTCGGGTGAGATAGCCGACAATCGCATCTGGCGGCACAGGTTTGCAACATTTAGCGCTGCTAGTTTGCAAGTTACCAATACCTTCAATCACGACCCCGGTCTGAGATTGTATAGCGTTGATACGCCCTACCGTAAGCCGCTTGGCAGCTACGTCAGGTCTAGGCGCGGTATCCTCCTGAACGGCAAGCGCGATTTGATGCGAGCCAACATCCCCGCGACCGATAGCAGCCAAAAAGTCTTCCAGCTTCTCAAAGTGAAGTTTCTGTGCGATTTTTTCTTGATTGACCGCACCGACACCAGCACGGTGCAACTCGCGGTCCAGTTTCACCCGACCCTGCGCAACATTTTCATCGAAATGCTGATATTTGAACCAGTGCCTGACCTTGGCACGCGCGCTCGGGCTCTGCAGATAACCAAGCGCGCTATTTAACCAGTCACGGCTAGGTGAGCCATGTTTAGATGTCAGAATTTCTACTCGCTGCCCATTTTCCAGCTTGGTGTTGAGTGGTACGATGCTTCCATTTACCTTGGCACCACGCGTGCGATGCCCCAGATCGGTATGCAGGGTGTAGGCAAAATCAATCGGGGTGGCACCCTTGGGCAGGTCGATGACTTTGCCCTGCGGCGTAAGCACATAGACTTTGTCCTGAAACAACTCACTCTTGAATTGCTCCAGAAGATCACCGCTGTCTGACACCTCATCCTTCCATGCCAGTATCTGTCGTAACCAGGCGATTTTTTCGTCGAATATAGCGTCAGACTTACCGCCTTCTTTGTAGCGCCAGTGTGCCGCGACACCCAGTTCAGAGTGCTGATGCATCTCGAAAGTGCGAATCTGAACCTCCAGCGCCAAGCCGCGTAGTCCGCTCACGGCGGTATGCAGCGAACGGTAATTATTACTCTTGGGGCGCGCGATGTAATCATCAAACTCACCTGGAATAGGCTGCCATAAGTTGTGAATCAGACCGAGCACGGTGTAGCAATCCTTGATGTCATCAACCAGAATTCTCACCGCACGCACATCATATAGCTCGCTAAAATCCAGGCGCTTGCTCTTCATCTTCTTGATGATGCTATAAATGTGCTTGGGCCGTCCACTCACCTCCCCCGTGATGCCAGATTGACTCAGCTCGCATTTTAGCTGGCTCACCACATCTATAATGTACTGCTCTCGGTCAACGCGGCGTTCGTCTAGCATCTTTGCAACGTCCTTATAGAGCTGCGGCTCCAAGTAACGTAGCGAGAGGTCCTCCAGCTCCCATTTGATCTGCCACACACCAAGGCGGTTAGCCAGCGGCGCAAAGATGCCCAAACTTTCCTGCGCAATCCGCTTCTGAAGCGCTACGCCGGCACCCGACAAACGGCGCAAGGTTTGCGTACGCTCTGCCAATTTAATTAACACCACGCGGATATCTTGCACCATGGCCAGCAGCATTTTTCGCAGACTTTCTATCTGCTGTAAGTGGTCGCCATTTTTCCGGTCCTGATCGTGCAACCCTTCAAACTCGCTGAACTCCTGAATTTGCTCCATGCGTGAAATGCCTTCGACCAAGCCGGCAATATTGGCGCCGAAACGAGCTTCTAGCGTTGCTCGCCAATCATCTAGATACTCCGGCACTGCATGTAATATCGTGGCAGCAATTGTTTCTACATCCATGTTCATGTCGATGAGAATCGTCGCCGCACCCAGCGCATGCTGCAACAGCGGCGCTCCCGTCAACTCCGCATGACCAGAGTAAAGAGGAGCAACCACGTCGCAGGCATCGCGTATCAACTCGATTTCGGCAAGCGAAAAACGCTTAGCTGAAGATTCAATCCATACGGAAACGTCGCTCCCATCAGAGGCGAGCAAAGCAGAATTTGGGTTGTGAACAGAAATCATAGGATATTATCGCATCAAAGCACCTGATTATGCGTTGAACAGTCCGTGTTCGACGATATTCGATTATGGAAAGCTTGGCCACTTTACTTTAAATCTGCGGGCGCTGGTTTAGATTGAGTATCTAAAAGTATGGGCTGATCAAATAACTACAACCTCAATTTAGTAGATTTATAATTCGCACATATTGTAAGCTTTCACTAACTGTATGCCGTAGCACCGAAAATCCTACACAGCCCCTACATGAAATCGAAATGGTGAAGTAAAAGCACAAACTAAAAAGCCCCACAACGCTGTGAGGCTTATAAAATATGGGGTGGCTGATGGGGCTCGAACCCACGACAACAGGAATCACAATCCTGGACTCTACCAACTGAGCTACAGCCACCATAGAGACTTTTAAACTGGTCTGCCCGACAGGAATCGAACCTGTAACCCCCAGCTTAGAAGGCTGGTGCTCTATCCGGTTGAGCTACGGGCAGATTTGGTTACAAGGGCTTATACTGAAGCAGTATAATTTTTTTCGGGTTGACTTTAATTTTTGCAGCTTGAATTTTAAACGATTCAAGCTGCAAAAAAATATGGTCGGCGTGGAGAGATTCGAACTCCCGACATCCTGCTCCCAAAGCAGGCGCGCTACCAGGCTACGCTACACGCCGAAGAGGCAGTAATATAACCAAAACTAAGCTCCAGGTCAATTGCTATATGTTAAAATCTCACTTTATTTTGCAAATTCATGAATTCTTAGATTAAAGCACACCAATGACTGCTCAAATTATCGATGGCAAAGCGATTGCCGAAAACTTATTAAATTCAATTAAGACGCGCATTGACCAACGCTTACAGCTTAACAAGCGCGCGCCTGGCCTAGCTGTAATTCTTGTAGGCGCTGACCCTGCCTCATCAATTTACGTACGTAACAAACGCTTGGCCTGCGAAAAAGTTGGGGTGCGCTCGGTTGCTTATGATTTACCAGCTTCAACAACCGAATCAGAGCTACTCACGCTGATTGAGCAATTGAATCAGGATGACACCATTGACGGCATTTTGGTGCAAGCACCGTTGCCGCCTCAAATTAAAGACGAGCACGTTATCGAGCGTATCAGCCCCAATAAAGATGTGGATGGCTTTCACCCTTACAACATCGGCAGATTGGCTGTACGCCAGCCTACGTTGCGCTCGTGCACCCCTTTTGGCGTCATTAAGATGCTGCAAGCCAGCAACATCAACCTGATGGGCTTGGATGCGGTTGTGGTTGGCGTGTCTAACCACGTAGGTCGCCCAATGGGGCTGGAGCTGTTATTGGCGGGCTGCACCGTGACTAGCTGCCACCGCCACACTAAAGATTTAAGCAAAATTGTTGCGAATGCTGATTTGGTAATAGCCGCTGCAGGCAAGCCAGGGCTCATTAAAGGCGATTGGATTAAGCCAGGCGCTATTGTCATTGATATTGGGATCAACCGACTGCCTGATGGCCGCATTTGTGGTGATGTTGATTTTAATGCTGCAAAAGAACGTGCCGGCTGGATTACGCCAGTCCCTGGTGGCGTTGGCCCGATGACTGTGGCAACCTTGATGGAAAACACTTTACTTTCATTAGAGTTAAGCGAGGCGGAATAAACCAGCAAGTTAAAGCTAAAAAGTTATTTAATCAATTCAAACAATTAGCATAATTTTTTTGCACTTTTGCACGAAAGCTTTATTCAGTGTACACTCATGCGCTAATTTTATTACCTGCTAATTTTTTAGCGGATTTTCGGTTTTTATAGTTTTATTTTTTAAGTGTCTGGGTACCCATTATGGCAGAAACGATTAGTAAGCAATTTACGCCTTATCAGGCAAAACCTGATGAAGAATACATGAACAAAAACCAGCTCAATCATTTTCGTAATATTTTGAACAACTGGAAATCTGATCTGAGTGAAGAAATCGATCGCACCGTGCACACGATGCAAGATGAAGTCACTATGTTTGCAGACCCTAATGACCGTGCCAGCCAAGAATCCGACATGACATTAGAGCTACGCAATCGTGACCGTGAGCGTAAGTTAATTAAAAAAATTGATGAAACATTACGCAATATCGACAATGATGAATACGGCTATTGTGCGGGTTGTGGTGTTGAAATCGGCTTAAAACGCTTAGAAGCGCGACCAACCGCAACCTTGTGCATTGATTGCAAAACGCTGGATGAATTAAGAGAACGCCAAGTCGCTAAATAGTATGCAGTAAAACATGTAACCGTGAATTTACGGCTACGCGTTTTTTTAAATACTTCAAGGTAACTGACATTAAAAAGCCCGCTTGCGCGGGCTTTTTAATGTCTAACTAGATTTTTACTCGTCAGCTTCGGTTTCAGCTTTCGCTTCTGCCGCTGGCGGGTCAATCAAGGCTTTCATGCTTAAGCGAACACGGCCTTTTTCATCAGCCTCCACTACTTTAACTTTCACTACGTCGCCTTCTTTCAAGAAATCAGCCACCGCGTTCACGCGTTGATGTGCGATTTGTGAAATATGCAACAAGCCATCTTTACCTGGCAGCAACGTCACAATCGCGCCAAAATCCAGCAGCTTAATCACAGTGCCTTCATAAGTTTGGCCAACTTCAACTTCTGCCGTGATTTCAGCAATACGACGTTGCGCTTCAGCGCCTTGTTCAGAGCTTGTACACGCAATTTTCACGGTACCATCTTCAGTAATATCAATGCTGGTACCAGTTTCTTCAGTCAACGCACGAATCACCGCGCCGCCTTTACCGATCACATCACGGATTTTTTCAGGGTTGATTTTCATGGTGATAATGCGTGGTGCAAATTGTGACATTTCAGTACTGGCACCACTCACAGCTTGCTTCATAATACCTAAAATGTGTGCGCGGCCTTCTTTAGCTTGCGCCAATGCAACCTGCATGATTTGCGCAGTAATGCCGGTAATTTTAATGTCCATTTGCAGCGCAGTAATACCATCTTCTGTACCTGCTACTTTAAAGTCCATGTCACCCAAGTGATCTTCATCACCTAAAATGTCCGTCAACACTGCAACGCGATTACCTTCTTTGATTAAACCCATGGCAATACCTGCTACGTGGTTTTTCATCGGCACGCCGGCATCCATCAAGGCTAAACAACCACCGCAAACAGAGGCCATTGAGCTAGAGCCATTGGACTCTGTAATTTCAGAGACCACGCGCATGGTGTAATCAAAGTCTTCTTTATTTGGTAGCGCTGCGATTAATGCGCGTTTTGCCAAACGGCCATGACCAATTTCACGACGTTTAGGTGTACCAACACGGCCAGTTTCACCAGTTGCGTACGGAGGCATGTTGTAATGCAGCATAAAACGATCTTTAAACTCGCCTTGCAATGCATCAATGACCTGCTCATCACGACCTGTACCTAGTGTTGCAACCACCAACGCCTGCGTTTCACCGCGTGTAAACAGTGCCGAGCCGTGTGTACGTGGCAATACGCCGGTGCGGATGCTAATAGGACGTACTGTGCGTGTATCACGGCCATCGATACGTGGCTCGCCATTTAAAATTTGGCTTCGAACCACTTTAGCTTCTAAATTAAAGATTTCTGTTTTAATTTTGTTAGCTTCTGTCGTTGAAGTTTCTTCAGTGATTAGTTCGCTCAATACACGCTTTGTAATTTCATCTAATTTAGTAGAGCGCGCGCCTTTGGCTTTAATCTGAAATGCGGCATGAATATCTGCTGCTGCAATGTTAGCCACTTTTTCGATCAAGGCGGTATCAGGCTCTGGAGCTACCCAATCCCAGGCATCTTTACCAGCTTCGGCAGTTAATTCGCCAATCATTTTAATCACAGCTTGCATTTGCTCGTGACCAAACACCACTGCACCTAACATGACTTCTTCTGAAAGCTCTTTGGCTTCAGATTCCACCATCATCACAGCAGTTTCCGTAGCGGCTACCACTAAATCCAACTCAGATTCTTCTAATTGCGCTTTAGTTGGGTTAATTACATATTCTTCGTTAATGTAACCTACGCGCGCCGCACCTAGTGGGCCAAAAAACGGAATACCAGAGAGTGACATAGCGGCAGATGCACCAATAATCGCTGGGATATCAGAATCAATTTCAGGGTCAGATGACAACACAGTTGCTACCACTTGCACTTCGTTATAAAACGCTTCTGGGAATAATGGGCGCAATGGGCGGTCAATTAAACGTGATGTCAGCGTTTCTTTCTCTGACGGACGGCCTTCACGCTTGAAAAATCCGCCTGGGATTTTACCTGCGGCATAGGTTTTTTCCATGTAATCTACAGTTAACGGGAAAAAGTCTTGCCCCGCTTTAACTTCTGACTTGCTGGTAACAGCTACCAATACTACTGTGTCGCCATAGCTTACCAACACTGCGGCATCGGCTTGACGCGATATTTCGCCCGTTTCAAGTGTGAGCGTGTGCGCACCGTATTGAACACTTTTAGTTACTTTATTAAACATTTATTTTCCTTTTTTCAATAAGCTGTTATTCACTTTACCCAATAACAAACTAACAATAAAAAAAGCCGACGCATGTTTCTATGCTATCGGCTTTTTACAGCAATTATAAAAGTGAACCCAAAATTAACGATCTAAGGTTTGCTAACTTAAGCGTTACCAACGCTAGTGTGAACTTTGGCACTTTTATAAAAGTTACTTACGCAAACCTAGACTTTGAATCAGCGTTTGATAACGGCTTGCATCTTTGCGTTTTAAATAATCCAACAAACTACGACGTTGACTCACCATTGCCAACAAACCACGACGTGAGTGATTGTCTTTTTTGTTTGATTTGAAATGCTCGGTTAAATAACCAATACGGAATGTTAGCAAAGCCACTTGTACTTCTGGGCTGCCGGTGTCGTTTGGTGCGCGTTGATATTCTGCAACGATTTTTGCGCTGTCTTGTGCTGTAATTGCCATAACTTTATTCCTAAATTTAAGAGGTTGTGCGTCAATGTAAAAGCAGCCCAAACATTCTGACCAGCCAATACATTCATTTACAATGAACCGCGCATTCTAATGATAAAACCATGATTTATCAACTACTTTTTGCATGTTTCAAGCACATTTGTGCGACTGCGCGTGTTTAGCCTTGATCCACAATCAATCTTTTAGGGGTAATTTTTCCATTGCTTAACTGTTCGCCCAGCCCCAAAAACTCCTGCTGCTCGCTATACAAGCGCAATAGCCCCTGCGGAATTACACCGCTGCGCCACACCGCCTGACCTTGCTGCAAATAAAAAGTGCTATCAGTATCTAATGTCACTGCGGGTAAATGCAGCACTGAACTATCGACTGGCAGCAGCATTTCTATGTGCTGCTCCGCTGATAACGCTTCAAACTGTTCCAGCGTTACGGCTTGCGTAATGTCGTAGTTTGCAGTGGCTATTCTGCGCAAGCCAATTAAATGCGCGCCACATCCAAGGTGATGGCCGATATCTTCAGCCAAGGTGCGAATGTAAGTACCTTTGCTACAGGTAACGGTAAGTGTTGCTATATTATCAACCAACGCATTAAGCGTAATGTTGTGAATGGTCACTAAGCGCGCCTTACGCTCGATTTCAATGCCGGCACGCGCGTATTCATAAAGCGCCTTACCTTCATGCTTTAAGGCAGAATACATAGGTGGAGTTTGACTAATTTCACCAACAAATTGCTGACAAACTTGCGCCAACTGCGCTTGGCTGACATTCACCGACTCTGTTGACAGCACCTCGCCCTCGGCATCGCCGGTGGTGGTGGTAACGCCTAACTTAACCGTTGCCAAATAGGTTTTATCTGCATCGGTTAAGTAGTGCGCAAACTTGGTGGCTTCGCCAAAACAAAGGGGCAAGAGGCCGGTGGCAAGCGGGTCTAAAGTACCAGTGTGCCCAGCTTTAGCCGCTTGGAGCAACCATTTCACTTTTTGCAATGCTTGGTTAGACGAAAAGCCGAGCGGCTTATCGAGTAGCAGAATGCCGTTAATGTGTTTTTTTATGCGTTTAAATTGCAAGAGGCAGGCTTTTTTATGATTAACACTTTATCCCTCAGTCTAGCTAAAGACAGGCCAACTCAAGGAAGGTAGGTTTTAGTTTGCGTTTTACTTTAGCTTTTCAGGCTTCGAAGCCAAAGCCTCATCAATCAATTTCGACATCATCATGCCATTGTCAATCGAAGCATCATAAACAAAATGGAGTTGCGGTACCGTGCGTAGCAACATACGCTTGGCTATTTGGGTGCGCAAAAATCCAGCGGATTTTTCCAGTCCTTGTTGCGTGCTTTCGCTCGCTTTTGCCGCACTGTAAAAAATCTTCGCATGCGCCATGTCACCTGTTACTTCAACGGCGGTGATTGTGACCATGCCCACACGCGGATCTTTAACTTCAAATTGCAACAAATCAGCCAGTTCGCGCTGCATTTGCTCTGCCACCCGGTGACTGCGTGAGAAATCTTTAGCCATTACTATTTATCCTATAACTTAAAAAGCTTACCCGTTAAGGGCATCACCACCAATCTAAGCAGCTAAAGCCACAAGACTGGTGTGATAAATGAGACTAGGCGCGAAACAAAAAATTGAGCGCGGTATACGTGTTGTATGTAAACGAAGATTTTTTGTTTTGACAATCTAATTAAAAGCCTGACGTATCATAACGAATTTTTAAAGTTATAAAGTACGCGCTATTTCAATCATCTCATACACTTCTAAAATATCACCCACTTCAATGTCGTTAAAGTTTTTAAGTGATAGGCCACATTCAAAGTTGTTTTTCACTTCTTTTACATCATCTTTAAAGCGTTTGAGTGAATCCAATTCACCAGTATGAATAATGACATTGTCACGCAATACACGTACTCTAGAGTTGCGTTTGATCATACCGTCTCTTACATAACAACCGGCAATTGCGCCCACTTTAGAGATACGGAATACTTCACGAATCTCTACAGAGCCGATCATGCTTTCTCTTTGCTCAGGCGCTAACATGCCGCCCAGCGCGGCTTTAACTTCATCAACCGCTTCGTAAATAATGTTGTAATAACGTACATCAACACCCAATGACTCAATCAACTTACGCGCACCAGTATCGGCACGTACGCTAAAGCCGATTAGCACCGCTTTAGAAGCCGCTGCCAAATTCACATCGGACTCACTAATAGCACCAACACCGGTGTGAATAATATTGACTTTAACCTCACTGGTAGAAAGTTTTTGCAAGCTGGTTGCCAACGCTTCGTATGAACCTTGCACGTCTGATTTAATAATCAATCCTAGCGTTTGCGCTGCGCCCTCTCCCATTTGATCGAACATGTTTTCAAGTTTGGAAGCCTGCTGTTTAGCTAATTTCACATCACGGAACTTACCTAGTCGGAAGTTGGCAATTTCGCGCGCTTTACGCTCATCGTTAAGCACAATCATTTCTTCACCCGCGCTTGGCACGTCTGACAAACCTTGAATTTCTACCGGCATCGATGGTCCAGCTTCTTGGACATCCTTACCTGTTTCATCCAGCATGGCGCGCACTTTACCAAACGTAGTACCCGCTAACACCATGTCACCACGTTTCAATGTTCCAGATGTCACTAAAATAGTAGCTACCGGGCCGCGGCCTTTGTCTAGGCGACCTTCAATCACCAAGCCCTTAGCTGGCGTATTTTTAGGGGCTTGCAGCTCTAATATTTCAGCTTGCAACAACACCGCTTCTAACAGCTCATCAATACCTTGGCCTGTTTTAGCTGAAACTTCTCTAAACATTACCTCGCCACCGAACTCTTCTGGCACCACTTCTTGCGCGACCAATTCCATTTTCACACGCTCTGGCTCGGCACCGGGCTTGTCAATTTTATTGATAGCCACGACCAATGGCACACCTGCCGCTTTGGCATGATGAATCGCCTCTATGGTTTGCGGCATCACACCGTCATCGGCTGAAACCACCAAAATCACCACATCGGTTGCCTTTGCACCGCGTGCACGCATGGCAGTAAATGCCTCATGACCGGGTGTATCTAAAAACGTCACCATACCACGCGGAGTTTCAACGTGGTATGCACCAATGTGCTGTGTAATGCCGCCAGCTTCGCCTGTAGCCACGCGACTACGACGAATGTAATCCAATAGTGAAGTTTTACCATGATCCACATGCCCCATGACCGTCACCACTGGTGGACGCGTTTCTAATATCGCAGCCGCATGCTCGGCTTCTTCAATAAAGGCATCTGGATCATTTGGTGCAGCGGCTGAGGCTTTATGCCCCATTTCTTCAACAATGATAATAGCCGTTTCTTGGTCTAGCACTTGGTTGATCGTCACCATCATGCCCATACCCATCAGCGTTTTGATCACCTCACCAGATTTAACCGCCATCTTGTGTGCCAACTCAGCCACAGTGATGGTTTCAGGCACCAATACTTCGTGCACAATCGCCTCAGTAGGTGCATTAAATGCATGCTGTGCATCATCATCTGCCTGATGCCTATGCTTACCACCTTTTGGTGCACGCCAGCCTGGTTTACCCGCCGTAGTGTCACCGCGTGTTTTTAAACCGCGTTTTTTATTTTCAGCATCGGTCCACTCTTTATTATTACCTTTGCCTTTTTTCGCGTCTTTAGTTGCCGCCGGCTTAGCCGCGCCTTCTTTGGCTACTGGCTTATGCAATGTACCTTCAGAAAGCTTGGCTGCTTTTACTTTTGCAGCTTCAGCATCGGCTAATTTTTTAGCTTCTTCATCTAAACGGCGTTGCACCAAGGCTTCTTTTTTGCGTTTATCTTCTGCTTGCATGGCCAGTAAAGTTGCATGGCGCTTAGCCTCACGCTCACGCAATGCTATTTCATCGGCGCCTAGCAAGTCTTTACGACTAATCGTTTGTGACTTAGCTACTTCTTTTTCTGGTGCTGGCTCAACTGCCTCTGGCGGCGCTTCTGTTACAGGCTCAACTTTTGGCTCGACGGCTACTTCCACCTTGGCAATAACCTCTGGCTCAATGACGACTACCGGTTCAACAACCTCTGGCTCTACGGCTTCAACTGGCGTTTCAACTTGCTCGACCACAGCCTCCGTAACCGGTAGCTCCGTAGCCTCAAGTGACGCTTGCGCGTCGGCCTCCTGTTCGCCCAAGCTGGTGCCATCCTGTTGCTCAATGATGCGTTTTTTACGCACTTCAACCTGAATCGTACGTGCCTTGCCCGTGTTATCCGTTTTTTTAATTTCGGTGCTTGATTTACGCATTAACGTAATTTTGCTTTTTGGGGCAAGCGTGCCGTGTTCTTTACGTAAATGATCCAGCAATGCTGTTTTATCATTTTCGCTCAATTGGTCATCTGCGCTTGATTTATGCACGCCAGCGCTTTTTAGCTGTTCTAATAACAACGGTGTTGGCAGCTTAAGCTCGCCAGCAAATTGTTCTACGGTTGTTTGTGCCATCTTGTTGCTCCAGTGTTCTTTCTTCTAAGCTTTATTGCCTAGGGTTACTACTTATTACTACTTAAATTATCGCTTTAATGCGGCTAAAATTATTTAGCCGCCAGCCATCCCAACACAATCTATTTCCACTAGCCTGGTAAACCCTAGGCCTATTCAAACCAAGGTGCGCGCGCCGTCATAATCAGTGCTTTTGCACGTTCTTCATCCATATTGGTGAGCTCAACCAGCTCATCAATGGCCAACTCTGCCAAGTCGTCCATGGTTGAAATGCCTTTTGATGCCAGCAGATGCGCCGTTGCATCATCCATACCTTCAAGCGATAACAAGTCTTCAGCAGCTTCTTCCACTTTCTCTTCTTTGGCAATCGCCTCAGTCAACAATGCAGCGCGAGCACGTTTACGTAGCTCTTCTACCGTATCTTCATCAAACGCATCAATTTCGTTCATTTCAGCTATCGGCACATAAGCAATTTCTTCTAAGCTACTAAAGCCTTCTTGCACTAAAATTTCTGCAACCTCTTCATCAACGTCTAATTTTTCCATAAATAGCCGACTAACACCCGCATACTCCGCCTGGTTTTTCTGTGCGGCTTGGTCAACTGTTAGAATGTTCAAGGTCCAGCCTGTAAGCTCAGAGGCCAAGCGCACATTTTGACCGCTACGACCAATTGCCAATGCCAACTGCTCTTCTTCTACCACTACATCCATGCTGTGGGCATCTTCATCCACCACAATACTGGAAACTTCAGCCGGCGACATCGCGTTAATGACAAACTGCGCAGGCTCCATGCTCCACAACACAATATCCACACGCTCACCAGCCAACTCACCGGTGACTGCCTGCACACGTGAGCCACGCATACCCACACAAGTACCCACTGGATCAATACGCTGATCATTACTCTTGACAGCGATTTTTGAACGCAAGCCCGGGTCGCGTGCTGCAGCGCGAATTTCCAGCAAGCCTTCTTCAATCTCAGGCACTTCCAGCTCAAACAAGCGCACTAAAAAGTCTGGCGTAACTCTTGATAAAATCAATTGCGGACCGCGACCACCGCGTTCAATGCGCGAAAGATAGGCACGCACACGGTCACCTACACGTAAGTTTTCTTTTGGTATCATTTGATCGCGCGGTAATAAAGACTCAATACGACCCACTTCAATAATCGCACTGCCTTTTTCCATGCGCTTAATCACGCCTGTCACCAATTTCTCGTCACGCGCTAAAAAGTCTTCTAAAATCTGCTCACGCTCTGCTTCACGCACTTTTTGTAAAATCACTTGCTTTGCCGCTTGTGCGCCAATGCGACCAAACTCAATGCTTTCTAATGGCTCTTCATAATAATCACCGATATTCAAGCCTTTGGCATGCTCGCTCTCTTCGTCGATTTGATAAGCTGAATTTTCCAGCAAATCATAATCCACATACTGCCAGCGCCTAAATGTTTTGTACTCACCTGTTTCGCGGTCAATCTCTACGCGCACATCTGCATCGTCATGATGTTTTTTCTTAGTGGCTGAAGCCAAAGCAAGCTCTAGCGCTGTAAAGATCACCTCTTTACTCACGTTTTTTTCATGCGCCAAAGCATCTACCAACAATAAAATTTCACGACTCATGTTCTATCTCCGACTATATATTGCAGATTAACTGCCTTATTTATTAAATTCTTACAATAAAAATCTATACTTAAAACTAAAACTCCAGGGTCATTAAAACTCAGGACTAAGCCTAGCTTTATCAATATTACTTAGCGCTATTTTATAAACAACACCCTCAAACTCAAGCAACAAATCACCAGCTTCCACGCCTTTTATAACCCCTAAAAAGGTTTTGCGTGGCAAAGTCGTTGGCGCAGCATTTACACTTTGGTCTTTAATGCCAACGCGCAATTTAATGGCTGCGCGCTCACCTGCAAAACGTATAAAATCCGCTTCTTTTTTCAGTACGCGATCCATGCCAGGCGAAGAAACCTCCATGCGATCATAATCAATTTCATGCTCCACAGTCAGCAAATTTCCCAACTGATGGCTCACCAGTACGCAATCATCGATAGTTACGCTATCTTTAATATCCACAGGGTTTTGCTTATCAATAAACACACGTAGCAGCTTGCCACGATTAGAAATCTCTAAATCAACAAGCTCATAGCCTAGCTGGCTTACCGACTGTTCTACCAATGTATGCAAATCTTGCATGGCCAAAACCCCTCAATCTCACTGCCCGCCTGCAATCTTGCTCACAAAGCTTACACAAGTTGCAGAAACAAAAAATGGGCACAAAGCCCATCAAAAAATTTCATCCGCATTATACCAATCAATTCAATGAATTGGAAACACAACCTTTAAAAAGTTGTCTTTTTCTGGATTTTATTGCGACATCGCTACTTTATTCTTTTTAGTTATAAATTTATAAAAAACAATTCTTTTAACTTATTAAAAAATACTTCTATAGTGCTGTTCTTGCAATTTGTAAACATTTGATGAGGTAAAACATGTCAATGGCTCACCACACTAACCGTAGCACCTCTGCCAACCGCGATGTGTCGCAAGAGATTTTGCGTGCAGTTGAAGAACTGAAACTTGGCTCTGGCTTTGGCTCAATAGAAATTGTGCTGCACGAAGGCCGCGTCACTCAAATTGAAAAGCGTGAAAAATTAAGATTCACCCAAGACACCAAAAATTCACCTACTGCACCAGCAGCGGCAAAGTAAAAGGCTCAACACACCTTTATATACGGGCTGACCAGTAGGCTGGAAGCTTGAACTAGGAGATAAAAATGCAATTCAAATTTTCAAAATTCGCCACTGCGTTACTTGCCAGCGGCATTATTTCACTACCAATCACGGCCTCAGCTAATGATAGTAGTGAGTTAGAAGAACTACGCGGCTTGGTACAAGAGCTTAGCCAACAAGTAAAAGTATTGGCGCGCAAGGGCGAGATTAATGAAGAAACAGCTACCGCAGCAAAAAAATCTACGCCTGTAGTTAAAGCAGGTACAAGCGGCTTTTCATTTGGCTCTGCTGATGGCAAAAACGAAATTAAATTCAGAGGTGTAGTGCAAGCTGATCACCGCCATTTTTCTGAGGGGGCAAGTGATGTACGTGCAAGGTCACGTAACCGTGCAGGCCTTCTAAACGCAGAGGGCTTTCATGATGCTGAAGATACGTCTTTTCTCCGTCGCGTTCGCCCAACTATTGAAGGCACCGTGGCTGGCAAATACGGCTTCCGCTTCACGCCAGACTTTGCTGGTGGCAGTGCCACAGTTGTAGATGCTTACGCTGAGGCGAGGTTGAACCCAGCGTTTAATATCCGTGCCGGTAAATTTAAAAGCTTTGTGGGTTTAGAGCGTTTACAAAGTGGTAATGACATCAAATTTATTGAACGTAGCTATGTCACTAACGCCATTTTACCTAACCGCGATTTAGGGGTTGCATTGTATGGTGCCGTGCTAGATAAAAAATTGGATTATGCCGTAGGCGTTGTTAACGGCGTTGCAGATGGTGGCAATATCAGCACTGGCACAGAATACAACGGCGAGCGTGAATACACAGCCCGTTTATTTGCCACCCCATTTAAAGATTCTGACTCTGCACTCGCTGGCTTAGGCTTCGGTATTGGCGGCACCTGGACTGACTTTACTGGTGAGCAAAACCTGAACTTCACGGACACCTCTTCGGCAGACGCCACTCGCAACGGTTTACCAAGTTACAAAACCAATGGTCAGCAGACATTTTTTCGCTATGGCGGCAACGCAATTGCTGACGGCAGTCGCATACGCTGGTCTCCGCAAGCTAATTATTACAACGGTCCATTTGGTTTGATTACTGAATATGCCCGTATAAACCAAGAGGTTTCACTTACTGCAAAAAATGAGGGTGACGGCTCTGCGACTATTAACAACTCAAACTTGACTCCACTTGGAACAGTCGCAAACAGCAAAAAGAAATTAAGTCATGACGCCTGGCAAGTTGCTGGTTCTTGGGTGTTAACTGGTGAAGACGCCTCATTCAAAGGCGTTAAACCGAAACAAGATTTTGATTTTGATAAGGGTGGCTGGGGTGCTTGGGAATTGGTGGCGCGCTACAGTGAAATTAACCTAGATAGCGACACTTTCAAAAATAATGTGGGTAATTATGCTGGCGAGAATGTAGGAAGCACTTCTGGCGCCTATTCTGACGGTACTAAAAGTGCAAAATCAGCCAAATCATGGACGGCGGGTGTGAATTGGTATCTCAATTCAAATGCAAAAATTGCATTAAATTACGAGCATACAACATTTGATGGCGGTGCAAGTTCAAATGGTGCCAACGCGAATGCCACTGGCAGCAATATCAAAGACCGTCCTGACGAAAAAGCCTTGTTAGCCCGCTTCCAAGTCGCTTTCTAATCAGCTTTTTTATCTTTAAATACGCATTCGTCAGTTAGTGGGTGCGTATTTAAAAGAGGTTCAATATGCGCTGTCATTGTTACCACAATTAAAAAAATTATTTTTATTTAACTTTAAGGAATTACAAATGAAAAAATCACTTTTAGCCATTGCATTGCTTACCGCAGTATTCGGCACCACAGCACCATCGCTTGCACTTGCCAAAGACGTTGAAATTTTAAACGTTTCTTACGACCCAACGCGTGAACTCTATAAAGAGTTTAACGCAGAATTTGCCAAAGACTGGAAAGCCAAAACAGGCGACACGGTCACTGTTAAACAATCACACGGTGGCGCTGGCAAACAAGCGCGTGCAGTAATTGATGGCTTGCAGGCAGACGTGGTGACACTCGCTTTGGCTTATGATATTGACGCCATTGCTGAAAAAGCTAAATTATTCCCTAAAGATTGGCAAGCTCGCCTGCCAAATAACAGCTCACCGTACACCTCTACTATTGTATTGTTAGTACGCAAAGGTAACCCAAAAGGAATTAAAGACTGGAATGACTTAATTAAGCCGGGCGTTTCTGTCATTACCCCTAACCCTAAAACATCTGGCGGTGCACGTTGGAACTACTTAGCGGCTTATGCTTATGCCCTAAAACAAAATAACAATGATGATGCTAAAGCCCGTGAGTTTGTTGGCAAAATCTTTAAAAATGTGCCCGTGTTAGATTCTGGCGCGCGTGGATCAACGACTACATTTGTAGAGCGTGGTATTGGTGATGTATTTATCTCTTGGGAAAACGAAGCATTCTTGGCACAAAAAGAGTTAGGTGTAGGCAAGTTTGAAATTGTCGTGCCTTCTGTTTCTATTCTGGCTGAACCTCCTGTGACTGTCGTAGACAAAAATGCCAAAAAACATGGCACTGAAGCTGTGTCTAAAGCGTATTTAGAGTATTTGTATTCAGATGTTGGCCAGGACTTGGCCGGTAAGCACTACTACCGTCCAACCAACCCTAAATATATTGAAAAATATGCGAACCAATTTCCAAAAGTGAATTTAATCAAAATTGACGATGTATTTGGCGGATGGCAAAAAGCACAGAAAACGCACTTTTCTGATGGCGGTGTTTTCGACCAGATTTATCAAAAATAATCTCTGATTAGATTTACACAGATAATATAGAGAATTAAAACCGTGTGGTGCCAGACAAAATTTGGTGCCACACCCACCCAAGGAGGCTCTTATCATGAGTTCAGTGTTAATAGTAGGCGGTGATCAGATTGACAGTATTAAACAGGTACTGCATCACCGTGGTTTTGATGATATTCATCATTGGTCGGGCAGGAAAGTAGGCGATAGCCATAAAGTCATACCACAGCATACTGATTTGATCGTTTTAATTACTGACTGGATCAATCATTCATTTACCCACCGAATCAAGCGCTCTGCTGCTAAACGTGGTTTAAAAGTCATCTATACCGGTAATGGCTCCGTGCAATTACAAACGCGATTAGAAAAGTTAGGTGAAGCCATCAGTGGTTACTGTCGCAAGACAATACATACACTTTTCTACACACACTTGGCCTATTCATAGCCACTGCCAGTAAGGCCGTGAATAGATCCTGAATATCACGTTAAAAAATTAGGAGCGCGTTATGAACACACAGATTCAGCAAGACAACCCAGCAATCCCGTTATTACTTAGAGGCCTGATTGCCGCTGAAGTCATCACGACGGTGGTTACTTTTTTTATGATTAAATAGTTTCAAGATTAAATAATTACAAGTGGTGGCCGCTTAACACTTAAAACAAAGCGGTGCTATCTCTCCTTTGTTATCCGGCACTTGTATTTGAATTGCGTACAAGTTGCCGGATTTTTTTGCCTAAAATTTAAACGTGGCTTTAATGACAAAAACCATTAAAGCCTGCCAAGCATTAAAGTCATAAACCAATCAAAAAACAGGCAGACTTTTTAAGGTCTGCCTGCGCATAGTCACTACGTAATTTGTATAACGTTAACTTTTACACCTTAAGCTTGCAAACCGCCCGGCGCTTTAGTGGAAGTCAATCGCAACAGTGCATTCACCATCACATCCACTTCAGCAGGCGTGTTGTAGAAAGCCAACGAAGGCCGCACAGTGGTTTCAACCCCAAAACGCCGCAAAATAGGCTGCGCGCAATGGTGGCCTGAACGTACTGCAATACCTTCCTGATTCAACGCTGCGCCGACCTCTTCACTCTTAAAGCCATCAAGCTTAAAAGATAACACGCTGGCTTTTTCCTGAGCCGTACCCACTAAATGCAAGCCCGGCACTTTCAGCATTTGGGCTGTCGCGTAAAGCAGCAAGTCATGCTCATAACGGGCAATGTTATCAATGCCGATACGTTCAACGTACTCCAGCGCGGCGCCTAAACCTACGGCGTCGGCAATGTTGCCGGTACCCGCCTCAAACTTGGCCGGCGCTTCATGATAGACGGTTTTATCAAACGTGACGTCTTGAATCATATTGCCGCCACCTTGCCAAGCCGGCATGTCGTCCAGCACTTCTTTTTTGCCGTAAAGCGCACCAATCCCTGTGGGGCCAAATACTTTATGCCCTGAAAACACAAAAAAATCCGGATCCAAAGCCTGCACATCACTGCGCATGTGAGACACAGACTGCGCGCCATCCAACAGCACCTTAGCCCCTGCAGTATGCGCCATTTGTATCATCTGCGCGGCTGGAGTCACCGTGCCCAAAGCGTTAGACACTTGCGTAAATGACACCAGTTTGACACGTGAAGTGAGCAGTTTTTGGTATTCCGCCAACAACACCTGACCGCTATCGTCCACTGGGGCGACTTTCAACTTGGCGCCTGTTTCTTGGCATAGCTGCTGCCAAGGTACAATATTGGCGTGATGCTCAAGGTGAGAAATCACAATTTCATCCCCTTCACCAATATGCTTTTTGCCCCAGGTTTTGGCGACTAGGTTAATCGCTTCAGTGGTACCGCGCACAAACACAATGTTATCTACTGATGGCGCATTAATAAAACGGCGCACCGTTTCACGCGCACCTTCATAGGCATCGGTGGCACGTGCGGCTAGCTCATGTGCAGCGCGGTGAATGTTTGAATTTTCATGTGCGTAAAAATATGAAATCCGGTCAATCACAGCTTGTGGCTTTTGCGTGGTGGCGGCATTATCGAACCAAATCAGCGGACGGCCATTGACCAACTCACGCAAAATAGGAAAATCTTTGCGCACTAAATTGGCATCAAAAGCAGGATGCGCACTGGCTACTGGCCCTGCAACCGCAGCGTCTTGCTGGTGCGGTGAGTCCTGTAAAAAATAATAAGGTGCCGCACCTGTCTGGCTTGAAGTTAGACTAGAGCCTGCGCTACTAATGCCAGATTGGCCGCTTAATCCTCCCAACAACTGGTTCAACTCTGCCTGATAAGGGTCATCTACACCACCTAGTAACTGCCCAATATCAAACACTCCGCTAATGGGCATTTGATTGGCGTAACCAGTATTCGTGACATCCGTGGGCGTCAAATTTGGTACGCCAGAAGCCACACTTGGCACCGCTGAAAATATGGACGGCGTTGGTGTTTGCACTGGGTCAGTAATGATATTGGGGCTAGGCAGCACTGCATTTGCCGCTACAGGGTTGAGCGATGCATTTGATGGAAAATCCTCTTTTTGAGCAAAAGGTGAACCTGCAGGAAAGCCTTCTGCATATAATTCATTGGCAATACGGCTCAACTCGGCCACATCAAAGTGTCCGGTTTCACTGGCTTGCCGACCCACAGCAAGCCCGGTTGCCATGCGGGGATGCTCACCCGGCACAGCAGCCAAAATGGCCTCTGGCTCAAAAGAGGACAAGTCACCTAATGCAGGTGAAAATCCATTATGTGTACTCATGATTATTTATACTCGTAGTAATTGCCTACATCCACATTTTCTAACACGGCAATCGCATCATCAGTCAATACTGCCAGTGAGCAATAAAGCGATACTAAGTAAGATGCAATCGCTTTGTGATTGATGCCCATAAAACGCACCGACAAGCCCATGCTTTGTTGGCCTGGTAAGTTTGGCTGATATAAACCCACCACGCCTTGACGGCTTTCACCGGTGCGCAACAATAGAATATTGGTTTTACCACCAGTTACTTTTAATTTGTCGCATGGGATAATCGGCACACCGCGCCATGTAATAAACTGTGAACCGAACAATGCTACGGTAGGTGGAGGTACACCGCGACGTGTACACTCACGACCAAATGCAGCAATAGCTTGTGGATGCGCTAAAAAGAATGCTGGCTCTTTCCATACTTTAGTTAATAATTCATCAAAATCATCAGGTGTTGGCGAACCGCTACGGGATGTTACTCTCTGTGACGACGCAATATTGTTAAGCAAACCATATTCTTTATTGTTGATTAGTTCGCTCTCTTGGCGCTCTTTAACGGTTTCAATCGTTAAACGTAATTGCTCTTTAATTTGATTGTGCGGGCTATTATATAGGTCAGATACACGGGTATGCACATCAACCGCAGTATTCACTGCATTCAGTACATATTCACGACCCCACTCTTCATAGTCCACAAATGTCGCCGGAATGTCGCGCTCATCTTTTGCAGAGCAATCCACCTCAATTGAACTAGGGTTCTTTACTTTATTGACACGGTAGATACCTGCCTCGACCGGTACCCATTGCATTAAATGCACCAACCAACGCGGCGTGATTGTGCCCATCATCGGGACGGTTTTGGTCGCATTCGACAGCGTGCGTGCGGCTACGTCACCTAACGCAGTGTGGGCTTGATGTATATCAGTCATTGTTTTCTCCTGTGAAAATTTTTAAATTGAATATTTCGTTTACTGCGCAGTGCCACTCACTGCCTGTTGCTGAGTTTTGGCCTGTGTGATCAGGCTATTGGGTGGTACGCTGCGTGTGAGCCAGACATTACCGCCTATCACTGATCCTGCACCTATCGTGATGCGCCCGAGTATGGTTGCACCGGCATAAATCACCACATCATCTTCCAGAATCGGGTGTCTGGCGCTGCCTTTAATTAAATGCCCATGCTCATCGGTTGGAAAGCGCTTTGCACCTAGCGTGACGGCCTGATACAGCCTGACATGCCGCCCTATTACCGCTGTTTCTCCAATAACAACACCTGTGCCATGATCGATAAAGAAACCTTCGCCTATCGTCGCTCCAGGATGGATATCGATACCAGTAGCTGAATGTGCCAGCTCTGAAATAATGCGTGCAATCAACGGCAAACCAAGTTTATGTAACTCATGTGCCAGACGGTAATTGATAATGGCCGATATGCCTGGGTAGCAAACCAATACTTCATCCAAGCTACGCGCGACAGGGTCGCCTTCAAATGCTGCATTTAAATCTGTATCCAACAACTGGCGTATTTGCGGCAAGGTCTGCGCAAAAGCACGCGCCTTATTTAACACAGCTTCGGCACTAGGGGTTTTATCGTGTTCGGTATCTGCGGAGTATCTAAGCTCTAACTGAATCTGCGTGTTGAGTTCACGTAACGCAGCATCCAAGGTATAGCCGACAAAATAATCGACACCTTCTTCCTTTAAGCCCGGTGCACCCAATCGGTTAGGAAACAGTGCCGCGCTCAGGCTTTCCAGCACCTCTTGCAGGGCTTTTCTTGAGGGCAGTTTGGGCGGTTTATTTCGCCGGTGTCGATGCTCCAATGAAGCCAGCCTTAAATCGTGTAATGCCTGCACAATGGCTGGAATATCAAAACTTTCGTTAGATGTCACGGTAGTGGGATGCAGCATATCAACACCTGTAGCAGAAATAAAAAAAGCCAGCGCGTCTTTCGACACGCTGGCTTCCGGTTGTCCGGTCAGCACAAATTAATTCGAGCGATATAAAATCATTACTTGATGCGCATACAAATACACTTATGTATGCATGTTGCCAATATACACCACTAGCCTAACTAAAAAAAGAGAACTTACAAAAATTACCATATATTACTTTTAGTTATAAATATATAAAATATCATTCTTTTACATTATTTTCATATCTGGTTAAAGTTCAGGCCTAATTACTTTTAACTTAAAAAAATTATGTTCAAAACACGCATTATTCCTGCATTTTTTATGCTTTCCAGCATTTTATTACCAACGTTGGCACAAGCTGACACAAATTTACTGAACGCTTCATACGATGTTACACGTGAGTTTTATAAAGATTTTAATGCTTCATTCACTCAATACTGGAAAGCAAAAACTGGCGAAACCGTTATCATCAACCAATCACATGGCGGCTCTAGCAAACAGTCGCGCTCAGTTGTAGACGGGCTTGAAGCCGATGTCATCTCCATGAATCAGGCCCCTGATATTGATATTTTGTATGAGCGCTCAAAACTTATCCCTAAAGATTGGCAAAAGCGCCTGCCCAATGCCAGTTCTGCCACCAACTCAACCACCGTATTTCTAGTACGCAAGGGCAACCCCAAGAAAATTAAAGACTGGGATGACCTGATTAAACCGGGCATTGCTGTTGTGATCCCTAATCCAAAAACTTCCGGTAACGGTAAATACAGCTATCTGGCAGCCTGGGGTTATGTCATCAAAAGTGGTGGTAATGACGCAAAAGCTAAAGAGTTTGTGACTAAGCTGTTTAAAAATGTGCCAGTTTTGGATACCGGCGGACGTGGCGCAACCACCACCTTTGCGCAGCGTGATATTGGCGATGCATTACTTACCTTCGAAAACGAAGTGAACCTCATTAAAAAAGAGCTCGGCGACAAATTCGATGTTGTCTATCCATCCGCAAGCATCCTGGCTGAGAACCCGGTGACTGTCGTTGATAAATTTGCCAAAAAACATAAAACACAAGCTATTGCACAAGCCTATGTTGAATATCACTTTTCAGAGGCTGGCCAGGAAATAGCGGTACACCATTACTTGCGACCTACGCTTGATTCTGTTGCTACTAAATACAAAGATCGTTTTAAAGCTATCAATTTATTCAGTGTAGATGAGGTTTTTGGTGGCTGGGGAAAAGCGCAAAAAACGCATTTCAGCGATGGTGGTATTTTTGATCAAATCTATCAGAAATGATCGCTGATCAGATTTATCAAAAATAATAAACAGTGATAGGAATACAGCGATGACAGATTTTGATACCTCAGCCAACCATGTTGAGCAGCTAAGATTGCAACTTAAGGAAGTCTTGCAACTTGACCTTGATGACTATGGACTAGTTGAGCAATCAACAGGCGAATTCAACAGCACTTTTTTAGGCGTGCAGTTAAATAGTGCATTTCAACCCATTTATGATATCCAGGCAGGCGATTTAATTGGTCATGAGGCTTTATTAAGGCCTTCATTGGGAGGTGAACTTCCCAGCACACCGGAGTTCACCTTTACCTACGCAGAGCAAGCAGGAAAATTAGTCCTGTTTGACCGCGTAAGTAGAACATTGCATGTATTAAACTTTAGGCAGATTTATGCCGAGAACGGCCTGTTATTTTTAAATGTGCATCCCAAGCTCTTGGTTTCTGTGAATACGCATGGCAAGGTATTTGAACGCATTTTACATGCCAATTCCGTGCCCACAAGCCGCGTTGTGATTGAGATTCAAGAAGGCTTAATTGATCAAGATAAACAACTGACCGAAGCCATTGATAATTACCGAGACAGAGGCTACCGAATTGCTATTGACCGCTTTGGCAGTGCACTGTCGCATATTGATCGCCTATGGAAATTTGCCCCTGATTTTGTCAAATTAGATTTAAATTTAATCCAAAAGTCTGAACAAAATGACCGCGTCAGAAAGTTATTGCCAGGTTTAATTAAAATGATTAAAGACCTTGGCGCACAACCCATTATTACTGGTATTGAAACTCAAGTACAACTGAATATTGCGCTAGAGGCTGGTAGCCACTTAGTACAAGGTTATTTTTTAGCAAAACCAGTCACGGCTAAAGAGTTGCGTGCAAACTCATTTTTGAAACCAAACATACCCGAAGCCAAGTTGCTTGATGCGGCATAATTTGCCATTTCTTTAACACTAACTAAGTAAAAACGTTAGCTACAGACCATCTTCTTTATTAAATAATATTTAGCTATATAGTTATACCTAAATATTATTTTTAACTTATAAGCTTGTCTGTTAAATTAGCGTGCGTTACACAACCGATTGAAAATATGGCAAAACAAAAAAATGTACTCCCTGGCTTTAGTTTATCTCTAGGCTTTACGATATTTTATTTAAGTTTAATCGTACTCATTCCGCTCTCTGCAGCCTTTATTAAAACCACTGAATTAAGCTTTCTGGAGTTTTGGCATATTGTGACAGCACCAAGAGTGGTCGCTTCATACAAGCTGACTTTTGGCGCTTCATTGTTAGCCGCTTTAATTAACGCCGTATTTGGTTTGCTCACTGCATGGGTGCTGGTGCGCTATACTTTTCCAGGCAAAAAATTCATTGATGCTTTAGTGGATTTACCTTTCGCTTTACCTACAGCGGTTGCGGGCATTGCGCTTACAGCTGTGTATGCAGGCAATGGCTGGATAGGTTCATGGCTAGAGCCGCAAGGCATCAAAGTGGCGTTTACCCCGACTGGTGTTATGGTGGCTTTAACCTTTATCGGCCTGCCTTTTGTGGTGCGTACCGTACAACCCGTGTTAGAAGACCTAGAAGCCGAAACTGAAGAAGCCGCAGCAAGCTTGGGCGCAAACCGCTGGCAAACTTTTAGTAAAATCATCTTTCCCGCCATTTGGCCCGCATTGTTAACTGGCTTTGCTTTGGCCTTTGCACGTGCGATTGGTGAATATGGTTCTGTTATCTTTATTGCAGGTAACATGCCAATGGTGTCAGAAATCACGCCACTGCTTATCATTACGAAGCTTGAACAATACGATTACGTCGGTGCAACCGCCGTGGCAGTAGTCATGTTAGTTATTTCTTTTATGCTCTTATTTGCGATTAACGGCTTGCAGTGGTGGACCAACCGCAACGCAACTAGCGCGCATTAACTCTGATATAGCCCATTGATGATTTTATAGGTTGATTTATGTCTGTTATTACAACATCGCAATACACTAGCTACCACAACAAAGTGGCGCGCAGCCGTGCAACTTCAGAGCCTGCTTGGGTGCGCTATCTGTTGATTTTTACTGCTTTAAGTTTTTTAACCTTATTCCTATTTGTTCCATTGGCTGCGGTGTTTACCGAGGCTTTGCGCAAAGGCTTTGGCACCTACGTCACAGCCTTACTCGACCCAGATGCGCTTTCTGCTATTAAATTAACCTTTATCGCAGCCATTATTGCAGTGCCGCTTAATTTGGTTTTTGGGGTCGCCGCAGCTTGGGCAATTGCCAAGTTTGAGTTTAAAGGTAAGAGTATTCTCATTACTTTAATTGATTTACCATTTGCCGTTTCACCAGTGATTGCCGGCCTGATTTATGTGCTGATTTTTGGCCTGCAAGGCTGGTTTGGCTCATCGTTGGTTGATAACGATATTAAAGTAATTTTTGCGCTGCCTGGCATAGTGTTGGCCACTGTGTTTGTCACATTCCCTTTTGTAGCACGTGAGTTGATTCCATTAATGCAGGCGCAAGGCAAAGATGAAGAAGAAGCTGGCTTAGTGCTAGGCGCCTCTGGTTGGCAGATTTTATGGCGCATTACCTTGCCCAACGTAAAATGGGGTTTGTTGTATGGTGTTATTTTAACCAATGCTAGAGCCATGGGTGAATTTGGCGCTGTATCCGTAGTATCTGGTCATATCCGCGGCATGACCAACACCCTGCCATTACACGTTGAAATTTTATACAACGAATATAACTATGCCGCCGCATTTGCCGTAGCTTCACTGCTAGCGTTGTTAGCTTTAGTGACCTTGGCACTCAAGACCTTTGTTGAGTGGAAAGCGGCTAGTAATGCCAGCTACAACGAATCCGCTGTTCAATAATTCAGCGATAAATAATCCTTGCCAGCAGGCATCAATGCTATTTTCTAAATAAATTTGGAATAAAAAGATGAGTATAGAAATACGAAACATCAAAAAGAATTTTGGTCATTTTAGTGCGCTCAATAATGTGAGCTTGGATGTACCGAGTGGTGAGCTGGTTGCCTTGTTAGGGCCTTCTGGATGCGGAAAAACCACCCTATTACGCATTATCGCTGGGCTGGAAACGCCGGACTCAGGCAACATTTTGTTTTATGGCAATGACGCTACCGAGCGTAAAGTCCGTGAACGCGAAGTAGGTTTTGTGTTTCAACATTATGCGCTATTTCGCCACATGACCGTATTTGAGAACGTAGCCTTTGGTTTACGTGTACGCCCTAAACAAACGCGCCCATCAAATGACGAAATCAAACGTCGCGTGCATGAACTGCTTGAACTGGTGCAACTAGATTGGCTTGCCGATCGTTACCCACCGCAGCTGTCTGGCGGCCAACGCCAGCGTATTGCATTGGCACGTGCGTTAGCAGTAGAACCCAAAGTACTACTGCTAGATGAGCCCTTTGGTGCGCTGGATGCCAAAGTACGTAAAGAATTACGCCGCTGGTTACGCCGTTTACATGACGAGCTACATATCACCAGTATTTTTGTAACACACGACCAAGAAGAAGCATTAGAAGTGGCTGATCGTGTTGTCGTCATCAACAAAGGGCAAATTGAGCAAATTGGTTCACCGCAAGAGGTTTATGATCACCCGGTATCGCCATTTGTTTATCAATTCTTAGGCAATGTGAATCAGTTTGATAGCCACATACATGAAGGTGCTGCAAAAATTGCGGGCATAGACTTGAAGTTAGATGATCATCATGCTACACAGAACACCCCCGCATTAGCATTTGTACGACCACATGATATTGAAATCTTTAAAGAGAGAAGAGAAGATAAAGTTGGCTTTGAGGCGATTGTAAGTTATGTACATGCCATTGGGCCACTCGTAAGGTTGGAACTACAACGTGCTGATCATACCGAACTAGTTGAAGCCGAGCTGACACAAGAGCGATTTCGTGAGTTAAACCTAGCTGCCAGCGACCATGTTTATATCTACCCGCGCAATGTACGCGTATTTTTAAATGAAGCAGCCCAGACTAATACACAATCAACATAGGTTTATAAATTTCTGCTATTTTTGTTAAAGCCCTGGCTCGCCGGGGCTTTTCTTTTACCGTTACTAGATGCTCTTGGTTGAGCATCTGCGCCCAGCATGGTATTTTTAATATGATTTAGGCCAGAATGTTATCGTCACAATTAAAAGGCATCCGCTCAGTAATGCCATAATAGGACATCTGCAAAAATTGATGCTCAATCCGTGGTCATGCCTTATGCGACTAGCGCTACAACGCTTTGTTATACCATGCTGCCAATTCTGCTAATTGTCGTGTTGCATACTACTGAAAAGGTACGCATGTTGCACGCCATTGACTGGAGATTACAAGTGGTGCGGTTGGACTCTTGCTTTAAATTTCGCTTAGTCTTAAAGTAAACACCCCAGCAAGCCACTCCAACCCGCGTCATCCAAGCCCAGCCAAAGCGGGCTTTTAATTGAGCCATGTATTTACCACGCCATTCCCGCCGGGCATAAAAAAACCCCATCAAATTCATGATGGGGTTTTTAGTGTAAATAGCTTGGCAGTGACCTACTTTCGCATGCAAAAAGCATACTATCATTGGCGCTGGTTCGTTTCACGGCCCT
>Ga0172380_10000250_pt1 | contig 112652 bp, 99 predicted proteins | sample Leawe162metaG_FD_119747 | JGI IMG/M metagenome (GOLD analysis project Ga0172380, IMG submission 119747) | Leachate microbial communities from a municipal landfill in Southern Ontario, Canada - Leachate well 162 metaG | ecosystem: Engineered > Solid waste > Landfill > Unclassified | place... | reverse complement strand
TTCCCTAGAGACTTAATTCCCTAGAGACTTAATTCCCTAGAGACTTAATTCCCTAGAGACTTAATTCCCTAGAGACTTAATTCCCTAGAGACTTAATTCCCTAGAGACTTAATTCCCTAGAGATTTCACCGATTGGCTACAAGCAGAAGCTAGAACTAGAAGCCAAAAGAAGCCACCACCAGCGGTGCTTGCCGGCTAAAGAATATCCGCTCAAGTAGGCCAAAGATAGGCCAGAAATTTGACCTGAATTTAGTCTAGCGATCAGGCTTGAAATAGAACAGCTAATCGACGGTGCAAACCTTGCCTTAGTGCCGGTTTCCAAGGAGTAAGCATTGGGATTTTTAGCCGATTTACGACCAGAAAACCAGCGAAGAATACAGATTTTATGAAATTCGCTCAATAATCACGAAGCATATGGTATGAATAGCACTCAAGATCCGCACCCAGACTAAATACTGCGCTGCATAGGAGAGCTTCATGCTTCAGCAAAAGATTACTTACAAGCCATACCCAGTTCAGGATTTCAAACACCTGTTGGGCTTGACCGGCATTTCAGACAAGACTTTAGAAATTCACTTCAAGCTTTATGCTGGTTATGTCAAGAACACAAACGATTTGAACGAGAAAATCATCGAACTAACCGAAGCTGGCAAGAGCGGCTCACTCGAATACGCCGAATTGAAGCGTCGCTATGGCTTCGAATACAACGGCATGAGACTGCACGAGTACTACTTCGGCAACCTCAAACCAGGCGGTTCTGAGCTTAAAGAATCAAGCGCTATCGGCAAATTGATCACCGAAACCTACTCTTCCATCGATGTTTGGAAAAATGACTTCTTCAAAGTCGGCGCCATGCGCGGTGTTGGCTGGGCTGTCTTGTTCCAAGACCCCTTCACTAAAACTCTTTCCAATCACTGGATTACTTTGCACGAAGAAGGCAACATTGCTGGCTTCCAGCCAATATTGGTAATGGACGTTTGGGAGCATGCTTTCTTGCTCGACTACGTTCCAGCCGATCGTCCTAAGTACATTGAAGCTTTCTACAGCAACATTGACTGGGAAAAGGTTGAAGCCAGACTGCTTAAGTAAGACTGCTTAAGTGACTAGTTGTTTAGAAAAATAAGCGATATTGCGAGAGGGTGGGAATTTAATTCCTGCCCTTTTCACTTACAGGCACAGGCTAGAGAGTGCTCTGGACAAGCAAAAAGCTGGCCTTAAAAGAAATCAACCCATAATAATGGGTGAGAAACGAGACAGGGCCTCTTGAGAACAGTAGAATAAGCACTGGTCTTGCAGAATCAAAGGCTGAAGCTCATGAAAGAAACAGCAACAACAACCAGTCTGGGTTCAATCGGACAAATTACCGAAGATCACGAATTAATCGTCGATGTTGACGTCAATGTACATATAGACAGAGCTACAGACAAAGACGTAAATGGCGACGTCAATGACGACATTGACGGCAACAATGATGGCAACGAAATTGTCGACAATTATGCAGACAGTTGGTCTTATGAAGTACCAAGACCTTGGCTGACAGTTGATCAAGCTGCAAGCATGCTAGGAAGATCAGCCAGAGGTGTCGAACGATCAATATTAGGAAAGTGGGGTAACCGCCTACCCGAGGGCTGGACGGCTCGCCGTGTGCGCATCGACGGCGTCGATGAATGGCGCATTATTCCTCCACCCGGCTTCCGCATAAAACACAGTCGTCGCGAAACAACAAGGCGCGAAGCCTCAGCCGAAAACCACGCAGAGCATCACCCTGAACATCAAGCAGAAAGTCACATAGAAGACGTGGACGCTAGCCCAATAAGCGACTGCGCTGAAGCTACCACTGACAAGCAAGCGGGAAAGCCTGCAGAAAAAACGGCAACTCAATCGCAAGAGAAAAAGATGGCAACAACAACAAACCCCGCAGTGGCAGCGCCGTCGTCCATAAGCGAACCTTTCTCCCTAGAGAAATTTCTCCAATCAGCAGGCAAGATGGCCCAAAAAGAGTTAGCATCTTTCGGTTTAGCAGTGGGACCTGTCAGCGATCAGAGCACTCGCCGCAACCGCAACGAATTAGCTGGCATAGTTGATGCGGATATCGAACATGCCACTATCGTCATCGATCGCTCTGATGAAGTTGAAAAGCTACTGCGCGAACTAGCCAATACTCAAAAAGAATTGGCTGAACAGCGTCGCATGCACCTTGATGATTTGCGCTTGATGCAAGAGATGCAACGCTCTATGCTTTTACTGGAAGTCAATGCCAAAGAAACCGGTGAGCTCAAGCAAGATCTAAGCTATGCCCAACAAGCATTGAAAGAACACCGCTCGCAATATCAAGCTTTCCTTGCTCTTCCATGGTACAAAAAGCTATTCCGCAAGACGCCTTAGACGGTCACACTTCTAAAAGTAAAATGCTCGCTCGCACAGACTTCCAGGAAACCTGAAAAGCACCAATAGAGGACTTGTTCATGGCTGATACTGCAGACAAACGCTTCAAAATCACTTACTGCACGTCTCTGATGGATTACAAAGATAGAGCAGTAAAACTGTCAGAGCAGCTAGAAAAAGATTCAAGCGACACCTGCCTTCTTGTACCAGCCGATAGTGGCGTTTTTGAAGTAGAAGACCAAGGAGTGCTGATCTTCTCTAAGAAAACTAGCGATCGCTTCCCTGAGGAAGGCGAAGTGCAAAGTATCATCAAACAGATCAAAGACGGACATCCCTTGGAAGAGGCACAAACAAATGCAGCCCACGAAGCTGGACATAGCGGCGGAGTCTTGGACTGGATCTATAGCCTTTTTAGAGCACCTTCACACAAATAAGTCGGGGACACGAGTGGGACATCCTCAAGCGCTGCAAATAGCTATCGATGGACCCGCAGGCGCCGGCAAATCAACCGTGGCCCGTAAGTTAGCCGACCACCTTGGTTATCTATATATAGATACTGGGGCCATGTACAGAGCCTCCACCTGGTTAGCTCTAAAGCACAACATTGCTTTGACTGATGGCGACGCCATTGCCGCTCTGGCAAGCAGCAGCAATATTCAGCTCAAGCCCGCTGACGAAAGCTCTGATGGCAAGATCAGAGTATTCGTTGATGGCGAAGAGATTACACGCGAAATTCGCACACAGAAGATGTCTGAATTAACTGCTGGTATTGCCGCACTAGGCAAGGTTCGCGCAGTATTAGTAGAGAAGCAGCGTGAACTAGCCAGAGAAGGGCATTGCGTCATTGACGGCCGTGATATTGGCACCGTGGTTATGCCTGATGCTGGCCTAAAAGTTTTCTTGACCGCTAGCCCAGAAGAGCGCGCTCGCAGGCGCCAGATCGAGTTAGCGGCTCAAGGCGAAACCCCTGATTTTGACGACCTACTGAAAGCCATCAATGAGCGCGATCATCTCGACTGTAACCGCGCCGTCTCGCCGCTGATGCGCGCTGTGGATGCCATAGAACTAATCACCGACAACATGACCATCGACGAAGTTGTTCTAGAACTAGAGAGGCTAGCCAAAGAAGCGTTTCAACCAGCTCCAGAACCATTTCCACAGCACCGGCAGGCGCGCTCACATGAGCGTGAGGCCCAGTTAGACAGCGCCGACCTCCCATATCAGGAACTGCAAGAATTGCCCGAAGCCCAAGAAGTCTAAATCGAAAATTTACTCTGAGCTCCACTAGCAAGCGCGCTAAAAATACAAAAAAAAATTAGGCTCTAAAATACGCCAAAGAATACGTCCGAGAATACGTAAGTTCACCAGCGCCAGACTGTGATTTGCCAGCTATATTAGCTAGGCTATATTCGCCAGGCAATATGCGTTTGCCAATCGCCTAGAACTGGGTTCTGAATGGATAACCAATCCGGCAACGACAAGTTAGACCCAAAGAACAAGGGCGGTGAACACCCTCAGCTAAATTCGGTCGACATTATGCAGGGCAGCAGTAAACCCGGCCAATCTAATAAAGCAGGCGATCAAAAGCCAGGTGAAACGCCACAAACCGCACCGGGCGAAAAGATACGCCTTCCGGCAAGCACAGACACAAGCGCCAAAGAACCACCTATCGGTGTAGCGCTGTTGAAAGACAACGAGACAATTGTTCTCCATATAAAAGGAAACAAAGGTGATTTAAGCGGCGAAGCTGAGGTCGAATATAAACTGGGCGACAAGCTCTACGACGAAGTCTACAAACATTTGGGCGGCATCAAGAAGGGCGAAACCAAGTTAGTGCCAGCCTGGCAAGACGATGCCACAAGCAAGCAAGGTCAACAGCCAGCAAGGCAATCGACCACGGACGGGCCGAAAACTCCTGAACAAGAGCCAGCAAAAGAACCCGGCAAAGATCCAGGCAAAGATCCAGGCAAAGATCCAGGCAAAGATCCAGGCACCAAGCCTGGAGATCAATCTTCTGGCGCAACCACCGACGCAACCGCGCCTAGTGGATTAGTTCCAGACGTGCCAATTCCAGAGGTAATAATTCCGGCCTCTACCCAATTCGTCACCACCGTCAACGACACCTACTCAAAAATGTCGCCAGAGGTGCGTGACCTACTGACAAAAGACGGAACAGTAGTAACACCAACTCGCCGCATTACCGATGCCCTGCCCGAGCTAAAAGGACAAAAGCCGCGGGGATGGCCGCCCGGATTAACTTGGGATGCAGTAGATGGCGCTTACAGCCCCAGCCGCAACCTAGTTGTGGTCGCCGAAGAAACCAAAGATACAAGCAATAAGTGGGTTAAGAGCAACCGTACAGAAGACGTCACCAGGCACGAAGTCGGCCACGCCGCAGATTTTGCCATAGGAAAATTGTCTGACAGCAAGGCTTACACCCAGGCCTACGAAGATGACACCAAAGCCATGCCAGCCGCTCTCACAGGCACGCTTAAATACTTCCTGCAATCGGGTGATGGTGGCAAACAAGAGGCCTGCGCCGAAGGAATAGCCGTGCGTGAAGGCGGCTCAACATCAGGCAAGTCCTTTGAGTTGGGATTCCCCAAAAGCATTGCCGCAATCAATGATGCACTATTAGCCCTGAGGGCAAAGCTGCCAGCCACCTCAGCTGGAGGCTCTGGAGGGACAACTTCCAAGCCTACTGGGACTGGAAGCGGCAACTAAACGCCATTGTGATAATTGGTTAAGGAATTATCAGCCGGGTATAAAAGTAGGGTCGGGCGATCGATTTAATCTCCAAAGTTTTGAAGGCTTGCTGTAACAGCAAACCTGAAATCATGCGCCCGCCCGAATCTGCATATAAGAGCCGACCAGGACTACATATAAGGACCGGTCGACAAGGATATACAGAAGGTTGTATCTTAATAACCTATAACATTAGTAGCTGATAAACATTCTGATTACTTTTTCGAACCCCACTTTCTAGGAATCAAGGAGAGCACCATGGCCAAGGCAAAATCAAAAGTTCTGGATAAGCCACAAGCCGCGCCGAGTGTTGCTCCGCAGCCAACAGAAGTGGCCGAGCTCAAACAAATTTTTCAACGCGTTGATCTAGCTCATGGCCAAGCCCAGGCAAAAGGCCAGACTTATAGTAAAAAGCAGCCAGCTTTTGCTGTTCTCTCCCTAAGCGACGGCCGCACCATCACTGTCAACTATGGTCTAAAAGGAAGAATCGAAACCCTGACCTTCTCTGACGGCCGCGTGCTTACCACCACAGATGGTGGCGAGTACTATTTAGACAATCTACAGCCTGATGTCAAATTGAAAAACCTCAAACTAGACATGAACGACGGCGAACTCTGCTACAAAACCACCTTCGGCAAACGCTCCGCCCAAATCAAAGAATCGTCTAACGGTGCTAAATATGCCACTCTCAAAGAAAAAGGCGACGCTCGCGAGTTTCAACTTTTGCCCGACAGAAGCCAGGTAGTAATCGGCAAAGAAGGCCGCATGATCTTTTCGGCCGATGGCAATTATTTGACCATGGAGCCTAAATCAGGTGGTCAGATCAAATTCCATCTGTTCAACAAAATGCTTGATGTAGTATTTCCAGATGGCTACGTTCAAAGCTTCTATGCCACTGAACAAGAAATGAAATTGCTGCAACTGCAACCAATTGGATTCTACGTTAACTGGCTACCAGCTGACGATCTAGGCCGCCACTTCGAATGGGGCGTTGTGCTACCACAAGCAGTGCACTAACGATTTAGACCAGTGACGACAAACAATGAAATTGGAGCGATTCCAATTTAGAAAAGCGATAAAGGCGGCAGCTTGGTTTGTTGTGATGGCCGTTTTGCTCTGCATCTTGGCTGATGTCCACGTTACTAGCAATCCAGCTGAGCACGAACGCAACCTGCGCGCAAAAGAAGAAGAGCTAATCAGAAAAATGTCACAAAATTCTAGTGACAGCCAGCGAGCAAAAGTAACTGTAGACCAGCAGGCTACCGATATGAAAGCTGGCAGATGAAAACGGCCCAATCTGCGTCTATCTGCATACACTTCAAAGATGCGACTTACAGAACAAGATCGATTGCTCCTCTTCTTCAGCGTTCGCCAAAAAGGGAAGATTTTTTCGAGAGAAAATCTTCCCTTTCCGGATGTAAGTTGCAACCACTTTCAAATCCGATTGTTCACAACACAAAGAACAAGAAGCGCCGATAGAAGCAAGAAAAAGCAAAATGCCAAGCGTCTTTAAGCAACAATTCAATAAAATGAACCCGCCAAATCTTACTTACTTACTTACTCAGTTATAGATGCAGCAAATTCAACCAATTCAGCCGTGAGACCGCGATTGAAAGCATTCTGATTAATTTGGGTTGGCTGCAAGTAAGCGGACAAAACTTGATTGAATTTTGATTGATCCACAGCACTTCCGCAGGTAAACAGATCAACAAAACAAGCGGCATTCTCAGGGTAGGTGTGGATACTAGCATGGCTCTCAGAAAGCAAAAGCACGGCAGTCATGCCACCATTAGGAAAGACATGATGGCGGGCCTCAAGAACAGTGGCGCCAGCGGCTGTGGCTGCCGCTGAAAATTTCTCTAAAAGCAATTCGACATCAAGCAATGCTGATGTCGAACAACCAATCAAGCTCGCCATCATATGACGCCCATGAAACTTGTGCCCATCTTGATCGACTAACACTGAGATAGAGGAATTTTCCATTAGAAATCTTCTTTTACTTCGTCTCTATTGAGTAGCTCTTCCACTTGCTTGCAAAGCTCAACAACTTTCTCGGGCATGTCTGAAGCTCTGATGAACTGCCGACAAAGATCGAGTGTTCTTCTGATTGCTCTGACCACATCACCTTCATCGCGCGGTGAAGACATGCGGATTTGATCCCACGGCGACCCCTGTGCCCACATCTCGGTTAGGCCAGCTAGCTGCGCACCAAACTCAATAGGCATATCAACATCAAAGTCCTTTTGCAAGCGCACAATTTTCTTGGCCATTTTGCCGATTTCGATGATGGCATGGTCGACATTGTGCGTGACGTGCACGCGCATTTGCTCGTTGCCGCGTGGCTCATCGCCAATAAGCACAGTTAAAAGAGCTGCCAGTTCAGTAGGCTTCAATTGATCGAACATACCGCTGATGGCAATTTCGCTCAAGAATAATTCATTCGAACCGCGAATAGAAGCGGCCATGCGGCCAAGCTTGGTTGGCTTATTGCCATCGAGATAACCAAGCGTGCGCAAGATATTGGCCAGTGCTTCAAAGGTCGTCCAATACTTTGTTGTTTCACGCTGCACGCGCTTATCGAGATCTTTGATGCGTTTCTGCAAATGCTCAATGCGCTCGGTTTGCGTGCTACAAGGCTTCTGCACAGGGCAGCCGTGGCATGGCATAGCGTAAGCTTCTTTCAAAAGAACTTGAATCTCAGCGCGAGTTTCAGCTAAGGCCATAATCGCTGGTGAACCGGGCTTGATGGCAGAAGGCTTGAGGCCCTTCTCGGTGGCTTTAAGCTGTTTGTGTTTAGAGCGAATAGTTTCAAGCCGTTTAGCATATAGCGGCAAGTCGCCAATCTCTGCCGGACAAAGCGGTGCGCTGAGCTTTTGCAGTTCAGCTTCCCAGGCCATTTTCTGGGTATAGGCCGGTTCTAGTTGCTGGTTGACCAAGAATTGACCAAAACTTCGTTCGATCAATTCACGTGCATCATCAATGGTATGACGCTCAAGCAAATTCAAGACCATGCCATAAGAAGGCGTGAAGCGGCTAGAAAGGGGATCCGCCCCTGATGTCGCCAGCTTAGCGGCTTCATCAACACTCTCAAAGGGATTGTGCAAGACCACTACGTGACCAACTTCGTCCATACCGCGGCGCCCGGCCCTGCCTGACATTTGCAAAAATTCAGAAGCTGTTAACTGCCTATGACCCTCATCAGAACGTTTATGAATGGAGGCAATTACAGTAGAGCGAGCCGGCATGTTGATACCGGCAGCCAGTGTCTCAGTAGCAAATACTACTTTTAGCAAACCCTTTTGGAATAGCTTTTCAATCATGCCTTTCCAGCTCGGCAACATGCCGGCATGGTGCACCGACATGCCTTCTAGCAAATATGGAATGTGGGGGTGATTAGCTAAATTAGGATTGTCCTTGGTGAATTCTTCCACCTGACGCTTCAGTTCTTTTTGTTCATCAGCATGCAACAAAGGAATGCCTCGTGCCATTTTCATTGCTTCTTCGCAGCCGCGGCGAGAGAACAAGAAATAAATTGCTGGCAACATATTACGCGCCGATAGATTGCCGAGCACATCACCAGGATGAGTGTACAAGCCGCCCATAGGCCGGCGTCTTTTATCAGAGCCGCTATGCTGAGGTTTCTTTCTGCCGAAACGAGATTTCAAAAACGAATTGACGGCTCCACCAGGAGCAAGTAAAGGATAAATCTTGCGCTCACCAAAGTAATGGAATCGCAGTGGCACAGGCCTAAAGTCAGAGACAACCAATTCGGTCGGTCCATGGGTCTCATCTATCCAGGTCGTCAACTCTTGGGCATTAGCCACCGTAGCCGATAGGCCAACAAGCTGAATATCTTTAGGGGCATAAATAATCGATTCTTCCCAAACCGTGCCTCTATCAGCGTCATTCATGTAGTGACATTCATCTAAAACGACAAAGGCAACATCTCGTAAGTTGCGACTGACGTCACCAAGGATGGTGCCATACAACATGTTGCGAAAAACTTCTGTGGTCATTACAACTATCGGCGCGTCACGATTGATGGAGAGGTCGCCAGTCAACAGGCCAACTTTGTCCTCGCCATACTTTTGCTTGAGGTCATAAAGCTTCTGGTTGGAGAGGGCCTTGAGCGGTGTCGTGTAATAACAACGCTTGTTCGCCATCAGCGCCATTTCTACAGCGTACTCTGCCACAACAGTTTTTCCCGAACCGGTCGGCGCGCATACAATTACGCTCTTGCCTTCTTCCAGGTGCTTCATCGCATCAAGCTGGAACTCGTCCAGCGGGAAGGGAAACAGGTGGGCTACGTCAATTTGCACTGGGTAGGAATGGTCTCCATGGACTTTGGTCTGAGTTATTAAGGGATTTTAGCAGTGATTGGCTCAGCAAATGCTCAAAAACGGCCCTGACAATTACAGGAAATATAGTCTGCGGTATAATTGCCCCTATCTCTTTTAAAAGATACCGGGACGTAGCGCAGGGGTAGCGCGCACCTTTGGGGTGGGTGAGGCCGGAGGTTCGATTCCTCTCGTCCCGACCAGTTAAAACTAAAAATTAGACTTTGAGCTAGTTAGACTCTGCCCTAATTTCACTTGGCACTAGTTAGACTTCGAACTAATTAGACTTCGAACTATTTCAACTGCGAGCTAAAATCTACTTGGCTAATGACTGCGTATTGGTTGATATTGACGGAACGCTGGCCGATTGTGAGCATCGCCGGCACTTTTTAGATGGCGAGGTAAAAGACTGGAAATCATTTCTTTCACCGGAGATGGCCGCCCTCGACAGCTTGCACGAACCGGTAGCAAAAGTGATATCGGCCTTGGCTCAAGCTTCGTATCCCATTATTTATGTCTCAGCTCGCAACAGCAGCTTGCGAAAAGTTACAGAAAACTGGCTGAAAGAACATGATCTCTGGTTTCCGCCCCGCTTGCTCTATTTGCGAAAAGAAGGCGATATGCGCGCCGACACAATCGTCAAGCGCGAGCTACTAGAGCGCATTCGCGCCAAAGGCTATCATCCTATTCTGTCTTTCGATGACCGCAATTCAGTTGTGGCCATGTGGCGAGACGAAGGTATCACCTGCCTGCAAGTGGCCGACGGCGACTTCTAGCCAAAATCAAGAAGACAAAGCACAGACTTACAAATAGGCTTAGTTCAGGCTTAGTTCAGCCTTACTACAGGCTTAGCTCAGACTGGAGACAATACTAAATATGGTGCAAAAGTGTCAGATATTCCTAGGAATTTCTGACACTTTGAGAAATTGATATCTCGACTACTAAACCGTAGACCGACGGCTGTAGCGACGTCTAGTCGGCAGCTGGCGGCTGTGATTTGGACATTCAACGTCAAAACCAGCAAAGAATGACTTGCTTGATAGTGGCACAGACAAAGAATTAGGAGTCACCTCAGCCGGCGGGCGGGAGGAAACCTGGCCATTGCCAAGAATATTCTGCCTAAACTGACTGCGGCTAATGGGCTCAAGAGAGGTCTGTGGCTTGCCTTCAGGCAAAGCGATAAGTGGCTTTGCTGCTTGACCATCATTCTCAAGATTCAAAGCCAGCTCATGCTTTAATGCTGGATGAATCTGCACAACCGGCTTTGAAGATTGTTCAACCTTATATACAGCGTCAGCAGCTGCAGCGTCAGTCACCGTGCGGTTGTAAATATCTACATCGATAGACGGAATGCAATTAAAGATTGGATTGAGATGAACAAACTCACGAATCTTGATTTTCAAGATCGCCCGGAGATGATCTTCTAGTTTGTCTAAAGCGACTGGTAGTTCGTCTGGTAAAAAGGACATGAGGAAAGACCTCATCAATAAAAAGCAGTAATACTCGCAGCATAGGCCACAAGTGGAGAATGTTAGCAGAGATTAACCGATTGTCAACAACCATTGGCTAAGAAATCAAGAATTTAATCAAATTGGCTCAATAAGCCAATTAAAGACTAGCGAGTTTCACTTCCAATGATCTCTTTTAGCCGCTTCAAACCGCTGTGAACAGCTCTAGAAACGCCCATTTCAGACAAGCCCAGCACATAAGCTGTTTCTTTTTGCGAAAGGTCATAGAAGAAAACAAACTCAACAATTTGTCTTGTTCTGTCACCAAGCCGTTTTAGGGCCTGGACGATCACTTCGCGCTCTTCCGAAGCACTGAAGAGGTCTTGGCAACGCTTGTCTGGAACGACATCGCAGAGCGAGCGGCGGTCGTCTCTTTCTTCTTCGTCAGCTCCTGAGTCAAGCGAATCGTAGTGAAGACGGGCCTCCCACGACTGCTGCGCTTCGAGAATATCTTCCACTGAAAAGCCTGAATGCTGGGCCAGTTCTGCCACTGTAGGGGCGCGGTCAAGTGTTTTAGTAAGGCGCTCTTCTAGCTGGCTCAATTGCGTATTCATCTCAGTGAGGCGACGTGGCACCTGCACTAGCGAGCAATGATCGCGCAAATAGTGACGTATTTCGCCCCTGACATAGCAAGTAGCCAAAGTGCGAAAACTAGCCGAACGTGTGCGCATCGGGTCGTAATACTTAATCGCCTTAAGCAAGCCAATTGAGCCGACCTGTACCAAGTCTTCGAAGCTATCAGGTTGATACTGACTATATTTGCGGGCAATTTGCCGAACTAAGCTCATGTGAGAGCGCACAAGTTCATCTGCGCCTGGTAAACCGTTTGGCCCAACACCGACCGCCTGTGATATCACAGGGCGCATGCCCGACCGCGATATGCGCGGGCTCGACATGGCATTAGGCTGGTCACCGCTGGCTCGCTGACGGCTCTCGGTGTCGCGCTCTACGTCGTGCTCAAGTTCGCGCGCTGTTTCCTGCTCAAGTTCGCGCTCTATGTCGTTTCTAAGATTAGTGAAAGCACTAACAGCGCTCTCGCCATCTCGCTCGCAAACAGCCGAAGGTGCGAATGCATTGCATCCGCTCAACAAAACTTCACTGCCAGTCGGCATTTTTCTAGTCAAGGTCAACTCTCCCGCAATTTTCAACTAATTACGATTGACCCTGTACCCTCACTCCAAGCCCCAGTATTTAATCAGCCCCAAAGCCCTTATACCCTTGACATCTCCGATTTAAACAACCTTGTTTTGGCACTACCCTCTTGCCCACAAGGGCGTGCTAGCTAAATCGACGGTTTTGGCTACAATTGCACTATGAATAAGGCCACCAAGACAATTGCAAAAATGAGAGTGCTCTGGGCCAAAGTACCGGCCCAAAAACAGCTACTCTTCATGGGCCTGGCTTGCATTGCCGCTCTTGTAACTTTCACCGCACGGTTCTGGTTGCAGCGAGCACAAGAATCAATCAACGACTCAGTTGAACAATTTGGCATGGGCTTTGCTCAAGCCTTAGCCCGAGGCGGCGCTGAAGCCCTGACAAACTCTGGCGATTTGAAGAGTTTGAAATACTACATTCTCACTCAGCGCGGCAAAATTAGAGCAATCGCCTACGTTATATATGAGGATATGGCCGGCAATATTTTGCTAAATCCCAATTCGCCTCAAGATCTGAAAAACATCTATCCCTACTACAAAGACTATAAAACCAATCCAGAAAACTTCATCGTTCCTGGTCAGAAAACCAGCCCCAAAGGCTATCGCGCCATTACTCACTTTGTTGTACCGATGCGCAAAAACAATAAAGACCTTGGTCTTTGTTGGGTTGGTCTCGACAGCGAGGCCTTCACAATTCTTGGTACACAACAAGAAACTACTAATTTCTTGATCAATATATTTTGCTTAGTTGGTGCTCTCGGCGCCCTTGGTGTCTGGGCCAACTATGCCTTAATCAATGGCCCATTGCGCACGTTGTCGCAGGGTGCCAGCCAAATTGCCGCCGGACATTTCGGCCACATTATTAAAGTACAGCGAGCCGGAAAAGAAATCGACCAGCTCGTCAACGCCTTTAACTACATGTCAAACCGGCTGCAGCTCTACGATAAACAAAACGTCGACAGCTTGATGGCTGAGCGTAACAAATTTATTTCAGAACGCAACAAGTTAGAACTAGTGCTGATGTCGATTGCCGACGGAGTAGTTGTATGCGATCGCGATAATAAAGTACAAATCGTCAACCGTGCAGCCACTGAGATTTTTGACAAAGATGCTAAAGACTTAGTGGGCAAGCCACTTGTGGTTTGCACGGAAGGACCGGATCAACCACAAATTTGTCAGGTGGTGCAAGCCTTCACTGATACCACTATTGCCCCTGGTGCCTTAGAGCCCATAGTCGAACAAATTCAGCTAGGTGAGCTCACCGTGCGCCTGCACATTGCCCCGATTATTCTCAATAAAGAATTTCTCGGCTCAGTAATGATTATGCAAGACAACACCAAACAAGCTGAACTAGAGCGCATGAAAGCTGAGTTCATGAGCAATGTCAGCCACGAGCTGCGCACACCAATTACATCGATTAAGAGCTATGTCGATACACTCTGCAATCACGGTGAAAAGCTCGATCCAGAAATTCACCGCGAGTTTTTAGAAATCATCGATAACGAAGCCGATCGCTTGATGCACTTAGTCAATGACGTACTTGAGCTTTCTAAATTTGAAGAAGCTGAGCGCGACATGGAAATGGTGCCAATGGATATCCACCGCGCTTGCGAATCAGCAGTGCGTTCCCTCAACCTCATGGCCCGTGACCGCGGCATTGAGCTTGAGCTGGTTCCCTATGCCAATATTCCCCTAGCTATCCTCAATCAAGAATCAATTGAAAGAGTAATCATCAACTTGATCTCGAACGGTATCAAATACACTCCCGAAGGTGGCAAAGTCTCGGTGATTCTGGGAGTAACCGACAAAGAAATCGCCGTTCATATTAAAGACACAGGCATCGGCATTCCCGAAGACTCGCTAGAGCACATCTTTGACCGCTTCTTCAGAGTGGAGAAGAAAGTGCACACCATAAAGGGCACCGGTCTCGGCCTCACCATCGTCACCAAGATTTTGGAAAAACACGAAGGTCGCATTACAGTTGCTTCATCTTTGGGCGAGGGATCAACCTTTAGCTTCTTCATTCCTTTTTATATAGATCCAGCTCTTAAGCTTGCTCGTGTCGGCTCAGATAGCGAGAACGGCAGCGGGGCCGATAGTGTGGGCAATGGCTCTGGTAAAACGACCAATAAAGCCGAGAATAAAGGCGAGAATAAATCAGGTAATGAGGGCGCCAGCGCCCAGGTAAATGTAAAGGATGGCCAGGCCGCTTCCAGCGAAGTAACTGGCTAAACAAAAACTTGGCCAAGACGCTGAAAAGACCAATGCATATACCCCGTAAATAGCACTGGATATGCGCCAGCTACCACCGGTAAATCCCCTGAACATTAGCAACTTATCCATTTACATAGTGGGTTTTCAAGGATGGTCGTGTTATTATCGTTCCGTTGACAAGGTCTCTTTGGACTGGCGTCCTCGGGGGCATCCACACTTGGAACTACTGAATGACCGCAAACAGCGGAAAGAAAGGAGGAGCAATCGGGTTGGTTAGAGCAATCTATCCAGGTTCGTTTGATCCTATGACCTTGGGCCACCTAGATATCGTTCAACGGGCGAGCAAGCTCTTCGATGAAGTGATTATGGCGGTGGTAGGTAATCCGGGAAAATCTCCCTTATTGCCCGTGGATGTACGCAAGAGCCTTATTACGGAAGTAGTAAAAGACCTCAAAGGAGTCACAGTAGGAGAGTTTCAAGGACTGACAGTTAATTATGCGAAGGATAATGGGGTAACTATTCTCATTCGCGGCCTGCGAGCCATTTCCGACTTCGAAGCAGAACTAGGTATGGCCCAAGCAAATAAGCAACTTTTACCTGAACTAGAAACTATTTTCCTGATGACAAAAGCCGAGTATTCTTTTATTAGCTCCTCAACTGTGAAAGAAATCGCCCGCATGGGCGGAGACGTATCGCAATTCGTTCCACGTACTGTGAATGATCACCTTAAAGAGCATTTCAGCAGGGGTATCTACCAACAATGACCATGATCACTGCACCGACAGCCCAGGCAGCTAACACCTTCAAGCAAACTACGATCTATAAGCACCTAGATTTGCTTGAGCATCTAATTGATGATGCGGCCGGTGTCTACAAGTTCAAATTCATCAATGCTGATGATTTCCTTGACGTGCTAGACAAAGCACGGGCACGCCTTCCCGAAGAGCTGCGTGAAGCAGCCGACGTTCTCCAACAGAGAGACGAAATCATCGCAGAGTCGCAGCGTCGCTCTGAACAAATCATCACCACCGCTCGCCGCCAAGCAGAAACCATGCTGCACGAGTCGGAGCTTCTCAAAGCTGTACAAGCTGAAGTTGAGCGTATTCGCAAGCAAGTTGTTCAAGAAGTTGAGCAAATGCGCCGCGAAGCACTTGCTGAAGCCGAGCGCATCAGACTCGAAGCCGATGAAGATGCAGCCAAGATTCGCGAAGGGGCAGATCATTATGCCGAGCAAGTATTGACTCGCATGGAAGGCGATCTTCAAGGTCTAGCTGTACGGGTTACCGAATCACAACAAATTGTCAGAAACGGACAACGCTTGCTGGGTCAAGTAAAAAGACACGGCAGCCTGAGCCAACCCCTCGGCCAGCCACTGGGTCAAAATCCAAACCAAAACCTAAATATGATCAATGTTGCTCCAGGCGTTATGCCAGTGCAAAACATGTCACCAGGCGCTATGCCTAGTGGCCTGTCGAGCCCGCTTCTATCTGGTGGTCGCTTCGAATAAGTCGGTTCGAATAAGTCGCTTCCAGTATTGGCAGCGAATAATATTTAGACTAGTCCAATCCCGCCCCCCCAATTTTGCCAAGACAAAGACACTTCGCAAAATGTGGTAACAACTAAATCCGTAACAAGAAAGTCACTAACAAGAAAGTCACTAACAAGAAAGTCAAAAAAAGAGGCATCGCTGCCTCTTTTTTTTCGTCTCATTCCCAGGGACTATTCAGTGCGAAGCAGAATTGGCAGCCGGTAAATCTAAATTAGTTGGATTAACTAAATTGGTCGAAGCACCTGAATTAGTCGGATTAGCCAAATGGGTCGAATTAGCAGAAGCACCAGGCTCAGGAGTTCCCACCAGTGGCTTGGTCAAATCTAACTTGGCCGGATTGGGCTTCACAGCTTTAGCCTGAGCCTCAAGAGTTGGTCTAGTTTTTTCGAAACCGTTATAGAGAATACCGGTGACTTTGCGAATCAATTCATTGGCGCGACGATCGTTATGGGGCCTTTGCACCTGCATGGCCATAATCAATTTATGACCATCAGGGGTAGTGATCACCCCAGTGTCACCAACCATAGAACCGATATCGCCGGTCTTATGGGCCAACTTAGCACCTGGTGGAATGCCCTGGTTAATGAGAGTACGAGTCTTTGTTCTGGCCATGATGGCGCGCATACGATTGCGCCAAAGATCTGACATTAGCTCCCCGCGCTCAACACGCGCCAACAAGTAAACTAAATCATACGGGCTGGTTTTATTGGTGCCTTCTAAATCAGCCAACGGTGCATTAATAACCGTATTTTTCAGGCCCCATTTAGCGAATTTCTTATTGACTACAGCCTTGCCACCGAGCAAATCGATAATCATATTTGTAGCTGTGTTATCAGAGATGATAATCATCAGCTCAGCCACATCAAGCAAGGGCAGCTTCGTGCCAACCGGACGCCACTGCAAGTGACCAGAGCCACCGGCCACATGGTGCGTCTTAATGCTCATTATTTGACTGGGGTCAATGTCACCACTGTCAATGGCATTCAAAAGCGCCACCAGAACAGGCACTTTGATCATGCTGGCAGCAGAAAACGAGTTATTGCCATTGTAATCGAGATAGGCACCCGTTGCTGGATCAATAGCAAACACACCAGGCGTAAGCTTCTTCACCTGGCAGACAGTTTGCACATTGTCTCGAAGGTTCACCAACGGAGTAGTCATGGCAAAAGGAGCAGCCAAAGGCACCAAAGGTTGAGCACCACCAGTGGTACTCTCACAAGGACTAGTCAATGGATGGATCAGCCCTTGACCAGTAGCAAGAAGCATAGCCACGGCCATAGCACGCAAAAGCCTTTGACCGGGCGGTAACTTGCGCTTGCGCCTGCGCACAGAAATCTTCTTGGTCGGCTTGTGCTTGAGCACAGAGATGAAACGCTTAACTGTGGTCAGTCGCTCCAAACTAGCCAGACTAAAGCCACTGGTAGTATTTTGCAGCGCGACAGCGTCTTTGGTTTTCTCGGGGGCCTCTAAAGCCATTCGTTACCCCTTCGCCTGGAATATGCGGAAGATATACAAGGCATCATATCTGGTGTTGAGCTAAATTGCCAACTTATCTATGACACCAGATGAGCCACCGCTATTCTAACTTAGCAATCTCATATGTCGAGCACCAACAAGGGTCTGCCGAAAACTTTTAATGAAAGACACCATAGCTGTCACCATAACTAAGCGAATAGCTAAGCAGGCTCTTCTTCACAATATTTTTCCCAGAGACGGGGGTATTGAGCGCGAAAATAATTCTTGTCTTCAACATCAAAGGGCTCACCATCAGGTGTAACTAAGCTCTCTTCGCGGAAGCGATCGTAAATGGCACCATCATTGTTGCGCTCTTCGTAGACTTCGCAAGCAAGAAAAAGAAATTCTTCGCAATCGTCAATATCTTCAACATAGGCCAATGAATCAGGCTCAGCCAAAGCGGCTTCGTAGATTTCTTTACCAGCCATAATCAGGCCAGCCCTGAAATACTCAAAGCCATCATCAGCAAGGCCGCCGTTAATGACATGAGCAGCTCCCCAGAGCTCCCAGCGATAGGCCCGGTCCATCATATGATCGACCATCTCTTGAAAGGCAATAATGTCTTCATCGGGCGCTTGGTGAAGTAGCTCCTTCAGCTTGGCAAGCTGAACTTCTCTATCTCCGTCAGCGTCTTCTATTGATGTGGCGATGATGTACCAAAAGCCTTGCTCGTCCATAATCTACCTATTAGGAATTGTAAGAGTGTACTACTAAGCGTCTCGTTCGTCTCATCTGTCTAACGGTTTTGTCGATCCAATACTTCGTGGCGCAAAAAGATAAATCAATAACAAAATAGCTGTGGCTAGGCTTACTAGATATTTGGTCTGGGCACTAATATCGGTGCGCGGAGAGACGAAGCCCTCTATGGCGCCAGCAATGAGAAGTAAAGTTACGCAACCAGCGAAGAGCTGCATAGCAGGCTTAGCAGTACGGCGCAGTGAGTCAGAACGACTCAACTGCCCGGGAAACATCAACGACTTACCCAGCAGAAGCCCAGCGCCCCCACTGATAAAAATGGCACTAAGCTCAAGCACTCCATGGCCAGCCACAAAAGCCAATAAGCGCATCGCCATTCCATAATCTTGACACACACCAAATATGGTGCCAATGCTCATCCCATTGGTAATTAGAACAACTACCGTTCCTAAACCGAAACTGATACCTAGAACAAAGGCCGAAATTGCAACACGAATATTATTGGTGGCAATTAGGCTTGAAATTGCCGGGCCGTTATCTTGCATAGAATCGGTCCACAATCTCTTATTCTCAATCATATGCCAAAGGTCGTCAGACACCAGGGCACGACCAGGGCTGACCTCCATCTGGCCAAAATGCACATCTTTGACGGCTTCAAAATAGCAGCCAGCACAGGGAATAATGAACAGCAAGAATGCCACTGTCACATAAATAATGTATTGCTGCACCAGCTGAGGGAATCCCCGATACAAAAAGCGCCATAAGCCGGCAAAACGGTCATCACGAGTTTGATAAACTTGGTTGTGAGCTTTTACCACGAGGTTATTTAAATAGAGCTGCACTTCAGTGCCCAGCTTCAACGCTCGCGCCCTTGACAAATCAGCCGAAGCTGCACGATAAAGGCGACCTAGCTCTCGCAGCTGTTGGCGATCAAGCGCTTTCAGGCCTCGCTTATCAACGAGCTTGAGCAAGTCTTCAAGCTGTTGCCATGATACCCTTTTGCTCTTGAGCCAGCGCTCTACATTCATTCGTTAGACTTACCCAATTACTTTCTTCCCGACCCCAACTATGGTAATAGCCAGCAAATGCAACAGCCCGACTACTCTATCTCTACCCCTGAAAATGTCGATTTACACCTGGAAATCGCCGGGGTCGGCAACCGCCTCTTAGCCCAACTGGTAGATAGCCTAATCAATCTGCTCACGGCCTTGCTGGTTATTATAATGGCCGTAATCACTGGGTATTTAATATCTGTTTCGCCCTTAGACTCGCAAAATAAAAGTATCTGGTACGGCGTTCTAGCGATGATTGCGATATTCATCATATTCATCCAACTGAACTGCTACTTTATAGTGTTTGAAGCGATTTGGCAGGGCCAGACTCCAGGCAAAAGAGTAGCCGAAATTAGAGTAATCGAAGCGAACGGTCAACCACTCGGCTGGGCCGGAGCCATCATTCGCAATTTACTTCGCATGGTCGACCAGATTCTCTTCCTCGGCCTACTAATAATGCTTTTCGACAAAAACGAGAGACGACTTGGAGACATGGCCGCTGGAACGATTGTCATTCGCGAACACAAACCAGACATTTCAACCACTCAGTTACTGCTCGCCAACCCAACCAGCGCTGCCAACTTGCTCGATATTGGTCGAGTTACACCAGCTGAATACGATCTGATTGTCGACTTCCTCAAGCGCCGCAAGTCTTTAGCCAAAGGCTATCGGCCATTAGTAGCGCAAAAGCTAGCCAAGTACTTCCACGAAAAGCTAGGTGCAATCGACAATCAAGACTCGGCTCCAGAGGCTTATCTAGAGCAAGTATTTCATTCATACCAAGCACGGGCAAACGAATAATATTACTTAGCGCTGTCGCTCAGTGCCGGAACTTGACGCTTGTCGATTTCTACGTATTTGAGGTCCATCTCGCCGATATACTCAGCGCGAGGGCGAATCAAGCGGTTGTTGGCATACTGCTCAAGCACATGAGCCGCCCAACCAGACATACGACTAATGGCGAAAATTGGTGTGTACAAGTCGTTTGGAATACCGAGCATGTAGTAGACCGAAGCCGAATAGAAGTCAACGTTAGGATTCAAGCCCTTGTCACCTTTGACAATTTGCTCAATCTTGTAAGACATATCGAACCACTTGGTATCGCCAGCGCGCTTACCAAGCTCTTCAGACATCTTGCGCAAGTGAGAAGCGCGTGGATCTTCAGTCTTGTAGACGCGGTGACCAAAGCCCATGACCTTCTCGTGACGCTCAAACATTTTGTCGAGGTGGGCTTCAACATTGTCGAGTGTCCCCATCTCAAGCAGCATTTTGATAACTTCTTGGTTGGCTCCACCATGCAGTGGCCCCTTCAACGCACAGATACCGGCAACAATGGCCGAGTGCATGTCAGTCAAAGTAGCAGCAGCAACACGGGCAGCAAAAGTGGAAGCGTTTAGTTCGTGGTCAGCATGCAAAATAAGGGCGATGTCGAGAGACTTGACGCTAACTTCATTTGGCTCTTTGCCACCACTGAGCATATAGAGGAAATTGGCAGCCAGCGAATTATCTTCTTTAGGTGCAACAACTTCTTTGTTGTTTCTGATCAAATCCCAGTAAGCAACAATTGTTGGAATCTGAGCAGTGAGGCGAATGGCCTTGCGCAGATTAGCTTCACGCACATTGTCTTCAGCATCAGCGTCGTACATTGAAAGCATTGAAACAGTAGTTCTCAAAACTTCCATCGGCAAAGCTGCTTTAGGCATTTGCTTCATAGCCTTGATCACGTCTGCCGGCAAGCTACGATTAGTGCGCAAGCCTTTGCTTAAAGTCTCAAGTTCGCTCTTAGTGGGCAAGCGGCCGTACCAGAGCAAATAAATAGTTTCTTCAAAGGTTGAATGTTCAGCGAGATCGTGAATATCGTAACCGTGGTAGATAAGTCTACCTTCCGTACCATCGACAGCACAGATTGCCGACGACGCGGCTACTATGTCCTCAAGACCTGCCTTACCCATGACCTGATCCCCAAAATAAGTATGAACTGTCAAGTTTTATACACCAAATGACATCACTCCCTAGGCAAATAATAGCCTTATCTTCATGGTGTTGCCCCAGCAAAGGTATTTAGCTCTTGGCAAAGGCCCAAATATTGCTCACTGAATTAAACGAAGAACGGCCAAGCAAGAGCCTTTCGGAAATTAATCTGGCGTTTTTGCGAAAATTAGTGAAAAAGCTGACACCCAGCAATCGAAACTTGACCGATATCGGTCAAGTTTTGGCAGTCAAAATAATTGGTCATCTTAATTTGGCGGAAAGAAATCTCTTTCCCCGCCAATTTAATAAATCAGAGTTGAGCGTCGCTCTGTTCAAATATTTCAGAGAAAGCTACTTCGGAGAAGAGCCCGAATCTAAGCCAAAACCTGAGCCAAAACCTGAGCCAAAACCTGAGATAGAAGGAAGCCAAATAGACGACACAGCTTTCGCCGAAACCTTGACTTCTCCGCTCATTATCAACCCTTGCGATTGGCCCGGAACACCAGAAGAACTGATTAGATGGGTGAGCCAAACTTTTGACCAGAGCACAGTAAAGCAGAGCAGCCTAGTGCAGCCTGAAAACAGCACCGCAAAGACTAGCCCCACATGCCTACCTCAAATCAAAGCAATTGCGCAGAACACTTTATCTACCGGCTGGGCCCAAGAACTATTTGGCCAAAGCACCCAGGTTTTTACCCCTGAAAACATTGCCCAACATTTGGCAGCCGAAGTTTTCGAGCCTGCACCTACAGCTCCCAGCAAAATTTTGGATCCGGCCTGCGGTGCGGGACACTTGCTCATACCAGCCGCCGAGCATTGGTTATCCCACCTTGCCATAGGTGGCAACAAAAAAGCAGTGATCGAGCAATCTGAAAAGCGCGAACAACTGAAAATACTCCTATCAGAAGTAATCACAGGCCTTGATGTGGACCCCAAATTGCTTCAGCTATGCGGCTTCTCTTTCTACCTTCTAGCCCGTGATCACCTAACAGAGCTAAGGCCATCGCCCAGTAAAACGTCGAACGAATTACTAGATGAATCACTATGCGAACTACCACTTCCGCGATTGTTTCTCAACAAGTCATCTGCTGGCAGCCTCACTCTTGGAACAAACGAAAATAGCGACTGGTTTGATCTGCAAGGGAAAGCCGCTACCGGGCTATGCGCTATTACCTACAATCAAATCGTAATGAATCCGCCCTATCTCAGCACTCGCATCATGGGCGATACCAATGCAATTTTCCTCAAGCGCTGCTACCCTGACAGCGCCGGTGATCTCTACACAGCTTTCATAGAACTTGCCACCAGACTGCTCGCTCCCGGCGGCAAACTATCAATGATTGTTCAACAGAGCTTTCTCTCTATCCAGCGCTACCGGGCCTTTCGCCTGAAGCTTTTAGAGCACTGCCATATCACCTCATGCCTCACGCTCGGACTAGGAAGCTTCAGCGCCCGCCCAGGTGAAAAGGTCAATAGCGCAATTTTAACTTTAGAGAAAAAACAAAATGAGAACAACACAAACTTAAGCATTGACTCAGCCACTGACTCAACAATTTGCTCGAGCACGGACTCTAGAATTTGCCAGACCATTGACTCGAACACTCGTACAATGCGCGTCGGCCGCATGGAAAATAACAAACTAAGTGCCAACTTAATCGCAGAAGAAACGGCACTCGCGAAAATTGCCGCAATTAGCGGTAATCCCTTTGCCTTCGACTGCCCCACGGCCTTAGCAAATTGCTTCAAAGAACTTCCAGCTCTCAGTGAAACTGAAGGCATCGCCATCGTCAATGGACTATTCACCTGCAACAATAAAAAGTTCGTCAAGCTAGCTTCGCAACTTAGCGAAAGCGACAAGCATCTCTATGTACCCTACGATAAGGGCGGCGGTCAAAAATGGTATCACCAAACCAGCTACCGCTTACTTTGGCAAGACAACGGCGACAACATTCGCCAATACCGCAAAGAACGGGGCCAATCGCGGGCCTTGCCTGGCGAAGAGTACTATTTCAAACCCGGCCTCACTTATTCGTACATTGGCACCACTGGATTCAAAGCACGACTATTGAGCGAGAATTCTATTTTCGACATTGCCAGTTCAGCCATTTTCTCAACCAAAATTGACCACCATTATCTACTCGGCTTCCTCAATTCATCCTTAGCAATCTACCTGTTAGGAGTACTTAACCCCACCATCAATTTTCAAATTGGCGACTTGCGCCGCCTACCGTTCAGCGCTCCATCAGCCGAAATATCAACCCAAGTTGCCAATTTAGCTAAAGAAGCAATAGGCCTGATGCGCCACTGGCACGAAAATCCGCAAGGCACGAACGCGGCAGAACTAGATGCAGCAGAATTAGTTGAAGCCGAAAGGAAAATACAACAAGAAATTGATACCATCATCTACCAACTGTACAAAATAGATAATGCCACAGCAACAATAATCAGAGACAACGAATGGGTTGCGGGCAGTCGCAAGAAGTTGCTCAAGTAAGTAAGTAAGTAAGTAAGTAAGTAATGGATAAAGCTTTCAAACAGAAAAAACTGAAGAAGAGCGAAAATTAGAACAGGAGCCATTCGAAATTGAAATCCACCAAATCCAGCTATGGCAACCTACGCTTAATGACAGCGACTCGCCCCTACCAGCTCTTTGGTTTAGGACCTTCCACAGCTCGAGCCGTAGCTCTAGCCATAGGTCTCGCCTTAGCTCTCGCCTTAGTAATCTTCTTAGCCACCGGCCGACCATCTTGGGCAGCTCCAATCAGCAAAGAAGTTACCTACAAAGGCTGGCTAGTATTTCAAGAATCTAGCAACGGCGGCCCAATAAAAGTTACCGTCACAGACCAAGCCATACGTATTGACATGCGCTCATGCTGCTTCTCTGCCATTGCCAAAGCCCCAGACTGGAACATCTGTGTTTTCAGACCAGACACAAAAGAGATGGGATTCGTCAAGCTCTCACATTGGCAACGGTTCAACACCAATACAGTCGGGGCAACAGATGAGTGCACTCTCGAAAAGCCAATCTCAAAAAAGCCAATTAAATTAAGAGGCATCGACGTGCCGTCATTTCAATATTTATTTCCTGGCGAATCAATTACAACGGCCATATTCCAAACAGAGAAGCCGAGACAGGTTACCAACTATTTTGTAGATTCATATCAACTATCAAAGGCACCGCAGGTAGCGGCAATACAATGCCATCTGTACAACTGCGTACAACTTGACGGCCTCTTAATTAGTTGTCTTGGAAAAGTCAAAGAGACAAACGATATGCGGTGGTTTATACATACAATAGAGCTGAGAAAAAGCGATACTATACCGGCTTCAACATTTGCCTTACCAAAAAACTACAAATTGCTGAAAACACTAGATAGCAGCTTCAAGTTCAAAGGTATGGCTGGCTCTATCGACGAATTTGGCGAAATGCTAAACATCGGCAAAGTGAGACCGGCCAAGACCAAGCAGCCAAAACCATAATTTGCGTAAACCATAATTTGCCTAAACTATAAATTGCCTAACTATAAATTGCCTAACCAGCCTCGGGGCTTCACAACCAGCTATGCTACTGTTTAGATTGAACATATAAGGGCAAAAAAAAGATGAGCTTAGCGTTAGTAGTTTGTATCGGCTGGATTTTCGCCTTGTGCATCCACGAGTTTTGCCATGCAGTGGTGGCATACGCCGGCGGTGACAAGTCTGTCAAAGACAAAGGCTACTTAACTCTCAACCCCATCAAATATACTGACCCCGGCCTGACACTAGTCATTCCAATCATCATGCTGATGCTGGGCGGGATCGCACTGCCTGGCGCGGCAGTATACATAGACAGAAGCGCCCTGCGCAACCGGTTTTGGAATTCAGCGGTATCAGCTGCCGGACCATTTGGCAGCGCAGTAATGATTTTTGTCTACGCTTCACCATTCATGCTTGGGTTCGTCAAGCAAAATCCCGACAACCCCCTCTGGCCAGCACTGGCACTGCTTGTGCTGCTGCAAATCGTCTGCTTGATTCTCAACTCAATGCCAATTCCCCCTCTCGATGGTTACGGTGTAATCGAACCTTGGCTGCCCCGCGGCGCTCAAGAGGCCATGAATCGCTTCGGCCAATTTGGCATATGGATAGTATTTGGACTCTTGTGGTTTGTTGAACCGCTGAACGCCGCGCTGTGGATAGCAGCGATGCTGATTGCGCACATGCTCAGCGTGCCAGGCGAAATGATTCAAACTGGCTATCAATTATTCTCAGAGCAAAAATACTATTTGATAGGCATTCTAATAATCATCATGATATTGAGCAAAAAGGGCAAAACAAGCCCACCGCAGATAGCAGCGAAAGATTGAAGCATCCTTTTAACAGAAGTGGAGTCGTATTTTGCTACTAAAACACCTTACAGGCGCAGCAACAGCTTTATGCAGCGCCTACCTGTGCCTTGTATTAAATCAGTCAGCGAATGCCGCAGAGCCCCAAACAGTTATTGAAACCTGCAAGAAAATACAGGCGGAAAACAAGGCAATACCAGGGAGCTTATACGGCGTCTTTGATAGCAACCTAAAATGGGTGCTGCAGCCTATATACAGGCAAATTATTGAGTTTGCACCAAACTATTTCTTTGTCATAAAACAAGAAACAAACTCAGCAGCACTCATCGACACTTCAATATCACCGCATAAAGAATATCCGCTCGACGACGAGATTAGGAAAGCTGGTGATTTTAGAGAGCGCCAGCGTGATCTTAGCTGGCTAGACGTGCCAGTCGAGGCAGGTGAAGACCCACGAAGACACTTGTTGCAAAGCATTGGCCAGGAAGGTTCGTTTGGCATGAAACGAGTAACGGGAGAAATTTACATTGAGCCTTTATATGACGACATAGTCTTTGCTGGCGATGGAAAAACATTTGAAGCTAAGAGCCACGATAAAAAAACGAATAAGCAAATAACGACAATAATAGACTCTTCCGGTCATCCAACGAAATTTGAGAACATAGCCCAGCTCAATGGAACACTCCGATTTGGCATATCTGCAGTGGAAGCTCAAACCAAACCTGGCGAGCCCCAGAGATTCGGAGTAATAAACAGCAATGGCAAGTTGGTCTATCCAATGAAATTGTCGTACTGCATATCTAAGCTAACCAACGCTTATGGCCAAATAGAAGAGAATGGGGTGCTCTATCATCTCGTCATTGACCAAAACGGCAAAGAAGTAATAAGGACCAAAGACGAAGTGCTGGCCGGAAAAATCAGTGATGAAATGGATGCCAAAAAGCAAGATGAAGTCGAAAGAGCGGCCCAAGGGAAATTGAAGATGAAGTGGATCGATAACAGACACCACGCAGTTATTGACTTGGCTGGTAAATATGTCTTACCACCTAGCTCCATACTCCTGCAGCCGATTTCAAACGACAAGTTCATTGCTAATCCACTAGGCCCAGAATGGCAACGGTTCTACCCAAATATGTGGGCGAAAGAACTTGATGGCTGCGCTATGTTTGCATACTTCCTCAAAGACTTTGACTTGATCGGCATGAGCCGCGATGAACTCTTGCAGCATCTCGGAGCGGGCGACTCAGCAATTGAGAAAGACGAAAGCGGAGACGAGTTATTTGTGTATTCTAGAATGCGTGGTGCATCTGTACAGGTCAAACTACATGAAGGAAAAGTTTGCGCCTGGAGAGTGATTGATAAAGATCACCAAGAGCCCTGGATTGAAAAGAACGTGCTAATTCCAGACGCATCAGATCCATTTCTCGTCAATTTACAGTTTGCCGTAACCAAGGTCTCTGGCGCCGATCTGCCCAAAGGAAAAGTTTGGCCGCCGGGAACCAATGAATAAATCTCTAGTGCAACCCCTCAGAAAAAGGAAATTCACAGCGTGCGCAGCATTGCCAGAACTAAGTGCCGTTACCTAATTGTCGTGGCCCAAGCATGTAGCTTGATTAGTGCTTGTTGGCTTGGCATAGCTCAGATGCCGGTGCAGGCTGCTGACAACAAAAAGGCGCTGGAGCTCATAGACAGCCAGCTATTGAAAGGCAAAGTTGATGACGGTCGCCTCAATGGCATGAAAGAAGAGCTAGATCGGATAATTGGCAAACGACCAGAAGCCTACGCCTTTCTGCTGAGAGCTACTGTGCGTTTCAATTTAAAAGACAGTCAAGGTGCTTTTTCAGATTGCGATGAAGCAATTAAACTCAATGGAAAGCTTAGAAGGGCTTACGCGCTGCGCGGCATGAATTATTGCCTGACGAGAAAGCCTGAAGATGCCTTAAAAGACCTTACCAAAGCCATTGAGCTTGGGGAGAAAAAGGGTGACATTTATCTCTTCAAAGCACTAGCTGAGCTACAAATGTCAAACTCTGCCGCCGCCATTGCCGACTTTACTCGCACTATCGAGCTAGAGAAGGATACAACAATTGCACTGCTGGCCACGGAGATGCGCGGGCAGGCCTATCTTGCTGCCAGGCAATATGATTTGGCCATTGCAGATGCCGACAAGATTCTTCAGTACAAGGGCGAGCACCTACCGGAGGGCGCAGTCAGAGACGCTCACAAAATAAAAGGCACCGCTTTGTTTGCCCAGAAGAAGATGAAAGAAGCAGTGATGGAGCTGAGACTTTCAATGGTAGGGGCTCCTTCAGGTCGAACAGTGATTGCCATTCCGGGCTCAGGCGCCGCCCCTGATTCAAAAGCAGCCGAAAAGGCAGTTGGCACTGACGCCACCAAACTAGAAACAGCAAAGACTCTGGGTTTTCGCCCAACTGGCAGCCCGCCACCAGATCGCCCCGTAAGGGACAGCAAAGAACACATGGATGCCATACTGGCACCATATGTGGAGCAAGCTCGAAAAACATTGCCAGCAGTCAAAGAACGCTATTTGAAAGGGCTACCTGCTGGTCAGTCACTGTCGGTAACCACGCGGCTTCTTGACTCTGATGGCAAACAGATGGAGCAAGTCTTCGTCACCGTAGTTAGCTGGAACAAAGATTATATCGAAGGCACTTTAAATAGTGAAGTGAAACTGAATAATTACAAATTTGGTGAGCCCTTATTGGTCTTAGAGAAAGACGTGCTCGATTGGACGATTTTGCGTCCAGATGGCAGCGAAGAAGGCAATGTTATAGGGAAGTTTTTGGATACTCAGCACTAGTGTTCGAACGGCTTGCTTAGACAAGGCAAAACAAGACAAGACAGAGCAAACAAAGTGAGGAATTCCCTTTGAACCTGCCAGCGGAAACAGCCTATACGCTGACATATAAGGCCACAAACCAGGCTGAGGTCTGGGAAGGCGGGGTCTATTTCTGTAGCACGCGACGCTTGCTTGTTTTGAACACGATCGTCTGCGTGCTTGCTGGACTGGTTCTCGCTTCCAAGGCGAGCTTCGCTGCCTTTCTTGCGACATTTCTGGGCATTTTCGCCGCTACTGCATTATTCTTCTTTTTCACTACTCTTTTCCTTGCTTTTCTCCACACCGTATCAGTTCTATTCTTAAGCAAGTTCTATGGTGCATGTACGACAACTATTGATGAGGATGGCATTAGAGACTCACTCGGAGGAATAAAGTTCAACTACAAATGGCACCAGATCCGTGACGTTGAAATGAAAAAAGGCAGTATCTATGTGCTTGCCTGGGTCAACGGCATACAGATACCACCGTGCGCTTTTGCCAGCCGCGAAGAAGCCGAAGCGGTTTTTGCTCTTGCCAAAAAGTACCAAGCAGCAGCGCAGCAAAAGAGAAATCAAATCGCCGCCGGCGGTGATACACACGTCCAAGATCCGGAGTTACTACTCAAGTCACTGCAAGACGAAGAAGAGGCCAAATGGCTTGAGATTGAAAACAAGCACAAAGAGCAAAACCGCGAATAGCGCGGCTTTACCTCTTATAAGCTGCGTCGAATATCACAGCTCATTTTTGTTTCTTTCTTACAGCTCCATCCCCTTTCGACCCGGGTTTGTGCGAACTGGTTTTTTCCAGTTTTGCGCTTGGAAGGCTGTTGAGAAAAGCAATTATATTTTGCATTTCTGCGCTGGATAAATGCAGTGTGCGAATCATCTCAGGTTCGTCGTAGCCGCTTCTCAAGGCTTCCTCTAACTCCTGTTGAGTGCGACGCGACGAAATTCCCTCAAGCCTCGGACCAAACCTGCTTGGCCCACCGTCCACTGTGTGGCAAGCAGCGCAACCGCGACTGAGAAACAAAGCGCGGCCCTTACTTATAGAATCAGCACCATTAGCAGTAGCACCATTGGCAGTAGCAGGTTTAGCAACTATCTTTACTTCAGAATGCTCTTTGCTGGGCGCACCTATTTTAGGATGTGAACTGACAAGAAAACCGTTCTTCGGCTCTGGCAAAGTAAGCAGATAAGCCGTAATCAGCTTAGCCTCATTCAACCTGATGCCTAAGTGCGGCATTATATTTGATCTACCGCCAAATAAATTAGGAAACTCAAGCATCTGTTTTTCAGGATCTAAAAGATGAGCGGTAATGAACTGCTCTCCGCGGGCACCGCCAATGCCATCAAGAGGTGGGCCCAAGGTACCGCCTTTGTTCTCCGCCTGGTGACAGCTGCCACAATTGCGCTTAACGTATAGAAGCTTGCCAGCTCGACTGTCATTAGACGGAGGCGGGGGAGTATAGCCAGTTGCAGGAAGGCGATAATGCTGAACAGTGCCAGCGCACTGATTCATGTTCTCATCCAGGTCTGGCACCGGTGTCGTGGGCCCTGGCAATGCTTTATCGCTATGCAAACCGGTGATTGATGGAGCAGTATATTTTACAACACCGCTATATTTTTGCCGCTCAGCTAGGGCGGCACCACTAGAAAACGTGACGGCGCAAACCGTGAACATCAAAAGACGCTTCTTGAATAGCATTTGAGATGACTTAGAAATACTAGGCTGCTCCAACAAATTGTATAAAGGCAAGGTCGAGCTGCTGAAATTCTCTCTTTCCTCAAGCCACTACACAATTTAACCACAGTTACCTAGAAGAGCTAGCGATAATCTCTGACGTAATCGCTGACGTTAACGCGCAGGGGCACATTCGAGTAAGGGTTTTCCGCTCTGCGTGCCTGGAAATAGACGGCCTGCTGCTGCTCGACCGTAGGACCCATATTGGCAGCTCTGTTATAACCACCCCGCCGACCGCCGCGACCACGGCCTAAGCGAATCTGACCGCCAAAGGCACTTCGGCCTGCAGCGCCCATTCCCAAACCGCTCAATCCGCCGCCCATACGCATACCACCCATGCGCATACCGCCCATGCGGCCTGATCCTCTAGCCTCAGCATCAGAGAACGACAGCGCAGCAAGAGTCAGCAGCAGAAGCGCAACAGAAGTGGTTTTGATAAACACGGGACCAACCTCGAACCATAGACACAGCTTAAGCCTAACCTGTGATTATTTCGTGAGGCTTGCAAAGTAGAAAGGAACCGATAGAGGGTGGGGTCGGGCTGAGCTACCTGCGGTCGACAGCTCTGGGTGGCATAAAACCCTACCGAAGAGGAAAATATGCCAGGAAGTATAATCAACGGAAACTAAGGGTCGAGGCTACAGATGCAAAAGAATTCAATCATGTTAGTGCTCGCGCTCGTTGCAGTAACTGCATGCCCTTCGGCTGTCGCTGACGGCCTAATCTCTAACGGCCACGTCAGGGGACCTCATACACTAGTGACTCTAACGAAAGACCAGATATCAGGTTTAGCTAAAGGGAAAGACAAAATCACGCTAACAACTAACCAACACAAGACTCTGGCGGGTTTGCCGAATTCAGCCACAGTCAAAGAATTACAGATACTCCCAGTGACTACTGAAACCTGCACCTGTGAGCTTGCTAATGTAGCAGTGCGAGTAAATAGAGGATCTATTGAAGTTGCGAATGACCTCTTTGGACGAGATTGGGCCAATAGTTATAGGGAACAGCTTCTCCGGAATAGCAGAAGAGAAGAACAACAGAAAGCAGAAGAGGCTCTATCGAACAACGTTCTTAAGAGTATGGAAGTGCGCCTGAGGAAGTTATCCGACAGAGTGGGTCGGCAACTGAAGCCGGTCGAGCAAGTGAGTCACTGACTTGCACTAGTGCGAGACTTTGAAGTAGTTTGAGCGATGTGACCAGGCAATTTTTCATGGTCAATAAAATGAAAAACTTTGGTAATAGCTCTGGTAAGTGGGCCTTACGTCATTAGCAGAATAGCAACTACCCTCCCAGGGTACAAATTTAAAACGCCGACAAACTTTCACGAGATTACACGCATCCGTGCCTTATCATGCAATCCGGCTAGTAAATTTGGAGAAATGAGATGGTGGACCAAAGAAATGACGCTACCGCTGTAAAAAATCCCAAAGGCGAATTAGATAATACGCCTGTAGATAAGATAAATGCTGGAAAGCTTCAAGAGATAAGCGGTCCGGCCAAGATCAATGATAAGGCCGAAGGTCAGCAGCCGCAGGGCGACACTAAGCGTACCGGTGAGTTCACCAAAGAACCCTATAGCGTCGATGTATCAGCGGTGGCCTTTACTGCGCTGAAAGAAAAGCTCGGAGTCGACCTGCTATCGAGCGGCAAATGGAATCCAAAGACGACCGAACAAGCATGGTGGTCGAAAGCAATGCCGGCAGCCGCTGCCAATCTTGACCAGCTGCCACCCGGCCTGGAAATCAAAGCCATGGCCGCCCAAGGAGTTGGTGGAGCAAAAATAGTCAATGACGCAGTGGGCACGAAGCTGGAAGACAGTGGTCGACCCGACAGCCTCTATCTGGCCGGAAGTATTGCCAAAAGCGATACATGGACAGCCAAGGCCAAAGATATGGAGATCAAAGACGAGCGCGGCAATATAGTGCAAAACCCCAATCGTCCCGATGGCAAGGCAGACAGCATTTATAAACAAGGCACTGTCTACCAAGTAGACGGAGTCAAAGTTTTTGAAATTCACAAAGACGCAAGTGGCGCGCGAACTTTTGCTATTGCCGACCCGGGCAACCTACCGGCCGGTATGGACTACAGTAACTACGCCCAGAGGATGATTACAAAAGCCCTGCAAACTGAAGGTAAGCAGGGGCCAATTGAATTTCCGGCCTATGAAAAGAAAGTGCAGCAAGACCTTTCAGGCATCATTGGTTTAGGAGTCAAGGATACAAACTTCTATATTGCTCAAGCTAAAATGGACGCCATTTGGGCCGCAAATAAAGACGGTAAATTTGCCATCGAAAAACAAGCCTTTGAGGTGAGATCGCGTGGCTTAAACCTTGCTCCACAAGACCCGCCAGCAGAAAGACTAGATCGCTCGAAATTTATGGTGGCAGAGGCAACCAATCTAGGACACGTCTATATGGCTGCTCGCTTTGATGCTAAGCAAGGCGATCTCAAGAAACCAGATCTTGAAAAACTGAAGAAAGAAGCTGGCTACGGTGGGAAGTAAATGAAGGCACTGCGTATGGTGCAATCCGAGACGAACAGTGGGGACTTCCATTGCACCCATCGGCACGTCAACCATTCTTCAGCGTCTCATAGTCTTCTTTCGCCAGATTAACTTTGGCCATCTTTAACAGCTCGCGCGCTTTGTTCTTTCGTCCAGCTCGCGAAGCGGCAACGAGCAGCATAGCGTAGGTCTCGACAGTACTGTTTACCAAGAGAACTCGCTTTGCAATTTCATCGGCTTGCAAATCTTTCTTCACGCCCAGAGCCAGCTCGAATACTTTGGCACCCTCTATTGCAATATGACTCTTCCAGAAATCAGACATCGATTCACCCGCAATTTGGCGTTCGCGCCTATCCGGAAAGAGCACTTCGTTATCATAGTGGAAGATCTGAAACATAAACTTATGGCCAAACTCATCAAGGTATTCGGCCAACACTTCATAGCGCTGCTCTTCGAGCAATCGCTCAAAGTTCGATTCAACAATGCGCTCCTTGACAGAATCATCTAAGATTCCCTTTGCCTCCAAATCCTTTAGCAGCTCCAGCTCGCGATCCTTCTCATTCAAATACTCATTGAGGCAAAGCCACTCAGACAGAACATCAAAGTCTGTCTCTCCATCACGCAGAAGCCGTTCTCTGGCTTCACGCCTAGATTGCAATGCTAACTTAGCCGGTGGGTATTTCTCGCCCAGTAACGCTATTTCACCAGGTATGTACGAGAGGCGCACTCCACCCCAGCCATAAACAGCCTTACCATTGTCGAAGGCAAATAGATAAGCCTCCAAAGCACCAGCATGATCGTCGGTTTTGGCCAATTCACGCGCTTGCTTAAACATTAACTCGGCTTGGTTGGATAACTCCAGCCTATTCTCGTCGCAGCTGCTAAAAGGCATGGCACTATAACCTATCTTTAAAAACCCACTTTGAAAATCTATCTTTAAAAACCAATCGATGTCCACACTCTATAATAGCCTGTATGAAAGATGAACTACCGGACAAGCTCAAAGAGCAAGTAGCTCCAAAAACTAGACTCGCCGCCGAAAAGCGAATCGACGAAGAATTCACGATTGCTCAGACATTACTGGGCGAAGGGCGCTACAAAGAGGCTCTGAAGAAATTTAAGTGGGTCTTTGCCAATGACGCTAGCTATGATCTCTTTCTGCCAAGTCGCGAAATCATCAAACTATGCAAAAACCACCCTCCCGCAGCTGCCGTGATAAAGCGCTGGCGAAATGACAAAGAAAGATTGCTGATTCAGCACAATGGTGACTCAAAGTTGATAGGCCAATGGGACACCCTGAACTCGTGCCTTGGTGAAAAGAATAGAACATTAGATGTATTCATGCAGCTCGTGGCTGCTGGAGCCAACAAGGAGCTAAGTAATTCAATTCTCTATCGTATTTGGCAGAAAATTGCCCGTGCGAAAAAATACGAAATGCTGAGAGACTACTTGCCGACACTAGGCTTCCATCTGCTTCTCAATGCAGTCGAATACGATAGCCTTGTTCTATTTCCTACCCACCGAAAGCTAGGCAAGAAACACCGCAGTGAAGAGCTTGCTAGACACGTCCAATACGCACTTGGCGATGGCACGATGAGCTGTGAAGTTGCCTTTGGCCTGGGCGAGAAGCAAGTCGCAGCGACATTCGTCTCCAAGATTCTCAGCATTGAGTGCAGCGACCGCGTCTATGCAGGACTGATTAAAGGGGCCATCCGCGCGCGTGCATACCCAGAGGCCATAGCACTGTTTAAAGATGCAAGAAACAAATTCTCACTACGGCAACTTAGGCAATCGAATGAAGCAATTAAGACATTGCCCAAAAAGCAACTAGCTCTGCTAGATGAATAAGTAGCATCTCTAAGGTACACTTACTCGCTAATAGCCAAGCGCCAAAAACGACCATTGGGCTCTGGCAAAAAAATAATCTTCAAAGTGGAAACAAAAAAATCTTAAAAACGTCAGGCTCGAAGAATGCTGCCAACAGGGGTTTTCAGCGCTCGATGGTCTGCTAATATATCGCCAGTTTCCGCCAGACAGCAAAACAATCAGCTTAGTCTGGCTTCTTACTGGAGTAAAACATGGCTCGCACCCGAACCTATCTCGCCCTTGTCTGCCTCGGCTCTACAATAATCTCGCCGCTTACAATCGCTGGTTTGCAGGCTAAGCAAGAAAAGCCCACCGACAAAGCACAGACATTACAAAAGGCAGCACAACAGGCAGAGCTTAAGGTACCGGGCGGCCCCACTAGATTCCACACTCATATAAGTACAGACAAACCGATCTATCGGCTCAATGAAAAAGCCTACATACGGGGCGTCATGCTAAACGCGGCCAATCGCAAGCCCATTGCCAATGAAACAACTGCCAACGCTATCATCGAAATTCGCGGGCCGAAAGGTGACGTAGTCGCCAGCGGCACGGCTCAAACGCGAGACAGCGTGTGGTCTTTCGAATGGCCGATTTCTGAATCACTAGCCGGTGGCGAATACAGCATTAAGGCAACCTATCGAGAGCCAAACTACGCACCAGCGGAACGCAAGTTTGACATTCGAGCATATCGTGCCCCCAGACTAAATTCGCATATAACGTTCTCGAGAGACGGATACGGCCCTGGTGAAAAGGTTACAGCCACTCTTGAGGTGAAGAGAGCAGAAGGGGGCGTGCCCAGCGGCGCGACAGTATCTGTCAACGCCAGAGTTGACGGAGTTGCAATCAATTCTGAAAGCGCAAAGGTAGACGACAAGGGCCTTTGCTCAGTGAGCTTCGACTTACCTCGCGAAATTGCCAAGGGCGAAGGCACTCTAGCTCTAACAATTCAGGATGGTGGCGTGGTTGAGACCGCCTCGAAAACTATCCCTATATTGCTGCAAACAGTAGACATTCAAATATTTCCTGAAGGCGGTTATTTAGTTAGCGGTTTCAAGAATCGCGTGTACGTGCAAGCTAATCAGCCTAATGGCAAGCCTGCGGATCTAGAAGCAACAGTTGTAAGCACCATCAACGGCAGCATTGAGAGCACCGCTAATAGCACTGCTGACAGCAAAGAAAATGGTACGCAAGAAAAAGAAATTACGAAATTTCGCACTGAACACGAAGGTCGCGGTCGGTTTGAATTCACGCCAGACAGCAGACTTCAGTACTTCTTGAAGGTATCGAAGCCATCGGGAATTAAAAAGATGTTTCCGCTGCCGAAGATCAAACTCGAAGGCGCAGTAATCTCTACTGATACTGATGTCTTCAAAAGAGGACAGCCAATCACTCTCAAGGTTGGCTCTACAAGCAAGATGTTTCGCGTCTCAGTAGCGAAGCGTGAAGTGGAGTTGGCTGCAAGCAAACTGTGCACAACTCCTAACAGAAGCTCTAAGCACCCCAGCTTAAAAGCGATTACTCTACCGATGCCAGATGATGCAGACGGTGTGCTGACAGCAACTGTATGGGATGGCAACGGCGTGCCCCTTGCAGAGCGCCTGATCTTCCGCGAAGAGTCTAAGCCTCTAAACATAAGCATATCTGCGAGCAAGACAAACTATGTACCAGGCGACAATGCTGAAGTAAAAATCAAAGCCACTGACGCTGACGGCAAACCAGTTTCGGCAGTAGTTGGCGTGACCGTGACCGACGAAAGTATTCTGCAAATGGTAGAGAAACGCGAGCAGGCACCGCGACTGCCAGTCATGGTATTTCTAGAACCAGAAGTAAAAGACTTAGCTGACGCACATGTCTATCTCGATTCCAAAAACCCCAAAGCGCCGATGGCCACAGACCTTTTGCTTGGCACTCAGGGCTGGCGTCGATTCGCACTTATTGATCTCAGAAAATTCATTAGTGACAACGGTGACCAAGGCAAACGCGTCCTGGCGGTAGGAACACCTATGGAATTGGCACAACTAGCCAGATTTTCGGGTGTAAATTCGCGCATTGTTGCCGGCCGCATTGGAGAAAGAGGTGGCAAGCAAGACGCTGCAAACGATGACCGCTTTAACATAGCAGCTAACATTGGGCGGGTAGAAGGCCCACGCGACATGAATATGTTTTGCGTGGAACCAACAGTACTTGACGAGCGCCACTTTTCATCAGGGCGCGCCGAAAGACATCAAAAGACTAGCCCAACCTTACCCGAAGGAGCGCCCATACCAGACAATGACGAAATGCCTGCTCAGCGTTTCCCTTTCTTCAGCGATAGTAATGTTAGTCATCACAACTACGGACCTCCCTTTGTCGTGGTGCGAGAGTTCGCTCACCAAGTAAGGCCAGATCGCAAACCAAACGAGCGTACAGACTTCAAAGAAACAATTTATTGGAATGCCGCAGTCAAGACTGACGCCACAACTGGTGAAGGCACAATTAATTTTGGCCTCAACGATAGTGTCACCACGTTCCAGGTCTTTGCTGATGGTTTCGCCGATGGTGCTATTGGTGCATCCAATCTAGAACTCAAAGCAGTCCAACCATTCTATGCCGAGGCAAAGTTGCCATTAGAAGTAACCTCCGGCGACCAAATACTACTTCCCATCAGTCTAATCAACGGCACTACCAATGCATTGCAAAGTGCAGATGTGCAGGTCGACTTGCCAGGCCCGTTCAAGCTCTTGCCAATTTTGCAAAGGTTACAGCAGATAGCATCTGATGCACGAGTGCGCTGTATTCAACCAATTACAGTGGGCTTCGGCAAAGGCATAATGAATTTCGTACTGAAAGCCAAGGCTGGATCATACGAGGACAATGTCACACGACAAATAACAATCGCGCCGAAAGGTTTTCCTGTAGAAAAAGCATTCGGTGGAATACTTGAACCAGGCAAAAAAGCTAAGTTGCAAATCACCATGGAGAGCAATGTAGTGCCTGAGAGTGTCGTATCCAACACACTGGTATTCCCTTCACCGCTAGCCAACCTGACTGGGGCGCTTGAAAGAATGATTCAAGAACCATGTGGCTGCTTCGAACAGACATCATCCACCAGCTACCCACTGACCATGGCGCAGCAATACTTTCTTTCACACACCGGTGTTGCGCCAAAGCTAATTGATGAGTCACGCAAGAAGTTAGACAGCGGATATAAAATGTTAGTTGGCTTCTGGTGCCCCGACAAAGGCTATGAATGGTTTGGCGAAAATCCAGGACACGAAGCACTAACAGCCTTCGGCCTGATGCACTTTACTGACATGGCACAAGTTCGAGATGTCGACCGCAACATGGTGGCCAACACTCGCACCTGGCTATTGAAGCAGAAAGATGGAGCTGGTGGCTTCAGTCGCAAGCGCCGGGCACTGCATACTTGGATTGAAGATAAAGACTGTTCGAACGCGTATATCGTCTGGGCGCTGCTAGAAACTGGCGCAGACATCAGCGAACTAAAAGCCGAAATTGAATCACTCAAGACTGCAGCTGCCAATAGCAAAAATAGTTATGTAGTGGCGCTGGCAGCCAATGCACTCTATTTGTCAGGAGATAAAACACAAGCCAAACAACTGATGCAACGCTTAGCGAAATTGCAAAAGAGCGATGGCGCAGTAGACAAAATTACAAGTTCAATAGTCGGCAGCGGCGGCGAATCACTGGAAGTAGAAGGCACAGCCTTAGCAGCTCTTGCCTGGTTGCGTGATCCAGAATTTGCAGGCAACGTCGAAAAGAGCATCAAGTATTTGGCAGACTCATGCAAGGCCGGTCGCTTTGGTTCTACTCAAGCAACCGTGCTGGCATTGCGCACGATTGTCAGCTATGACAAGCAGCGTGCTCGGCCTAAAGCGCCAGGTAAGTTACGTCTATATGTAGACGGACAGGCCATCGGTGATTGGATTACCTTCGACAAATCGACCCAAGAATCAATCAAACTTCCTGACCTCAGCGAACTACTTAATGCCGGTGATCACACTGTTGAAATTGAGATGGCAGATGGCAGCCCAATGCCCTACTCGCTTGCCGTCAAATACAACACACTGAGCCCAGCCAATGCTAAAGACTGCAAACTCAATCTTGCGGTGAAGATGGCACAAGACAAAGTAATTGAAGGTGCGTCAACTGAAGCCAACGTCACTGTAGAGAACGCCACAAAAGAAGTGGTGCCCTCGCCAGTGGCTATCATTGGCCTACCAGGCGGTCTAGAGCCACGCCACGACCAACTAAAAGAGTTGGTTAAGCGCGGCACCATCGATGCCTATGAAGTGCGCGGACGCGAAGTTGTGCTCTACTGGCGCACCCTTGCGGCTAGCTCAAAGTTGCAACTACCGCTCAGCCTCATAGCGGCAGTACCCGGCAGCTACACCGGACCAGCCAGCCGTGCTTATCTGTATTACACAGACGAGGACAAGAACTGGGTGGACGGGCTGCATGTGGAGATTGCGGCGAAGAATTAGGTACGCCAAGACTAAAAGCAATTGACCAAGGTAGCACTCAGTGCTAGACTAAATCACTGGAATGCGTCATCACCCCTCGCACCTTTAAGACTCCATGGTTCGCAAAAACGGCCAGGAAATCGAAAATCGCCGATGAAGAATTGTGCAAAGCGATAAAGCAAGTTATAGAAGGGAAGTGTGACGACCTAGGCGGGGGCGTGTTCAAAAAGCGCCTCAACAACAATATGCATCGCAGCCTAGTGATTGCAAAAGGTGGCAGATATTGGGTCTTTGCATTTCTATTTGCTAAAAAAGACAGAGCGAATATTGACGAGCATGAACTGAGGATTCTTCGGGAACTTGCAAACACTTATAAAGACAAGACAGATAGAGACATTCAACAAGAGCTCGACTCAGAACAATTACTGGAGATTTGTCATGGCCAAGAAATTTAAAAGCGATGTTTTCGAAGCCGTTCACAGCGCAGTTTCTGGAATGCACGAAGCCGGGACCATCAGCAAAGAAACAATGCGCCATTTCGACGAAGCCTGTCTTGCAGTTCCGGCAGAACTAGAGCCCAAACAAATAAAGGCTCTACGTGAATGGTGCAAAGTCAGCCAACCAGTATTTGCGCGCTATTTGAATACAAGCCCGAGCACTGTGGAAAAATGGGAATCAGGAGCAAAACGACCTAACGGTGCTGCATTAAAGCTATTGACGGTTGTCCGAAAACATGGCTTAGAGATTCTGACATAATTAAGGATGCCGTCGAAAACGAAACTTGGGTGCATCTCAATTCAATTCTGAACTGCAACCGGAGACCAACGTGTTTCTAAGACAATCAGCAAGGCCTATGACACAAGCAAGCGATCGCTCAGTTGGCGGCAAACTAGCCATAGATGCTTTCGGCAAGCTTCAATAAGCGAGCGCTATAGTGATCAGCCTCTGCTAAATTGCCTCGAAATAGCGAAAGAGAAACAAGCTTATTTAGTGTATCCAGTTTGGCATGGGCATCCGACGAGGAAGAAAGTCGCTTATTCAAGCTGAAGGTGATACCACCTAATAAAATCTGCTCAACTAACAAGAGACAACCGACCCCAGCCAACAGAGGCAAGAACTCGCACAGGGTCTGCTCAAATTTAAATTCAGGCTCTTTAGCAAAGGCATTCAAACCACTTTCCATGCTATCCATTTTGACTGCCAATTCTCTATCACCAATCATAGAGGCAACAGTACTCAGATAGCTTATCGTTGATCCGACAAAACTGAGGTCTCTAAATTCGAATCGGACAGGGATACCACACAGAGACTCAGGTCGAGAGTACATGGCCTTTAGACCGCTACGATCTACACAAAAGGGCAAATAGGCTAATGCCTCAGCCAGCCTAGCTTTACCAGCCACCAAGTGTTCTGGCGATACGTTCGGTTTTGCTCGTTTGGGTGGCTCATCATTGTGAACGAAATGGCTCTCGTTTGTCAGCTCGCAGAGAGCGATCATGGTCGTCAAGCGAGCGCAGGCGGAGTAGGACGAGTGACTGCGATAGACTAGGAATGCTTTTTCGTAGTAGAGCATGGCATTTGCTACAGCCGCTTTTGCTTGAACCTCATCGCGATTGAAGAAACACCTCATCGAAAGCAATCGATTGTTCTCACCCGCTATCAAATACCGTTCACCAACCTGGAGGCTGCTAGCCCCATACACCTGAGAAACTATCTGGTCTAAACGAGGTTCGTCCCCATTAGTTTCTTCTTCATGATCTCGAATATACCAAGTAGTTGCAAGCGTTCTATCCTTCTTTATGTTCCAAGGGTCAGGAATATATTTGAAAATTCTTTCCCCAATTGCATAAGCATTGAGGCTATTGAACGATTCAGCAACAAAGAGACCACTGTTCCAGATAGCGCTATAACCGGCAGCACAGGTAAACAAAGCAAGCCCTAGCGAGACAAGTGCCTGACTAAAACAAAGCAACGAGCTTGAGCAGTCGAAGTTAATACAGCACTCACGCCATCGACGCCAAATCGCATTTTTGCTAAACGCGCTGAGCAATGCCTGCCGCCGCCAGAGCAAGAAGCAACCTAAGCAAGTGAGCAGCAAAGGCTTAATTACAGACGTATACGAGCCGAGTGGGCCGAAATGCCATGCTTCCACAAGGTATCTGGCAAACACAAAAAAGTTGGCCAAGGTGACCATAGCAATGCATAGTATCCAGCGAAATTTGTTCATGGTCATAGCCCACAAAACCTCTCAATCATGCCATGCTAGCAGTATGCTGTGGACACGTCTGTGGTGAAAATACTCGTAAGGACGGGTGTTTGCGCAGCCAACTGAGCCTTCCACAAACCCGGTCTATAATTCCTGTATGCCAAGCAAACGAAGAAAAGAATCAAAACTAGAGTTAGAACTAGAACCTGAACAAATAGGGCCACGCATACGCAAATAACGCATAATCCCTACAATGACCGTAGAAAATATGTTGGCTCTCAGCCAAAACTGGACTAAGAAGAGCCAACGACACAATCGAAAGCCTCTAGTCAAACCGTTTATGAACCAGTACAAGCCGTCATCACTCCGAACTATCTATGACAGCAACAGCTGACTCGGCAAATCGTTTATGTACAGCCCATATAATTCATGGATAGGGACTACAGCTCTATGGCGAGAACCTATTGGCGGCCCATCAGCAAGCAAGAATGGATAGACCGATATGCCTTGGTCTCCGCCAAGTTCTGCAACTTCCGCTTGCCAATCTGGCCAGCGAAAATTCAAATAGAATTGCTGCAAATCACCATTTAGGCACCAGAAGAGAAATTCTCCGTAGCCGCTCCCGAGGTCTTCCCAAGTAAGTGTATCTGGAGCATGGTAGAAGACATTGCCAGGCCTACCCAATGCACCACCATCAACCGCAAAAAATCCACCAACTGCATCATCAGCAATTAAAAGAAAAGGCGGTGATTTATCAAGAAAACCATTACCCACAGAGTTGTTCCACTCTGGCAGCGACCGAGGTATTCGAGGATGTCCTGAGCCCAATATCCTAAGCCAACCGTGGTCCACCAACAACCCGCCCGACTCATACACAACAGCACCCATGGGCGATCTTGTTGTCACCTGTGTTCCCACAAGTGCATCACCACGACCGGGGTCACTTGCTGGCAGACTGTAAACCTGATTCTTAGCCGCTTGTAGCCAGCCTTGAATAGTTGGCCATCGCGGATCGTCTTTGTTAATAAGTTCGTTCAGGCTACGCCGCTGCATTTGCGCTCTCAAACATGGGAAAGAAGGAAAGTATATCGCAAACGCTCAGGACAAAGAGGGCTCTTAGCTTTACTAGGTACGCAAAATCAACACCGTTCCATCAAGAGTGCTCTTCTTTAATGGAAGAGCTGCAAATTCACGGATAGCAAACCTATTTACGGTAACTAGTTCAGCCATTCAAAATTGCTCCGACTTTGCTTCAATTCTATTCTGATTTCTTGCTGGCCTCAAGCGCGTCATGGGTATAGGCCGTTGGGTTGATGATATAAGCACGTGATCGATCAAAGCGCGGACGATCGTAACCGGCGGCAAGCAATTCCTCGTAGAACGTTTCAGATGGCTCGAAAGCAACAGTCATGACATAATTCCAACCACCATATTTTTTCAAGACTTTGTTTAGTCGAAAATCCACACCAGGAATCAACGAGGGCTCAATCTTCAGCGTTCCAATTGTGCTTAGCGGCGTGCGCGGCTTGGCACCACTGGTGACATGCGCAACGTCAACGGCAAGGCCATTTAATCCTAGCCAGAAAATATCGCATGTGCGCAAAAAATTCTGTGTCTTCCTCACAATCTATTGCACCTTCAAAGTCACTCCGCGAGCATTAACTTAACGCGCTTATTCAGCACATCCTCTACCTCTGCCTTCATCACAAACTTGTTTCCATCCTTAGACTATTTCTCAATCTTAACGAAAACACGGTCACCAGACTGCGGTAGAAACTCACACACTAAATGGCCAGGAAAAGCAATCGAATTCACGTACTGTGTATAATACGGTCCGAAATTTCTGGAATGCCAAAGCACATAATTGCTTTTATAGTACTCCCAGTCTCCGTGCGAAATCGCATAAAGATCATCCTTATTGTGCACTTCGTTGTAACCCATTCCACCAGGCCAGTTTAAGTCTATGCTTTCTTTGACGCTAGCATCCGGAAAGAACTGGTGCCTAGAACCAATCAGAGACCCGATATGATAAAGACCTAGAAGAGTAAGATAGAAGATCGAAATAGGTACCCAAATAAACAAACCAAAGCCACGAAAGAAACTCCGCTGACCATAGAGCAAAGTGAGCACAACAAGACTCGGTAGCAGGAATCTAACCATGAGCTGAATTTCTGCCAACAACTGATGTCTCGGCCTCAAGAAAAAGAGACCCAAGCCAAAGTCAGTGACAAAAAGGAACGCGATAAGGCAAACCAACAGAACCATGCGTTTGTGGCGTGAACGTTCTATAGCAATTTCTTCAATTCGCACAGCGGCTCAGATGACTCCAATGTCAAACAAATTCTACGAACAGTCTGTAGTCAATGAAGTATACCCAGTCTTCGACCGCGGAGCCAAATCACAACAGACACTAAGGCTTGCCCCTCATACAAGCAGAACCTTTTTCTACATTGTGATACATCACCATCTCATTCTTCTGCATACCATAGACGACTTTCTTGCCAATCACTTCACTAGGTTTTGAGATGGCGTCTTGTGGATACATCGGCTCCCACCAATAGACCGTACTTAAACAGTCAGGTGTTACTAGTGTTCCAATCGGCATGTCTCTAGTACAAAACACCAAGGAAATCACTTGGCACCCCTTACCGAACTCAAAGGCCTCTTTAACAGTTTTAAAATTATGGTTGGCATACCAAGTACCGCAGGATACTCCAACAGCACCAACAAAAACTAGAACTGTCAAAGTGAGTAGCGCAACTGCGATTGCCTTAGATATTCGTAGCCAAGTATAGCTACTAATGCGTGGCTTGGTCATTATGACTAAATCCAGCCCTGCTGAGGTGACTCAGGCAAAGGAAGTTCAATTTCACCGGCACCAGCATCGGGGCGCGGACGCAGCGGAACTAATGCTGGCTGATCCGGATCGCTACCAGGTCGCCGATAGAACGATGAGCTATGTTTAGAGTCTTCACGCCAGGCGAAATAGTATATTGGAGCTTTCGGTTGTTCCGGTGGCTCCGTCCCTTCCAACTCAGCCAACGCGAACCTGTATTGCCACCAGCGCAGCAATGCATCCTTCGACAGAGCTACAGCATCCTTCTCGTAAGCTATTGCGGCACGCTCAAACCAAACCCGAATCCGCACTCGGCAGATCTCAATCTCATCTTCCATTTTGTTCGGGTCGGCATTAAATGTGATCATTTTAGGCACGCGACTAGATACTGCCATTATATTGCATCTTGGAAGTTACAACGAAAAATAGAATAACCACCTAGCACGGGGCCGCACGCCGTTCAGCGATGTTCAATAACTCTCTACGGGCCGATTGTGAAGAATGCTCCAGAAACAGCAGGCATGGCGCCAAGATAGCTGCCACCTAGAAGAAGAAAGAAAAACAAGTAGAACATGTAAGAGTTTCGACTATCCCAATACCTAACAATAACTGCACCAGCAGCCCACCAAATCATTACAATCATCAGTATCAGCCATGTTGCTGACTGATAGCGAAGCGTCGAAAAATAAGCAGGTGTGAGCAGGTAGCCAGCAGTGCAGTAAACGAACGGCATACAGAACACTACTACCGCTCTTTTCAGGCTAGTTGCATTCTTGAAGTTATTGAATGAGGCTCCAACGCTGCCAGAAACAAGAAAAGCAGAATGCTTACGGTATCCCAAAAGCATGAAAAGCATGAGAACAGAGCAATACACGAGAGGCACCATGGTCCAACCAGCCATAAAGGCAAGCCCAATTGATGAATGACCAAAGAAATGATCAACGAACATTTTGCACAAGCTAAAACTAGCAAGAGCAATTAACGTTGCAACTAGGCCCACTGCGATCTCTTTCAGAACTACTTGAAACTGGCACTTCTTCTGAACGGGCCAGTGAAGCAACAGCCATTGCTCACCAGGGCTTCGTTCGAATCTTAAAGCATGCCAGATCATTCGATAAGACACAGGCGCCAAGACTGATACGATGAACGCCAGGCATTCGAAAAACTCGCCAAAATAATCGCTCGACTCGAAAACATTGTAAGCAAGCGCAATTACAATCGCAAAATACAAGGACAAGAATACGCACAGAGCAGTGAGCGTGGCATTTATCAACGCGGCCGGCATCAATCGATTGAACTGAAATTTCCAGTCAAGCGCGGGCGTCAAATCTACTGCATCAGGCAAAGAATTACTGTTTTCATTCTCGTCGCCACTCATTGCTTAACCAAAATATGAGCTAAAACCACCTATGCCTTCCTCTTACCCGCTTTGCGAATCAATGGCGTGACTGCCTTAATCCACTTATTCTCAGGGCTGCGTTTCAACCATACGCGACCACGGCGCAAAGCCACTTTGTTTCTCGGATCAGCCCGCAACACAGCGTAAATCATTTCTGGCTCTGTGTCTTCACGATCTTTTAAACGAGCAAACGCGGCCTCGGCTTCGACAATCGTTTCGACATCCGGTGCTCGCAGCAGCAGCCTTATTAAAATCCACGGAGCCCTGTCCCTCGCGTATGCTTCCTTTGCCCAGGCAATGCTCTCGTCATCAGCATGCGCACCAAGCAGGGTGCCAACCACATGTGACTTACGGTCAGCAGATGCCTCCGCTCTCAGCAAAAGCTGTGCTTCTTTCACTGAGTACTCATCTGGTTTTCTGTTGTAGCAATATCCATAGTTTAAAATGTCAGAAATTACATTCCAAGCGTGTGGACTGGTCCGATGCTCTTGGTGCCACTGCTTCGCCCTGCCAATATCTAGTTTAGAACCTGTAGCAGAAAGCACAGAAGCGTAAACTCGACCAGCGACCTCATGGTCAGGGTTTTCCTTCAACCAAGCTCTGGCAACCCTCACAACACCAGGTAGAATAGACCTGTGATTATTTGCAGCAGCTGGGACCAATCGTTCAAGTGTACTGGGCAAATTGTCGCTAGTACGGCCCCCTCTGCGCGCCCAGTCAAAAGCCGCTTCAATAATTTCGGGCGACTTTGATCTTGAAATGTGAACAGACGCGTAAGCCTCTGGGTTACGGACATTCAATCTCAACCACTTCAATACAAACCCTTGGACGCTCTCGCGTTTCACCTTGGAAGTGACTAAGAGATTAAAGGACCAAGTATCGGCAGTAGGATTTCGCTCCAAAAGATCTTCAATCTTTTTGTACAGGCCTTTATGCGGAGGACTTTCCAGAATTGCTTGAATAATTGGTCCCAGGCTACGAACATCATCTGAGGTCTTTAGATACCATCCAGCCAAGCGAACTGTCTTAACTGATGGATCAGCCTTAAGCAGCTCAGCAACAAGCTCTGGCGCTGAGTCATGACTCTTCTGCTGGACCAGCCACGACAGACCATCGGCTACGAGACTGGCAGACGGCCTTAGCTCCAAGAGCATAGCGATGGCTTTTCCGGCAGCTTCATCAGATTTGTTTTCCTTCAGCCAGACGCGGCCTTGCTTCAGAAAATCCTTGTCATCTGATGCTTCATTGGCCAGATGCAACCATTCCTTCTCTTTCGGAGTCCACTCCCGGTGCTCACAGGCACAATCGGCATGTTCGTCATCACTGTTACCAGTTTCATCAGCCTCGCTACCCGCAGCTCGCTCAGCCGCTTTCTCCTCCAATTTCTCAACGCACAAATGCACGCATTCTAAGCAGATATAGACACCATCGCCAGAAATCAGTTTCTCGTCTGAACTCGACGAACAGTACCAACAGAATGAACACTTAGCTCGCTTTGGTTTCCACTCCTCAGGTGCTTTTCGAGAAAACTCCTGCAAGCAAAAGGTCACGCACCGGTTGCAGATGTTAGCTATTAGCCCCACAATCAGCGTTTCAAGTTCATCACTATCCTTACCGCACCAGTCACATTTTAGTTTGGACATCGGCATGAATTACCTGCAAAAAGAATTGCCATAGTGGCACCCAACTATCACTTACTTTTACCCGCTAGACTAATCAATGGCGTAATCGCCTTAATCCACTTGTTCTCTGGACTGCGTTTCAACCATACACGAGCACGCTTCAAAGCCACTTTGTTTTTCGGATCGGCGGTGAGCACTGAGTAAATCATTTCTGGTTCCAATTCTTCATTATCTTTCAATCGTTTAAACGAGGCCTCTGCTTCGGCAATCGTTTCGGCATCCGGTGCTCGCAACAATAATCTCACTAGAATCCACGGGGCCATGAGCCTCGCGTACGCTTCCTTCGCCCAAGCAATGCTCTCGGCATCAGTATGCGCGCCGAGCAGGGCCCCAACCAATCGTGGCTTACGGGAAGTCGGGGTTTCTGCTCTCAGCAAAAGCTGCGCTTCTTTTACAGCGAAGTCATCCGGCTTCGTGCCTTGCCAATATCCATGGTTTAAAATGTCAGAAATTACGTACCAGGCGTCTTCACTGGTCCTATGCTCTCGGTGCCACTGTCTCGCTCTGCCAATATCCAGTTGAGAACCTGTGGCAGAAAGTACAGAGGCGTATACTCGACCGGCGGCCGCATGGTCAGGATTCTTCTTCAACCAAGCCCTAGCAACCCTTAGAACACTAGGCAGAATAGACCTGTGATATTTCGCAGCGGCAGAGACCAAACCATCAAGTGTACTGGAAATATCATCGCTAGTGCGGCCACCTATGCGCGCCCAGTCAAAGACAGCTTCAATAACCTCGGGCGACTTTGAAACTAAAATGTGAGAGTAGGCATAAGCCTCTGGGTTTCGGACGTTCAATCTCAACCACTTTAGCACCAGGTTCTGGACGCTCTTGCAATTGCGCTTGGGGGTGACTAAAAGAACCAAGGACCAGGTATCGGCAGTAGGGTTTCGCTCCAAAAGATATCCAATCTTGTCATACAAGCCCTTATGCGGAGGGCTTTCTATAATGGCTCGAATAATTGGACGCAAGTAGCTAACATCGTCTGAACTTCTGAGGTATCTTCCGGCCAATCGAACTATCTTCGGCGATGGATCAGCCTTAAGTAGCTCAGCCACAAGTTCTGGTGCAGATTCATGGTCTCTATGCAGAAGCAGCCAGGACTCTCCGTCAGCGACAAGACTGGCTGTCGGTTTTATCGATAAGAGCATAACAAAAGCGGCTCCAGCAGCTTCGTCCGACTTGTTCTTCTTCAGCCATATTCGGCCCTCTCGCACAAGATCTTTTTGATCTAAAGCATCATCGACCAACCGCGACCATTCCTTTGCTTTAGGAGATAGCTCTATGCGCGCACCGGAAGAATCAACTGGCCCTTCGCCATCAATAACCAATCGACTCAACCGACTCTTAATGATATCGAGGCATAGATTCAAACACGATTTGCAGATATGAACCCTAGGGCGTGGCAGCAAAATCAGATTGGGGGTTATCGACTCTTGCCCACAGAATGAACACTTGGTGGCAACGATTTCAGCTGCTACTTCTGACGCAAACTCTATGGTCACGTCCTTGGCTACTTGCCTAACGCAAAGAACGACACAATGATTGCAGATTCGGACGTCCTCACCCACTATGAGTTCATCAACCTCATCACTATTCTTGCCGCACCAATCGCATTTTAGTTTGGTCATCGGCATGATTCACCTGCAAAGAGAATTTCCGCTGCTACAACGATAGAACCCATGCTCAAGGCTTCAAGTCAGACCTCTTATAATAGCCTTGGTCAATTCGATTTAAGATATCAATATTTTCGGCTGCCTCAGCTACAGCCTTAGTCCAGTCTTTATCGGGCTTTCCGTCAATTAGAATAGACTTGATTGATAGATTCTGATCTAGCTCGGCAACCAGCTTCGCACCGTTCGACAAAACACAGGAGTAGGCCGTTACCTGGCCGTTTTGTGCCTTAATAACTTGCGCCTTCGTCAGCCCCCAAACGCGCCCAGACAGGTCGGCTTTAGTTGTCTCGCGATGGACACTATCGTAATTGCGAGCACAGTTAGACAGAGATACAGCTACTAAATCGTTATTGAACTCGTCTTCAGTGTAGTTAGAAAAACCAGGTTCGCCGAGATCCAGAATCCAATGATCGGGGTAGGTTAACCCATGTGTACTCGTCTTACGCTCAACGTTTACAGAATATTGATCAGGCACATTGCTATCCACTCCACAATACCAACTTACATCACCAAGCTCGCCCTTCAACGATGGATACAGCTCACCATAGAGCACAAAACTATTACGGCAGACCAAGTTCTGACACGGCTGAGCAACGCGGCGCTCCGGCTGACAGTACTTCCTAATGCGCTCCACCGTCCAACGCTCTTCAAGACGTTTTTGTAGAATATCTTTCAGCTTGGCATTGTTTTCTACAAGCAGCCTCAATCTGCCCCGAAGACGTTCGATATCAGAATTGCAAAAAGTCTGCCCAGGAAATGGAGTGGTGACGTTCCATAGCCTAATCTCATTGCCGTCAGACTGAGAGCTATCGAACCCCAAAATGCATCTCATACCAGCGCGAATCTTTTTAAGTTCGCGCTCGGCTTCCGGCGACTCGGCTGGCTGCAAGAAGAGGTCTAGAGCTATCTTCTTTGCTCCGGCCTGCTTGACCAACTTATCGAACTCTCTTCGAACATCTCCAAGTAAAACTTCTTCTACAACAGCTTTTACACCCACTCCACCCGACGTTGCCTTTGTGCGCACTTGTGTCACCTTCAGCAAGACACATTCACTGTTAGGGAAGGTCGGAAATTGCAGTTTTGCTTTTAGGTTTGCTACGTCAACAGCACTAAATTTTTGTTTGGCGAAGGGTGAATAGAGGTGACAAATAGATCGATGTCCGTCGTAAGGATCGAATAGACGGAATGCAAGAACAAATTTTGAGCCCAGAATTTCATCTTTGGACCTACCAGGAAATACTTCTGAAAGTGGTTCGCTAAAAGAAAAAACTGGACGTTCTCCACCCTTAAGACTTCCCCGCAGAACATCCTCAATTTCGACTGTCATCTCCGTGCAGCCTTTATTAGACTTCTTAGGATTAGTTTGCACCTCGATAGCCTTAACCCTTCCAAGAATGCAATCTGGATAAGGGAAATAGAAATATCCTTGAGGCTTTGCCGCAGTAGGGTCAAGTTCGCTACTCGCCATCACCGGCAATACGTTTAACGCCAGCGCCAAGACAGCGAGAATCAAGAGGTTGATTGCCTTTATCCACTTATTCTTTGGACTGCGTTTCTGCCAGACCCTGGCACGACGCAATGCCAATTTGTTGGTTGGATCTGCACTCAGGAGAGCGTCAATCATCTCTGGCTCTAAGTCTTCTTTGTCCTTCCATCGATCATAAGCCCATTCAGCAGCGGCTATCGACTCTGCATCAGGCGCACGTTTGAGTAAGCGAATCAATATCTCCAGCGGCCTAAGCCTTCGGTATTCTTCTTTCGCCCAAACAGTACTTTCCTCATCCGGGTACACACCAACCAGGGCACCAACGAGACGCTGCTTTTTGTGCCTTGTGGCCTCATCACGCAGCAATAGCTTTGCCTCTTTCACAACATACTCATCCGCCTTAATCTCGGCCGAGTACGCAAGCTCTAACAGTGCAACAAGTACAGCTGAAGCCGAAAAACTGTCTTTATGTTGCTCATGCCATTGCTTCGCTCGATAGATATCAGCCATAGATCCGGTAGCGCAGATTATGCCTGCATGAATAGAACCTGCACTACTGTTTGCTGGATTTGCCTTAACCCACGCCCTAGCAAATCTCAGAGCACGCGGAAGTAGTGTCTGTTTACCTTTTGAAGAAACTTCAAGTAAAAGACGAATGTAAGACGGCATATACTCATGGGCCCACCCACCTGCTTTCATCCAGCTCAAACACGCTTCCAAAATTTCGATTGACGGTTCTCCAATAAGCGGGCTAAGAATAACCACTTTAGGATTGTTCACGTTCAACCGCAGATAAAGCAGAAGCAACTCATCCAAGCTCGAATTTCTTTCCACGTCAAAAGGCGTGAGGTCACTAGCCCAATGTAGATTATGGGGAAATTTGACAATCAGCTTTTCAATCTTCTTGAAGAGACCAGCATGTGGTGGGCCTTTGACTATCGACCAAATCAAGTGAGAGACTTCGCTGAGATCCAGCAATTCCTCGGGCTGATCAAGCAATTCACCGGCTATCCGGCGCAGCAGCCGCGAAGGTGCGATCGGAAGCATTTCTACAACGACCCAAAGTGCCATGTCATCATCGGAGTATTGACGCAGCCAAGCGTCGCCGATAGCCAAAAGGTTAGCAGTAGGCTTTATTTTAATAAGGTCGACAATAGCTGAGCCTGCTTCAGGCTGAGACTTATTTCGCTTCAACCATCGCCAGCCCTGCTGCAAAAGTTCCTTATCGTCCAAACTCTTGCGAAGATCCAACCATTCTCTCAGCAAGGGGGACGGGTCATGCGAGCACTGGCAGTCCTCACACCACCCACTAATTTTGGAGGATAGCTCAGAATCGAGAGCATCTTGGGGCTTGGCAATAGACTTGCCGCTTGAGCCGTGCTTGGGTTTGGACATCGGCTCGAATCACCTAAACAGAAATCTCCACTCTTACAACCATAGCATTTGCAAATTGCACCGCGCGACAAACCAACACCCTACAAAGCGTTCAACTTCTCAGCCATGCGCAGGTGGTTCTTAATAGCAGGAATCGTTTCTTTAGAAAATTTCTGCAGGTCAATGTCACCTTTGCCCGATTGAATCTCGAGAGAAGCCAAAAGTTTACGCTGGTCTGCAACTATTTGATTGGCATAAAATCTCTCGAAACCGGTTTTGTCCATTGCGATAAATTTGTCGACCAATGCTTGATGCTCACTATCAAAAGTTGTGGGTACCTCTAGCCCCTTCTTCTCGGCAATAGCTCTGAGCTTAGCATTGGCTCTCTTGTGGTCAGCCATCATACTTTCGGCGAATTCACGAGCAGCATCTGACTTTACCTTTTGCTTGGCAATTTCACCGAGCTTTACTTCCGTCATTCCAGCTTGCGCTGTACTTATGATGAACTTCTTGTCGTCAGCGCTCAAGGTAGCAGCGCCAGCAATTATATTGCTGCCCATTGCAAGCGCGGCCACAACAGATATCGCCAGCACCGTCACTGATAGCTTCACTTGCATGGCCTCCTATTTAAACATGTAACTACCCGTGAGCCGTCACGGCGACAGTATCAAAAGAGTCTATGCAGGCGCGAATTTCAGCAGCCTTCTTGCCCTTACCACGTGCCTCAGCACACACAGCCCATAGATTCATCACCACAAGAGTGGTGCTATCAGCTGGTCCTAACAAACTTTTCGACAAATCAGCGGCATACTCTGCCAACTTTTCGCCTTGTACAAAATCATTGAGCTGTAGGTAGCATGTGATCAAACCAACGAACGCTGAAATTGACTCGGACTCTGCTTCAGCACGTTGTCGTTTAAATATTGAAACGGCCTGTTCAAAAGCATTCTTAGCTTCAATCGTTTTATCAAGTTCAATATAAAGACGTCCAAGAGCTGCATTTGCAAAGGCATACTGTGTCTTGTCCTCTAAAAACTTATCAGAAAAAGCGACAGCCTTTTTAAATGTCTGCTCTGCTTTATCATATTGTTCAGCCAGACGATAAGCATCACCCAAGGCAATCAATGTGTTCGATAAAGGCTCGGTCAGCTCCAGCTTTTCAGCTATGGCAGCAGCCGTCTCGAGCGAACGGGCAGCTTTGGCAAAGTTACCGTCCTCCAGTGAGGCTATTCCAGCACCGAAGTTCTCGGCCCATTTGTATTCTTCTGCACGATTATCGCCAGTCATTTATAGACCTCACTAACTACTTTTGCCGCACCGGTCGGCTTTCCTATTTATGATGGTCTCGCCTTGAAATCTCGTTCGTCAAGCAGTTTTACTGCAATGACCTGATTGCGGGCATGTTTAATGCTAAATGTCATAGTTTCGACTATATAGCCAGCAGGCAATCTTTTCACTGTTACAAACACAGCATTCTCCACCGTGGCAAAACAGACGATAGCGGGGCATTTTAAATGCCCAATTTAACTCGCCGACTAAGAATGTCTTTCACGTCAGCGTTCATCACAAATTTGCACTCGCCTGCATCCAGTCTTTCGATCTTCACAATCACTCGATCGTCAGTCTTCGGCAAGAATGAACAAACCAAACTACCTGGAAGATAGATAGCTTCAATTCGCTGCGTAAAGAACGGGCCGAAGCTTCTCGAATGATAAATTGCTTGTGGGCACTGACCATGATTCCAGCCATCGTCGCCAAGACAATAGATATCATTCTTTATTTGCACTTCAGAATATCCTTCTCTAGCGGGCCCTATTGACTCCGTAACACCTGGAGGGGGAAGGAAATCATGAGTCGTCATCGAGTACCAAAAGTTAACCAAGATGATAGACGCAATAGAACAAGGCAGAAGAATAATCAGACCCCAAGTGCGAAAGACGCTTCTTGGCCCCCAAAGCAAAATCAGAACGGCAAGGGAAGGTATGCAGAATCTAACAAGCAACAAAATCATTGCCAACAAAGCATATCGAGGGCTCAAGTTAAAAAGAGTCAAGCCGAAATTTGTACAAGCAGCGAAGATAAGCAAGCAAACCAAAATCTGCATAACACTATGACGATTACTTTCAGCCCTTAACTCATCAAAATCCACGGCTACGTTAATTCCCCAGACGAACGATCCACACTAAGACTATCACTATGACACCAGCCCTGCGATAAAACAGAAAAATGCACTGAAAACTAGCTCCCATAAACTCCCACCAAACCACTGTCACGATTGTTTCACGTCCAGCCTCCTAAGATGGCGACAGCCAGTCACAAGGAAAGCTAGACCAATATGGCAATCGCGAAAGCAGATACAGCCCACGACACAACAGCAGCTCGTGACAAAAGTCCAACCGCGGTAGGCGACAATGACTTATCCGCTGCCACAGCCAATCGCTTTCGCGACGAACTAGGTTCAATTTTTGGCAAGCCTCCAATTCAAGACTCCACCAAGTTCGCCAAAGCAGAAACACCCACCAAGAACGACGCCGGCGATAAAACACCAGACAAGTTAGGCGATAAGCCATTCAACGACTTTGCAAGAACCAACGGGCTAGACACCAGAAACACACCCGATGGCAAGGTAGAGTTCAGTCTCAAAAACAATGGCGAAAAGCTCACCATAGGCACAGTCGATAAAACCCGAGAAGGTTTCAAAGAAATTGACCGAACGCTAAAAGAGATGACCAGCCTGAAGCAACTAGAACTAGAAAATAAATTCGGGGTAAAATTCGCACAACCAGGAGACCCTAAGCCACGGCAAGCATCAGATCCCGGTAGCAAACCAGGCAAAGAGCTTGAAGTTCGCAGTCCAAAACTCAAAGAACTGCTGGGAATCGAAGCAGCCCTAGACAAGGCCAACCCATCTCACGCCACCGGCGACAGTGGCAAAGCCGTAAAATTCTATTTCTTAAAGAATCAGTCGTTTGAACCTTCGGCCAAAGGTGTAGCGGCCTTCGAACCAGACGTTCACGGCAATCCAGCGGTGATAGTCGATCCTAACTCACTCGACAAAACACCAATAACAGAACGCGATCGTGATACTAAAAGAGATGGCCCCCACCGCAGCATTGAAAGTGTCATGATCCATGAACTTGGCCATCACAGTGAAGAAAAAGTCTTTAAAAATCCGGCAGAGAAAGCAGACTTCTACAAGGATATGGGATGGTCGCCTGTTCCAGGCTCAAAGCCAGAAGAAAATCAATGGATGATGAACGGTCGAGATGGTCGAGGGTATGCACCAGGCGGCCCCACGCCCCACTCAAACTGGCAGAGAATCGATGATAAAGGGAGAGTGACTGGGGAAGTCAGCCCCGATCGAGTAGAGCGACTGGCCCAGGTAAAGCCCGCCACCAATTATTTTACCGGACCGCACGAAATGTTGGCAGAAGGGCTGACCATGCTGCGCCTAGGTGATAGCCACAGAACACAACTTATGCAAACCGATAACAAGTTATATGGAATGATGAAAGGCATCGATCAAAAAGAAATAGATATGACCCACGGACCCGGAAAGTTTATGCGCTCCTATGATGGAAAGCTGCAGCCCAGAAGCGCTGAAGCAGAAAAGGCTCTTCTAGAAAGAGAAGAAGCAGCCAGAGCAAGAAAGCCCGGCACGAAGTAGGCTGGCAACCGGACACCCGCCTAATCCACCAACATTATTGATTGAATAAACTCCACCGAAATAAATCGCCAGCGGAACCAACACGAGCAAGACAAGCTCTTTCACAAGGCGCTTTCCAGAAACCTTTCTAGACCTGTACCAGCCGAACAAACATGCGAGCAGCACCGATACACCAGTGGCAATGCGCACCATGTCTCGGGCATTATCATAAGCATAGTCAGACAGTGACCCAATACTTGAGCCGCCAACCTGTCGAGGGTCAACAGGCGCCCCCACCAAACCTTGAGCACTTACAGTAGCTGCAGTGTGCCAACAAGCAGTGAGCAGCAACAGAACAAGCCAAAACCGCATGCGTTTGAAAGAAAACATAAGAACACCTCTCAAAAGAAAAATCAGCCTCAAAACGAAGCTGGATTGACGACTTTAAGCGGAGTTAATAATTTAGCAAATAGGGGGATCATCACTGAAGACGGCATCTACAACTCCGCCCACAGACAAGGCCATATCAAAGGGCAAACCAGCAGCAATCTTCTCTTTTTCTAAGTTCAAGTAGTTAAACTCAAGAGCACGCACCGCCACTGTTACCCCTTGCTGTTTAGCCAACCTCAGGGCTTGACCATAGAGGGGGTCGATATCATCTGCGGTGCCAAATGACTGAGCATCACTGCGACCCACTAAGTAAAACTGACAAGCATCAAAACCATCGGCAACAGCTTTGCTCAAAGTGGCAAGGTGCTTGCGGCCGCGCTCGGTGCGGGCATCAGGAAAGAGCGCACGGCCATCCTGCCACATAGTTGCCGACTTCACTTCAACATAGCATGACTTAGTTCCGCTAGAAGAATGACTCAAAAGAAAATCAAAACGGCTATCTGAAAATACTTGTTCGCTAAGTATTTGATCAAAGCGACTGAACTCTGTCAGACGGCCCAACTCGAAAGCTTCTTTGAATAGCTTGTTAGCTAACATGGTATCAACCACCACCAGCGAACTGGGGCACTCAACCAGCTTGAGAGTCCAGGGCAATTTGCGCTTAGGGTCGGCACTATGACTAAGGTATGCGTTCATGCCCGCATCGCACATACCCAGCATGCTGCCTGGGTTTGGACAATGGGCAGTAACAACCGTGCCGTCTTTAAATTCAACATCGGCCAGAAAACGCTTGTAGCGTTTGACCAACTTGGCCTGTACTAAATTAGAGAGAATCATTTTTCAGAAATTCAAATACTAGTCAGAAAGAGTATCGTCGTGAGTGCTGCTACCTAGAGCAAGAGCACTGCCACTAGAAATACCACTATCGTCGGTACTGCGGCCTTTCATCCAAGCTAGCAATGCATCAAAGCCAACTTTCTTTTGACGAGCCTTGATGCGCGATTTAAGACGCTCTAAGAGGTCGTTGTTAGCAACGGACAAACTGACAATCTTTTGGGCGCCACTTCGCTCGGCTACTCGCCACGACAAAAGCTCATCCTTCTTGCCCAGCAAAAGCTTGGTACGCACTAAGATATCGCCAGCCTGGCTGGTCTCTTCCTGGAAGGTAACTTTGCCCTTGCCAAATATTTTGCGCCACCGCGGATAGTAGCGCTGCTCAACCAAGCCTTTGAGAGATGCAACAAACTGAGTACGCTGACTGACGGTCAAACTGTCCCAGTCTTTTTTGCCCAGACAACGCACAGACATTTCTTGGTAGTCAATTAAACTCGATGGGTCGCTTGCGACCTTTGAAGCCGACTTTGCAGTAGCTTTTGCAGCAGACTTCGAAACCTTGGAAGCTCCAGCACCTTCAAATGTCTGCAGCAGCTGTCCAACAGCGGCCCAACCAGGTCCGGCTGTATTTGCCTGAGCGACACCAGCCGGAGCAGCATAAGCAGCATCTAGACCGTTTATACCAGCCGACCCCATACCATTCAGACCGGCTAGACCATTCATGCCAGCAAAACCGAGCAAAGCCGTGGCCATTGCAGTTCTATAAATGAACTTAGACACAGATCTTGCCAAGTGGAGTCTCCAGATAACTGCCTGAGAAAAGCCCTAAATAGAGGCTTTGCTGCGGATTAGTAAAAAGCGGGCCACCCACAATGAAACAAACGACCAACTTATCAGTATGAGGATATCACGAGTGTAGTCAGCAGGAATACCCAACATCACGCCTTTAGTGATGTCGGCGGCGTAATACATCGGCAACGCCATGGCCAGCTTCTGTTCCCAGCCTGGCATAGCTTTGACGGGTGTGATGATGCCTGAGACAAACATCAGTGCCACCCCCAAAATTGAAACTGTCATTGTGTAAATTCTAATGGTTTTAAGTACACAAGCGAAACACAGGCCGATGCAGGCGAAGGTAAAGACCGACAAAACCGTGGCCCCAAGTAGACCAAAGAAATTGCCGCCAAGAGTAAAGCCAACGATGGGTGAAGTGATGCCCAGGGCCAACCAGAGCACAAGCGAGGCCTCAAGAGTAACAGTCAATGTTTTGGCGACAATGGCAGCGTTGAGTCCACCAGGCGCAAAAACAATCTGGCGATAGGTGCGCTCCATCCATTCGTAAATCCAGCTGAAGCCCACGTTCATCGAAGCCAGCACATAGCAAAGATAGGCCACGAGACCAGATGTTATATAGTCGCGCAGACCAAAATTGACTTGAAAGAGTGCAGCCGAGTGGAGGGGAATATTTAGCTCTTTCGCTCTCTGGGTAAGCACAGCGAGCAAACCCATGGCTATTTGATCATCAATCAGGGGGTTGTTGCCACTTGAGAGAATCTGTACAGAGTCTTCCAACGGGTCTTGTGAAACGTTGGCTAGGGCAACAATTTTTTCACGAGCCAAATCACCTTTGGCCTTTTCTAAATCGTCGTAGACTCTTACTCTAAAGCGCTTGGTGTCAGTCAGGTGCCTCGATAGTTCGCTAATGCCAGCGGGGTCGTAGAGCCCAAAGGGCATATCGTTAGCACCAGATATAGTATTGCCAACACAAACCAAAATTAAAATTGCCAGCATTACGCTGGCGCCAAAGTACAGGGGCCGCCGAGTCCACTGCAAGATGTCTTTGTACATGATCGCTAAAATCGCATGCACTAGGTAGCAACCTCGTCTTTAGAGACAGCCAAAAATACTTCTTCTAAGTTTGGCTCACCGGTGGCAAAACGCAAGAAGGGAATATTCTCCTGATACAACCAGGCAAAGACTTCTTTATGATAATGCTCGTCGTTATCTTGAGTTGGCTGTGTCAAATAAATGGTATTGCGCAGGGTGTCAAGGCGAATTTCAAGGTCAAATTTAGATTTAAGCAAATCAATAGCGCTAGCTATTTGCTCCGAATCGACAGCACATTCTTGCACCAGTCTAATTGAAATACCACGCATGCCACGAATGCGCTGGGCTAATTCTGGCACTGTGCCTTCAATAGTGAGACGGCCATCGCGAATGATACCAATGCGATCGGCCAAGAGTTCGGCTTCTTCTAGATAGTGAGTGGTGAGCAAAATAGTGACGCCAGCACTCTTTAGCTCTTTCAATGTTGCCCAAATAAGCCGCCGGGCAGCGGGGTCCAAACCAACTGTGGGCTCATCCATGAACAAAACTTTGGGTTCATTAATCATGGCGCAGGCAATAGCTAAACGGCGCATCATGCCGCCAGAAAGATTCTCAGTGCGATCGTTTAAGCGATCTACTAAACCAGCCCGACGCAATAGTTTCTCTATGCGCTCTTCACCGACTTTCTTAGGCAAGCCATAAAGGTCCGAAAGAAATTTTAGATTCTCGTAGGGCGTTAGCTCATTGTAGACAGCCAGATCTTGCGACACCACACCAAAGCAACCTTTGATTTTCTCGGCCTCGGTGAGGCCGTTGAAGCCACAAATGAAAAACTCTCCTGAGCTGGGTGGCAGGAGAGTTGTGAGCATACTAATTGTTGTGGTTTTACCAGCCCCGTTGTCACCCAAGAGGGCATAAAGCTCTCCGGGATAAATATTCAAGTTGAGATTATCAACAGACAATCTCTGACCAAATCGTTTGGTCAAATTGTGTGCTGAAACTGACGCTTGCCTGCCTAGGCTTGGTAAACCTGAACTTAGCAAATCTGAACTTAGCAAACCAGTCCTTGGGCATCCTGACTAGGAGAACCACAAGCGCGCATCAAACTATCGATGTGGGCAACTTTGAAGACTTTGTAGACAGGTGTTTGCACATTGACGAAGGTAACAGCAGACTTCAGTGAATCAGCCCGCAATAAGAACTCTTCGAGCCACTCTAGGCCATCAACAGAAATAAAAGTACAAGCGGAAAAATCTAGCTCAATATCGGTTTTGCCCGTAGCCAAAATCTTATCAACATCATCTAGACCGCGCTCTAACTCGCCCATGATGCGAATCTTTTCTAGCTTCTTTGCTTTTTTTCCTTCAGCCATTGTTATCAAATCCCTTATCTTTATGGTCTTTCTCTAGGCGCATAGGCAGAAGCAAACAATTGAGCAACTTCTGGTGCCAGTGTGTATCTTGGGTTGGTGCGAATACTCATATCACTGAAGGCCACTTCAGTAAGCTCAGGAATGGCAGCCATGTATGTCTCAACAGGAATACCCAACTCGGATACTGAAAGCGGTTGATTGGCCAATTTGGCCAAGTCGTACACAGCTTGCCTGAGCTTATGCACTAATCTCAAACCTCTAGCTTCTTCGCCTTCACCTTCAATTGGTTCTACTGTTAAACCGATGAATTGAGCTGCCCGAGCATATTTGCGATCGGCGACCCAAAGCGGATAACAAGGAATAGAAACAAACTTAGATGGAATCTGAGCATTGTATTCAATAGTCGAGAGCAAGAAGGCAGCGTTAGCCCGGCCGTGAGCAATATCGAACCTGGCTCCAAAAGCGTGGGCCAAGGCATGGTTGACGCCAACTGAGGCATTGCCGATTGCCATGCCAGCAAGGGTGGCAGCGTTGTGCAGTTTGTGGCGATAGAGAACATTGTTTGGATTTTTCAAAGTCTCTGGCAACGATTCGAAGATCAACCTTAGTGCTTCTAGAGCCAAACCGTCGGTATAATCAGACGAGAAGGTTGAAACAAGGGCTTCAAGAGCGTGAGTGAGGGCATCGAAAGCAGTATCGCCAGTGATATCAGGCGGAAGGCTGCGAGTGAGGTGGGCATCGATGATGGCAACGTCAGGCAAGAGACATTCGTCAATCAACGAAATCTTGCGATGGCCATCTTTTAGCACAGCAAACGGAGTTACTTCTGAACCGGTACCAGAAGTTGTGGGAATAGCTACCAACTGAGTTTTCATGTCTTTGGGAAACTCAATCATACGGTGGTGGAAATCAAGGAAATTGACGGCAATTTCAGAGATTTTCAATTCGGGGTAATCGTAGAATAAACGAACAATCTTGGCTGCATCCAGAACAGAGCCACCACCTAAGGCGATGACCGTATCAGGCTTGCTATGCCGCATCGAAGCTACAACTCGTTGAATTGTAGCGAAATCAGGTTCTGGCCCCATATCGGTGAAGACATCGACATGGCAATCTTGAGGCAAGCGCTCAGTTACTTGGGCTAAATGACCACGACGTGATGCACTGCGCGACGTAATGATGAAAGCGCTCTGACACTTCAAACTCTTCAAATGGTCGATAGAGCCTGGATTGATATAGATATTTTTTGTGGTCTGGAAACTAATGACATAGTTTCTTCTGCGGGGCACACGCTTGAAGTTAATCAAGTTTTTGATGCCGACGTTATCGGTGGTGATGTTGCCACCACCTGTACCGCAGCCAAAGCTCAATGTTGTATTGAGGTGGTTGTAGACACCACCAAGACCGCCAATTGAAGCAGGCGAATTGACGATAATACGCCCGGCATTGATAGCATCAGAGAAACGCTCAATGACATCATCATCTTCACAGAAGATGCCTGCAGTATGGCCAGTTCCGCCAGCGTAGTTAATATCGAGAGCTTTGTTGATACCTTCATTGACTGAATCAACAACAACGTAGCCGAGCACTGGCATCAATTTTTCAATGGCCAGTTTGTGGTGACGCAACTCACCGTTGAGCGGGCAGAGCAGCATCTTAATAGGAGTTGTGATATTCAAACCAGCTTGATCGGCAATGAGATTGGCTGGCTGCCCCACTAACTTATAGTTGATGCCACCAGTGCGACTATCAACAATTAGGTCACTGACTTTTTCAACTTCCTCTTGGGTGCAAAGGTGACAGCCGAGGCGCTTAAATTCGTTAAGCAGTTGCTCTGATACTTCGCGATCAATGACAAGAGTTTGCTCGGATGGGCATTCTGTGCCATTGTCGAAAGTCTTCGAAATAATTATGTCCATGGCAGCCGAGAGCACATTGGCACTCTTGTGCACATAAACAGGTGTGTTACCAGGACCAACACCCAAGGCTGGTTTGCCAGAGCTATAGGCCGCTTTGACCATCTGGGTTCCACCAGTGGCGAAGATCAAATCAACTTCAGGATGGCTCATCAATAGTTCGCTGGTGCGGCGCAAGCGCGAAGATTTATCCACCCAAGTGATAAAGCCTTTTGGTGCTCCGGCAGCTAGGGCCGCTTCATACATTATTTTAGCGGCATAGTTTGACGACTCAGCGGCCATTAAGTGAGCGCTAAAGATAACTGTGTTGCGCGTCTTAGCGCAGCAAATACTTTTAAAAATGACAGTTGAAGTAGGGTTGGTCACCGGCGCTAGGGCAAAAATTACACCCATTGGCTCAGCCACTTCAACCATGTTCAAGTCGGGAAATTCACGGGTGATACCGACTGAACGCTTATCTTTGATTTGGTGATAGAGAAATTCGGAGGCCACAAGATTCTTCAAAATCTTGTCTTCGGTGACACCCATGCGGGTCTCTTGATGGGCCATCAAAGCCAACTTGCCGGCATTTTCAATGGCGGCAGCTGTCATTGCTCTGACGATTTTATCGACTTTTTCTTGCGAATACTGAGTAAAAACGGCTGCTGCTAGACGAGCTTGACGCACCAAATGATTAGCACGCTGGGTGAGCATCAGCTCTTGTTCGGACGATACAGTCATTTATTTTTCTCTGACACGTTGACTCTAAAATTGTCCAGAACGCTCAAGCCGAACAAACGGAAATCAGCAAATATATCTAGACGCAGCAACAAACTTATCAAGTGTAAGGCAAAACCGCATCTATAAGATAAAAGGTTAAGAAGGCTTGATTAAAACTTATTCTATAATTTCAAGTGCCTCGGCGCCCTCAGGGGTGGGGTGATTACGCACCGAACTGAGCGGTTGAGTATATCCACCACCTATGCATGTCAAGCGGCAGGTACTACAATTACGTGGCAGGGCTCGGTCGACAGACAGTCCGACAGACAGGCCGACAAACCTGCCAGCAGATATGGCGAACAAACATGGCGAACAAACATGGCGAACAAAAATTGAAACAAGCTAAAAACCAAACGGCCTTTTTTATATCGACGCAAACCCTCGGCCTCGGCTTACTTGCTTTATCATTTTCGGCAATAGGCTTTTCCAGTTCAGCCCAACCAGCTTGGGCTCAAGACGCGTCCGGTCGCCAGGTCAAAGACTTCAAGCATAGAAAGCGTTTAATCGTGCCAGCTTCTGAAAACCTCAGAAGAATTGACTACCAGGCTTTGCCTGGGCGCGACTCATTGATGCTGCCTAACTATGTACCTAAATTTCCTCCAGCCGGAGCCGGCGGAGGCAACCCACGCTACACACGAGACAGTAACGGCTACCAAAATGCTGGCTCAGATCCGTACGCTAGTGGGCTTCCGCAAGCGAATTCAAATCAAGATGCAATGTACAACGACGGCGGTTTATCCGCCACAGCTGAGAGTCTCGGCAACCCTAGTCAAAGTGGACGCAAACCCATAGGAAAGGTTAGCCGGGCCGGTATAGCGCCGCCTCCGCCACCGATCAAATCCTCACTGCTTCCCAACAGTCTCACTAAAGAGTTGCCAGCCAAGACCAGCACGGCCGCACACACAACAGCAGCTGCATTGAGTCCACAAAAGGTTGCTCAGATTAAAGCTCAAGCTGAAGCCCTCGTCAAAAAAGGTAAAGCAGCCGAGGCCCAGACCCTTATAGGCGGATACCTCAAGAGCAATCCCCATGAGAAAACTCTGGCGACAGAGCTCAGCAAGATTTCATTGCAGCGCGCTCAAAGCCAAGCAAAAGCTGGCAACCACGAGGCGGCCACCGAGCAAGCGCGACTGGCAATCACCCACGGAGAGCACGCACCAGAAATTGTACAGGCTGCTCACGGCACGCTTAACTCTAGTCTGCAAAAAATCGGAGTGAAAGCCAATGCCCCAGAAGATCGCTTTGATCTAGGCACAAAACTGATGGGTCAGGCTCGCTACGACGAAGCGATCATCGAGTACAGTGCAGCAGCTAAGCTAAAACCCTCAGTAGAAGCCTATTTGGGAGCTGGTGGAGCAGCCATGAAAGGCGGCCACCAACTGCAAGCGAAGAAATATTTCCAAGAAGCTCTTGAGTTGAACCCTAACTCTGAGCCTGCGTTAAGAGAGCTGGGCATTGCCCGATATCACCTTAAAGATTATGCTGGCGCCAGCGCCGATTTGACTAGGGCCTTGGTAATAAACTCAGGCGACAAAGAAGCGGCGAGTACCTTACTTGAGCTGTGGCACCACCAAGTAGCCAGCCGACCAACCGATGCCAATTCGCATTTGGGATTAGCTCGAGCCTACCAAGTTGCTGGCGATCTTCCAGCAGCTCAAAACGAATACAAAACTGTAGTCAAAATTCATCCAGAGCACCCAAACTTACCGGCAGCAAGACAGAGCTTCAAGCTCGCTTATGCCAAGCAAGAGGCAGGCAAGGCCTATGATTTAGCTCATACTTTAGAGAGTCAGGGATCACTTCTCAGCGCCTATCAGAAGGCCAGTGACGCAGTAGGCCTCTACCCATCTGAGACTCGCTATCAAAGTTATGCGGCCCAGCTTGCGGCCAAGTTGCAAGCCTCGGTTACAAATAATGGCCAAAACAATGGTCAACCTAATATAAATTCAGGAGTGGCCAGTGCAGCCTTCACCGGAGCAGCAGCAGCTCTTACCGCAATGCCAAATGCCGCAACCGATCTAACAAGCGCAATGGGGCAGCAATCGCCGCTGACGCCTCTCTCAACTCTGATACCGGGCAACACTCCGGAAGCACCACCAAACTTGATACCAACAGCGCAAGCAATGGGGCTGGCACCAGCGGCAGTACCAGCAATCTCGACAGCACCTTTCGCTCATGAAAACATGTATCAGCCAATATCCACAGACCGTCAAGTTTCTAGCATGTCAAACTTCCTGGTTAGCCTGCGAAACTTCACGATGCAGCAGCAAAATCAGATAAGCGACGCCGAAGACAACAGTATCTGGACCTTAGGAACAACAAAGAAAAAATCTATTCTGCCTGGCCTTGCTGGTGACGCAGATTCTACAGCCGACACAGCCGTAGGCAGTAGCAGTGTGCCCTCAGGCCTGCCTGCGGCCGCACCTTCAGCTTCGGTTTCATCGGCATCCCAACCTAACTCTATGGCCGACGTTCTAAGAAATGCCGCTAAGGCTCTAGCCAATACAAATAGTACTGCTAGTAATGTCGCTAGTTCTGCAGCAAGCTCCACGACAAGTACTACAGCCAATTCGGCCAGTGCTACAAGCACAGCAGAACCTACAGCAGCAGCCCCTCCGAACACTTATGCAAGTTGGGCCATGCAGGCTCAAGATGCTTACAAGACCTCGGGCATTGGCTCGCTTGCCAGTATGACTGCAAGCTCAGCGCCAGCTCTATTTGCTGGTAAATTGAAAACTATCAACAAGCAAGACCTAGTCACGGCAGCCCAAAAAGCAGCGAGCAAATTTGCAACTAAACCTGTTGCAGTTAAGGCAGCTACTGCTAAGCCAGTTACCGCTACATCGACTTCGGCGCAGATGGCGCCGAGTACAACTACTTCTAGCTATACCACAGCTCCTTCTTATGCTGCCGCCCAGAGTTACAGTGCAGCTCCGATGCCGTCACCAGTTCCCCTAGAGGCGCCTCCACAATCTCAAGCAGCACCCTACACGCAAGGTGGATACCAACAAGCTGCACCACCGCAATATGATCAAATTTCACAAATCAATTCACTACAAACCAACAATCAGCAGCTACTAGCGCAACTATCTCAGGCAAATTCATACATCAAGCAGCTGCAAGGCAGAAACGCACCAGAGCAATCAATGCCACCGCAAATGATGCCTGGGCAACCACAGATGCCCGGTCAATCAATGACTCAGACCCAACCTATGATGCCACCAAGCGGCTCAGTCCGTCTCCTTCTACAAGGTGTAAAGGCTGCCAAAGACGACGTTCAGCTTAAGGTTCTGCTACGCAACGAGACCGGACAAGAAATAAAACTACCTAGCAATCTAAAAGCTTCTGTGCGCAGTGCCAGCCAAGGAGAACGACAAGGCAAGGCTAGCTTCGCAGGCAAAACAGTGAGCCCAGGTGCCTCAGTCACTGGCACAATCAAAATAGCTGGTAGCAATCTAGATCCGACAGCAGATGTGTTCATACCAGCTTCTAGCCTGGCTATTGTCGGCATGGGTGACCTGCACCTAACTGTGCCAATTTCTCAGCGATAAGAAATACTGCGCCGACAAAAATAGAGTTATTTAGTGGTATCAGGTGCGACACCAAACGGATATAACTGCGGGAAAAGTGTATCTAGAGCAGCGGCCGGAAAGCGCAAAGAGACTGCAGCCTTTGGACTTTCCGAAGCGAGCAATCCTGCGGCAATGACGTCATTCAAAACTCTTCGAGCCGATCGCTCAGGCAGGCCAGTTATTCTAGCCGACTCACCACGATCAAAACGTCCGCGAATGAGCGCCTCTTGCAAAAGATTGATAGATTCAGGCTTGAGGCTCCCAGAGCCCTCAACATAAGCCTTAAGTCGACGACCCAAATTGTTCAGATCAAACAAACTTGACATGAAGCTCACTTGATCAATGCAAACTCTTAGAAACCAAAGAGTAAAATCGGCCAAGGCCTGATGCGACAGATTTCCCCGACCATCGAGGTCGCCACGACGCGGGCTATCAGCGAGGGCCATCATTGCTTTGTAGCCATTTTCACCCTCAATGCCTCTGGCCAAGCCCCTTGACACAGACCACAAACCATGGGCACCAATGCCAGCCTTGAGCGCCATAGCATGACTGACAAGGCGACTAACACGACCGTTTCCATCAGGGAATGGGTGAATATAATTGAGCCTATGATGCGCTGCTGCAATAGAGAGAATCTGCGAAGCCTTTCCAGCATTGGCGAAGCGATAGCTGGTAGAAAAATGCTGCATAAACTCTCCGACGTTATCACTAGATGGCGGCAGGTGTCGACCAACAAATGAAATCAACCGAGGCGGGCTCAGGCAAATTACCTGCAACCACTAACCGTTCTATCTCAGCTTGTATACGCACATGAGCAACTCATAATTCTTACCAGCGAGGCTAGATTCGCAGCCGTGGCCGGATGGAGCGACGCTCCGAGAATTGCGCTTTGAGCCGACAATTCGGCCACAGCATCGACTATCTCCAAACTTATTTTTTCTAGTTTCGTTGGCTCTATTCGAGCAGTCGACTCAATCACTTTGGCCGATATCCTCACACTAGTTTTTCTGAATAAACATGCATTTTAGCCCAAAAGATAGTCAATTCGGCCGATGTTTTGGCCGATCTTTGCAGTGAGCATTTTCTAAATACTGACTACCCCGGATAAAAGCCCGCTGCTAACAGCTTCTTGAGAGCATCTTGATACTTTCTTGACCTCCAAAGAGTCTTACTTGATACCTCGTTGACTGCATAAGCGGTTTGATATGGATGACAGCTGTGGAGGCAGAGCAATGGACATCCTTCTAATTTTAGTGCTCTTGTTTGTGGCCTGGTTAGGTGGTCATGCTCTCGACTACGTCTTCAACACAGTTGAAAAGGCCATCAAGCCAGCAGAGGCCGAAGAAGAATTTATGACAAAGCCAAAGCAAGAAGTTATTTACGATTCCGACAAGACCACAATAAAGACCCCAGGCAAAGAGCCAGCCAGACTTTACTTAGTGCCTTCCGCTACGGCCAGACACTAAGAATAAATTGACGACCGACCAAGCAATCAAGCTAATAAGCATCAGGAATACCACTTTCAATGAGTAAGAATACTGTTTTGACAAAGGCCGAAAAAGCTTTAGAGACAAAGCAAGAAAGCAAAACTACTAAGAGAGATCACTCGAAAGAGCAAGCATCTTGGTGGCGGGTAATGTGCCTGACCGGAGTAGACTATTTCTCAACACTCGGCTATCAGCCAGGTATTGCCTTTCTTGCTGCGGGCATTCTCTCGCCCGTTGCAACACTGATAGTAGTGCTATTGACTCTACTTGGCGCCTTACCTGTCTACTGGGTAGTAGCGCGAGAAAGCCCACATGGACAGGGCAGTATTGCCATGCTGGAAAAACTTTTTCCGGGTTGGATTGGCAAAACAATCGTTTTAGTCTTACTCGGATTTGCCGCCACCGATTTCGTTATTACAATTACTCTATCAGCCGCTGATGCCACTTCGCACATCCTAGAAAATCCAGTTGTACAACAGCTCAGTTTTGTTCCGCACAACCCTATCTTCTGCACCAGCCTTCTACTTTTACTATTGGCGGCTGTCTTTCTCATGGGCTTTAGAGAAGCGATTGGCATCTCAACAGCTCTTGTTATCGCCTATATAAGCCTCAATATTTATGTTTTGACTATCGGTGGGCAAAAAATTATTGCCAATCCTGCCTTGCTCGGAAATTGGCAGCTACAGCTCAATGCCCAATATCTCAATCCACTAGCCATGATAGCGGCGGCAGCACTGGTTTTTCCAAAACTGGCCCTAGGCTTATCCGGATTTGAAACCGGTGTATCAGTGATGCCTTTGGTGCGCGGTGCAGCCAGCGATGACCCTGCTCAACCGCAAAAGCGCATAGCCAACACCAGAAAACTATTAGTCAGCGCGGCATTGATTATGAGCGTCATGCTCATGGCCAGCAGTATTGTCACGACAATGCTCATCCCCGCAGCGCAATTTGCACCAGGCGGAGAAGCCAATGGCCGAGCTATCTCTTACTTGGCACACATGTACATGGGCCCAACCTTTGGCTCTGTCTACGATATTGTCACCATTGCCATTCTCTGGTTTGCTGGCGCTTCGGCACTAGCTGGTTTGCTGACATTGGTACCGCGCTATCTACCACGCTATGGCATGGCACCAGAGTGGAGTGCCGCCACTCGCCCGCTAGTAATATTCTTCTTTGTCGTCACGGTAGCAGTGACTTTGATCTTTAAAGCCAATGTCGATGCCCAAGCGGCAGCCTACGCCACAGGCGTATTGGTGCTCATGACCTCTGCAGCTGCGGCTGTAACTGTGAGTATGTGGAAGAGATCAAGCATTTTGCGCTTAGGTTTTATGTCAGTGACAGCCATACTTCTCTACACCACAGGTGCAAATATTGTTGAGCGCCCCGATGGCATTCAAATTGCCAGCTTCTTCATTTTTACGATTCTAGCTATCTCTCTTTGCTCGCGCATAGCCAGATCGTTAGAGTTGCGCATCAAAGATGTCAGCCTAGACTCTACGGCTGCCTCTTTCGTCCACAGCAATAGCGACAAACCCATACGAATTATCGCCCACAGACCAGGCGGAGCAAGCTATGCGGTAAAAATGGCCGAGTTAAAAGAAACCCATGGCCTAAACATGAGTTGCGACCATGTAATTTTCCTCGAAGTCAGCGCCCTTGACCCATCCGAATTTGAAGACGAAGTACTTGACGTCAGTGGCATCAGTGACGGTGAATACAAAATCATGCGTTGCCAGAGCCCCGCAGTGCCGAACGCCATTGCTGCCTTACTGCTATCCTTGCGCAATTCAACAGGTATCAATCCTCATGTATACTTCGGCTGGACCGAAGGTAGCCCAGCTATGTATGCTGTCAAATACATATTCTTTGGCGAAGGCGAAACGGCTCCACTGACAAGAGAAATTCTTCGCAGCATCGAAAAAGATGTCAAAAAGCGACCAGTGGTTCACGTCGGCTAAGTTACTCAGCTATTTGAAGTATAAGTGCCTAGAAAACTAATGAGACAACTCTGGAAACACGGCATCGGTATAGCCAGCGTCATCTTTGTCACTGGAATAATTATGGTATTCCACCTCGATACCGTGCTGGCCAACGTCTCAATGCTCTACTTGCTTGTGGTGTTTTTATTGGGGTTGTATGTCGGTCGCTCAGCCTCAGTGGTTTCGGCCCTGCTTTCGTTTGCCGCCTTCAACTGGTTTTTTGTCGAACCGAAGCTAACCCTATCAGTTCACAGCGCCTCTGAATGGCTGGCCCTCTGTATGTTTCTTTTGATCTCAACCATTACCGGGCAGCTTACTTCAAGAGTTCAAGCCGCTGCTGCTGAAGCAAAGCAACGGCAGACCGAAACTGAGACCCTAGCCAAAGCAAGCTGGGCGGTTTCATCGCAGCTAACCACAGAAGAAGCACTAACTGAGGTGCTAGAACAACTGCACCGGGTGGCCGATATAGAGACTGCTGCAGTAATATCATTCGATCAAGATGGAAAAGTTTTACTACGCGCCAGTATTAGCACTTCAGGCGATACCGATAAGAAGACTCTGCTTGCGGAAATTGACAAACACATAGACCTTGCCCGCGGCAACAACTCAAACGAGAGCCTCTGGACACCAGTGGCCCACGGCGGCAACCAAGCCGGGGCAGTATACGTCAAGCTCAACGAGAAAATGGAAGAAAGCCGAGAGCAGAAACGCTTGATTGACGCATTGGTCAACCATGCGGTCGTGATATTGCAACGAGAAGAGCTAATGAAAGAGCAATCTCGCACCCAGGCCCTGAAAGAAGCTGACAAATTGAAAACCGCTTTATTGTCAATGGTATCTCATGACTTTCGCAGCCCGCTAACAGGCATCAAAGCTGCCGTTTCTGCTCTTTTACAAGAGTCGCCCAAAGAGCTAGACAGCTCTGAAGCAAAACTACTACTGCAAGGTATCGAGCAAGAAGCCGACCGCATTAACAGAATGGTTGGCAATATTCTCAATCTATCAAGACTCGAAGCTGACGCCTGGAAGCCAGACCTAGAAAGCAGTTCACTAGCAGAAATAATCGGATCAGCTTTAGCATCCTTTTCTGCTGATGACAACAAACGTATTACTGTCCGCCTGCCGCGCGATCTAGAAGAAGTGACAGTTGACCCGGTACAAATAGAGCAAGTAATTAAGAACTTGATCGAAAATGCACTAAAATACTCGGACAAGGAAACTCTAGTGGAAATCTTAGTGAGCACCCTTGATCAAGAAGTAGTATTGAGCGTTTTGGACCGAGGTATAGGCGTCGCGCCCGAAGATGCTAACAGAATTTTTGATCGTTTTTATAGAAATCCGAAACTTAAAGAAACAGCTACACCAGGAGTAGGAATTGGTCTGGCGATATGCAAAGCCCTAGTTGAAGCCCATCACGGCAGCCTGACCATGACTACAAGGGTAGGCGGCGGCAGCGTATTTGAAGTCAAACTTCCAATAGAGAAAAAATCATAGACTATGAAAGTACTGGTCATCGACGACGAACCGCAAATTAGACGGGCTCTAAAGATGGGCCTAGAGCGCAATGAATATATTGTGAGCTTAGCCGGAAGCGGAGAAGAAGGCCTAGACAAGATGGCTACCGAACCATTTGAGCTGGTCGTACTTGATTTAGCCATGCCAGGCATGGATGGCTTTGAAGTCTGCCGCCAAATTCGCAGCTGGAGCCAAGTGCCAATCGTAGTGCTATCGGTTAGAGACAGCGAAGACGACAAAATCAAAGCGCTTGACTGTGGAGCCGATGATTATTTGACCAAGCCTTTTGGCGTGGGCGAGCTACTGGCGCGCATAAGAGCGATTATTCGCCGGGCCAAAGGTGCAGAAGCCTCTCTTAGTACGCCAATTTTTTGCGAAGGCAATCTAGTTGTAGATTTCGACAAACGGATAGTCACCGTATCTGGTGACACAGTTCACCTGACACCGAAAGAATATGATTTATTGCACATGCTCATCAACAACGCTAACAGAGTACTCACCCACAGACAGCTGCTCACCAAGATTTGGGGCATTGAATATGCCGAAGATCATCATTCGCTACGGGTACACATTGCCAATTTGCGCAACAAAATAGAAAGCGATCCCACTCGCCCGCAACTAATTCAAACCGAAACTAGAATTGGCTACCGCTTCGTCACCACTGCCAACTGACTTATTTCACTAATCAGCTAATAGCAATTTTAACGACTGAAGACGCAGGCGCAGTCGTTGCCAAGCGTTGTTTTTTATGCCATTTTTACGGCAGTAAGCCAATCTTGACACTATCTTGATCAGCTAAAAGTTATATTGGCACAGGTCAAAAACTGGCCTCATCAACACGGAGTATTTACAAATGTGGGCAGATCAAATAGCAGTAGGTGGAGTTTCAGCCAAAAGAATTTCGGCTAGCAAAAAATTCAGCACAATTTGCTTGATGGTCGCGCTTAGTACGGTTCAAAGTATTGGATTGCCTTGCATTGCTGCCACTCCCTCAACCTCGCAAATCAACACCATTGACGTACCGAGGCAAATATTGCGTACGGGCATTAACCTCGATTCTAGAACTGTCTCGCCCAATACACTTCAGCTAGCTCAAAATTTGAATTTACTGCCAATTCTTAGTCGGCTACAGGAACTGAGAGCAAAAACATCGCAACAGAGTGGTGGCAATACAATAGAGTCACTAAGTGACAGACAGGAGTTGCTCGAACTGACTCAAAAAGCACAGAATATTCTCATTAGAACTTCACTTGAAATCGACTTTGTCAACTCTGAAATAGACGCCGAACAGAATATATATAGCGAAGTACTTTCAACCTTTCAGGCTTCGAGAGACAAACTTGTTGCCCGCGTCAACGCCGGAAGCTTCATTCTCAACGGCGCACTCTGGACCGTTTGCGAAGCTCTAGCCATCGTCTCTCCCTTGCACCCCAACTATGCTATTCACTCGGGCATCGTTGGTATCGCTGCCGGTATAGTACCTTCTCTCGCTTCGGGCTACGCACTTAAGGCCTATAGCGGAAAACACAAAAAATCTGAATGTGAGCCCAATATGCTGGCTAAAATATTCAATCGTCCAACCAACCAAGACATCGAATACCCAAAATCTGTTTGGTCATTTCTCAATACTGCACCGGCTGGAGAAACCGGCACAGCGAGTTCCGGTAAAACCCGCAAAGATCAGCTCATCGACCGCTGGATATCTGACAAAAACATTCCATCGTTCACAGACCTGTCTAACTCAAAAGAAATAGATATTCTGACAGCCACCGCCTCTCAGAAGAAAGGCCTCTCCATAGACAATTTAAATGTACGCTTGGTTATGCTCGAGCAATTGCAAGGTGAACTAGCGAAGATGAAACGACTATTAATGGAACTAGCCATGGTTGTGACAGATGAGAAAGAAGTCTAGCTTTTACACGAAGCGGCTGGCTTTAGCATCCGATGAAGCAAGAGAGCAGATTAGAGACTGCCTACTCGACATAGAGAAGCTTTAGATTAAAGCTGACTCAGACTCAAGCGCCCTATCTCAAGACCTCCACAAAGTAGCAAGGCCCACCTGGCTCAGCTTAAAAGAACAGCCTTCAATAAATATAGACTTATCAATCTTGAAATATTGAAACCTCGAAACCTTGATACTATTCAGTCTTTGACGATTGCCAAAGCTAAAGGTTGAATAATTATCTGGAGGTTTGCTCGTGGAATCTAATCGCCGTTGCGCAACGGTTTGTTTTTCAGCCGCACTTGTCATAGCTCAGGTGATTTTACCATCGACTTTTTTACCAGAAGCAGCAGCAGCACCTTCAACCTCGACAATCAACACAGTCGAAGTACCGAAGCAAATTCTGCGTACAGGCATCAACCTTGAGGCTAGAACGGTCTCCCCCAACACACTTCAGCTTGCTCAAAATTTGAACTTGCTGCCCACCCTCAGCCGCTTGCAAGAGCTAAGAGCAAAAACATCGCAGCGCACTGGTAGCAATAATGTCAATACTATAGAGTCACTAAGCGACAGACAAGAGCTACTGGAGCTGACCCAGAAGGCCCAGAGTATTCTTATTAGAACCGCTCTAGAAATTGACTTTGTCCTCGCCGAAATAAACGCAGAACAAAACATCTATAGTGAAGTGCTTTCGTCGCTACAAGGCTCTAGAGACAAGCTAGTGGCCCGTGTCAACGCAGGAAGTTTCATTCTCAACGGCGTTCTTTGGACCGTCTGCGAAGCACTAGCTATAGTCTCTCCACTGCATCCAAACTATGCCATTCAGTCAGGAATCGTTGGTATCGCAGCTGGTATCGTGCCATCAATCGCTTCAGGCTACGCCCTAAAAGCATATAGTGGAAAGCATTCAAAATCTGAATGCGACCCCAATATGTTGGCGAAGATATTCGACCGACCAATCAACTCGGACATAGACTATCCCAAATCAGTCTGGTCTTTTCTCAACACCGCCCCGGCTGGTGAAACCGATAACAACACAGGGAAAACGCGAAAGGAGCAACTCATTGCTCGCTGGGTCTCGGACAAAAACATTCCATCTTTCACTGACAAAGCAAACTCGAAAGAAATTGACATTATCACGGCCACAGCGGCACAAAAGAAAGGCCTATCGATAGACAATTTAAATGTTCGCATGGTTATGCTTGAGCAATTGCAAGGCGAACTAGCAAAAATGAAGCGGCTACTGATGGAAATAGCCATGGTAATTACCGACGAAAAAGAAGTCTAGCACTCAATCTCAACTAGACTTCCTTACATCACATAAGCAGGCTTGCTGCGATATAGATTTCTAATTGTAGTTTTGTCAGCTGGCGAAAGTTGATTGACTATGCGGTTCTCATGCATAATGTCGTCTCGATAAGGGCTGTGGGCCTTAATGCCAAGGGCATGACCAAACTCATGAGCGGAAGCTCCTATCATTTTTTCAGGAGTAGAGGCAACTAGCGTCGAAAGCTCAATGACCACTGGCTTTTGTTGAATATTGACGCGCTGAGCTTGATCATATGGATAAACCTGCGCACAGGTATTGCCACCAACCATGATACCGCCTGGACTAGTCGAGTCTTTAAATGAATCAACAAAGAAAACTAGAACTTGTGCTTGTTTCGGATCGTCAACAAAGCCAAATTGAAATATCCCCTCACGCTCAAATTGTCTCCACTGCTCAATACCAGTCGCTACCTGAAAGTTTGTGTCTTCGGTCCATTGCGGGGCCTTTTCTAGCGTAGTAAAGCCTTCCGGCAGGCAAATCATTGAGTAGACCTGATCTGGCCGTACCTTTTGCAATTCACCAAAGGGCATCTCTGGCAATTTAAGCCCAGGGCTAATCCAGATCTTCAGTGGCATTTTCTTGCTTTCCCAGCGCACCAAAGCCATATTAAGACTGGGCTCGCCTGGATTATAAGCAGTCGAATTTGTACCGGGCGCACGGTCATAACCTTCAGTGAGGTGCAAACCATTGCTGTGCTGCAGGGGCTGAGCCCCTCCGGGGTTTGAGAAGCTCTGAAAAGTAGCCCGTTGCAATTTGCGCGTCTGCCCCTGGGCTTCTAGCGCCAATGGCGCAACCAGCGAGAAAAGAGCAGCGGCCAGCGCTAGGGCCTTGCCAGCCACTTTGAAACGACTAAATTGCCCAAGAGCCTTGGCTCTCCGGGACAGCGCTGTCTGGCTATTTCTCAATTTATACAACCTAGATAACCTATAACACACACACAACCTAAAGTGGCCTCAAAGAAACGACTAGATGACATAATAAAAGCCGATGTTTCGTGAAGGGCTCTTTCTCGGAGAGGTCCTATCAAAATAGCTCATGCTACAAAGAATTAGACCTACCGATATTTACTTACCGCACCTTTTCAATAATAAAACAGACTGAGACTTGGCGCCAATTATGCAATCTGCATCGTATGAACAACTTAGCCTCAAGGTGGCCCATGCCATAGCCGAACAAATCAGGATTAAGCCAAATTGCTGCTTGGGCTTGCCCACCGGAAACACACCGCTTTTGACCTACCATATATTGGCAAACTGGTCATCGGGCCAGGGCCCATACGCCGATAGCGATGCACCGGCCATCGACTGGTCGCAAGTGCTCTGCTTCGCCCTAGATGATTATTTCAATGTCGACGAAAAGCACTCATTTGAGGCTTTTTTAGAAAAGCATCTATACAGCCACACCAATTTGCCCCTAGACAATCGCTTAAACCCCTGCCAGCCTGAAGACTACGACCTCCTCATCGAGAGCTGCGGCGGGCTTGATTTAACCATCCTCGGCATTGGCAGCAACGGCCATATTGCCTTCAACGAACCGGGCACCTTGGCCCTAAGCTACACCCACTGCATTTGGCTTTCTGAATCTACGAGAATAGCCAATCAAAAGGCTTTCGGCAGTCTCGAAAGTACTCCGCTCACCGGGATAACCATGGGGTTACAAACGATTTTCGCCAGCGCTAGAATAATACTCATGGCCAGTTCTGAAGCAAAACGAAGTATTGTCGAGCAGGCCTTTGATGGACCAGTTACTCTAGATTTACCGGCGTCTCTTTTGCAAACCCATAGCCATGCAGATGTTTGGACCGATTTTGGCTATGAAAAAAGCTTCCGTTATAAAATGTAGCTCAAATATAAAAAAAATTCAAAAGGGTACAAAATGGTTCTTCCAAGTCAAATTGCCCGACAGCGCAAAATGCAATTATTGAGCCTGGCTCTTGTTTCGCTCACCGGCGGCACTATAAATAGCGCGCTTGCCGACCAGACTAACCCCGACTTTGTACCGCCCGAAATTACTCTACCGATGCCAGCGCGCTACAACCCGGCAACGCAGGTACCAACTACAGCCAGCGGCGCTGGTAATACCCCGGCTCCCGGTATGGCCAACATGGGCTCAGCGGCCGCTGGATTTGCCCAAGGCTCAGGGGCAATTCCCGGCATGAACAATCCCAATCAGCCTAATCCTTTTTTGATGAAGGCAGCGGACCGGTTGCGCATTCCGCCGGGAACTAGCATTCCTGGTCGTGGCTCCACTCCACCGGGCGCAGCTTCGAGCCCAGGCTACCCTCAGGCCGGAGCAGGTCAACAAATGTCTGGTCAACAGGGCTATGGTCAACCAGGTTATGGACAGCAAATGGGCGGGCCACCTCAAGGTTCGTCAGCCTTTCTTCAACCTGGACAACAACCACCAGCACCGGCCACACCACTGCAAAAGCAACTAGCTGCCCAAGGCCAAGGTCAATCTGGCCAAACTGACCCAGTCGTCACCCTCCAGACTAACAAAGGCACAATCGTAATGCGGCTATTCCGGCAGCATGCGCCGATTACAGTACAAGCCTTTTTGCAAATGGTTAGAACTGGCTTTTACAACGGCCTGATATTTCACAGGGTAGAACCAGGCTTTGTCGTCCAGGGTGGTTGCCCCAACGGCAACGGTACCGGCGACTATATTCCACCAGGTCAAACTGTGCCGCGCTACTTGCCTCTAGAAACTTCGCCCTATGCTCGCCACAACGCCGCTGGTGTTGTAGCCATGGCCAGAAAACCAAACAACCGCGATTCATCCAGCTGTCAGTTTTATATTACCCTCGGACCGAAGCAACAGCTCGACAATCAATACACCGTAATTGGTGGCGTCATTCAAGGCATAGACGTAGTACAACGCATTGCCATTGGCGACCGCATATTAGCGATGACAGCCTCTGAATAGCTAGCCAGACTCTATATCTTCGTCGTCTTTTGTATTGAAAAACATAATTACTGACAGCACTATAGTGATGCATCCACCTGCGCCAAAAATTATGTTAGAAAGTGCAGCCACAGGACCACTTTCATGCTCTGATGTATTCAAGTAATTGGCGACAAAGAAGAAAGACACGCCAACAAAAAAGAGAATGATAGAAGGAATTTTTTTCGTCATTACTTGTTCAAATAGCTACGAATGGCCGGTAGTATTCCACCAATCAATTTAGAGCCGCCAATGTGATTCATATGGACAGTATCCCAAAAGTCGCTTTCATGAAACTGACTTTGATTGGTCATATCTACCAGAGTAACATCTTTACCGTAGGCCGTTGCTAGAGTTTTCACTTGCTGATTGAAGCGCTGATAGAAGCCATCGGCCATTAACCCTTGATTGAGCTTGGTCAGTGGCATATTAACAAGAACGACTTTAATTCCGCGCTCCTGGCAAACTTTAAGAGTATTGTCTAGGCACGACATCTGCACGCTCAAATCACGCTCGGCAATATTTTTATAGCGGCCGCGATACTCTCTTGTGCTTGTCTCCCAGCGTTGCTCAGCAGTTCCGGCCAGAAGCGCTGACATTGCAAGGTCTGGCGTGCTTGCCGACTTAGAAGCTGGTGAAGAAACCGAAACAGTAGTCGAAGCGGGAGTCGCACCACCAACAGTGGCACCATCTTTATTAAGACCATCTCTAGCAGTAAAGATTCGGGCGATAGCGCCGCTGATTTTCTCTAGCGTGCGATCTGCTTCTTTCTGAAAGCGCCAACGGCGCCCGTAGAGAAAGCAGCTGTGATTGGCTATGAATTCGGCCTTGTCTTCAAAGCGAGGCAAAAATGTTTTGGCATAACTAGAAAAGTTATGAAGATCGACAATTTGCTTGAAAGAAACGGTAGCCATAGGGCTTTTAACGTTATCATCGGCGAAGTCGCGGGGGGCGATTCCCCAAACAACAACCTCAGGTTTAGTATCACCTTTGAGAAATTCATTGGCATACAGAAAAGCATCAGAGCTCATCTGCCCAGCACTAGCCAACGAGAACACCGAACTATTCTTGATGCCGTTCTTTTCTAAAACGGCCTGGAGAGCCACAGACTTATGGTAGTGGGCAATATCGGCAATTTTAGGATCGAAGGAAGCGTCCATGGCCCAAAAGGGAAACATCATGAGAGATGAGCCTAACAGCACGACATTCGCTGGTGGCTTCTGCGCTCTGTACTCTTTAATAGCCAAATCAATCAAGGCTGGATTAGTCCAGAAATCACCGCCGCTAGAGCGAGCCGAGCGCTCTTGTTGCATGCTTGAAGCTTGAGCCAGGCCAAGATTTACCACGGCAAAAATCGCCAGTGCCCAAGAAATAGGTCGCTTCCAGCCAGTTTTCGGGCCCTTGGTCTTTTCTGGCCCTGAATATTTTCCAGGCAAAAGCTCAGGATGTAGCTTTGTACGGCCTAGCCCGGCTGCAGTCGACGATTTTGTCGGCGTTGTCGACTGCGTTATCGATGATGTAGTAGAGGCTGAAGGGGCAGGCAACTAAAGAGGATCTCCAAATAGCACTTGACTATTTTAGTCAACTTTACAGCCTTGAATGTTAGCCATTTCTAAGATCAACGTCAAATCGAATTGGGATCTGAGTAAGGAGGTATCTCCTCGCGGGCGGGCCGCTTATTTAAATTTGGCAAATCGTTTATTGGCGGGGTTAAAGAAGAGGGTGGAGTAACTGAACTAGAACTAGAGCCACCGGAAAAAGGTCCAAATCCAAAGTTTTTGAAGAATTCGAACATGGGCTTTTGCAGTTGCTCAAATATATTATCAGTCGGTCCAAAGCTATTGGTCGAACCAGTGGTTCCATCAGGCCCAAAGTTGCGCACCGAACTAGTGGTGCCGTCTGGTCCAATGCGAATATGAATTTCTTGCCCAGAAAACCCACCGCCACCGGGTCTAGCGGCAAACTCGCGTAATTTACCGATATCGGTCATGTTTTGCATATCGGGCATTTCAGGCAAAAGCCTATCAGTCAGAGAACCCTCATCAAAATCTTCAAAGGGAGAGCCGGCAAACGGAGACCCCGCAAAAGGAGAGCCCATAAAGGGGGAGCCATTTTCAGTCAAACTGCCAAACAAAGAACCAGCTCCAGTTCCAGTTCCAGTTCCAGAACCAGCGCGCGGCATTGGCCCTTTGCGAATAGCCGTGAAAGGTCCAGCCGTACCCTGTGAAGCACCGAATCGCGAGTTCAATCCCGGTCCAGGAGTGTACGGAGAGGCTGCAAATGACTCGGCCCCAACTCCTGCTGTTTTTTTCAAACGTTCAATGCGGTCGACATATGACATGGCCTGGGCAGGTACACCGAATAGCTGCGACTCTAGGCGATCGAGCCGCTGGTCAATGGTCTCGCCCGCATAAGTCTTTTTCAAAATACGCCACTCAAGGGTGGAAAGCACAGGGTAACTGGTCTCAGCTTTTGCGCCTGGTTTTCCGGCACTGGCCTTGGCCTGCTCGGCTTTGTGCTCTGCCATAATCTGAGCAGCCTGTTTGTCACGCTGCACTATAGCAGCCTTTAAATGGCTCAGCCTCTCATCATTTGTGCCGAACTGCGAAGAGCCCAAAGTCAAAAGCTCAAGCCGCTCAAGGCGCTTTTCGATTGGGTCATGACCATAATGATGGAAGAAAAAGCGATTCTCTAGAACCACGATCTCTTTATCGAGGGCTTGTTCACTCAAGCTAGATGCTTTATCGGCCGGACCGGATACAGTTTTACTAGCAGTTTTATCGGAAGTTCTTGCTTTCAGGGCTAAAGCTCCGCTCTGTACAAATAGACTGCAAGCTAAAGCAATAACCCAAGGGTGAGTAAATTGTCGTAACTTCATCTTTTTATAGTCCTGATAGCTTACCTATTCAGCATAGCAGAGATGTCAAACCGTGCCTTCTGCCCCCTCAGGCTCAGACTCTAAGAGTAGCTCCACAATTAAAAACCGCCCCCGGTAGATTTATCTACGATAGGAGCGGTTCTATATTTTTCGATTACTGGCTAGCCTTCAAAGAATAACCTTCAAGAAATTGCTGTGAAGAACTAGTCTTCCGAAGCACGGAACTCAGCGTCGACGACATCATCGCCGGAGCCTTGATATCCGCCACCCTCAGAACCGTTGCCGCCGCCGTTACCTTCGTAACCGCCGCCTTCGTAGCCTTCACCACCCTCGCCACCACCATCACGCTGGTGAGCGGCTTGCTGCAAGAGAACGAGAGCTCCTCTGAGTTCGTTCATGATGCTCTTGATAGTTTCGAGATCGGCTTCTTCTTTGAGCTTGTCGCGCAGATCGCCAACGAGCATTTCGCAACGCGATTTTTCGCCCGGGGTAACTCGATCGCCAAGTTCTTTGACTTGTCTTTCAACGGCATAACAGATGCTGTCTGCTTCGTTTCTGACGTCGGCTTCTTCTTTGCGCTTTCTGTCGTCTTGTGCATAAGACTCGGCTTCGCGAATAGCGCGTTCGATGTCTTCTTTGCCCAAGTTGGTAGAAGCGGTAATAGTGATGCGTTGCTCTTTTCCGGTAGATTGGTCACGAGCTGTGACGTTCATAATACCGTTGGCGTCAATGTCGAAAGTAACTTCTACTTTGGGAACGCCGCGCTGCGATGGTGGAATACCATCGAGACGGAAGTTACCTAGTAGTTTGTTATCGCGAGCCATTGGGCGCTCACCTTGGAAGACGTAGATGTCTACGGCTGTCTGGTTATCGTCAGCAGTTGAGAATACTTCAGTTTTGCGAGTTGGAATTGTGGTGTTGCGATCAACCAGTTTGGTCATGACACCACCCATGGTCTCAATACCAAGTGACAAAGGAGTAACGTCAAGGAGCACAACGCCCTTAACTTCACCGCCCAAAACACCGGCTTGAATCGCAGCACCAACAGCAACCACTTCGTCAGGGTTAACGCTTTGGTTAGGCTCTTTACCGCCAGTTACTTGCTTAACAAGTTCTTGCACGGCTGGAATACGAGTAGAACCACCTACCAATACAACTTCATCGAGGTTGTCATAAGTTAGTTTGGCATCTTTAAGAGATTGTTCCATCGGCATGCGGCAACGCTCAACCAAATGTCTGGTTAGTTCGTTGAAGCGTGAGCGCGATAGCTTCATTTCAAGGTGCTTAGGACCAGAAGCATCAGCGGTGATGAACGGTAGAGAAATATTGGTTTCAGTAACTGATGAGCATTCAATTTTGGCTTTCTCTGCTGCTTCAGTCAGACGCTGCAGAGCTTGTCTGTCTTTGCGCAGGTCAATGCCTTCCAAGTTCATGAACTCATCGGCCACCCAGGTGACGACACAGTGGTCGAAGTCGTCTCCGCCCAAGTGGGTGTCGCCTGATGTTGACTTAACTTCGAAGACGCCATCGCCCACTTCTAGAATAGAAACGTCGAAAGTACCGCCGCCCAAGTCGAATACCAGAATGGTTTCGTTGTCTTTCTTATCGAGACCGTAGGCAAGAGCAGCTGCCGTAGGCTCGTTGATAATACGGAGAACTTCTAAGCCGGCAATTGTGCCAGCGTTTTTAGTTGATTGCCGTTGAGAGTCATTGAAATAAGCAGGAACCGTAATAACGGCTGACGTCACTTTTTCACCGAGATACTTTTCAGCATCTTCTTTCAACTTGCGCAAAATCATCGCTGAAATTTCTTCTGGCGAATATTCTTTGCCTTGAATCGATACCTTACATCCGCCGTCAGCGCCTTCCTTCACTTTGTAGGAAACGATCTTCTTCTCTGATTCAACTTCAGAGAAGCGACGTCCGACGAAGCGTTTAATTGAATAAACGGTGTTTTCAGGATTGAGCACCGCCTGACGACGAGCAAGCTGTCCAACAAGACGCTCACCAGATTTGGTGAAGGCGACAACCGATGGAGTGGTTCGACCACCCTCGGCGTTGGAAACTACGGTCGGCTGACCACCTTCCATAACCGCGACGACTGAGTTGGTTGTTCCCAAATCAATGCCTACTGACTTACCCATATACTTTGAAACTCCCTTCGGACCTACTTGAAAGCTCAGGCTGGAGACCCCAAGAAATTATACTTGGGATAGCCTCGTGATCTGAGTACCAAAACTACAGTTTTCCGCACGTTGAATTCTTAACAACCAAGAAAATGGCGATTTACCCAACGTAACTCTGGTAATAGTCCCATGATGCCAATTCGGCTGGGCTGTGAACTGAAACTTATACAAAGATTCATATTCGCTAATTCAACAAATTTCAAACGCCTATTTTGCTGAAATAACTTTTCATTTTCAAGACAAATTGCAAAAACAGGTTGAAAAGGGCAGCTTCGGTCGAGGCTTTTACTGCGGCCTGGCAGGCTTCGCTAAAGCCAACATCGCCCCAAGGCTATTGCAATCATCAGGAACCGAGCCAACCCCCACAGAAGCAACCACAGGGCTGCCACCGAATTTAGAACTAAGCGGGGTAGTCATGAGCATCTCAGCCATACGACCAGCAAAATTGCGAGCAGAGGTGCTTTCGGTTTCGGGCAACAGTAGGGCAAACCCAGAAGCTTCATAGTGAGCAAACGAATCGGTCTTGCGCTTCATTTTATTGACTCTCTCAGCCACTTCTCGGATAGCTCCAAGGGGAAGAGGCTGTGGCGGACCACTGGGGTCGGTCGGGCGGATACAGAGCTCTAGCAAAATTACAGAAACAGGACGGCCGAAACGCTCGAAGCGATGAAATTCTCTTTCTAATAGATAAAGGAAGGCTTGCTGAGACAAGATACCGGTCTCTGCACTCATGAGCGAGCGCTCAGCTTCACGAGCTTGATTCCAGTCAATATCAGCCTCTTGCATGGGCTTTTCAGTCGAGTCAGGAAGTTCATCGGCAAAAGTAACCAGATTGCAAGTGGCGAAGTTGAAGATGATCGGCACCCACTTCTGCTTACTGACATTGCACTTGCGCAAAATGTCGATCAGCCTACTTTTATTGTCAATCAGCTGATACATGCGCTTTTGCAAAGTCATGTCAGCGCCGGTGCCTTTCTCTAGCAATTGTTCAAAAAGCTGCTCAGTTATAGATGGATGATTGCGCAGCAAATAACTTTCATCGCGAATATTTTTTTGCTTGAGCAATTGACGCTGGTCGTCAAGGGCCGCGCCCTCCATCAACATCATGTCTAGGCGCTTCTTGATAGTTACAGTTTCATACTTGGCTTCAGGATAAAAGCGAAATTCACCCTCCTCCCAACCAACCAGCTCAATTAGAGCCGACGAGCCCTCCAGGCTACCGAGAGTGCAATGAATTGGATTGCCATCATCAAAATAAACGGTGGCATTCTCGCTCGTGGTCTCAACTTCAAGCCGGCCAGTGCCCTTGCTCATGCCAACAGATTGCAGCACATTGGGCATCTGCATGTCCTCTAAGTTACCTTCTAAGGTAGCTTTGCCGCGAACTCGGCCGCTAGTCGACTGACTGTCGAAGCTCTGAGTAACGGCTTGTCGACTCTGCGAAACTACTTCTAATGCAGGAAATTGGGCTGTAATTAACTGGTGAATAAAGGCCGGATCTGAAGAAACTTGCTCCCAGACGAGCATCAAGTTGCCCTGATCGCCACGATAGAGGGCCCAGTGATAATCGCCCTTGCCCCGGTCTTTGAAAACAGCCAACGACAATTCTTCAGGCGCATCACCAAAAGGGAGCTGGGTAGTATGACCCGGTTCCTTAAGGCTCTCAGCCAACATGTTTTGCAATTGTTTGAGTGAAGGCAAACTGATCTGCTTAGGCAGGTTGGTTATGCTCCGCTCTTCGGGCTTCTTTCCAAGCACGCTCTGTTTATCCAATAACCTATGAAGTTCTAGTTTCCAACGCCAACATATTTGACTACTGTCGCCAAAATTCTAACAACAGCAAGCTTACGCCTATCTACCTTTTACCCGCTTTTATGCGAACTACAAATTTTGTTTGCCCTCAAGCTTCAAGGGCAGGCAAAACTTCGCCTATGGCTAAGGCCCTGACATCAACCACTGAGCCAGTATCTCGAGCTAAGTTGAGTAAGTCGGACGACTGATAACGAAAGAAGACTTGATCTTTGAGTGGTTGCCAATGCATGGGCACCAACCTCACAGCCTTGACTTCCTCAGCAATGCGCAAAGCTTCTGCTGGCTTGGCAGTGGCGTATTTGCCACCAATAGGCAATAGAGCAGTATGGACTATTTTTCCTGCCAACGAATCAGCTATCAGTGGCGTATAAATAGTGGCACCAGCATGGTAATAACCGGCAAAATAGTAGCCATTGACCGGTTTACCCGGAGCCCGACTGCGAGCGAATAAAGCCATTATGGTCTTACCGAGGCGATTGAGTGGATGGTGAGCGGGAATGGCTAAAATTTCCAAACCCTTGAAAACGATCGTCTCCCCATGGTCAATGGCAATAAGTTTATCTAGAGGAATTTTACGACGCTTGTGCAGCCAGTGCATCAACTTCGCCGGACCGGCAAAATGACAGCCCCAAGTGTCATAAAGTTTGCGTGCCATCAAAGCACCGTGATCAAAGTGCCCATGCGAGAAAAGCACAAGATCAGCCTGAGGTAATTTGGCTAGATCTACCGGCGCTTGTAAATAGGGATCGGTATAGATACAAAGGTTGCCAATTTCAAACTTGACGGCGCTATGTCCTAGAAAGGTTAGATTCAAAGCACTTCTCCAGGGGACTCCTCTTAGTACAATCAGAGCCTATCAATTATCCACACCCTTTCAGGTTCTATGACAATGAGAAGACCGCTACTTTTTCTTTCAGGCCTCCTAGCTCTCACGCCAATTGTATCCGCAACTTACGGTTGTAAGACAAATGCGGCAGAAGCTGCCCCCCAGCCCAAAGAATGGGTCAAGTATTTGAACCCAATGCCGCGCAAGAACTACAGCTTGAACGAAAGTCAAGATAGAGCTATTAAGAAGAAAGGTTTCAAAAGTGTGGCAATTGCTGGGGCCAAACCAGTTGCCAATCGCGAGCTCGGCTTTTTTGCCCTGCTCGATACTGCCACCGTAAATAGTGAACTGACCAACAGCACAGGCCTGATCGATAAGCTCCTTGACAAACCGGAAGTGAACGGTCTTTCAGTGATCATCCCCTGGCGCGACTTAGCGCCAGAAGAAGAAAAATACGATTGGTCAAAAATCGAGAAACTCCTGGCAATTTGCAAGCAAAAAAACAAAACGCTGATTCTCAGAGTTTCAACTTGTGGCAGCGATAACTCGGCTGAATCAGACACACCAAGCTGGATCTACGAAGCTGGAGTGAAATCAATCACCTTTAAAGGAACCGATGGCAAAGACCACAAGATGCCGATTTTCTGGGATTCAACCTACTTAGCCAAATGGGGCAACTTCGTTGCCGATCTTGGTACTAAGTTCGATAAGAACGAATCGCTACACAGCGTCGGCATTACGGGCGGTGGCGTTATGGGAGGCACCCCAGTGGTGCCAGAAATGAGCCAACCTATGAACAAAGAAACCTACAAGGTACTGCAAGACCAATTGACAAAAGATCATGGCATGAGCCAAAGACAATTGGTCGAGCACTGGAAATATGTCGCAGACATTTTCCCCAAAGCTTTTCCCACCGCCCGTCTCAATTTTGACATAGATCCAACTACGCCAAATCGAGCCGGCCAAGACAGCCTTGATGAAATTTCAGATTATCTAGTTTATCGCTACGGTCAGCGCATTTATTTAACCAGACAGAATATTGCCGATGCCAAACATGGCTTTGACCAATATCGCGTCTTGCTCAAGTTCCACTCTGACACTTTGACCGGTTATCAACTTCTGCCATCGGTAACACCTGAAGAGATGACCAAACTGGCCAAAAACGCCTTGGACGATGGCGTCAGCTTTGTCGAAGTACCACCATCACTTCTCAATTCAGATTCAGAACCAGTGAAGAAAGCCCTTGAAGATATTCGCTCACACCTAGGCTACCAGCTGGTATCACAGAAGGTGACCATTCCCGCTGAAGTCAAAGCCGGAGAGAAGCTCAAAGCATCGTTTACTTTCAGCAATCTCGGCGCCGCTGGCGCTCTTCGCCCAGTGCGCAATTTAGATCGCGATGTGCCATCTTCTTATATTGTTCAAATCGAATTGCGTGATGCTAACGGCAAAGCCATTGCCTTGATCAGACACACCCCGGGCATGCCCACCAATAAATGGAAGTCTGGTCAGCCCATTACCTGGGAATCTGAGTTAGCAACCAAGTCAATAAAGCCGGGCGAATACACAGCCTATTTGTCTGTGATTGAGCCTGAAACGAAGCGCAAGCTGCAAATACTCAATGCAATTTCTACCGAAACCCCTAGCCCAGAAACAGCAGTGAATGTCGGCAAGCTCAAAGTTCAGTAGTAGTCCAAAGAAAATGCCAGATAAAGATCTTCGCAACTACCATCTGGCAAAGGCTTGAAGGGTTTGGAACGGAGAACAGCATCTACAGCAGCCTTATCGGCCGCAGGCACACCACTACCTCTAAGCACCGAGGCTGTTTTAATGCTACCGTCACGGAGAATCGTAAGCTGCAACTGCACCAGCTTCGCAGTTTTCGCAGGCGTTGGGTGCCACTGCTTTTTGATATGACTTTCTAAATAGGCAATATACGTATCGTAGTTTATGCCACTGACGTAGACGATGTTCAATTCAGGCTTGTTACTCAACGATATTACCAGCGGTACCGGGTCTTTTCCTGGCGCCTTTAGATTTAAGGCCTTAACTTTGTCGCACGCCAAAGCACTAACGGCGGGGCCATATTTAGCTGGATCATCTGCTGCAATGCGCGAGAAAGATCCGTCTTGGTTTACTGCGCAAAGAACGAATACTTTGTCACTAAATCCAGTACCAAACTTGCAATTGGCACGCAATGTCTGCTCAGCTTGACGGCAAAGTTTGGACAATGGTCCATTGCCGTATTCTTGCTCGACCAGTAGTTCTTTGCGGCCCAGCTCCTTTCCTATTTCGAACCGCAATTCGATCAGCTTCGCCTGCACTTCCGCCGGTGATTCATTTTTCTGCACCAACTTTTCGATAGCATCGTAGGGCGGAATGAAAGCCGAAACATTTACTCCAGCTTTAGCAGCACTTCTTATACACCGATACAGGCTCAGTCGATCATCAAACAAACTGCCTTGAATGGGCTCTGCCATCGAAGACACCTCTCTGGGAGGCTCTGGTTTAGCGACAACAAAAGTCAGCTTGTCTCCCTTCTTCTCGAAGCCCTTTTTCAGGATTCGAGCATGACCTGTGGCTTCTATGGTGCGTGTCTGCCGATCATATTGAATTGCATCAGCTTGGATTCGCGCATCCTGCCCGGGTACTGCAACCACGACTGCCCCAGTAGCGCTAAAAGCAGTGGTCTGATTCTTGTCGCCAAACTTGTCGCCATTCGCGCCGCCGTTTTGTTTGCTGCCGTCGCCGTCTCCGACAATGCCGCCGACAATCTTATCGGCGTCTATAAGTACGGAGCCGTTTTCCAACTTGCAATGCTGACGCTCAGCAGCCGCAGAATCTGGCGGTACTATGCACGAGGCGCATAGAAGTGCGGCAAGAGCTACAGCAAAGAACTTGCTTCTTCTGCACCGGGAGTCACCAATAGCTGGCAGTGCGCCTGTCTCACCTTGAAAGGAATACTTATCTGTCTCACTCATTATTGTCACAGCAGTTATAGAAACCCCGTCTTTATATCAGGTTTTTGCATAGCCTATGGGAAATAAATACGGAACTATCACTAGCTCGCCCCGTCGGACCATCGACACGGACAAAGGAAGAGTAAGATGAGCAGTAAATTTTTAAAAATATCGAGTACCTTAATGGCGACTCTAGTTGTCGCAGGTCTTGCATTCTCGGCTCCTGCTGAGTCTAAAAACAATGATCAACAGAAAGCTCTGAATGCCATCGCCATGCAGAACTATTTAAATTCACAAGCCCAAGCTGAACCACCACAGAACCAATATGATCTGAATATTTCCAACTTGCAAAAAGGTGGTTATCTGCCAGGTGGTACACCAAACTACAACTATGGTGCCTACAACAACAATGGTATTAACTACCACCGTCATGGTCACCGCAGGCCATATATCAACCCAAATTACACCAACGGCAACTACAGCAATGTCTATGACGCCAATGGCTACAATGCCAATGGATATAACGCCAACGGCTACAATATAAATGGCCAGTACGCCAACGGCTACAACAATAATCTCGGCCGGCAAATTATCAACAAAATCAGAGGATGGTAAGCCGCAGGCTGTCGCCTCGCGCTATATAAGCCTCACGCTATATAAGCAAAAGGAAAAAGCGTGTATATACACGCTTTTTCCTTTTAACTGCCACTCCAGAGCCTAAGTCTTGAGATTAAGTCACCGAGACTATTGAGATTAAGTCACCGAGACTAAATACCGAAAAACTAAAATAGTTGTATATACAACTATTTTAGTTTTTCCTACCACAGCCAGCAATCTGATTTACTTCTAGCGATTTACTTCTGGCGAGCACACTCGCGATTCCTAAATATTATTTCTCCAGAATGAATCAGCATCACTATTATTTTGACTATCAATATTGGCTGGAGCACACAGCTTCACTTGATCTAAATAGCCTAGAGTTAATCGCGCAACAGAGGCGAGTTCACGGGTAGACAAATTAGTTCCATTGGTGTTGAGCAAAGAAGACAAGGCCGGTAAGATCTTATCAACCAGCAAGAATGCAACATCCGGGTGAGAATCAACCACTTGGTTCAAACCAGACAAAGCCAAAAGAGCACTTTCGATTTTACTCAACTCCACAAGTTCGAAGCTCCAGTCAGGGCCACCATTTTCCAAAACTCGAAGCAGCGACTCAATTGCTTGTTGAAAGCGCTCAATCAAAGCTAAAAGTTCGCGCCAATCTTTATCAAGATTGTCTTGATTAGTAGCCCAAGAGTTACTAGCGTCGCTAGACTGTTGCGACGGCATAGACTGATTAGACTGACTAGGCTCTTGTGGCGCACCCATTGCCTCGAAAATCACGTCCATAGACTGATCCGATTCAGGTACTCTTGAACGCCCTAACATATTCGAGATCTTGCCAAATAATCCAGAGTTTGCAGGTGGAGAATTTGCTGGTGGACAAGCTGGACTTGGCGGCACAGCTCCAGAGGCCCCGTATGAATTGCTCGAACCAGATCCAGTTACTGAACCATCAATAGGAGCTGCCGCGCCCCAAGCGCCACCGCCCCAGGCACCAGTATCAGCTTGACCAAAGGCCTGGCAAGGCACTGGGGAAGACGGTGGGGTCATACATTTTAATCTCACCGCCGAGCTTGGCTGAGCGGCTCCCCACCCGCTTGCTGCTGGAAATTCTTTCCACTGAGCTGGAGTCTCCACCGGCTGTACGATCTTACGCAGGTCGCCACTCTCATTAGCTATCTCACTGTGATCAATGGCCAAGAAAGCAGTAAAGCGCGTCAGTAAACTATGACCTACAGATAATTCAACAATTTCGCGCTCATAAATTCGGCCGTCTTTTGATCCAGCATCGCGCATTAGATCTTCTAGCTCGCTAATGCGCGCTTTAGCATAAAGCTGTGGGAGAGCGGCATTATCAGTTGCTGTCAAAGTAATTCTTTCTTTGTACTTGCCACCATTGGCAAGGCGACCGACAACTTCTACACTAGTAGGAAGTTTGTCGGGGGTACATTGAAAATAGATTGATACTGGCCGACCTTCAAACAAGTCTATTGTCTTCACCGGTGCGCAAGTCAACTTCTCCGGGTCAACAATCTGCAGGTCTGTAACCAACGGCACACCAATTTCGCGAGCAACATTTATCAAAGCTTTTTCTAAGGCATCGCCCGGAGGAACCAAGGTGCAAGTACCCCCGCCCAAAGTGGCTAGTCTCTTCAAAAATCCGTCATTAACAGCAGTATCAACCCCAACGGTGAACACGCGCGTAGTCTTGATGCGACCCTGAATAGTTTTCAAAATATGAGACTCATCAGCCACTTCACCATCGGTGATCACAACTACAATCTCTTGCCTCTTTGCCTTCGACTTTGCTTGTTCAATTTTGGGTGCATGGTCGATAGCATCAAAACACGCTTCTAGCGCCCCTTGCATCTCAGTGCCACCCCTAGCATCAATGGAGCGCAAGTAGTCAATGCCCCGTTCAATTGCTTTGAGAGAAGCTGGGAAAAATTTATGCTGCCCAACACTACTTTCAAGCCACTCAAAAGAATTGTCAAAAGCACAAATAGCAAAGCGATCATCTGGGCGCAAAGTATTGAGCAAGATAATGAGCGACCGAGCTGCTGAGGTCATTTTAAGGCCATTCATTGAACCGGAGCGATCAAGCAAGAAAACCACATCACGAGCCACAACTTTAGAAGCACCTTGCTCTAGGGCAGGGGGATTGATTGAGACCATGCCATATTGAAAGGCTACGTCTTTCATAAGCTTGGGCTTCTCACTAATCAATCCCACTGATGAAAGGTCACGGCCAGCCAGCTTCCACGACAAAACGAAATCGCGATCTAAGGGTTCATCATCATTGACCAAACCAACTTTTATGCCAGTCTTGCCAAAGCCTGATTTTGTGGCGTGCTGTGAACAAACCATATCAGCCACTTGATCATCATCAGCCAGTTCGATATTGACACTCAGGGTAAGACTAACTTTGGGGTCAAAACCAGGCGCCAAGCGCGGTGGGGTAATACGTGAGGCATCGCTGACTTTGTCAGTATCAAGCTCAACACCATCACCAACGCTCTCGCGAGACAGCGGCACGCCAGCCACATAACGCGGTGCCACCACTAATGGTAGGCGAATTTCAGTATGGCCACTAGCAAAATAAGTCAAGCGCTCGCTATAGACAATCGTGACAGTAATTTCTTCACCAGGCATAATATTGCCGACTTGAGCAGTGAAGACATCATCACGTTCTTGTTCAAGTATGGCAGCCCGTTTACCTTCTTCAATGGCGGCCTGATACTCTTGTCTGGCAGCGGCGCGCTCTTTGACTACTCCTTCAATAGTGCGCTCACCCACTTGCATCTGAAATTTGCTGACAGACGAAGAGCCTGCCAAAGGGAAAACATATACTGCCTCGATTGGCTCTTTGAGCTGATTGACAAACTTTTGCACTACAGTTACAGAAGCAATGCGGTCAACTACATTAGCCGAAATATCAACACTAGCAAGAGGCAGAGCTGGCCTACCGGCTTCTCGCATCTCGTTTTCGAACGAGCCAAACAGGCGCCTAGGCTGAGAAAAGACTTCAAGTCGCTCAAACTCTAGCAACGTGATTCTTTCAAATATTTGAGAACGTGCGGATCTGTCGCTATCACTCATTTTAATTCTCCGTTGCATTTGATAAGACCTTCAAAGCAATCTCAATACGCTCTCTGAGAGCCTCAATGCTGAGATTAGACTTGTATCCATCGGCTACCGTTAACTTCAAACCTGGTTCCAAAATGATCTCTCGATAAATACTTGCCACCGGCATGGCAGCCTGAGAGTGTTTTCGTTCTTTATTAGAAGTGGCTATCGACTGAAGCAAAGATTTAAGCTCTGACTCAGTCAGGCCATAGAGCTTTTCTTGCACACGGGCAAGGGGAAATTGCATGCTTTGCAAAGCTTTCACAGCAAGTAGTTGCAGAACATGGCGCTGGCCATAACGAGCCTGTCGCCCATCTATAAAAGGACGGTCGAGCAAACCAAGAGTTGTGTAATAGCGAATAGTGCGAGCATCCGGCAAAGAGGAAACTCTCTGGTCTCTGCCAGCCGAGTCACTGATGCCATATTCCGCCTGCAAAAGCCTTGCCACCTCTTGAGATAGCTGCTCAAGGCTCATTAATTCAGGATTTTTACTATGCTCAGTGTTCATAACAGTATTCAATCAAATTACTGTCATACTGTCAAGGTAGCATCGGCCTGAATGAATTTACGTGAAATGGCCGAAGCAATCTCAGCCCACCAAAGTTGCCAAGCCTGCCAAGAGTGTATATTTCACATCACATACTATTGATTGCCCCCAACAGCCAAAGAGCCATACCAATGCAAATGTTCGCGCGCATCCTTCGTTTGATTTCACTGGCAATGCTTTTCGGTGGATCGACGGCCACTGTATTCGCCGCCATCACCCTAATCAGCGCTGCCAAAGCTCAAGGAATTCCAGTTTCAGAAGCAGCTGCGGCAAACGCCCCAGTCTTTATAGAATTCAGCAAAGTTGCTCTGGTATTTGCCATTTCTCTAGTAGTAGCTGAAGCTATCGAAATCAAAGGCGATCTTAAAAGCCTAGAAAAAGGAACACGCTGGCGCATGGCTCGCTATTTTTCTTCAATCGTCTGCGCCATTTCAACCTTCATTTTTGCTTTAGCCATTGTCCCCCAAATGGAAGATGTACGTGTCTTGATGAAAACTGACGACAGCGCCAAACAACAATTTCAAAAGTTGCACGAAGCATCCCGGCTGATATTCACAGGCACAATCGTCTTTGCCTTGGCATCATTGGTGCTGCCAGTAATCTCGACCAAAAGAATTAGTGATTAACACAGGAAAAAGATCATGCGTAAACTGCTTCTATTAGCCGCTTCCGTTGCCATTTTAGGCACAATCAGTATTGGCCAAACCCAAGCCTACGTCGACCCCGCCTTCGATCGGGGCAAGGCACTTATGGCAAGCGGCGAATGGGATCAAGCAGCCACAGCTTTCGGCGAATCGCTCGGACTCAATGCCACCGACCCGAACGCTCTGTCACTGCGGGGCCAATGCTTCTACAAAATGGGCAATTACAAACTGGCAATACAAGATTTAGACAGCTCGCTGCAATACGCTCCAAACAACCTCAAAGGTCTGCTGCTGCGTGGCACTTGCCACAGCATCTTAGGGCATGACGCCATGGCCATCGTCGACTACGAAGCAGCAATTCGCATGGACCCAACTCTAGCCAAGCGCTATTTCGCCAGTGCTAAAAACGACCTGCCTCATTCAGACCTAGGCACAAAAGCTGAAGGCGGCGCGGGCAACACTGAAGCAGTTCAAGACTACAAAGAAGCCATGAACAACGTCTACCCCAATAGCTATAAAGATACCGACAGTTCAGATAATGCCCCAGGCTGGACGGGCGCGCTAGGCTCAAGCACACCAGCGAAGGGCACCGCTAGCAGTGGCAGCAAAATATCTATTAAAAACCAACCCGGTTCAGTCGGCGCCACTCAGGCAATCGCGCCGCCGGGTAAGGCTGGAACAGGCATGACCAACAATGATGAAGGCATGCCATATATCAACAGCGACGCCCAGAACAACGCCGCAATGGAAAGCTCGGACACTATACCGGCGGCAAAAGATAAGCGCTTTGTCACCACCCTTGACCAAGATCCAAACCGGGGAGAGATTGGCAAACTAGCTGGCACAGGCGAGTTCGACGGAGACCCAAAGAAAGCTATCATCGATTACAACCAAGCTCTTGGTCTTGACCCTACCAACGGTGAATATTATTTCCGCCGGGCTAAGGCCTATCAGAAGCTAAACAAAGTCAATGAAGCTATGGGTGATTTCGAATCAGCCATTTCACAAGCTCCTAATAACGCCCGTTATTACTTAGGCCGCGCCTCTTTGTATTATCAATTGGGCAAAACGATTTTGCTCCAAGCTGATATTGAATCGGCCCGCAACTGCGATCCCGATCTTCCAGCAAAAATTCATTTCTATGTTCCAGCTTTACCCAAAGGTGTAAAGTGGGCCGGCGACGGCGCCAACTAGAGCGCTCCAATTGACCCTAATCTTTTTACTTTCAGGCCTGATTTTACTTTCAGGCCTGATTCTGCTCATGCTTAGAGAGACGCGCCAGTCGCCATAGTAGGTCTACCCCTTCTAAACGCAACTTCAAATCGCGATAAAAGAGTCCGTAGGCAGTAAATGAGATTGAAAAAGTAAATATGTTAAACGGTACTTCTAGCATGATCTCTAGAAGGTCAATTAAGTAAGGCGTCTGCGACAACTTAAAACTGGCATGACTGGATTGCTCCACCACTTGCAAAATAATCATCGGGCTTTCAATTACCACGCAAACCAAGGCAATAGCAATAGCCAACAATGACGTGAATGAGCCACCGCGCATCATGCGCAGACTGACCAAAAGCCACGTGCGCTTAAACGACTCGATAAAAGAAATCTGTTCAAGAGTAACAATAGCCAAAAGTAGCGAACCGAAAAGCCCCGAAATCATCACTGAGACTGTCAAGCCGAATCCAATTACGGCAAACACCACGGCTCCGACAGCAACTTTAGCTGAGCCTCCAGAGGCTACATTCAATGCAGCGGCCACTGCCACAATGAGGATGAACCAAAATATCAAGCAGAGAGCGGGTGGCAGCAAGGCGAGATTGCAAGCAAAAAAAACTGTGCCAGAACGTTTCTTCAAAATGCCAATACTTTCTTTATAGCTAGGATCAAGACAGAGCACCGTGCGAACCAGGGCGCATGAACGCAGACAAAGCTGCCAGGCGCTGAAAAACCAGACCACCATGTACAAAAGCGACACTGCCATATGCAAGAGAAATGGCCCAGCAGCCAGTAACGAATTAGCAGCAATACTAACCCAGTGCTGAAAACTTAAGTAGGCACCATGACTAGCCAGTGAACAAAATACGGCCGGCCAAAGCAAGGCCTTAAAATACAGTTTGTAATAAAGTCGAAACCGTCTAAAAGTCAAGCTGACGATGTCGCCCAGAGAAAGCACTTTCTCAGGCAAGGGTGCCAGCTGCGACTTAGGTCCTGGCTCTGTGACTAAATCTGGAAACACTTATCGACCATAACTACAGTGAGGCCCAGTATAATATCTTTCACCTATACAAAGCGAACGGCATGCAAAGAGTTTCAAACAAGCGCACCTATCTAGATCCTATCCACCAAGATATTGTTCTTGACAGATCTATACCAGCCGAACGTCTAGTAGTCGATTTAATTGACGCAGTGGAATTTCAGCGCATGCGGCGCATTCACCAGCTAGGCGTTTCATACTTTACCTTTCAAGGCGCTGAGGGTTCGCGCTTTACCCACTCTGTGGGCGTCATGCATGTCGCTTCACAACTGAGCAATATTCTCTCTAGTCGCTGTGAATCGGCTGAAAAAGAGAGAGCTTTAATGCTCACTTCAGCACTTTTGCATGACGTCGGTCACGGCCCTTTCAGCCATGTTACTGAAAAAATTCTTGGCTACGATCATGAAGACTGGTCTTGCAAGATTATTTCAGGCGATACACAGATTCGCTCAATTTTAGATTCGTATACAGAAGAACCGGGCCTAGCAGACAAAATTGTCAAAGTTCTGAAAAAGACTTATAAGCCCGCCTACGTCTCTCACGTTGTCTCTAGCCAACTTGACTGCGATCGCTTTGACTATTTGCTGCGCGATAGCTATATGACCGGAACAGCTTACGGTTTGTTTGCTTTGCAACGCATTCTACGCTCAATTGAGGTCGACGAAGAAAATGACCGCATGTTAGTAGTGGGAGAGAAAGGCCAAATAGCAGTCGAAGACTACCTCTTTGCTCGCTATTCAATGTACGCTCAAGTCTATTATCACCGCAAAAATCTAGCCGCTCGCGCCCTGCTTGGCAAACTAATAAAGCGCGCCCTGCACGTTATCGATAAAGGGGTGGGCTCAATTGCCTTTATTGATGAAGCCACAGGCAAATGGCTCACTGGCGAGAAACTGACAGTAGAAGAGTATCTTAGCCTTGATGACATTCAACTGGGCTATCACATTAAACGCTGGCTCAAAGATAATGACCCGATTCTAGCCGATCTTTCTCACCGCTTTCTCAATCGCCGCATTTTCAAGGCATCGCGCATCAATACCCAAGTGCAGTCTGAAATTGACGAGATTGAAAAACAAGTAAGACAGGCAGTCTCTAAACTCGGCTTCGACCCTGACTATTACGTGGCTGTCGAATCAACGGGCTTTGTCCCTTACGACTACTATAGGCCCGATTCAGACCATCCCCAGACCAATATTGTGGTACGCACCGATAACGGAGATGTAAAAGAATTGTCTCAGCTCTCCCTCGCTGTAGAAGCGCTGGTAAAGGGCAATCACACTTCATACTGGCTAATCTATCCACAAGAAGCAACTGAAGCAGTAGAAAAAATTCGCACAAAATCAAACCTCGCTGTAACTACTAAATTGGACCACTAAACTAGACCACCAAATCAGGAACTTAAACCATGTTCGACAACCTTACCGACAGACTGCAAGGCGCTTTTAGAACTCTAGCTGGCAACGACAAGTTGTCTCACGAGAATATCGAAGATGCCATTCGCGAAGTGCGCAAGTCGCTTTTAGAAGCAGACGTCAGCTTGAAGGTAGTAAAAATCTTCATCAGCAATGTGCGGCAAAAGGCACTAGGCACTGAGGTTATCGACTCAGTTACTCCCGCCCAGCAATTTATTAAAGTGGTAAGCGATGAGCTAGTCACCATACTCGGTGGCGAGAATGTACCACTCAATCTCAAAGGTGCACCGGGCATCATCATGATGGTCGGCCTCCAAGGTTCTGGAAAGACTACTGCCTGCGGCAAGTTGGCACTAAAACTAAAGGGCGAGGGCCAGAGCCCCCTTCTAGTTGCTTGCGACGTGCAAAGACCGGCCGCCATTCACCAACTTCAGACCCTGGGCAAACAAGTAGATGTGCCAGTTTTCACCATTGAAGCTAGCCAAGATGTGCAAGACATTGCCGAAAAAGCCATAGAACTTGCCAAAGAGAAAGGCTACAACCCAGTTATTCTCGACACTGCTGGCCGCTTGCAAGTGGATACACCACTGATGGCAGAGTTGCTAATCATCGACCGCCTGCTTCAACCATCCGAAAAAATTCTGGTTATAGACAGCATGACCGGCCAAGAAGCCGTCAACGTCGCCGAAACATTCAATACTCAACTTGATTTAACCGGCTTACTCCTAACTAAAATAGATGGTGATGCTCGCGGTGGAGCAGCGCTCTCAGTAAGAGAAGCAGTCGGCAAACCAATCAAATTTATCTCCACTGGCGAAAAGCTCGACAACCTTGAGACTTTCTATCCAGACCGCATGGCCAGCCGCATTCTCGGCATGGGTGACGTACTTTCGCTCGTTGAGAAAGCCCAGAAAAACATCGATGAAAAAGACGCTGAGAGAGCTGTCATGGACATGTTCAGCAATGATTTTTCGTTCGAGCAGTTCGTCAACATGCAGAGCATGATGAAGAAAATGGGCAATATGGGCGACATCATGAAGATGATGGGAGTAGGCGGCATGCTCGGCCTCTCATCTGAAGATCAAAATAAAATCGCCACCGAAGGCGAAGCGATGATGAACAAGTACGAAATCGCCATCAATTCAATGACAGTTGCCGAAAGGCGCAAACCCGACCTTATCGACTTTCCAAGAAGACGCCGCATCGCCCGCGGCTCTGGTCTCAAAGAAAATGAGATAGGAAAAATGTTAAACGAGTTTGAGAAAATGCGCGAAGCCATGCGCCAGATGAAGGCCATGATGGGCGGAATGGGTGGATTGGGCGGCATGTTAGGAGGGGGCAACCCCTTTGGCGGTGGCGGTAACCCATTTGGAGGCGGCGGCAATCCCTTTGGCGGCGGCGGGGGCAAGATGCCTCCTCTACCCCCAGGCTTCAAAATGCCCCCAGGCATGGGTGGCCTAGGCGGCGGCATGCCCGGTTCCCCATCAAGACCCGGTTTTCAGAGCCCCTATGGCTTGAAAAAGAAAAAGAAGAAGAAGTAAGAAGCACTGGCAAAACAGCCAAGAATGAAGCATAACCCCTATCTAGGGCAGAAGCGTATCGCCAGGTTAACAACATATACAGTACAGACATACGGCCAGAGCTATTGAGCTGTTAGAATAACGAATCGCACGCAAGTACAGTTTGGAGAACATTGTCCCAGTGGTAAAGATACGGCTAAAGCGCGTCGGCCAAAAAAAAGCCCCGCATTACAGAATCGTCGCCGTTGACTCTAGAAGTAGAAGAGACGGTATGCCAATCGAAGAGCTTGGCTACTACAACCCCCGTACTAAAGAGTTGGTTGTCGACAGAGAAGCGGTACAAAAATGGATGACACACGGCGCCCAGCAAAGCGAAACGGTAGCAAGCCTTTTAAAAAGGGCCCCTCGCGCGGTAGACCAGGCGGCTTTGGGCGCGTAAGGCCCCAAGTTGACTCAACAGCGGCAGAAGATTTGGCAGAGTACATTTTAAAGGTACTGGCCAAAGACCCTGACGCCCTGCAATTCGAAAGGGAAGCCCTCAACCCAGGGCGTTGCCGAGTAGCTGTGACCTGCGATCCGCTGGTCACCGGTAGATTGATTGGCAAAGACGGTAGAACGATTACCGCCTTACGTTCTTTGATACGCGCCGCAGCCAGCCGGTTTGGCAAGCGCGTAGACATCGAAATCACATAATTTGGCAACAAAATTAGATAACCAGAAGCCGCAGTGTTGATTTTTCTACACTGCGTCTTTGAGTATTAGCTATGCAAACTCCAGACGAAAACGAAAAAGATCTACTTCAAGTCTTAATTGAGGCCCAGATAATTTCCCAGGCTCAGGCCCAGTTGGCTCAGTCTGATAGCGAAAATATGGGCATGACCATTGATGAAGTGCTCTTGGCGCGCGGCTGGCTAGACGCCCCGACATTGAGAAAACATGCACCTTGGCTTTTTGCCAAAAGAGAAAGCAACACAGATAGCGTTGAAATCAGTGCCATGCGCAAATCGGTACCTTTGCAAATCACTGATACTCAGGGCTCGTCAGATGACTACGGCACCAATCTTGCCCGCTATCGAGCACTGATGCGCGATATTTTGGACTAGCTAGTCAACAGCAATAGCAACTGGTGCCAGCATCTAACGCCGCAGGAAGTGAATTAGGCCCCGTTCATAGTCGATTGTGTATTGATGATCGTTGTAGAAAGTCTGGCCAAGTAGACCAACTCCAGCGGCCTCATCATCAGGCACCACAATTTGGAAATCGCGCTTGGTGATACCACCAAGTTTGATACTACTCAAATTGAAGACCCGAGCGCGACTTTCGCCAGCGATGCCGTTAACAGTTGTAGTTTGTGCATCTTCCGGTATAGTAACACCGAGAGACTGACATTGCCTTTTCGTGAGGGTAACGACGGCAGCACCAGTATCAAAATACATTTTTGCTGGTTTTCCATTGATTTCTACAGTCACGGCTAACTCGTTTCTCTCTCTGACAAATGGAACAGCATAAGGATCGCGACTAACATCAGCGTATATAGAACCACTCTTGTTGCGCTTTTTCACGAAATGAATACTTTGGGCACCATTGTCGATGGTATAGGTAAAGTCCTGAAAGAAAGTCTGGCCGAGTAGGGGATGCAGTCCGAGCTGATTTTGTACCGCAATCGGAAAATGTCTACGCTCGATGGGCCCTAATTTCAAATCCACCTCCATATCCCAGGTGGCCTGCTCACCACCCTCACCAACTCCAACTACCGCTCCTGTTGGTTTTCCGGAAGGTGGCGCAATACCAACCGCAGAAAGATTATTCTTACCGAAGGCACAAATAGAAGCACCAGTATCAAAAATCATTTTCATTGGCCGACCATTTACGTAGACATCAACAATAAAGCTGTTTCCTTCCAAGGTGTAATAGACCCGGCAATCATCTGGGATTGTGTCATCAGCACTGTTTCTACTTGATCTACCTTGAGGCGATTGATACTGAACGATCTGCTGCCGGCCCGACTGCCCACTTGCACTAGCATTCGCCATAGACTGACTATATTGCTGTTGCGCCATGCGAGAAGGTGGCAGCGAACTAAGCAGAGGAGCATCCAATTTAGCTAGAGCCGCTCTAGCATAGTTGGCACCATTAGAATCTGGCATCAGGCGAATTAGCTCAGCATAAGCCTTAATCGCTGCTGGAATATTTTTGCTGTAGTGCAAAGAAAGAGCATAGTAATAGCGAGCACTATCGTTTTTAGGATTGGCGGCTATGGCCTTTTTGAAACTAGCAATCGCCAACGGGTAAGTCTTAGCACCAAACTGTTTTACCCCTAAAGCAAAGGAGTCAGGAGCGGAATGAGCCGGCGATGCAAAGGAACCAATGGCCAAAATTAGCGATAGAGCTGGCACAGCGAATCTAGCTTTGAACATTGTCACTTCCTTTACTACTTCTCTCATGTCTGCCGTTATTGCTTAATTTATCGCTTCCGTCACGGCTGCCGCTATTCTGGGCCACTAGCTGTCTTAGATAAACAATCTTCTTGCGCACATAATCACTATAAATTACTGTTAGCCTATAGCCTAGCGCACCTTCCAGAATACCGCCTCGAACTAAGTAGCGATACAAAAAAGTCAGGACAGGTTTAACTAACTCACTTAAGCGACTGGCTCTTAAACCATAATTGCCTCTGTTGAAATACTCTTGAGCCGATAGCTTGGCATATTTGTCCATAGCGCTAGCGAAGTCTTCCACAGTTTTGTAAGCATAATGGTGCATGGGATTGGCCAGCATAGTAACAGGGCCGGTCATTTTTATAGCTTCGTGTACAAGGCGATCACCAAACTTTCCCTTGCCTCGCTTGAACAAACGCAGTTGCGCGTCAGGATAAAAGCCACCGCGCGAAACGGCTTGATCGCCAATATAAAGAATGCGGGGAATCTTGTAACCATCAAACTGATCGAAACTTGAACTCTTGAGCAATGCAGCAATTTCAGCGACAAGCTTATCAGTCAAAATTTCGTCAGCATCAAGACTCAATATCCAATCACTTTTAGCTAGATCAATGGCAAAATTTTTCTGCTTAGCAAAACCAAGCCAATCTTGATGCTGAACGATGGCACCTCTTTCTCGGGCTATTTCTTTGGTACGATCCGTCGAACCTGAATCGACCACGATAATTTCATCAACTAGACTTTTGGCAGCATCAATCACCTGACCAATAGTGCGCTCTTCATCTTGAGCAACTATTACCAGTGATACCGTTGGCATAATCTTCTAACTAACTAGCGACGATTGAAGCGAATGACTTTCGCTTGATCGTCCACTGAATAATTGGCATCGCCTAAGAAGCTCTGACCAAGCAACGGCAATGGAATAGTGTAGTTATCCACTACCATAACATCAACGTTACGTTTTTCAACTGGTCCTAATTTCAGCGTGCGAACTGAGAACTTCTTACCAGTCATACGCCCTGTGGTGGTGTTGATAACAGTATCGACTGCATCTTCAGGCACATTCAAACCAAAGTTTCTCGCTTGAGCAGCAGACATACAGACTGATGTAGCACCAGTATCAACATACATGCGACCAGGTCGGCCATCCACCGTAACTGAAACGATCATCAAGTCATAGTTATCATCGCGACTAAACGGCACGGCATTGGCATCGGCACTAGACCTGGACGAACCAGAACTAGAGCTAGAACCAGAACTAGAAGCAACACCGGAACTAGAGCCAGCGGCTTTCTTTACTAGCCTGATGGTTTGGGCATTATTGTCGACAGTATAGACAAAGTCTTTGAAGAAAGATTGGCCGATAGAAGGGCTATCTAACATCGACTCTTTAATTGCACAAGGAAAATTATTACGCTCGATGCCACCCAATTTAATATTGAGGCGCATGTCCCAGTACCCAAGAGAATTGCGCGGTCCGGTCGGTTCGGCTAAACCCAGACTTTGTAAATGATTTTTTCCCAGGGTGGTGCCTTGCGAGCCGGTATCAAAAGTAACTTTCATAGGTCGGTTATTGAACTGCGCTTCAACCATCATGCAGCCAACTTCTTTGGTGAAATTTAGCTTTGCCTCGGGCGGATAATGATCGTCTGGCGAAGAGCTACCAGAACTACCATAGCGCGAACCACTGATTATATTGCTCCCGGCACTCCTAGCAGCTGCTGGCGGTGCAGCCGTGAACAACTCGGGGCTAAGTCTTTTCAACAGCACCGGGTCGAGCACCATCAATGCCCGGCGTGAATGGTCCGCAGCCTGACTTGAAGGAAAATTACTAACTATGCGACCGTACTCAGCGATTGCACCCTTTATATCTTTTGCATAATGAAGAGCTAAGGCGTGATAGTAATAGGCGTTGTCGTTACCAGGATTTTGCTTGATAGAAGCGTCGAAACACTTAGCGGCACTGGCATATTTTTTCGCTTGAAAAAGTTTTGAGCCTTCGGCATAAGAATCAGCCTGAGCCTGACGGATAGAACCAAGACCAGAAACAACCAAAAGCAGAGATAAAGCAGCAAAACGCGAAAGTCTCGGAGCAATCCTCGATGTCTGTCGCATAACGCTTTACCTCTGCCTAGTCTATTTCGAGTCTTTTACTTGCTGTGCCTAAACGCCAAGTTCTTCTTTAAGAACAACTTTTTGCAACTCAGAGGTACCTTCAAATATTTCAGTGAGCTTGCCGTCGCGGTAAAGCCTTTCTACCGGCGAGTCGGGGCTTGCACCCAGCATACCGAATATTTGTACAGCTTCGCCACTATGAAATCTGGCAGTTTTTGCAGCAAACATTTTAGCCATAGCCGCAAACTTACGAAAATCAGCGGGCTCTTCATCATGGCTCCAAGCAGCTCGATAGGTAAGCAAGCGGGCGGCCTGTGACTCAACAGAGTGATCGGCGAGCTTCCACTGAATACCTTGAAACTTTGAAATCGGCTGCCCGAATTGCTCTCTTGTGCGAGCGTGCTCTGCTGAGAACTTAAGAGCTTCTTCGGCAATTCCGACAGCGGCAGCGGCAACCACAGTTTTGCTCAAGTCAAGCACTGCGTTCACTTGGCTCTCTACTTCAGCGCTTGTTGCACTAGCCAACTTATTCTCGCCACTAGCTTTGTACTCTTTAAAAGTAATATCGCAAGTCGCCGCAGAGCGCAGGCCAAACTTAGCTTTGTTCGCTCCAACTTCAATGCTCGAACCCGGCGTGCCATCAACGAGGAAAATACTCAACTGATCATCAGTTGCAGTATCGGTTGCAGTTTTAGTGACAGCCAGAACCGCGATCAAACCAGCCAATTGGCCATTGACCACCCAGGTCTTCTCGCCACTGAGCAGCCAGCCGTTAGACCCGTCAGCCGTTGCAGTAGTTTGCACGGCCTTAAAATCAGAACCCGCTTTTTCTTCGCCAAAGGCCTGGGCGCCAATTAGGTCGCCAGTAGCTAGCTGCGATAGATAGCGTGATTTTTGTGTGTCAGAACCAAACTTGTTTATTAGTTCGATGACGCTGTAGTGGCTGGCAAGAGCGACAGCCAGGCCAGCAGAAGCACTAGCGAGAGCTTCTGCCAAAAGAACTAGCTCAATGGCTCCTAGCCCTTGACCGCCATATTCACGAGGAACGGTCAAACCCAGGTAGCCACCTTTAGCCAAAAGAGTCATGGCTTCTTTCGAGCTCACTTGCTCGGTATCTAAGGCCAGGGCTAGCGGAGCGATTTGCTCGGCTACAAATTTTAAATACTGTTCTTGCAAGGCCAGCTGACCGCTGCTTAAGAAGGTGTTCACGGAAACCCCCAGTAGAAAAGATAGATGAGAAAGGGTAATAAAACCCTGATAAACTGCTGATCATAGCATTTACGGAACCAGAAGCATGACCCTGCTTGCAAAGTGGCTAAAACGCGCCTCAACTATTTTTAGCGAAAAACCAGACGTCAAAGTGGATGACTTCGGTCTAGAGCACTTTCTCGTCTATCACGGCTTGGTCGGAACCAGCCCCGATAACCATCGAGAATTCAAGGACGTGCGGGCGGACATTACCTCAGCTGTTAACCGCAGCAATTCGCACAATCTTTGCATCAACTTAAAACTGGCTCCACTTTGGTGGGAAGACAAGTTAGTGCGCATATTTACTGAATTGAAAGAGGCAAACTCAGAGCGCATGTTGGCAGCTCTGCTACCTCCCAAATCAGACGATTATGAAGTGCACGACTATGACCCATTGCGCCACCAAGACTGGCGTGTACGCGCCAATGCAGCACTAATCTTGGCAGACCTGCAAATTGCCCAGGCGCAAGAGGGAGTTATCAGAGCCCTGGCCGCCACTGCTGACAATACCACTCCAGCATTTTGCCATATCTCTAGAGCACTAGCAGCCTTCCGCACAGAAGAAGCGAAGCAGGCCTTAGTGCAATACCTAAGCAACGATGAACCCTGGATCAAAGTCGATGCAGTCAGCGCCCTAGCCCGCTGGCCAATTGCTGAAGTCGGCAACGAAATTAGCTCGGCCTTTAGCCAGTATCACCCTTTCACCGATTATGCAGCCGTTGGCGTAGCTCGCCAGCACAAGCCCCTAGAGCTACTGGCCTTAGACGACGAAAAACTAGTTGACTTAGGCGCAGCTTTAATTGTTGGTCTAATTGAGGCCTCGAAGCAAACGTTTTCAGGGGCTCCTGAAGTATTGACCGAGGCTGGTGTGCACCAATGTTTGCCACTTCTAGTGAACTCCCTAAAAGCTAAGCCCAATGCTCTGCGCCTGAGAGCGCTGCATCAGCTAACTGACTGGCTCGATGACAACTATCCTGATCAGTCGACAACTGAGGCCCAGGCCTTAATTGAGAACAAAGAGCTGCGCGAGAAAGTGGTGGCGGAAATTGAGAGCTTGATTCTTGCTCTGGGCACAGCCAGCGCTAATAGTGCAACGGATACTGCGATAGATAATGCAAAAATCACATCTAGCGCCCTGCGTCATGGCCTTAAGCTCACCGGCGAAATCAATTTGCAAGAAAACGCCCAGCTTCTCTCCTCTATGGTTGAGAACCAGCAAGCCTTGCCTTACCGCAATGAAATGATTGAAGCACTTGGCCGTCTAGGCAATGGCCAAGCGGCACCACAACTGGTCAAGCTGGCGAAGCAACTTGTCAACGTCGAGAGCCGCACCCATATGCCCCTCAGTGCTAGTCCAATTCTAGAAGCCGATCTCGAAGCGGCTAATTCTTACTGGTACATACTCAAAGCCCTAGCCCATCTTCCCCATAGCGAGTCTCTCGAATTCTTGCTTTTGGCAACCGGTGACTACGCCTCGGACAAACGAGAAGAAGCCCTGGCTTCGGCAGTCAAACTCTGCGCCGCTAGCGGCTTTAGCGGAGACAAAACGGCAATTAAGGCGGCAGTGTCCAAGGCCCTCAATGACCCATCAACCCAGGTGCGTCTGCAAGCACTGGAAGGGGTGGCGAAACTAAATTTAGAAGAACAAATATCGGCCGTAACTAGAATGATCAATGCTCAAGAAATATCGGTGTCAAAAGCCAGCTTCGACACCCTGGCATCTTTAGTTAACTCTGGCCACAAGTCTGCAGTTGCAGCCGCCTTAACCGATATCAAGAAGACCACTAGCAGCACGGTCAAAATCAAACGAATTGACGAATTTCTCAGTCAGAATTGCTAGATTGGCTATCTTTAGTGCTTCTATACTAAGATAGAAACCAATTAGCATAAAAATTAGGCAGCAGAAATAGTGGACTCGGAAACTAGCGACACCAAAGAACACGTTTCAGCGATGGACAAAATCGCCGATTCTTTTCTGGCAGAAGTTGAAGCAAAAGAAAGCGCTTCAACAGAGCCCGCCAATCAAAATGGCAAAGCCCAACAAAAAACCTACAAGCATCCAATGGCTGTAGATATTCTGCTAGCTCTAGGCCTGCTGTTTGCCATGGCTGGCTTAACCGTGAGCTTTGTCAAGGGATTAACTACCCATTCGGCCAAAACCAATATCATGCAAGGCAATTACAAAGCGGCTATTGGTATTTTGCGCAGCTCTCCAATACCTGAATTTTTTGGCGGCACCAGTGCCGATAACAGCGAAGATTTGCTCAACCAAGCTCTCTATTTAGATGCCATGACCAAACTAGACGCTGACCGCAATGATCAGACCGCCGTGCAAGAGCTAGCGAAAATTTCGGCAGGCTCACGGTTTTACGATCTGGCCCAAGATCAACTGCGGCAATTGGCTCAACCAGAGCCGAAGCCACTTGAGTCAAATGTCAATGGCGCTAGTCAAAGTGGCTTGAATCCAAGCGGTTCCAATTTAGTAGAACCTAATCTAGCAGGACCTAGTCAAGTAGAGCCTGGTCAAGTAGAACCAAAGCCAGATACAGCAAAGCTGGAAGAATCAAAACCAGAAGCAATGAAAGTGGACCAAACACTGCCAGAAGTGTCCAAGCAAAAAGAAGCGACAAATCAGTAGATCTGCCGCTTCTCCAAAGAGCTTGTGATTGAGCGATGTCTAAGCCTTAGACATCGCTCAATCTTAGTCATAGCTAATTCGTGGTCGATACTAAGTCTTTGGCTCTGCTAAAACTTAGTCGACGATAAACTTCTTGTAGTCTTCAGCACTCATCAAGCTGCCCACTTCAGAAGCATTCTCGATTTTGACCTTGATCATCCAGCCACCCTTGTAAGTATCAAGGTTGACAAGCTCAGGCTCAGAATTGAGATTGTCGTTTATGGCCGTAATCTCGCCGGCTATTGGCATGAACAAATCAGAAACGGACTTAACTGATTCAATTACGCCGAACTTTTGCTCGGTCTTGAACTTTTCGCCCACTTTCGGCAGTTCCACAAATGTGACATCGCCCAGCTGGTCGGCAGCAAAAGCAGTAATGCCGATGGTAGCGATATCTCCATCAACACTAACGAACTCATGGCTTTTTACGTACTTAAGCTCATCTGGATGACTCAGCATGAAGGTTCTCCCTGGTACTTCGCGACAAAAATTACTCTCTAAAGAGTAATAGAGTTGGCATCCCATTTGCATAACTTTATGCATGAATGTAACTTAAAAGAGTGGTCTTGGAATCTACGCCCAGCACGCTCCTTTAAATGAAACTGGCACAATATTTGCACTGCAATCAAATAAAAGGCGAGTTCTCAATGACGTCATCAGCATTAGAAGAAGAATCCACAAACCTAAATTCCACCAATAGTGTGCAGCAAATCGACAATGCCAAAAAAGAAGAAGAGCGATTCTTAGCTCGGGTCAAACAGGCAGAAGAGCTAGCGGAAAAATCTCCAGGCAGTTACAAGTTACGCGTCATTTTGTGGGCCTTAATTGGATACCTGTACATGTTCATTGTGCCTGTTTGTCTAATAGCTACTTTTGCTTTAGTAATACTGGTAGCCTCAAAATTCAGCATTGCCGTAGTAGTCGGTCTAAAACCAGTAGTCGCCGCTATAGCTGTCGCCTTTGGATGCTACATCAAAGCTCTTTGGGTGCGTATTGAACCACCGAGCGGCAACGAGCTGAGCAGAAAGGATTACCCTCAACTATTTGCTTTTATCGACAGACTAAGCCAACAGACTGGGGTTAAAGTTGACCACGTCTTACTGAGGCGCGACTTCAACGCCGGCGTTGTACAGTATCCCAAATTTGGTTTGTTTGGCTTCTACGAAAATTATCTCAACATCGGCCTCAACCTCATGCTGGCCCTGACAGAAAAAGAATTTCAATCAGTTATAGCTCATGAGTTAGGTCACTTGGCCAACCACCACTCTAAGCGCAGTGCCTGGATTTACAGCATGCGCGTCCGCTGGACCCAGATTTTGATCACACTTCATGCCAAGTCATCAGTCTTGCTAGGGTTAATGATGCGCTTTCTCGAATGGTATCACCCACGGTTTCTCACTCTCACTCAGGTTATTGCCAGACGACAAGAAAGAGAAGCAGATACTTTAGCTATCGCCATTGCCGGTGCTGATACCAACGCTAGAAGCTTTCTAGCATTAACCGCCAGAGAGACACTAATGAGTGATAACGCGGTGTATTCGATTTACCGGACCTATCCCTTTGAAACGAAGCCACCAAACGATATTTACAACAAGTTCGCAGAACAGATAACTAGGGCAATAAGTGAAAAAGCAATATTGGTTGAAGCAATAGAAACTTTACTGACAGGAGAGCTACACCCGTTTGACCCCCACCCCTCAACAGCTGAAAGAATTCGCTCTAGCGCTCTTGTAACTGCGCTAGATGGGCTCAATGTTCAGCTAAAAGCCGAGCGCCTAGTAGAAATTTTCGCATTGGCTGAGGCGATTGAGCAGAATGCAGCCGAAACCATATTTGGCGCCGACTACCAAAAAGCCCTTAATGCAGCAAGCCAAGAATGGCAGAGCGAAGTTGCCGAAAGCTGGGCAATACGGGCAGAGCTGATGCAGCAATCAGTTGGCCGGCAGAACGAACTCAACAAAAAAGTAACAGATGGCACTGAACTAAGCCTTGAAGAAAAAATCGAATATGCCAATATCGTTGTGACTCTTGAAGGCATGGACAAAGCACTGTCTTACTTTGAAGCAATTCTCAAAGACAATCCATCAGAACCATTTAGTGCCGCTATTGTCGGATCGCACCTGCTTCTAACAAAGAGAGACGAAGCTGGTATACCCCTGCTAGAAATTGCCGCGAAAGCTGGCAGCCGTTATCACCGAGCTTGCGAAATTTTGCTGCACCACTTTACTAAGCAGAAGGAAATGCAAAAGGCAGCAGAATACGAAAAGTTATTGATTGCCTACTATGAGGAGTTATATCAATCTCGCCAAGAGACAAGCGTAATTCAACCAGTCGAGGAACTAATTTCACACACAGCCAATCAAGAAGAAATTGAGGCGTTACTAGAATCACTAAAGCACCTGAAAGAAATTCGTGCACTTTATTTACTTGAGAAAAATGTCGAACGACAAGAAGACGAGCGCGTGTTTCTGCTATTAATTAGGATGCAAAAAGATCCCGGACTTATTCCTGACGAAAATCGCCAAATTAAAGCTCAAAAACTCTGCAACGAAGTTGCCGCAGTAGTTAAATGCCCCGGCAGTTTCTATGTTCGAGTGATATCCGATAAGGATGATAGTTTCTTACTAAGCGCCACAAGGCTTGGCAATGCTTTAATTTACAGCAAAAAATAAGGGGGCTGTAACTTTTAACTCGGGCTTGCGTATAAGTCTAAACAGCCAGCCCTATTACAAGAGAAGAATATGCCAAACCAAGCGTACTCATTGAAAGAGACTGCATCGCAGAAAAGCTGTCCCAAATTAGCTGCAAGACTGTTGGTTTTGATGGCACTCTTATGCTCGTGTAACTCGTTCTCCATTGGCGCTTGGGCGCAAGTAGCTCAATCTAGCCCGTTGGCCAGTTCGACCAGTTCTAATAGTTCTAATAGTTCAAACAGATCTAATAGATCTAGCAATTTAGCTGGCAGCGATGAGCTGAGAACTCTTCAGGTCGGCCAACTGACACGCTCGTATGTGATTCATCGCCCGACAAGCCTCAGCGCAGATAAGCTGAAGAAAGACCAACTTAAGAGTGACCAACTAGTTCCAGTGGTTATCGTCCTACACGGTGGAGGGGGCAACTCCAGCAACGCGGCCTCTATGTCTCAGATGAGCGAAAAAAGTGATAGAGAGGGGTTCTTGGTCGTCTATCCCAACGGAAGCGGGCGAACAAACAACATGCTCACCTGGAATTCTGGCAACTGCTGCGCCTATGCCATGCGAAACAATATCGATGATGTTGGATTTATCAGAAAGCTGATCGAGACACTCGTAGCAACAGAGAACGTTGATGCCAAACGAGTTTTTGTAACTGGTATTTCTAATGGTGGCATGATGTCGTTTAGATTGGCCTGTGAACTCTCAGATTTGATAGCAGCAGCAGCACCAGTAGCCGGTGCCCTGAATGTTGACAGCAAGCCAGCTAATCCGGTCTCTATCATTATGTTCAACGGCATGGCAGACGATCCTGTGCTGTACGAAGGCGGAACTCCTAGAAAATCGTTTGAACCACGAGTGGATAAATCTGTTGCCTATGCCGTCGACTTTTGGACCAAACGAAATGGCTGCTCCCCTCGGCCACAGAGGCAGGTCAATCGGAGCGGTAACGTCATAACAGATACCTACAAGAGCCAAAGTACGAACGCCGATGTTGTTATCTGCACCATCAAGAATGGCAAACATTCATGGCCTGGTGGGACAAAACCGCGAGCCCAAGGCGACGATCCATCAACCGAGGTTTCTGCCACAGACATGATGTGGGAATTTTTCAAAAATCACCCAAAGAAATAAACCCAAGCGGAGGAAGCTCACCACCTAGTTATCTATGGTAACTATCTAGGCTTGCTATCTAAGCTCGCTATCTAAGCTGGATTCTGTATCTGCTCTTGCGCCAGGGCAGCAAGAAAACAACTATTGCTTTCGTTTATAAGCAAGTCAGCATCTTCAGACTTACCGCTCATAACCACATAGCTCCACTCAAGCTCGGTGGTGTTAGCATCGAGTTTGTGAAAAAGCATATTGAGCAAAATATCGACCGGTTGCTTACCGGTTGCCTCTGTCGGAGTACCGTAAACCCGAGCTTGCAGCCGCCCCTCACCGGCGCGGTCATAGGTGATACGCCAACGGCAGCCAACCAATGGTCCTTGCAAAATGGCACGCACTCGAGACATGGCTTCTTCTTGTTCCAGATAAAAGCTACGAGCTGGCGGTATGCGCCCTGATGGGCTAGGGCTCTTGCTTATGCCTGAAAGCACAAACAAGGCGATAACAGATAACGCACCACCAGCCAGGAGACAAATCACTAAAAATGTAGAGCTTTCATCAGTCAAGAATACGGTCTCTCAATTTGAGTTTAAAATTGCTAGGCAAACTATTTCTTACGCTTATACCTTCTTACGCTTGTACCATGGCCGGCTCACTACAGAAGCAGGCACTTTGGTGTCGCGAATACCAATTGAAAGCTCTGTTCCAATTTTGGTCAAAGCCACAGGCACGAGAGCAAAGGCCAATGGATAACCAACAAAAACGCCAGGAGCACCACTGGTTACTTTACCCACTTCTTTTTCGCCGTCGAAAACACTATAACCTTGACGAGGAGCTGCTTTACCAGTGCCTTTCAAGCAAACAATCTGCCGCTCCAAACCGCCAGCTTTTTGCTTAGCGAGAACTTCACGACCAATAAAATCGCCTTTGTCTGGTTTCACACTCCAGCCTAAGCCCGATTCAATGGGAGTAATGTCGCGTTCTAGTTCATGTCCATAAAGAGGCAAACCAGCTTCTAAGCGCAATGTATCGCGAGCGCCTAAGCCGCATGGTTCGATACCTTTTGCTTGGCCTCGCTCTAGCAAAAGATTCCAGAGCCACTCAGCTTTAGCAGTCGGTACAAAAATTTCGAAACCATCCTCACCGGTATAACCAGTGCGACCAAAGCTGAAGTTTGTGCCGTCGATAGTAGCTTCGCCATAACCAAAGGACGGCAATTGACCAACCCAATCACCGACAATCTCACTTAAAAGGGGCACCGCTTGTGGACCTTGCAAAGCAAGCAGGCCAAGCTGATCAGAAATATTGGTCAATTTGACATCAAATTTAGAAGCGTGACTGCTAATCCATTCAAAGTCTTTATCAATATTTGAGGCATTTACAACTAGAAGAAAATCTTCTTTGCGCCGATAGACAATTAAGTCATCAACCGTGCCGCCGTCTTCATAGCAAAGCTGTGAATAGAGAGCGCGATCAGGAGTGGCTAGGCGGTTTAGATCATTGGCAATAATATATTGCACGAAGTCATGAGCACCCGAACCAGTAACTAGAAATTCACCCATGTGAGATACATCGAACAGACCAATTCTCTCGCGTGTTGCCATGTGCTCAGCGATGATACTTTTATATTGCACTGGCATATTCCAGCCAGCGAAATCGACCATCTTGGCTGATAGCTTGCGGTGAGCCGAAGCTAACGGGGTTTCTCTAAGGGTGGACGTCGCCATGACAACCTCTTGTAGCGGAAAACTCTCTGACTGCGGAATAGTGGATAAAGATACCACCGCCCAGACCTTGCATGTAGACCCAAAAGCACTAAATGCCTTAAGAGAATGTAAAGAGCAGATGAAAACAATATCTAGGAAGCGCATTTCTATTACCCGAATCGCCGCCATCCTGGCCATTGTCACACTTGGCAGTCGAAGCAACTTGCCCAGTAGCGCCAGTGAGACTATCGCGCCCCTAACTGAGGCCGGGCTGCTAAATGGTCTTTGCAATGTGCCAACTGTCTCAGAAGCGGGCAGCGAAACTGTGCAGTTTAAGGATGGCAAAGCCGAGTGGAACGGTTGCCGGGGTGAGATTGTCAAAACCGCTATCGGAGACCTAAACGGCGATGGTATCAATGACGGTGCTTTTGTCTTTACCTACAATTCAGGCGGCTCAGGCTACTTCACTTCTCTATTAGTGTTCCTTGCCAGTGAAAAAGGAGCAAAGCCTGTGGGCGAAAGAACCCTCGGTGACCGCTCAATAGCCAATAGCTTGAAGATTAGTCATGGCACTGTCACCCTGGATGTTCTTGGTCACCGCAGCAGCGACAGCGCCAGCAAACCAACACTGAAGCGGGTGGTCAAATTCAAAGTGAAGAACACTGCCCTGGTCGGCCCAGAAAATCTGCAATAAAAAATCTGCAATAAAAAAGCCACCCAGATTGCTCTGCGGCGGCTTTTTCACTATCGTCTGACTGCCTATTGCGTAGGCTCGATATTTCTTGCTGCTTCAAGTCAGAATCCACAGCTAGCGGGTTATCACTACAGTTTCCGGTCTGCGCAGACCTGACGTTTCCACTTAAC
>Ga0172380_10000249_pt1 | contig 112690 bp, 108 predicted proteins | sample Leawe162metaG_FD_119747 | JGI IMG/M metagenome (GOLD analysis project Ga0172380, IMG submission 119747) | Leachate microbial communities from a municipal landfill in Southern Ontario, Canada - Leachate well 162 metaG | ecosystem: Engineered > Solid waste > Landfill > Unclassified | place... | reverse complement strand
TCGTTACAACATCCTTACCTACTACGATCCCCAGGGAGCCATCGGAACGGTCTATCAGGATAATGTCGTGGTTCAATTCACCACCGGAACGAATAATAATTATGCCCAGCTTTTTTCCGGGGCTAAAAACTTCGGTCCTGCGGCCACGCTCCAGGATTTCATCCCGCTGGCCGGAGGCCCGCTCATCCGTGAGGGACATGACATCGGCGCCCTGGATTATCAACCGACGACGGTGATTCCTCCCCCGGTAATCGTCCTTGCGGAGGGGCCCATTGTCAATTCGATACCGGCTAGCACCACAGGGGTTGTAAACATTTCCTATTCTGCGATCGTCGGTGCAACCGGCTATCAGATCCAGGTGGCCAGAGATCCGGCCTTCACAGACTTGGCCTATAATGCGACGGTAACCAACAATCCCCAAAGCGTCAGTCAACTTGCGACGGGAACTTATTATGTCCGTGTGGAGGCGCTTGGAACGACGGGGGTCATCAGTCAATGGTCGATCTCCCAGAGTTTCTCGGTCTCTCTCCCGGTTATTTCCCCGTTTACGGGACTGAAAACCACTCTCAGCTCGTCCCGGTACTCGGGAAGCTCTTACAATGACAAATTGACCTGGACAGCTATCTCCGGCGCCACGCTTTATGAGATACAGCAGTCCAGTTCAAGCGCATTCGCCTCTTTTACCAGCACCTTTGTGACGGCCCAGGAATTGAAGGTTTATCTAGCGGCAAAGACTACTTCGTACTTCCGCGTTCGCGGCTGGACCGCTTTGCCAGCAGAGGGAGGGATTGCCAGTAGTTTTTCACTGGTTAAGTCAGTAACCCGAAGAAAGTAATCTGCTTTAAAGCGAGACAGTCCGCCGGGGGGACCCAGAATCTTCCGGAAATCATTTCTCCTGAAAAATCGAGCATCTCCAACTAGCGTTTTTTGCGGGACGGACGGGCAGCTTCCTTCAACACACTTTTCTTTGAACCGTTCTCCCCTTCGATCCGCCGGATCTCGTCGCGATAGCGGGCGGCCTTATCGAACTCCAGGGCCCGGGCCGAGGCTTCCATGCGTTGTTTGAGGAACGCGAGGTAGTTCTTGGCCTCGTATTCTTTCCCGGATTCATGGACGACATCGTGGACGAATTCCTCGGCCTTTTTCCATTGCTCGATCCCGTCCTTGATCTCTTTTTGGATCGAAACCGGTGTGATCTTGTTCGCAATATTGTAGTCCGCCTGGATCTTGCGGCGGCGTAAGGTCTCGTCGATCGCCCGTTTCATGGAATCCGTCTCCTTGTCGCCATACATGATGACTTTGCCGTTAATATGACGCGCGGCGCGGCCCGCGATCTGGATAAGGGAAACGTCGCTCCTTAAAAATCCTTCTTTATCCGCGTCGAGCACGATCACCAGAGACACCTCCGGAAGGTCCAGGCCTTCGCGCAAGAGATTCACGCCGATCACGCAATCGTATTTCTTAAGGCGAAAATCCCGGAGGATTTCGACCCGTTCGAACGCGTCAAATTCGGAGTGGATGTAATTCACCTTAATCCCGAGCTCCTTCAAGTACCGGCTCAGATCTTCAGCCATTTTCTTGGTCAGAGTCGTGACGATCGTCCGCTCTGATTTTTCCGCCCGCGCCCGGACTTCCGCGATCAGATCATCGATCTGGCCTTCGGTCTTCCGGACCTCGATCTCGGGATCCATAAGTCCCGTGGGACGAATGATCTGCTCCGCCACGTCCGGCGCGCGGCCCATTTCATAAGGCCCCGGCGTAGCCGAAACGTAAAGACACTGGTTTAGTTTCGCTTCGAATTCCGGGAACCGGAGCGGCCGGTTATCAAGGGCGGAAGGCAAGCGGAACCCGTGGTCGACCAGCACCTTTTTCCGCGAGGCGTCGCCATTAAACATCCCCCGGATCTGCGGCACGCTTTGATGCGATTCGTCGATGATCACGAGGAAATCTTTGGGGAAATAATCCATGAGCGTGTAAGGCGTGGAACCCGGCGCCCGACCGGAAAGATGGCGCGAATAATTCTCCACACCCGAGCAATAACCTACTTCCTTGAGCATCTCCAGATCATAGTACGTGCGCGATTCCAGGCGCTTGGCCTCCAGGTCCTTGCCTTCGGAAGTGAGTTTCTTGACATGCTCTTTCATTTCCTGCTCGATCGACACGATCGCCGCCTCCAGACGGTCGCCCGGCGTCACGAAATGCTTGGCCGGATAGATCGCGAGCTTTTCGATTTCGCGGATAGCCGTGAGTTTTACGGGATCGAGAAGCGTGATCCGTTCGATCGTCTCAGGACCGCCCAAACTTTTCATTTCTTTTCCAGGATGGTAGTTTGAACGGCCCCAATCTCCGCTTCGCTCCGATTGATTGGTATTGGGACCGAAATCAATGCGATAAGGATTCTGTCCGTAGGACGGCAAAAGATCGATCCTGCCGCCGCGCACGCGGAAGGTTCCGCGCCGGAGTTCGGTGTCGACCCTTTCATATTGAAGGCCGATCAGACTTGATAAAAATTTATCCCGGTCCGCGATCGCGCCCTTCGTGATCGTGATAAGGAGCCCCTGCCAATCCTCCGGCGCGCCGAGGCCGTAGATGCACGAAACACTGGAGACAATGATGCAATCTTTGCGAGAAAGAATGGAGCTCGTGGCGGAAAGGCGCAGGCGGTCGAGGTCTTCGTTGATCGAGGCGTCCTTTTCAATATAGGTGTCCGTGTGCGGGATATACGCCTCGGGCTGGTAATAATCGTAATAGGACACGAAATACTCGACGGCATTTTCAGGAAAGAATTCCTTGAGCTCGGAATAAAGCTGGGCCGCGAGGGTTTTATTGTGGGAGATGAGAAGCGTGGGCTTGCCCAACTGGGCGATCACATGCGCCATGGTGAACGTTTTGCCGGAACCGGTGACGCCCTTGAGGACCTGTTCTTTCTTCCCCGCCCGGAATCCTTCCACAAGTTTCTGGATGGCTTGGGGCTGATCCCCTTTCGGCTTCATGTCCGAAACGAGGCGGAAAAGGCTCATATCAGTCAATGAGGAGGGAAAAATCGACGGCCTTGACGGAATGGGTCAGGGACCCGACCGAGATGGTGTCCACCCCCGCGGCGGCGAATTTGCGGACATTCTCGAGCGTAATGCCGCCGGAGGCTTCGAGGATAACACCGGGAGCTTCCTTGCGGACGATCTCCACCGCGCGCTTGGCCTCCTTGGGAGTGAAGTTGTCGAGCAAGATGACCTTGGGACGCAGGCCGATCGCTTCCCAAAGCTCTCCGAGACTTCGCACCTCGATCTCGAACTGGCCGGGATGACGTCGTAGCTTTTTCAGATCTCCGTGGATCCGGTGATTCTCTTTAATAAAGATAAATTCATTGAGCCCCTGCCGGTGGTTCCTGCCGCCCCCCACCTGCACGGCCACCTTCTCAAGCTCGCGCCAGATCGGGGTCGTTTTGCGCGTGTCGAGAATAAGCGCCGGATATTTTCTGACGCGATTCACAAATCGGCGCGTCATGGTCGCGATCCCGGAGAGATGGCCGAGAAAGTTCACCATGGTCCGCTCCGCCTTGAGAATCGACCGGATATTTCCGCGCATCTTGAAAACGATCTTCCCGGGCCGGAGCTTACCGCCATTATGGATCCGGAATTCAAGTTTCACTTTCGGGTCGATGAGCTTGAAGATCTCCCGCACGAGCCGTTCTCCGCAAAAAATGCCGCGGGCCTTGGCGATCACACGCGCCTCTCCGCGGGCATGGGGCGGGATGAGCAAATGAGAGGTGACATCCCCGTGTCCGATGTCTTCGTGAAGAGCTTCCTTGAGAAAACCCAGCGTCCGGCGCGATACCGGCAGTGGATGCCCGGGAAAGCCGCCTTCAGAAACTGGCGCGTTGGGTCTGGTAGGATACGAGAAGCTTTTGGGCATCGGCGAGTTTCTCTTTCTCTTTTTCTAGGACTTCTTTGGGTGCTTTTTGAGCGAATGAAGGGTTCTCAACTTTTTTACGGATCGTCTCTATCCATGCTTCGGTCTCCTGGATCTTTTTCTGGAGCCGTTTTTTCTCCGTCTCCGGGTCCAGGACCCCCTCGAGCGAGATAAAAATATCAAAAGCCGCGAAAGAATTGGCCGCCATCGCCCCTTTTTTCTCGAACTCCCGCACACATTGAAGTTCCGCGAGCCGGCCCAGCACTTTCACCTCACGCTCGAAGGCCTGCACGGTCTCCAGCGTCGCCTGTTCCTTGCAAACAATGACCGCTTTCAGTTTGTCGGTCGGCGCGATCTGAAAACGGACCCGGAGATCGCGGATCCCGCCTACGGCATCCTGCAAAAATCCAATGGCTTTTTGCGCTTCGGCATCGTGGAATTTCTTTTTCTCTTCCTGGGGCCAGCTGGCAAGCATGAGGGTATCGGGACATCGACCCAATCCGACCTCCGAGGTCGGACCACTCCGACCTCGGAGGTCGGATTGGTCGGCTTTGGCTTTGAACTTCTGCCATATCTCTTCGGTAATAAACGGCATGAAGGGATGAAGGAGCCGGAGCATTCGTTCGCAAACGAAAAAAAGGACTTTTTGCGTTTGGAGTTTTAGCGCCTGATCCTCGGAAAGAATCATGGGCTTGGCAAGTTCGATGTACCAGTCGCAGAAATCATCCCACACAAAGTGATAAAGCTCGGTCGCCGCCTGGGCGAGACTGAATTGAGTGAGTTGTTTCTCGATCATCGCGATTTTTTCCTCAAGGCGCGACAGGATCCATCGGCTCGGGAGTGATAGTTTTATTTTATCGAATTGCCGGGTATCGGTTGAAGCTTCCTGGAATCCCTCAAGCTGCATCAACACGAACCGGCAGGCGTTCCAGACCTTATTGGCGAAATTGCGGCCCACTTCAAATTTTTCACGTGAAAGATAAACATCCTGCGCGGAAAGCATTACGAGGCTGTAGCGGAGGGCATCGGCGCCCATTTCCTCGATCACTTCGAGCGGGTCGATGGAGTTTCCAAGCGATTTCGACATCTTCAGCCCGCTTGCCGCACGGACCGTACCATGAATATGAACCTGTCGGAAAGGAACATCGCCCATGAACTCGAGCCCCGCCATGATCATACGCGCCACCCAAAAGAAAATGATCTCCGGCGCGGTCACGAGGTCGGAGGTCGGATAGAATTTTTTGAGATCCGCAGATTTTGATGGCTTGCCCGCCGACGCTTCAGTGGCGGGCCATCCCAAAGTTGAAAAGGGCCACAGCCATGAAGAGAACCAGGTGTCGAGAACGTCCTCGTCACGCTTGATGTCCTTTGAACCGCAGCGAGGACACTGCGTAATATCTTCACGAGACACGATCGCTCCGTCAGACTGGAGACTAGAGACTGGAGACTGGAGCTTTTGGTCTCTGGTCTGTGGTCTCTGGTCTGTGGTCTTTCCAGTTTGCGACTGCGCGCATTCTGCGCAGTACCAAACTGGAAGGCGGTGCCCCCACCATATCTGGCGGGAAATACACCAATCGCGGATGCCCTTGAGCCAATTCAGATAAACCTTGGTCCAGCGATCCGGAGTAAAAACGGTTTTCCCCTGCTTGTGCGCCTTGAGAGCTTTGTCAGCAAGAGGCTGCATCTTCACGAACCATTGCTTGGAGAGATACGGCTCGATCACGGTGTCGCAACGATAACAGTGTCCGACCGCATGCAAATGCGAATCGCGGCGGACGAAGAGGCCCTGTTCTTCCAGGTCCTGGAGAATCTTTTTGCGCGCTTCAAAGCGATCCATCCCTTTGTAGGCGCCGCCGCGTTCGTTGATCTTCCCGTCCGGGGTCATGACGTTGATCTGCTCAAGCTTGTGCCGGTGGCCCATCGCAAAATCGTTGGGGTCATGCGCGGGCGTCACTTTCACAATACCGGTCCCGAATTCAGGATCCACGAAATCATCGGCGATCACCGGGATCTCGCGATCCAATAAAGGAAGAATGACTTTTTTTCCGATCAGATGCCTGTAACGCGGATCGGTCGGATGCACCGCGACCGCGGTGTCCCCCAGCATCGTCTCGGGCCGGGTCGTGGCAACCACGATATGATCTTCGCCCATTTTTTCATAAGGACCGCTCTTGCCGGCGATGGGATACTTGATGTGATAAAGCCCGCCCTGCACGTCCTTATGAGCGGCTTCCTCATCGGAAAGAGCGGTTTGGCAGCGCGGGCACCAGTTGATGATGTAATGCCCGCGATAAATGAGCCCGCGTTCATATAGCGTGACGAAAGCTTCACGGACAGCCCTGGAAAGACCTTCGTCCATGGTGAACCGTTCGCGTGTCCAATCGCAGGAAGCCCCAAGCCGGCGAAGCTGGCGCGTGATGGTCGACCCATTTTCATTTTTCCATTTCCAGACTTCTTCGAGGAATTTCTCGCGTCCGAGGTCCCAGCGGGTTTTCTTTTCCTTGGCGAGTTTTTTCTCCACGACGTTCTGCGTCGCGATCCCCGCGTGGTCCACGCCAGGTACCCAGAGCGTGTCGCGGCCTTTCATGCGGTTCCAGCGAACAAGAATATCCTGGATGGAACTGTTGAGCGCGTGACCCATATGCAAAATGCCGGTGACGTTCGGCGGCGGGATCACAATGGTATACGGTTTCCCGAAGGTTTTTTGGCCGCGGTCGCTCGCGGGGCGGAAATAACCCTTGGATTCCCAGAGGGTGTACCACTTGGTTTCGACCTGCTTGGAATTGTATTGTTTGTCCAATTCAGCCATAAGTTATAAGCGGTAAGGGATAAGTAAAAAGCTCTAGGACTTACCGCTTATCACTTACCACTTACCGCTGGATCTATCCTTTGTGCAGTTTATACTCGATCGCTTCGACGAGGGCTTTCCAGCTGGCTTCAATGATGTTCTCATGAACACCGACCGTGGTCCAGCTTCTGTCTTTATCCTGGAATTCGATAAAAACGCGCACCTTGGCAGCCGTCCCGGCCTCGGAATTGACAACGCGCACTTTATAATCGGTGAGACGGATCTCAGCGATCGACGGGAAGGAACGTTCAAGAGCCTTTCGGAGCGCGGAATCCAGCGCGTTCACCGGACCATCCCCTTCCGCCGATTCGGAATGTTCCTGGCCTTTGGCCGTAAGCTTCACATCCGCGATCGAACGCGGCTTGCCGGCGCCGATCTCTTCGGTGCGCACGGATACGGATTCGGTTTTAAAGAATGGCTTGAATTTTCCGAGAAGCTTTTGCACGAGAAGCTCGAAGCTTGCTTCGGCGGCTTCAAATTGATAGCCCTCATGCTCCAAACGCTGGATCTCGGTCAGGATCTTTTGCGTTTCCGGCGAATCTTTCCGGAAATGCAGTTCGAGTTCCTCGGCCTTGATCATGATGTTGGTCTTCCCGCCAAGCTCGGAAACGAGGTAACGGCGGTAATTGCCGAGGGCTTTGGGCTCCACATGTTCGTAGGTCTTGGCGTTCTTCACCATAGCATTGATGTGCACCCCGCCTTTATGCGCGAATGCGGAACGACCGGTGAACGGCTGACTGTTCACAAGCTGCATATTGCAGACCTCGGCGACATAATGGGAGAGCGCCGTAAGTTCTTTTGTCTTCGCCGGCGAAAAACATTTCACCCCCATCTTGAACTGCAGGTCGGGGATGATGCTTGTAAGATTCGCGTTCCCGCAGCGCTCGCCGTAGCCGTTGATCGTCCCTTGGACCAAAACGCATCCCTCGCCCACCGCCTGAATGGAATTAGCGACCGCGAGCTCGGAATCATTATGGCAATGGATGCCGAGCGGCGTTTTCACGGAACGTTTTACTCTCAGGATCGCGTGGCGCACTTCGTGCGGCAGGCTCCCACCGTTCGTATCACAGAGCGAAAGATTATTGGCGCCTGCCTTCGCGGCCTGCTGGAGCGTTTTGAGCGCGTATTCCGGGTTCGCCTTGAAGCCGTCAAAGAAATGTTCCGCGTCATAGATCACTTCGATCTTGCGGTCCTTGAGATACGCGACCGTTTCATAGATCATGAGGAGATTCTCTTTGAGCGTGGTCTTAAACACGTCGGTCACGTGCATATCCCAGGATTTCCCGAACACGGTCACGACCTTGGTCCCCGCGTCTAAAAGCGCTTTGATCTGGGAATCTTCCTTCACCTTCATGTGGGCACGGCGCGTGGAACCGAATGCCACGATCTTGGAATGCCGGATCCCGGCCTTCTTGATCATATGAAAAAATTCCATGTCCTTCGGGTTCGAGCCCGGCCATCCCCCTTCGATATAATGGATACCGAACTGATCCAGGCGTTTCGCGATCAGGATCTTGTCATGCGAAGACAGACTGATTCCCTCGGCCTGCGAGCCGTCACGGAGCGTTGTATCGTAGAATAGTATTTTCTTCATAGTAAGCGATCAGCGTTAGGCGCTAAGCGTTAAGTCAAAAACTATCGCTTAACGCTTACCGCTTTTCCCTTTTTTATTTTTTGCCGAGCCCAAACGCCTGATGGATGGCGCGGGCGGCGAGCTTGCCCTTATCGCCGGCGACGACGACGGAAATTTTAATTTCCGAGGTGGAGATCATATCGATATTGATCTTGTTCTTGGCCAGGGTCGAGAACATCTTGGACGCGATGCCGGAATGCGAGCGCATGCCGATCCCGACGATCGAGACCTTGGCAACATTTTCGTCGCAAACGACGTCCTTGACGCCGAGCTTCTTGGAATTCGTCTTCACAACCTTCATAGCTTTCACAAGTTCGTTCTTGAAAACGGTGAAGGAAATGTCCGTGGAATTCGTATTGGTCTTGTTCTGGATGATCATGTCCACGTTCACGTTCGCGTCCGCCAGGGTCTGGAACACATTGGCCGCCACGCCCGGACGGTCCGAAACCCCGAACAGGGTGATCTTGGCTTCATCTTCCGCTAACGCAACACCGCTCACGACGACTTCTTCCATTTTCTTGTTCTCCTTTGTAATAAGAGTTCCTTTGACTTCCTTATGGGAATTGCAGACCCAAATGGGCATGTTGAACTTTTTACCGACTTCGATCGACCGCGAGTGCATCACCTTCGCACCAAGGGACGCCAGCTCCAGGATCTCATCGTAAGTGGCGACATCCATCTTGGTCGCTTCCGGGATCACACGCGGATCGGCGGTGTAGATCCCGTCCACGTCCGTATAGATCTCGCAATGCTTCGCCTTCAAGGCCACCGCGAGCGCTACAGCCGTCAGGTCCGACCCGCCACGCCCGAGCGTTGTGATCTCGCCTGTAGGCGTCTGCCCCTGGAATCCGGCCACGATCACGATCTTTCCGGCCGCCAGGGCTTTTTTGATGCGGTCCGCGCTAATATTCTGGATGCGGGCCTTGCTATGGAATTCATCCGTGATGATCCCCACCTGCGAGCCCGTAAAGGAAACCGCCTCATGCCCTAATTTGTGGACCGCCATCGCTAAAAGCGCGATCGAGACCTGCTCCCCGGTGGAGAGCAGCATATCCATCTCGCGTTCTTCCGGATCTTTATTGATCTGATCCGCGAGCGTGATGAGGTCATCCGTCATATCGCCCATGGCGGAAACAACCACGACGACTTTATTGCCGGCTTTTTTTGTTTTGATCACACGCTCGGCGACCCGTAAGATTTTTTCTGCGTTGGCGACCGAAGAGCCGCCGTATTTTTGAACAATGAGTGACATTTTTAAAAGCTCCCTTTAGAAAATTCCAAACACCAAGATACAAGAACCAAACAAATTTCAATACCCAATAACCAAAAAGCTTTGTTTCTTATTGGATCTTGAGATTTGGACCTTGGAATTTCCTTGGTAATTGTTTCTTGGAAATTGGTTATTTTTTCATGACCCCTTGGTCATGAAAAAAGGCATCAGTTCCGTGGTTTTGTTGAATTTCAATTCTGAAGTCTTGGCCGCGATCTCCGAAAACCGCTCGATCTCGTCGGCCATGATATTCTTGCCGACCACGGTGAACGGAACGCTGTCACGAACGATCTCTTTCATTTTCCAAAGTGTCGCATGCCCCGGCGTGACCAGCAGCCGCGAATCCTTGGAACGATCCAGATATTTACGTATCTTCGAAAGCACAAAAAAATCGATCCCTTCGATCGCCGAGATCTTATGTTTCACCTCACCGGTCCGCGCCGCTTCTTCGGGAGTATGAAGATACAGGCACACAAAATCTTTTTCTTCCAGCGCGTCGATCGCCACCTTGGAGATCTTGTCATAAAAAGCCGAAGGTTCCTCACCTTCCGCCTTGACCTCCATAACCGTAAGCCCCACCACACGCCCCATACCCTTGGCATATTCACGCGCCGCGACCATCGCGCCGCCGGAGACGTCAAAGCATTCGCGGAAAGGCTTGAGCACGGGTTTCTTTCCCTGTCCCCAAAGCCAGATCATGTTCGCCGGATTTTCACCGAGATCCACGCGCACCTGATTGATCTCATGGTCCTGCAAAAGAAGCCGGGCGTCATACATCAATTTCCGCATCATTTCCTCACCCGGACCTTTGGGCAACACATCTTCGATCTTTTCGCCGATCACACTCTCCGGCGGCTGGGTCTTCGCGGACAAGGCTTCAAATCCATTCGCGTCCTTGATGACCGCAATATGCCGGTGCCCGGAACCGGAAAAAAACCGGACAAAATCGTTCGCTACTTTTTTATTTAAAAAATTGACCAGCGCCTTCGCCTCTTTGGTGCTGAGAGCCCCGGCGGTCGGATCGGCCAGCATCCCGGCGGCCTCGGTGATGAAATTCATGCAGAACGCGACTTCTTTGTCATCAAGTGTCAATTCCTTGTCGGCGGCCTCAAGCGGCCCGCGGCCTGTATAAAGTTTTGACGCGTCATAGCCTAAAAGATTAAACAGGCTCACGTCCGCGGAAAGCGGCAAACGATCGGACACAAGTTTCGCAGTTCCTACTTTGCCGTTTTTCGCGAAAAAATTCAGGTTCGGAACTTTGGCCGCTTCCAAAGGAGTTTTTCCGCCAAGCTCTTCGGTCGGATGATCCGCAGCGCCTGCAAGCACCACAACAATGGACTTCATCGGATAACCTCCTTGACGGCATCAAGCGTGGATTTGACTTTAATGACCGGATCTTCAAAGCTAAGCGCGAAATCGGGATCTTTCAAGCCCGCCCCCGTGAGCGTGATCACAATACGGGAACCTTCCTTAAAATATCCTTTTTGGGCGAGATGGATCACCCCCGCCACCGGCGCGCAACTCGCCGGTTCCGCGAAAACGCCTTCGCGCTCCGCGATAAAACGGTAAGCCTTCGTGATCTCTTCGTCCGTCACACTATCGATCAGCCCGCCCGATTCATCACGCGCGGTAACCGCGCCCTGCCAGCTCGCGGGATTCCCGATGCGGATCGCGGTCGCGAGAGTCTCCGGTTTTTCCACCGGATGCCCCAGCACGATCGGCGCCGAACCCGCGGCCTGGAACCCAAGCATCTTCGGCAGGATCTCGGACTTCCCCGCCTTTTTATATTCCTTGTAGCCTTTCCAGTAAGCGGTGATATTGCCCGCATTCCCGACCGGAAGCGCGTGATATTCCGGCGCATCCCCCAGATCATCGACGATCTCGAACGCCGCCGTCTTCTGGCCTTCGATACGATAAGGATTGATGGAATTCACAAGCGTGATCTTGCCTTCCTGGGTGATCTCTTTCACCAGCTCCAGAGCCTTGTCAAAATTTCCTTCGATCATGATTACCTTCGCGCCGTAGCGATACGCCTGCAAAAGCTTCCCCTTGGCGATCTTCCCTTCCGGGATCAACACGAAACATTTCAACCCGCACCGGGCCGCGTAAGCCGCGGCAGAGGCGGAGGTATTGCCGGTCGAAGCGCACATCACGGCCTTCGAACCCGCTTCCACAGCTTTTGTGATCGCCATGGTCATCCCGCGATCCTTGAAAGAACCCGTCGGGTTCAGGCCTTCGAATTTGTAATAGATCCGGACATTCTTCAGGCCGAGCTCTTTAGGCAAAGCTTCCGCGAGAATAAGCGACGTGTTGCCTTCATTGAGCGAAATGATCGGGGTTTTGTCCGTGACCGGGAGATATTCCTGGTAACGTTCAATGATCCCGATCTTTTTGACGGCGTATTTCCCCATAGCGCTTAAGCCTCTTCCATCCGGATGACCTGAGTCCTTCCTTTGATGCAAGACATACGATCGATCTCGCGAACGGCGGCCCGGAGATTTTTTTCGTGCGTATGATGCGTTAAAAGGATAAGCGGCACCGCGCGACCGGCGCTGCGCTCGCGCTGCATCACATCCGAGATGCTGATCTTGTATTTCCCGAGGATCTTCGAGATATTCGCGAGCACACTGGGCTCATCGATTACATAGAACCTCAAGTAGTAACGCGACAGGATCGAAAAAATGCTTTTCACCGGAATCGTTTTCCCGAGCGCCCGGACAATGAACCGGTCTTCGACGGGCCCTGCGGCTCCGGCTTTGGCGATATCCACCAGATCCGCGATCACGGCGCTTGCGGTCGGATGCGGTCCCGCCCCGCGGCCGTAAAAGAGCACATCGCCCACCTCGTCGCCGCGCATCAGGATCGCGTTGAACGATCCATTCACATTGGCGAGAATATGCGAGTTCGGCAAAAGCGTCGGCTGAACGCGCGCTTCCATCCCCGCCCCGGATCGCTTGGCGATCGCGAGAAGTTTGATCGTGTACCCGAATTCCTTGGCAAAGGCGATGTCATCGCTTGAGATCTCGGTGATCCCTTCGCAGTAGATGTCCTTGAACTTCACTTTCCCGCCGAACGCGAAACGCGCGAGGATCGCCAGCTTGTGCGCGGCATCGTGGCCACTCACATCCAGAAAAGGATTCGCCTCGGCAAACCCCAACTTTTGCGCGCCGGCCAAGGCTTCCGCGAAGCTCATACCTTTGGCGGTCATCTGGGTCAAAATATAATTCGTGGTCCCGTTGATAATGGCGTGAACCGAATCGATCCGGTTGGACACAAGACCTTCGCGAAGCGCCTTGATGCACGGAATGCCGCCGCCCACACTCGCTTCAAAACAAAGCCAGCGTTTCATCCGGTGCGCGAGTTCAAAGATCTCATCGCCATGCTCGGCCAAAAGAGCCTTGTTCGCGGTCACCACATGCTTGCCATTCCTGAGGGCTTCCTTGATGAGTTGACGGGCGACCGTCGTACCGCCAATCAGCTCGACCACGACGTCAATGGATGGATCCCGCACTACCGCGAAAGCGTCTTTCGTCATGAGGTGTTTCGTAGGACGAATCTTCTTATTCCGCTGGGGATACTTTTCTGCGATCCGCGCGAGCTCAAAAGACACCCCGAGCTGACGGGCGAATAGAGCTTTCTTCGCCGTAAGGATCTCATAGAGTCCGGTACCGATCTGTCCCAACCCGAGAAGTCCGATTCTGATCTTTTTCATATTTCTCCTGAGTAAATGTCCTAAGTTCAGTGATGACAAACCTTAACGAAGGCAGCGCAGTATAACTTACCTCAAAGCAAAAATCAAACAGCCCTTCGGCGCCAACCGAAGAGCCGGGACTCGGGACTAGGGACTCGTAAAAACGAGGAACCAAAACGAGTCCCGAGGTACGAGTCCCGTTTTCCATTTGGATTTACTTTAAAACCCGTTTATGTATACTATTCCTGTTTGCTCTCCTAAATAAGCTAACTAAGGGGTCCCTAAATGGAAAAGAGAATTCTCGTTATCCTTGTTCTTGTCATTGCCCTGGCAAATGTCGGCATGGCGCGAAAACCGGACCAGTATGATCAAGAGGCTCGCGCGCAGGAAAAGGTCCAAAAAGCGATGGATCAAGATACACAAGCCCAAGAAAAACGCCATCCGGCGAAGAATTTTGCGACGGGGATCAAAGAAGTAACCTATGACAACGTCAAGGACACCCTCGGAGATACGGCCCACGGCACCATGAGCGAAAAGCCCGTCGTTGGAACCCTGGACGGAACGCAACAGGCCGGGGAAAAGGTCGTCGATAACACCATTAAAGGCGTTAAAAAGGTCGCGTCCCTCGGCTACGCGAAAGATGACAGTTACGAGATTGAACAAGCCGAAAAAGGTTCCGGCGACGCCGCCAAGATCAAACTCTTCAAGTTCTAGTCAGGCTATAATAACCACGAACTAAAGCAAAAAAGCCCCCGTTCTTGCTTTTGCAAGAAAGCACGGGGGCTTTTTTATTGGATATTCTAAACACATTAAGCTTGCCGGGACTGGCGCAACCGCTTCCAGTCTGTTGTCTGCGATCTGTGGTCTGCTGACTAAAGCCTGATTAAAGATTGAACTGCAGGTCGTAGAGTTTTTTGTACATCCCGCCCAATCGCAGAAGAAACTCATTCGTTCCCTGCTGGACGATCTTGCCTTTATCCATCACGAGGATACGGTCCGCTTTCTGGATGGTGGAAAGGCGATGAGCGATCACAAGCACGGTGCGGGCTTTCATGAGATTTTCCAAAGCGCCCTGGACTTCTTTTTCGCTTTGCGTGTCGAGGTGTGAAGTCGCTTCATCGAGGATCAGGATCGGCGGATCTTTGAGAAGCGCGCGGGCGATCGCAATGCGCTGGCGCTCGCCGCCGGAAAGCTTGAGCCCCCGGTCCCCGAGCGGAGTGTCGTAACCTTTCGGAAGGGCTTCGATGAAATGATCAGCGTACGCGATCCCGGCCGCTCGTTTGACATCTTCCAGGCTCGCATCCGGACGCCCATAGGCGATATTCTCCCGGATCGTACAATTAAAAAGCACGGTCTCCTGCGACACGATCCCGATCAAACCTCGCAAAGAATTCAGCGACAGATCCCGGATATCCTTGCCATTGATCTTGATCGCACCTTCCACGGGATCATAAAAGCGAAGAAGTAAACTCACGAGCGTGGTCTTTCCCGAACCGCTTGCGCCCACAAAGGCGATCACTTCATTGTGCTTGGCCTTGATCTCAATATCCTTGAGCACCCATTTATCGAATTCATAATAGAAACCCACGTGTTCATAGCTGATCTCATGGACCGGCTCCGAAAAGACGTGGGCGCCGGGTTTGTTATGGATCGTGGGTTTGGAATCCAGCACTTCGAAGATGCGCTGGCCGGAGGCGATCGACTGCTGGATCGTGCTATTCACCCTGCTGATTTTTTTGAGAGGTTCGTAACAAATATAAAGCGAAATAAAAAAAGCCGCAAAACGCTCCGGTGACAGGTACTGCATTCCATACCATACCGCGAACGCAGCGCCGATCGCGCCGATCACCTCGATCAGAGGCCGCTGGATGATCGTAATCTTGATAGTCTTTCTAAAATAATTGAAAACGCTATTATTGATCTCTTCAAAACGACGGATCTCTCTTTCTTCGCTGGTGAAGGACTTCACAATATGGGCCCCGGACAGAGTCTCACCGATAAAGGAGGTGATGTCCCCGGTTCGCTCCTGCATCTTCTTCGTCAGCTTGCGAAGCTGCTTACCCAAAAGCACGATCGGAATCGCCACAAGCGGAAAGATCACGATTGCAATAAGCGCAAATTTCCCGCCCCAAATAAAAATAAAGGGGATGTTGAAAAGAATGACCAAAGGTTGCTTGATAAGGTCGGTGATCACGTCCGTGACCGCGCCCTGGATCTGACCGACATCGTTCGTGATGCGAGAAAGAAAATCTCCGGTACGGCCCTTCGCATAAAAATCATGGGAAAGATAGACCAGGTGGCGATAAAGATCGTCCCGGACCTTGCGAACCACAAGGATCCCCACATTGGCCATATTGTAGTTCGATATATAATCAAAAAAACCGCGCAAAGCAAACACACCGATCAGAATAACGGGGATCCAGATCATGGGCAAAGCGACGGAGGTCAGTTGCGGGAAATACTTGGAGAGAAAAGGAATTTTATCCACGACAACCTGGCTCTTCTGAAAGAACCCTTTTGTGATCACATAGAGCGCGACCGAGACAAGAGCGTTGGCCATCGAAAACGCGAGCATGCACAGAAAAGCGATGGCAAGACGCCCGCGGTACGGCTTTACATAACCCAGTAGTCGTTTATAGATGTCCATGAAAAATCTCCGAGTAAGGAGTAAGGCGTACGGCGTATTAGGGAATACCCTTCGCCGTACTCCGTACGCGAAACGCTGTACGGTTTGAGGCCACACTGTAACATATCCGTTGACACTGCTCAAGGTTATGATTTAAGCTTCTGAACATCGTTTTCCTCTCGATAACTCATGCAGCCTGAAGGATTTAAAGTGACAAAACCTCTTAAAGTTGGCGTGGTTGGCGTAGGACACCTGGGCAAGGAACATGCCAGGATCTATCGCGACCTCTCTGAGGCGGAATTGGTCGGGATCTCGGACCTGGATCCTGCCAAGGAGGACAAGGCCAAAGAGCTCGGAACCGTCTATTACAAGGATTTCCGGGATCTCATCGGAAAAGTCGATGCCGTGAGTATCGCCACCCCCACCTCGACTCATTACGCGGTCGCCAAAGAGTTCCTAAAAGCCGGCATCCACGTCCTGGTCGAAAAACCCATTACGCTGCGGCTCCGCGAAGCGGATGAACTGATCAAACTTTCCCGGAAGCATTCCTGCACCCTCCAGGTCGGTCACATCGAACGCCACAATCCCGCTTTCAAACGCGTCCGGGAGATCGCAAAAAATATCCGGTTCCTCGAGATCCACCGCCTCGGACCCTTCACGGGAAGGATCAACGACTGCGGCGTCGTGCTGGACCTGATGATCCATGATCTTGATATTGTGTTGGGGCTCGTGGACTCCCCCTTCGAACATTTCGACGCGATCGGAGTGAATGTCCTGACCCCTTTTGAAGATATCGCGAATGTCCGCCTCAAATTCAAGAACGGAACGATCGCGAACATCACCGCGTCGCGGCTTACTTTCGAAAAACAGCGTAAGATCCGCATCTTCCAGGAAGACGCCTATATTTCCCTGGATTACGGCGCTCAGACCGGCAAGATCATCCGCAAGACCGGGAACGAGGTCCTCCAGGAAGACATCTCGATCGAAAAGGCCGAGCCTCTCAAGGAAGAGCTGAAATCCTTCCTGAACGGGATCAGCACTGGGACAAGCATCGGAAAACCCGATGTCGCGGCCCGCAACGCCCTCGCGATCGCCCTCAAGATCGCCGAAGTCATCCAGAAAAACCACCCTAAACCCAGCGCTTCGCTTCAATCTCCAAATTCCAAGATCCAATGACCAAACAAGAACCAAAACTCAATAACCAAATTCGTGATTGGGAGATTGGTTCTTTGAATTTGCTTGGGATTTGTCTCTTGGTTATTGGTTATTTAAAAATTTTATGACCCATAAAATTTTTCTAGTGGCCTGCGAAGCCTCGGGCGATCTCCACGGCGCTCATCTTATTTCCGAAATCCAAAGGCTCATGCCCGGGACTCAGTTCTGTGGTGTCGGCGGCGCCAAGATGCAAGCCGCTGGGATGCAGGTTTTTCACGATATGACAAAGATCTCTGCGCTGGGCCTGGGCGACGTGCTCCGGAATTATTTCAAATACCTGAAGATCTTCAACGAAACGCTCGCTAATATCCGAAGAGAAAAGCCAGATGCCATTATTCTGATCGACTCTCCGGCCTTCAACCTTCGTCTCGCGAAAAAGCTCCCGAAGGCCGCCCCCGTCCTTTATTACATCTCCCCGCAGCTCTGGGCCTGGGGAAAACGCCGGATCCATATCGTGCGCAAGCACATTCAGGAAATGCTCGTGATCCTGCCATTTGAGAAGGATTTTTACGAAGAGGAAGGCGTGGCGGTCAAATTCGTCGGCCATCCCCTGCTCGACGCGATCCCGGAGCTTCCGGAAGCCGCGATACTACGTGCCAAGATCGGGATCACTCCGAAACAAAAAGCGATTGGCCTTTTTTCAGGTTCACGGGAAAAAGAGGTCAAACGCATTCTCCCCATCATGCTCCGGGCCGCGGCTTATCTTCAAAAAGATCTTCCGGAAACCGCTTTTTTTCTTTCAAAATCTGCCAATGTGCCGTCGGTTGTGTATGATGAAATCGTCGCGGCATCCGGCGTGAAGGTGACTTGTCCTGCTGTTCCTTTTTATGAGCTTGTGAAGGCCATGGACTTTGCCTATGTGGCTTCCGGCACCGCAACGCTTGAAACAGCGCTCATCGGAACGCCTTTCTTTCTTCTCTATAAAGCGAGCTGGTCAACCTACCTTCTCGGCAAACACCTCATTAAAGTCCCCTACCTCGGACTCGTCAATCTCCTCGCCGACGACAAGGTTGTCCCTGAATTCATTCAGCAAGACGCCCACCCCGAAACGCTTGCCCATGAAGCCAAGTTCTTTCTCCAAACCCCGGAATTGCAGCAGAAGATGAAAGAGGAGTTCCGTCAGGTGAGAGAGAAACTTGGAGAAAAAGGCGCAAGCGCGCGAGCCGCGAAGGAAGTTTGCAACTTTCTGGGAAGAAATAACTAAGGTTGCTGCTTAAAAATTAGGCTTCTCTTTCGCGAGCTGCCAGGGGAATTCCGGCTGGATGACCGGTTTGTACTTTGCCGGATAAGGGATCGGGAAAGTCACCACTTCATAAACCCCCACCAAAGCACGTCCTACCATGTAAAAAGCGCCGCGCCCTAATCCTGCAAACCAACTCGGAGGGAGTGTGTCATTGCGGACTTCTTTGGAAAGCTCATTGGATATCTCGAAGGGACAAAGCGCGATATTAAGAAACCCGCGTTGTGCTTTGCGCAACATCGTTCCTTCTTCCTGGATCGTGGCCTCCGGGGCCACTTCCGCGGCCATTAAAGGACAGGCAAAAGCGAGCAGGACAAAAAGTGTGATGAATGTTTTAGTGGGTCTTTGCATAGGAGGGTAATTTAACATCGAAACTCCGGTAACGCCAGTCCAAACTCTTATCTTATGTTTTTAAATGTTGATTTGGACTGTCCCAATACCAATCAATCTCAGCTGAGCTGAGATTGGGGCTGTCCTTGTCAACCTTTGTGGAAATGAAATGCGAGACAAGGACTGTACTTGCCAACCTTATATTTTTATCAGAAGAGGGCAAGTGCTGTCCGAAAATCGGCCTGGCCTTTCATCTCATGGTTAGTCACTTAACAATCCCAATGCGCTTCGTCACCACTCAGATCGCCCCAGCGAGGCGATCTTCGCTCGCGCGCTCGACTTCACTCGGCGGACAGGAATCGCATCGAGACAGCTCTCGGAGCTGATGGGAGCTTGGTCCTGCTCAGCTGGGCAGGTCCCATCAGCGAGAGCGCAGGCTGGCACTCGCCGCAGGAGCGAGTGAACAGCCGGTGTCGAGAGGCGATTCCTGTTCGCCACCGTGCCCGTTCCGTCTCGCGAGCGCGCCTCTTCGCATTGGGATTGTCTTCAAAAAAACCTAAGGAATAGGTCTGTGGAATTGCGGATTACCCAAAGTAGCAGACGACTTTTTGAGAAAGGATGTCTGCCGCGATCTTGAGGTCGTTCTTCTTCACGTCGAATACCTTGACCACGTGCTCATATTTTTTGTATTCCGGCGCCAGCTTCTTCAGCGTCTTGGGGATCGCATCGAAAAATTTCTGATCCATCGAAACGCCTGAATCACCCGGGAAAAGCGCTACGTAGAAGATCCCCGTCTCCACAAGATCCTGAAAGAAATGGGTCCCGAAGGAGATCTCGGGAGATGCATTCTCCGTCACAAACGCGATCTCTCCAAGAACGGTAATATGATTGATCTCGGCAAAAGAAACCGGCACCCCTAAAGACGGCGTGGTGGTCCCCCACCGGCCGGGGCCCAAAAGCATGACGGCCGTTTTTTCCTTACTCTCGATCTTGCGATTGAGCTCTCCGACCACGCGCGCAATATCATAACGCTCCGACTGAGTTTCCAGCCCGCAATAGGCTTCCGGGTCCACGTAAATGATCTTATCAATGGCCTGCAAAATGTTCCCGCCCAGAAAGTTTCCTTTCGACTGGAAAAGAACCTTGTCTTTGGAAATCGTTTTCGGGATCTTGACGCGATGCCCCAAGCCCTTGGTCTGCATCGGCCGGCATTGAAGCAGGTTCACCTGGAACGCGCCGTTCTTTTTGAAATTGACCGTGAATTCGATATCGACGGGATATCCATAAGCTGTTTCCAGGACCTTGAGGATTTTTTGCATGATCGAGGCAAACGTTGTTTCGGAAACAAGTTTGTCGAAAGTGATGATCCAGGGCTCCTCGTCCGACCCCGCCGCCTGCAATTTTTCCGCGACCTCGTGATCTTTGATCGCCAGGAGATCCAGAGGCATTTCTACTTTCTCCTTCAGCAATTTCCTGAAAGAGATCGTTTGCAGGGTATTTTCTTTAACGTTCAAGACATCCACGTCGTGCTGCGAAAACCTCTGGGTTGCCGCCATCCCCGCATAAGCCTTGAGAAGCGGCTCATCCAAAGCCACGACCCGCGGGTAATCCCCCTCCACGCGATTGACCGCTCGGGTCCCTAACCCTAAGACCAAGCGCAACATGCCGGCTTTAGGGTCCAGGCCGCTTTTCCAGACGAAAACGTTCTGCGAGATCCCGACGCCGGCGGCATCCGGGAAAAAATAGTCCTGATGGTAGGCGCCTGAGACCCGCTGGACCAGGAGCGCCATTTGCTCATCCATCTGATCCAATCCGCGCTGCAACCGGTAGGCCAAGGCGTCGGGGTTCATCGTAGAAGCATAGATCCGGCGAACGGCTTCGACGAATTTCGCATAACGTTCATCGGGCGTTCCCTGGTTAACGAGAAAAACACTTTCGTATTTCCCGGCAAAGGCATTCCCGTAACTGTCTTCGAGCAAACTGCTGGAACGAACGATGATCGGCGACTGTCCGAAATACTCGATCATCTGGAGGAACTGGTCCTTGATCTCTTCGGGAAAGGTGCCTCGCACCAACTCCTCGTGAAGTTTTCCGGCCACTTCCAAATAACCTTCCGGAGTCCTCTGCGCCATGTGGTCTTTCCACAGGCCATTTTCTACGATATAAGTGTAGAAGACATCCGAACCGATGTAAAAAGAGTCATGCGGCTCAAAAAGTTTTTCCGTCTCCAAAGATTTCTCTCTCTGCAAAATGCTCCGGGCGATCAGCATCCCCACCGACTTCCCTCCGATGAACCCGGTCCCAATCATCCTCGACTTGATATTCAGGAGATCTTCCAACCCAAAATTTTCCTTGGCCAGAGCCAGCATTTTTTCGTCGCGGGCCAATACGATCCGGCACAACTGATCCATCATTTGTTCTTTCACTTCTTTAGAACCGCTTTTTTTGCCTGCAAGGTCTTCCGCCTTCAGGAAAAGCTGGTCCCAGTAATCCAGATTCCGCTTCGCGCTCTTGGCTCCTTTTTTGAAGATCTCGGAAAAGACCTTGGCCGTATCGGCGCTATTGGCGATGGGAATAAATTTTTCCTTCTGCCGGACATGGGGCAAGAACATCGTCGGCGAATACCGGTTCCAGACCTTCAGGAGATGGATGTAACAATCCCCATGGTAATAATACACATCGATCAAAAGCTGGGTCGTGTCCCGGATACGCGCGACGGTCTTGAACGAATGCCGGCTTCGCAAAAGAGCAAAATAAGCGATCGTGTTCAACTCATAAAGGTAGGGACAGGTGATTTTGAAAAAATTCCCGATCATGAGGTCATTGGCCCAAGCCGAAAGCAGGTCCGAGAGGCAGTCAAAAACATAAAAAACGCCTTCGCCTTCTTTTTTCGCGATACTGTTGATCGCGGCGGAAAAAGGCTCGAAGCCCATATGCGGGTCGAGCTTGTAGACGGTGATGTTCTTGTCTTCCTTCAGGAGAGGCTCATGATTGGCAAAGCGGATATAGACAAGTTTTCTTTTTTCTTCGAGGGCTTTTTGGACGAAGGGGGCGACAAATTCCGCGTAATGGTGGATCGCGTCGACCTGCCAAACAACATTATCGCCGAGGCGCAATCCTGTGGTTACTTTATCGAGACCTTTGACTCCCGAGCTGATCAAGGAACTCTCCTTTTAGGGTTTACCTTTAACGCCGTGATAGTCTTGGATCGACTTCACATCGAGGTCATCATCCCGGACAGCTTGAAGACCGCGAACGGCCGCACGCGCAGCGCTCAGCGTGGTAATACACGGGATATTGAAGGAAACGGCGAGCGATCGGATCTTGCCTTCATCGAGCATGGGGCCTTTTCCGCTCGGCGTATTAATGATGAGGTCCATTTTCTTCTCTTTGATCCAATGCGAGAGATTGGGGCTTCCCTCCACCATCTTGAGAACTTCTTCAGCAGGCACGCCCGCCTCTTTCAGGACCTTGGCCGTCCCCTTGGTTGAGACGATTTTGAGGCCCAGCTTGTGAAACTCCCGGGCGATCTCGGCGATCTTGGGTTTATCTGTATCTTTTACGCTAATAAATACTGTTCCTTTGCGCGGGATATGAGACATGGCCGCGTCCTGGGATTTGTAGAAAGCCTTCCCGAAATCTTTGTCGATCCCCATGACTTCGCCGGTGGATTTCATTTCCGGAGAAAGGATAATGTCGACTCCCGGGAATTTCACGAAAGGAAAAACAGATTCTTTGACGGCCACATGTTTCGGCACGATCTCTTCGGTGAATTTCAGTTCTTTGAGCGTTTTCCCGACCATGAGCTGCGCGGCAAGTTTTGCAAGCGGCACCCCGATCGTTTTACTCACAAACGGCACCGTCCGTGAAGCACGCGGGTTCACCTCCAGGCAAAAAACCTGGTCCTTCTGGATCGCATATTGAACGTTCATCAGCCCGACCACGCCGAGCTCTTTGGCGATCCGCTTGGTCTTCTGGACGATCTCCTCGACAATCTCACGGGAAATAGAAAAAGGCGGAATAACGGACGCGCTATCTCCGGAATGGATGCCCGCTTCCTCGATGTGTTCCATCACAGAACCCACCACGGCGGTCTTCCCGTCGGAAATAAGATCCACATCCATCTCGGTCGCATCCTCAAGGAATTTATCGATCAGCACAGGCTGGTCGTCACTGGCTTCGACCGCATGTTTCATATATTTTTTGAGCGAAGTCTGGTCATAGACGATCTCCATGGCGCGGCCGCCGAGCACATAGGACGGACGAATGACGACCGGATATCCGATCTCTTTGGCGATCTGATGGGCTTCCTCCAGACTTGTCGCAATTCCGTTGGCGGGCTGGCGAAGCCCGATCTTCTTAAGCAACTTCTTGAACCGGTCGCGATCTTCGGCGCGATCGATCGCATCGACCGAGGTCCCGAGGATCTTGACCCCGTTCGCCAAAAGCGACTTCGCAAGATTCAAGGGCGTTTGACCGCCAAGCTGCAGGATCACGCCCAGCGGTTTTTCATTTTCATAAATATTAAGGACATCTTCCAGCGTGAGCGGTTCGAAGAAAAGTTTGTCGGAAGTGTCATAATCCGTACTCACGGTCTCGGGGTTGGAGTTGACCATGATCGTCTCATAGCCCATTTTTTTCAGGGCCATGACCGCGTGGACGCAGCAATAATCAAATTCGATCCCCTGCCCGATGCGGTTCGGCCCGCCGCCCAGGATCATGACCTTCTTTTTCCGGCTGGGATTCGCCTCGTCCTCGTCCTCATAGGTTGAATAAAAGTAAGGCGTGTAGGCCTTGAATTCCGCGGCGCAGGTATCCACCAATTTATAGACCGGTTTGATCCCAAGGCCCTTACGTTTTTTGCGAACGTCTTTTTCCTGAAGCCCCCAATAAAATGCGAGTTGCCGGTCCGAAAATCCGTATTGCTTGGCCTTTCGCATCAACCCATCCTGTTGCTTTAGCTTCCCCTGCGCGGCGAGCAATTCTCCTTCAAGATCAATGATCTGCTTAAGCTGCGCTAGAAACCACGGGTCGACCCCTGTTTTTTTATAGATCTCTTCGGTGGTGTACCCGGCAAGATACGCGTATTTCAGATAAAAAATCCTGTCTTCCCGGGGAATCTTCGCATAGGCAAAGATCTTCTCGCGAAGTTCCTTGTCCTGAGGGACGGTCTTAAGGAATTGGAGATAGGCTTCGCGCGTTTTGAGCGTGAGGTCGAAGATCTTGTCTTTACCATCGCCGCCGAACCCGAAACGCTTCGTCTCCAGCGAACGCAAGCCTTTCTGGAACGCTTCCTTAAAGGTGCGGCCAATCGACATGACCTCGCCGACGGATTTCATTTGGGTCGACAGGCGGTCATCCACACCCTCAAATTTTTCGAAAGCAAAGCGCGGGATCTTGACCACGCAATAATCGATTGAAGGTTCAAACGAGGCCGGCGTGTATTTGGTAATGTCGTTGGGGATCTCATCCAGTGTCAATCCGACCGCGAGCTTGGCCGCAAACTTCGCAATCGGAAAACCCGTGGCTTTGGAAGCCAAGGCCGAAGACCTGGAAACACGAGGATTCATCTCAATGATGACCATGCGGCCCGTTTTGGGATCGACCGCGAACTGAACGTTCGAGCCTCCGGTCTCGATCCCGATCTCAGACATCACTTTGCGGGCGGCATCGCGCATCCGCTGGTATTCCCGGTCCGTCAAGGTCTGCGCCGGCGCCACGGTGATGGAATCACCCGTATGAACGCCCATGGGGTCCAGATTTTCGATCGAGCAGATAACCACGAAATTGTCATTCGTGTCGCGCATCACCTCAAGTTCATATTCTTTCCATCCCACGATCGATTCTTCGATCAGAATCTCGTGAACCCGGCTGTAATCCAACCCTGTGCGCGCCGTTGTCCGGAGTTCCTCGATATTATGGCAAACGCCGCTTCCGGAACCGCCGAGCGTAAAACTCGCCCGCACAATGACCGGATAACCAATTTTTTCAGCCACCTTCTCGGCTTCTTCCAGGGAATACGCGAAATCGCTTTTCGGAAGATCCAGGCCGATCTTTTGCATGGCGCGCTTGAATTCCTCGCGGTTCTCGGCCTTCTTGATCGCTTCGTACTTCGCGCCGATCATTTCGACATTATGGCGCTTGAATACGCCCGCTTCATAGGCCTCAACGGCGAGATTCAATCCTGTTTGTCCGCCCATGGTCGGCAGAACGGCATCAGGCTTTTCCTTGATAATGACCTTCTCGAGAAATTCCACGGTGAGCGGCTCAATGTAGGTCGCGTCCGCAAGATCAGGATCGGTCATGATGGTCGCGGGATTGGAATTAATGAGGGCCACCTTGTAGCCTTCTTCTTTCAAGGCCTTGACGGCCTGCGCGCCCGAATAATCGAATTCGCACGCCTGACCGATGATGATCGGCCCGGACCCGATGATGAGGATCTTTTTGATATCGGTTCTTTTAGGCATTCTTTTGGCTCTTCTCTATAAGGTCATAAAAACGGGAAAAGAGATAGTCGCTGTCGTGCGGCCCCGGGGCATTCTCGGGGTGATACTGCACGCAGAAGATCGGGTATTTCTTGTGCCGGAATCCCTCGAGCGTTTTATCATTCAAATTGATGTGCGTCATTTCCACTTCGTCTTTGGGAAGCGACTCGATATTCACCACAAAGTTGTGGTTTTGGGAAGTGATCTCGATCTTCCGTGTCTTGAGGTCCATGACCGGCTGGTTATTGCCATGGTGCCCGAATTTGAGCTTGGAGGTCTTCCCCCCGAGCGCCTGCCCGATCATCTGATGCCCGAGACAAATACCGAACATCGGCAGTTTGCCGATGAGTTTCCGCACCGTTGCAACCAGATATTTCACAGCCGCCGGATCGCCGGGACCGTTCGCGAGAAAAAGACCGTCCGGTTTATACGCCAGGATCTCTTCGGCGGTCGCGCTCGCCGGAACCACCTGAACATGGAAGCCATGCTGGTTGAGTTTCCGGAGGATATTCCATTTCACACCGCTATCGACAGCGACGACCTTGAATCCTTTTTTTTGCTGATCACCCCATGCAAATTCCATCGGCATGACATCTTCAAAGACATAAGGTTTCTGGCACATCACTTCTTTGACCAGATCGACGCCTTCGATGCCGCGGGATTTCTTGGCTTTTTGGATGAGTTTTTTGGGATCGAGTTCCTGGGTGGAAATAACGGCTTTCTTGGCGCCCACGGTCCGGAGATGTTTCACAAGCTTGCGGGTATCGATCCCCTGGATGCCGAGGATGTTGTATTTCTTGAGGTATTGATCGAGCGTCATCTCGGAGCGGTAATTGCTCACCACCGGGCTCAGTTCCTTGATGATAAAACCTTCGACCCAGGGCCGGGAGGATTCACTATCGGCTGTATTGATTCCGTAGTTGCCGATATGGGGATAGGTCATGCAGACCATCTGACCTTTGTAGGAGGGATCGGTCAGGATCTCTTGATAGCCGCTTAAGCCCGTATTGAAAACAACTTCCCCAAATACCTCACCGTCGGCGCCAAAACCCTCGCCTTCGAACCACACACCATCCTCGAGCGCTAGTATTGCTTTTTTCACGATTTTACACCTGGGGTAAGTGAATCAGCGGGCTTCCGTTCTTACTGGTCAGAAGGCCTTCAGATTGGCGCATAGAATACTTCAGGTTGGCCAAACTGTCCAGCAGCGGATAATCATAAAATCCGGGGTCCCGAGAACCCCTAAATCCTGAAAAAAGTCCCGGCCCTGAGAAGGGGTACTTCTCGATCACCAGGGGAGGCGATCTTGGGCCGGGATGAATTTTTCCTTGATCTCTTATGGAGCTTCCGCGATCCTAAAAGGTATACAGAATATCCGCGCTTAACGACACCTGCATCTTGTCGCCTTTGGCAAAAACCGGCTGATTTGAAAAATCAAAGCGAAGTTCCGGTCTCACGATCACCTGAGACAAGAACTTCTTGTTCGCGAAGGGCTTGATAGCCGGGCCCAAGGTCGCTTCATAGTAATTGGCGCGCGTGGACGCTCCGTTCGAAAACCCGTTGGCCGCGTCGATATACCACTCGAGTCGCGAATTCGCCGTGACAAACTTGTTAAGAGCGTAGCTGGCATACCCGGCCACACCTCCCCATTGTTTGGCGCCTTTGGACAATCCGGGAATGTGCGGAGCATTCACAAAATCGCCTCCCAAACCCAAACTCAATTTTTCGGTCACCTTGCGGGTGGCTACGAAATCCATGGCCGTCCACCAGTCTTTATTGTCACCGGGAGGCAATCCACGCCCTACCCCCGTCGGATACTCCGGGCCTTCGGTCATTGTGAAAATAAACGCGGTCTTATCATTGGGCGTAAACGTAATACGCCCCAGGATGTCCGCGTAATGGTTGGCATCCCGGGTACATTGATTCCAGCCATCCGTGATCCCAAGATCAAAAGACCATTGCGGATTCAGGACATAAGTCCCCAAAACACCCGTTTGGGTCCCAGGCTCCGCGTAGAGGAACTGATAACTGTAAGAATAAAACGCCCTGGCAGGATCACCGAACGCACCGTAGATATTGGCGCTGAAATGTTCAAAGCCGGCCAGTTCGATCCATTTTCCGGCGCGGATCCGAATCGGAAGGTAAGGCGTCGTGACGTCGACATAGGCCTGCAAAGGATCCATCTGATAGCGACCCGTTTGTGTGTCCGCGATACCGTTCGCGTGGATGAACTTCGCGTCCGTTCCCCAGATGCCCTCGAGACGGAAACCCACGTCAAACGCCTTCTTCGACGGATCGACCGTGCGCTCAACGTTCAAACTGATCTTGTTGAGCATCGGGGTGTTTTTGAAATAATTGAATCCCAGAAAAGTCGGACCCGCCCCGTTCCGGCCCGCCGTGGGATCGAACATGATCCCGGCTTCGGAATAGCCGTAGATCTTGATGCCGGCTTTGTCCAGGGTCTGTCCGATCCCCGCCCAATCCAGAAGGCTCATCAAGAGCCCTCGGTCCGGAGAGGCTACCGGCGCCGGAGCGATCTCGGTTGCCTGGACCCCGGGCGCGGTCTCAAGGCTTTCGCCAAAAACCACCCCGGGGCAAAAACACATTCCGATCAGGCACACACTTAAAAACCTTTTTAATATTTTTTCCATCACTTCCTCCAGTTGTTGTATTTCTAAAATGCTTCCTAAAAATTCATTCCGTAATGTTTTAAGCGATATCCCAGCATACGCTCCGTGATCCCCAGGATTTCCGAGGCCACGCGTTGGTTTCCCCCGGAGCGCGCCATGGCCTTCTCAATCATCTGCCTTTCAAGCTCATGAACAGCATTTAGAAGCCTCCCTTCATTTGGAAGAGCTCCATGATCCAGTTTAAAATTCTCCATTTGCTTCAAACCTTGAATTTCGATTGGCTGTTAATGAACCCATTGGAAACAGTGCATATATCATGCCAAGTTAGGAAAAATCGGGCTTACAGTAGGATTTTATTTTGAGAAGGCAGAAACATTTTGAGGTATTACAATTTTGTAGTTTTTAGGAATGATCCAACACCCGACATCCAAAAAAACAGGGCAAGAAAAATCCCGGCCCCGAGAAGGGGTACTTCTCAATCGCCAGGGGAGGCGATTTTGGGCCGGGATACTCTTTTTAGTTGGGTTTAACCGATCGCTATTTTCCCGGTCTCACCGGTACGGATACGAAAACATTCTTTTAGATCAAGAACGAAGATCTTTCCATCCCCGATGTGATTAGTTCGAGCACCTTGGATAATGGCGTCGACGGTAGCTTTCACGAACTCTTCATTCACGGCGATCTCCAGTTTTATTTTTTTCAAGAGACGTCCATTTTCCTTATGACCGCGATAAACTTCCGAAATCCCCTTTTGACGTCCGCGCCCCAGAACGCTTGTGACCGTCACGAGATGAATCTCTTTTTCTTCCAAGATTCTCAAAACTTCGTCCAATCGATCTGGTTGAATGATCGCAATGATGTAGCGCATAGGTTCCTCCTTTACCCCGTTAGAGATCTAACCCACTTTCACGGGATGTGTTTTTGATGTATTGATTCGCATACTTTCTAGAACGTCCGTTATGAGACATCTGAACCTCTAACGGGGTTAATCCAACATGGTGTAGGCAGATTCACGATGCTGCGTGAGATCCAGCCCGATGCGTTCGCCGTCCTCAGAAACACGCAGACCTATAAAAACATCCACAAGCTTCAGAAGGACCCAGGAGACGACAAATGAATAAACAATGGTGATCCCCACAGCCTTCAGCTGAATTAGAAACAGACCCGGATTTCCGTAAAAAAGTCCGTTATTCCCGGCTGGATTGATGGCCTTTGTCGCCCAGAGTCCCGTGGCCAAAGTCCCCACGATCCCGCCAACCCCGTGCACTCCGAAAGCATCCAGTGAATCATCGTAAGTGAACTTGGCTTTAACCACCGCCACACAAAAGAAACAGACGAGTGAAGCCAAAACCCCTATCCAGATCGCATCGATCGGCCCCACAAAGCCTGCTGCCGGGGTGATCGTCGCAAGTCCCGCGACGGCGCCGGTAATCATACCGAGCATGGTAGGTTTAGAGTTGAACTTCCATTCCAGGAGCGCCCAAGTCAGCCCGGCAGCTGCCCCGGCAACGTGAGAAACGACCATGGCGCTCACGGCGAGTCGATTGGCGCCTAACGCACTTCCTCCATTAAACCCAAACCAACCGAACCAAAGAAGCCCGGCACCTAAAACCGCAAAGGGCAGGTTGTGGGGAGGCGACATATGACTGGGATAGCCTTTTCTTTTACCGAGCACAAGCGCGCAAACCAAAGCCGCAATGCCGGCGTTGATATGAACCACAACCCCACCCGCAAAATCAAGAGCCCCCATATCTCTCAGGAAACCACCCGCACCCCACATCCAGTGGCAAACGGGATCGTAAACGAATGTGGCCCAAAGAAGCGAGAAGATACAAAATGCGGAGAATTTCATGCGCTCTGCGAAGGCCCCCAGGATCAAGCCCGGCGTGATAATCGCGAACATCGCTTGATAGATCATAAAAAGCTGATGCGGGATTGTAGATGAATAAGCCGCAAAAGGATCCAGACCCACGCCCTGAAGCCCTGCCCAGCTCAAGTTGCCGATCAGCCCCTTCACATCCGGACCAAATGCCAAACTATAGCCGAAAAGCACCCACTGAAGCGTGATCAGGCATATCAAAATAAAGCACTGCATCAGGACCGAGAGCATATTCTTCTTACGAACGAGCCCGCCGTAGAAAAAAGCCAAACCGGGAGTCATCAGAAATACCAGAGCCGCGGAAACAAGAACCCACGAGATATCTCCGCCGCTAACGGGCGGGACCGCTGGGTCTGCAGCCCATACCATTTTCGATAAACCCAGAAAAACAAAGAAAAGAATAATTTCCCAAAAAAGCTTACTTTTTTTTCGCATCAAACGCCTCCATTTTTGTCGACAGATCCTATTCGCGACGAATTCGTCCTACATTTTTGTAGACTTTAAGGTAGCAAAAAAATCTCTATTCTGAGCCGAATGCAGAGATAGAGCTTCTCACGGTATGGTGCAAGAGATGTGCCAAGTTGTTGAAAAACCTGGAAACGGGGAACGCCGAACGCAAAAACTAATATTTCTCGCTCGCCGTTCCCCGCGTTTTATCCGATTGCGACTTCGCCGATCTCCCCGGTGCGAATTCGAAAGCATTCCTTGAGATCGAGCACAAAGATCTTGCCGTCCCCGATATGCCCCGTCCTCGAACCTTCTTTGATCGCATCGACCGTCGCCTTCACAAAGGCTTCATTGACCGCGATTTCGAGCTTCACTTTTCGAAGCAGCCGCCCCCCCTCTTTATGGCCCCGGTAAACCTCGGAGATCCCCTTTTGCCGGCCGCGGCCAAGAACATTAGTTACGGTCACAAGATGGATCTCTTTTTCTTCGAGGATCCGGAGCACTTCATCCACCCGGTCCGGTTGGATCACGGCGATAATATATTTCATGGCATTCCTCCTTTAATCTAAGATGGTGTAGCCAGATTCACGATGTTGCGTGAGGTCCAGCCCGATGCGCTCTTCGTCCTCCGAAACGCGTAGACCCAGCAGAACGTCTACGATCTTCAGAAGAACAAACGAAACGATGAACGAATAAACAATGGTAATCACTACCGCCTTGAGCTGAATCCACAGGAGTCCAGGATTCCCGTAAAAAAGCCCATTATTCCCGGCCGGATTAATCTCCTTTGTGGCCCAGAGTCCCGTGGCCAAAGCTCCCCAGATCCCGCCAACCCCATGCACACCAAAAGCATCCAGAGAATCGTCATAGCCAAACTTGCTTTTCACCACAGCAACAAAGAAATAACAAATCACGGAAACCCCAATCCCGATCCAAATAGCATCCATGGGGCCGACAAATCCCGCGGCCGGCGTAATAGCAACAAGCCCAGCAACAGCTCCCGTGATCATGCCAAGCATGGTCGGCTTCGAGCTAATCTTCCATTCGATCAATGACCAGGTCAGACCTGCGGCAGCGGCGGCCACATGGGTCACCACAAGGGCGCTTGTGGCAAGACCGTTAGCTCCCAGGGCACTTCCTCCATTGAACCCGAACCAGCCGAACCACAACAACCCCGCGCCGAGCACAGCAAACGGAAGATTGTGCGGAGGTGACATATGGCTGGGATAACCTTTTCTTTTCCCTAGCACTAGCGCGCAGGCAAGAGCCGCAACACCCGCATTAATGTGAACGACTGTGCCTCCGGCAAAATCAAGCGCTCCCATGTTTCTCAAGAAACCGCCCACGCCCCACACCCAGTGGCAAACGGGATCATAAACAAAGGTCGCCCAGAGGAGCGAGAAGACAACAAATGCGGAAAATTTCATACGCTCCGCGAAAGCGCCCAGGATCAGTCCCGGCGTGATAATGGCAAACATCGCTTGATAGATCATGAAGGCTTGATGCGGAACCGTGGCTGAATAATCCGCGAACGGCGTTATCCCGACGCCGTGCAGGCCCGCCCAGCTCAAGCTTCCGATCATTCCTTTGATATCCGGCCCGAACGAAAGGCTGTAGCCAAAGATCACCCATTGAAGCGTGATGATGCACATCAGCATAAAACATTGCATGAGCACCGAAAGCATGTTCTTTTTGCGAACTAGGCCGCCGTAGAAGAATGCTAGGCCCGGGGTCATCAGGAAAACGAACGCCGCAGACATCAGCACCCACGCCGTATCGCCCGTATTAATGGCCGGAACGACCCCGTCCGCCGCCATGGCCAGCCTTGAAATTCCCATGAGAGCCATAAACCCGGTTATTCCTAAAAACCACTTCTTTAGTTTTTTCATCATTTGCTCCTCCCTTTCAAAGGTTTGATTCTCCACGAATTTGTCGCACATTTTTGTATTTTTATGCCTATAAAAACCACTCGTACTCTAGAGCCATCATATAGGTGCAAGAGCCATGCCAAATCGAGTGAATGGGCCGAAAGATGTGTGTATTTTTGCGGGAATTTATTGCGAGAACATCAGGACAGTCTCAATAAAAAAAGGCGGGTCCCTCAGGGGATGAGGAAACCCGCCTGCCTTGCCCTGATTGTTTAGGGTTGGTAACACCAACCCTAATCATCCTGAGCGAGTGAGCCTTTTGCGAAGGAGTCGAAGGATATCCTTCGGCGCGCCCTTCGGGCTTGCTCAGCCCTTCGACTTCACTCAAGGTGGTAAGCTATGTCGAACCAGATAAGTGCGCTTAAAATCGCGCCTTACAACTTGAAGAGCATCTCCGCGTAAGTGGGAACCGGCCAAATTTCAGTCGGAGTCACGCCTTCAAGCGCATCGATGTCCTTGCGAAGAGCATTCATCACCACAACGACTTTGTCTCGGAATGCCTCGGCACGTTTGGCCACATCCGATACATGGTGCGCCTTATCGATTGAAGCTTCAAGTACCGCAAGCTTTTCCGAAGCGGTTGATAAAAGGCCGCTCACAGTTGTGAGCAATGCTTTCTGGACCGTCACCGAAGCCGCAGCTGATTTTAAAGCTCCGATCCCCCCTGCGAGCTCGGCGGCAAACTTTATCCCTGCAGGCATAAAGAGCCGCTTGACCATCTGGACGGATGCCTGAGCTTCGATATTCACATGCTTTACATAGGCTTCCAAGTAGATCTCATAACGGGAATGGAGCTCCTTGGGAGAAAGCACCTGGTACTTGTCGAAGAGCTTCTCTGCCTGAGGCGTCGCCATGTAGCCCAGAGCTTCGATGCCGGTCTTGATGTTCGGCAGACCGCGCTTCTTGGCTTCTGCAACCCACTCATCGGAGTAGTTGTTCCCGTTAAAAATGATACGCCCATGCTTTTTCACTGCGTCGCGAACGATTGCGGTTGCTTCTTTGTTCAGACCGTTCTTGCCGGCCTTTTCAAGACGCGTCGCAATCTCATCCAACGCTTCCGCAACAATAGTATTGATCACGATATTCGGTCCCGAAATGGAGGCCGAGGAGCCAACCATGCGGAATTCGAACTTGTTCCCCGTGAACGCGAAAGGCGATGTGCGGTTACGATCGGTATTGTCCTTCGGGAGCGGAGGTAAGGCATCGACCCCGATATGAAGAAAACTCTGGCCACGGGACTCCACTTTTTTCCCCTTAGCGATACCTTCCAAAATCTCCGTGAACTCTTCCCCCATAAAAACCGAAATAATGGCAGGAGGAGCTTCGTTCGCGCCGAGCCGTAGATCATTCCCGGGATTGCCGCAACTCGCGCGAAGCTTGTCAGCATGACGATCCACTGCCATGAGAAGGGCGCTTACAAAGATCAAGAACTGCTCGTTCTCAGAAGGCGTCTTCCCCGGCTCAAGAAGATTTTGTCCATCGTCGGTCGAAAGCGACCAGTTGTTATGCTTGCCAGAACCATTCACGCCCGCAAACGGCTTCTCATGAAGGAGGCACACAAGGCCGTGGCGAAGCGCCACTTTCTGCATGGTTTCCATCACAAGTTGATTGTGATCCGCCGCGATGTTGGTCGTGGAATAGATCGGCGCCATTTCATACTGCGCGGGCGCCACTTCGTTGTGCTTGGTCTTGGAAGAGATCCCCATCTTCCAAAGTTCGATATCCAGATCCCTCATGAAATCGGCAATACGATCTTTGATCGCGCCAAAATACTGATCTTCCAACTCCTGTCCCTTGGGCGAAGGGGCGCCGAAAAGCGTCCTCCCGGAAACGATCAGATCGAGACGTTTTTCATAGCAGGTCTTGTCGATCAGGAAATATTCCTGCTCAGGACCGACCGTCGAGGTCACGCGCTTTGCGGTTTTGTTGCCGAGGGCTTTTAAAACGCGAATGGCCTGTTTGGAAACTGCTTCCATGGAACGAAGAAGCGGCGTTTTTTTATCAAGCGCTTCGCTCGTATAAGAACAAAAAGCCGTCGGAATGGCAAGAGTCACATTCCCCGAAGCATCCTCTTTGAGGAATGCGGGAGAGGTGCAATCCCACGCCGTATAGCCACGCGCTTCAAATGTGGAGCGAAGACCCCCGCTCGGAAAAGACGATGCATCTGGTTCACCTTGAGCCAATTGCTTCCCGGAGAACTCCATGATCACGCTACCATCGTCGGTCGGAGAGATAAAAGAATCATGTTTTTCCGCGGTACGGCCAGTGAGCGGCTGAAACCAATGGGTGTAATGCGTCGCACCTTTTTCAATAGCCCAATCCTTCATCGCATTGGCAACCACATTGGCCACCTCGGGCGAAAGCGGAAGTCCTTGCTGGATCGTTTTCTTGAGAGCTTTATAGGTCTCTTTGGGGAGACGTTCTCTCATGGTCCGATCATTAAAAACGTTACTTCCAAAAATCTTCGGCACATCCACATTTTTAGAACTGCACTGACAGGCCTTATCTTCGCACATAACATCCCCCTTTTTTGTTTGAATAGCTTGTTAATTCAGCTTCTTTTCATGAAGACGTAAAAGAACCCCATTCCTAATTAGCAATTTCTATGCCAATTTCTTAGCTATTTCACCCCTAGGGATTCACTCCATCTGAGATATAAAACCACAAAATTGTTGTCTTGGGGGAAATAACTACAATTTTGTAGGAACCCGCTACTTCAGACCATACTGTTTGATCTTGTACCCAAGGATACGCTCCGTCACTCCAAGCGCCTTGGCCGTCTTGCGCTGATTCCCGGCATTGGAGCGAAGAGCCTCCTGGATCAACTTCTTTTCAAGCTTTTCAACAGCGCTCGGAAGATCCCCTGGAACATCTTCACCCTTTTCCCCGATCGAGGATTCAAAAGGCTTGGGCTGGATCATAACCGGATGGCCTTTGGATCCCGGTATCGGAAAAAGATCGGTTTCAAGCGTATCGGTCTTGCAATGGATCACAGCCCGTTCGATCGCGTTCTCAAGCTCCCGGATATTGCCGGGCCAAGAATAACCCATCAAATACTTCATGGCATCGTCGGAAACATACTTCACTTTTTTCCCGTTTTCAAGATCTGCCCTTTTCAAGAAATGCGCGACAAGAAGCGGAATATCTTCCCGCCTTTCCCTTAAAGAGGGCAAAAGGATCGGCACTACATTGAGCCGGTAATAGAGATCTTCCCGGAACTGCTTTTCCTGGATCGCTTTTTCAAGATCACGGTTCGTCGCCGCGATAACCCGCACATCCACGCGAATCGTCTGGGTCCCGCCCACGCGCTCGAACTCCCGCTCCTGGAGTGCCCGCAAAAGCTTAACCTGCATTGAGGCTGAGATATCCCCGATCTCATCGAGGAAAAGAGTCCCGCCGTCGGCCAGCTCAAAACGCCCCAGTTTTCTTGCGACCGCCCCGGTAAAAGCGCCCTTTTCATACCCAAAGAGCTCGCTCTCGAGGAGAGTTTCCGGTAATGCCGCGCAGGACACCTTCACGAACGGCCCTTTCGAGCGGAAACTTCCATAATGGATCGCATGCGCCACCAATTCTTTTCCGGTCCCTGTTTCACCCCGGAGCAGCACGGTCGAGCGCGTCCGGCTCACCATATCGATGGCCTCATAAACTTCTTCCATGCGCTTGCTTTTCCCGATGATGTTAGCTGGATGGAATTTCTTGGCAAGTTCGCGCTTCAATTCGACATTCTCGAACTGGAGCTTCGCTTTTTCCTTTTCGCGAAGTCGGTAACTGGCAACGGTTTGCGCAAGGATGGAGCTGATAATGGTCAGAAGCCTTAGATCTTCGTCCAGAGAAATATTGCCTTCGAAAAGGCGGTCCACGCTGAGCGCGCCAATGGTCTCTTGGTCGATCTTGATAGGGACACAGATGAAAGCGATCCGGTTGCGCCGGAAATCTTTCCGGGCTCCGGTGCGGTTAAGAAAAAGCGGTTCTTCCCCAATATTCGGCACCGCGATCGGCTCTCCCGCCTCCACGACTTTTCCGGTAATACCTTCGCCGATCTTGTAGCGCCCTTTCTTTTTCGCCTGATCGTCCAGGCCATGGGCGATCTCGATCGTCAGGCTCTCACCATCCGCATCCAGAAGCGTCAAGGTTCCGCGGTGCATGCCCATTTTTTCATGGAGCACATCCAGCGCTTTCCTCATCCGCTCCTCGATCGGGAATGGGGCCGTCATATGCCGGGTGATCTCATAGAGCACACTGAGCTCCTGGATCTCACGCTTCAAACCTACGGTAGGTTTTATTTTTTCACTGCTCATATTTTCCCCAGCATTAAGGCCGGTCGCTCACGCCGTAAAGAACGATGCCCGCGCGATTGGCTTGCTCCACAAAAATATCTTTGCCGATAAAAAGAGTCTTATGGGCCTCAAATGCGAAAGCCACAGCCTGCGCTTCGATCAACCCCTCCAGGGTCTTTAAGCCCACCGCCGGCACATCAAAACGCATATCCTGATTTGGCTTGGCGATCTTCACCACAACGATCTTACCGCGCCCGAGCGCCCCGCCGCGGCGTATCGCTTCGTCGGTGCCTTCAATGGCCTCGACCGCGAGTACGGCCTTGTTCTTCACGACCACGGTTTGTCCGATGTCCGCGCCCGAGATCTTTTGCGCCATTTCAAAGCCAAAATCAATATTGTCCATAACGGCTTTCGAGGGTTTCCTTTTCCCAAGCAAGCCGGGGCCCGGCATCATATCTTTGAGAAGGAGGGTTGAATCCTGGAGCACGATGCCTTTTTTAAAGAGGTAATCCGCAATACCCCCGAGGAGGGAGTCATCTTTGTGGTCCTTCAGCTTTACAAGAACTCCCATCATATCGAGATCGAACCGGACGTTTTCCTTAAAGAAACGCACTTTCTCGATCTTGCCGGCCATGATGGCTTCGTGAGCACCTTCGTCTTTGAGGAATTTCGACAGCTTTTTAAGCTCGCCCACTTTGACCCACGAGAAAGCGTCCGAAAGTTTTTCCAGAGCCGGTTCGGCTTCCTGTTCAATGGCGCAGGTCACGACCCGGTATCCCGCCCGCTTGGCTTCTTCCGCCACCAGAATGGGAAAACGACCGTTGCCCGCGATAATGCCCATGGTCTTCATAAGTTCACCTCGCCAGAGATTATATCAGAAAGAGATATCGGCTTCATCCCCTGCGAATTCGACCACTGGGGGAACGGCCCGAAATACCGACTTCAAGCGGACCTTATCCGCAAATGCCACGTTCGGACGTCTCCAGGAATGCGAGGATCGTCTGAATGGAAGGACTCAGGGGGATGTCTTGCTGGATCTGTTTGATAACGTTCTTTAAGATAAGGCCCGATTTGAAGATGATCTTGAAGGCCTTTTTGATGGCGGATTTTTCTTCCTTGGAAAATCCCGCGCGATCGAGCCCCACGGCATTGATGCCAAAGGCATGTGCCGGATGGCCGTCGACCATCATAAAGGGAGGAATGTCCTGCACGACTTTGGAGCATCCCCCCGTGATCGACAATTTTCCGATCCGGACGAATTGATGGACCGCGGAAAGCCCCCCGATGATCGCTTGATCCTCCACGATCACATGGCCCGCAAGTGTCGCGTTATTGGCAAGGGTTACGCCATTTTGGATAATACAATCATGCGCCACGTGCGCGTAGGCCATCAGAAGATTATCATTTCCGACCACGGTTTCGGTGCCATTTAAAGTACCGGGGTTCAGGGTCGCATATTCGCGGATCGTGTTGCGGTCGCCGATCTTCAGATAACTCACGCCACCATCGGCTTTTTTGTCCTGCGTCAGGCTGCCAACAACCGCGCCGGTAAAAATCTCATTATCTTCACCGATCGTGGTGTGTCCTTCAATTGTCACGCGCGGCCCGACCTTCGTGCGCGCGCCGATCTTCACCGTCCCGGCAATGATCGCCCAAGGGCCGATCTCCACCCCGTCGCCCAAAATGGCGTCCGGATGAACGATCGCCGTCGGATGAATCTTCACGCATCCACCACAGCGAATTTCACATCCGCTTCGCATGCAAGTTTATCACCCACATAAGCCTTGCCGGAACATTGACCAAACTTGGCGCGTTTCTTCAAAACCTCGACCTCCATCCGGAGCGTATCTCCCGGAAGGACCGGGGTGCGCCACTTGACGGCATCCACGCTCATGAAGTAGGCGATCTTGCCCCGATTCTCGGGCTCTCCCAGCATGATCACGCCACCGACTTGCGCCATGGCTTCCACGATCAACACCCCCGGCATCACGGGATGACCCGGGAAATGCCCCTGAAAAAAATAGTCGTTCATCGTGACCTGTTTGAAACCTGTGGCACGCGTTCCCGGTTCAAAATTCTCGATCCGGTCCACAAAAAGAAAGGGGTAGCGGTGCGGGATGATCTTTTGGATCTCTTCCACATTGAGCGTCCTGGAGAGCGGTTTGGGTTCAGCGGGAGTGTTCATCATCAGTTTCCTCACGAGTTCGACGTTTAGGGCATGGCCACTTCGGGAAGCGATCACATGCCCGCGGATGAATTTTCCGCATAAAAACAGATCGCCCAGGATATCCATCATTTTATGGCGACACGCTTCGTTTTCAAACCTTAAAGTGTTCTGGAGGGGTTTGTTCTTTTCAAAAATAAGCGTGTTGGTAGGATTCGCCCCTTTGCCAAATCCCTGGGACAGCAAGAGCTCGGCTTCTTTTTTAAGACAAAAGGTGCGAGCCGACGCCAGCTCTCGTTCAAAGATCTCCGGCACGATCGGAAGCGACAGGTACTGGTCCAAAAGGTTCGCATCGCGATAGCTCAACATATAGGAGATCGAAAATGTCGGGGCCGGCAAAAGCACGATCGACTGGTCCCCTTGATCGACATACACCGGTTCTTTGATCTCAAGAAACTTTCGCGGAGCGTTCTGCTCCTCGAAACCGGAGGCAATGAGGGCCTTCGTAAACTCCAGAGCGCTCCCGTCCATCCCGGGCACTTCTTCCCCGTCGATCTCGACTAAGGCGTTATCGATCCCGAGCCCGTGGAAAGCCGCCATGAGATGCTCGATCGTACGGACACGACCGCTGCCTACCACAATGGCGGTCTGGCGAGCTTCGTCGGAACAGACATTCTCGATCGAGGCCCGGACCTTGAGGTCCGGGGCCAGATCGACACGGCAAAAGAGAATGCCCGCATTCTCCGAAGCCGGACGCACGCATACCGTCACCTTGTGACCGGTATGGAGCCCCGTCCCTTCGAAAACAGCTTGGGTTTTGAGCGTCTTTTGTTTCATGATCCCTAAAGCTTTAAGCCTTTTTGTATTTCTTCGCGAGCTCCGCAGAAACTTGCGGCGTAATGTCAAAATTCTTTTTCTGGGCAAGAAGCACGCGTTTATTGAAGATCATGTCATAACCGCCCTTGGCCGAAAGATCCTGAACGATCACATCGATCTCCTGGAAGATCTCGCGAACCACCTTATCGCGCTGTTCTGCGAGTTGCTGACGCACATTGCGATCAAAATCCTCAAGCTGACGCTTCTTTTCGATCAATTGCTCCTGCTTGGCAGCGCGGGCATCCGCCGCGAGAAGGGCTATTTCATCTTCCATCGAGCGGATCTTGGTCGCCATTTCATTACGTTCTTTTTCCTTGGCTTCTCCCGCGGTCTTCAGCACCAGATCCTGATCCTTGGTCTTTTGGTAATTGTCAAAAACCTCGCCCACATCGACATAGGCAACCTTCATCTCCGCCGCGAAAGCCGGAAAGCTCAGGCCCAACATCATCAACGCCGCCAGAAAACCTGCTATCATTTTACGGTTCATGGTATCTCTCCTTTTTTAGATTAGAATGGAATTAAAATCCTACTTCACCTCAAAGGGAATCCTTCGACTCCCTCACAAAATACGTTCAGTCGCTCAGGATGATCGGGCGAAACAAGCGCCCGATCAAAAACTACGGCTCAAACTGAATTCAAAACGACCGTTCCTGTTCTTGGTGTCCCGGTTTGCAATGGGAAGACCATAATAAAAAGCCAAAGGCCCGATCGGTGTCTTGACCTTGATCCCGGGACCCACGCTTACGGCAAATTTCCCGAAATCGATATTGTAGGAATCCTTGCTAACATTCCCCGCATCCACAAACACCACACCGCGGAATGCGTCAAGATACGGAAGCGGAAAAGTGTAGTCCAAATTCACAATCGCCATGGTCTGACCGCCCACGGCCTCCCCTTCTTCCTGAGGCCCCACACGCCGGTAATCAAAACCACGTACCGTACCAAGGCCGCCGGCAAAGAACCTGTCATAGGCCGGCGTTGTGGACGATTTCCCGAACGACTGAGCCGAAGCCAACCTGGCCTGAAATTCGATCTGATGCTTTTTATGGAACGTAAGGTACTCCGTGTATCCGGATCTCAGGATATAATACTCCTGGTCGCCGCCAAGAAAACTTCCGACCAGCTCGCCTGCGAGATTGATCACGCGCCCTTTGGTCGGGGCAAAGACACTATCTCGATTATCAAAGGTCGTGAACGCACGAAGTCTGGAAAGCCAGTCCGGCCCTTTAAATTCCGTGACCGAAACGGGAGCATTGTCCGCAATATCCCTGAGCTCCACGCGTTCCAGCGTGTACCCGCCACCCGCCCGGAGAACATCTTTAAAAAGACGCGATAAAGTCGTGGAAGCGCCCATGCGTCTCTCGCCAAAAAGAGTGTTCTTGTTGTCTTGAGAAGTGGCAAAAAGGTTCGTGCCCCAGGAGATCGGCTTGTTAAAAAGGTACGGTTCCACGAAACTGACGTCGTATTCCTGGTGGATCGTACCGATCTGCCCGCGGATCGAAAGCGACTGTCCACCACCCGTGAAACGCGGCCAGTTGAGAATATCGAAATTGCGTTGGGAGATCTCGGCAAACCCCATGAAGGTATCAATGGAACTGACGCCGCCGCCGAAGGAAAGCTCGCCCGTACGTTTTTCTTTCACCCTGAAAATAAGGTCTTTGCGATTTGTCCCGGCATCCGTAGGCTCGGTATCATAGGTGATCTCTTCAAAATAGTTCAGGTTCTGGAGGCGCTCCTTGGATTTTTCGATCTTCTTGCCGTCAAAGCGTTCGCCCGGGCGGATGCGAAGCTCGCGACGGATGACCTTGTCGCGGGTCTTGGTGTTTCCGCGGATCTGGACCTTCTCCACAAAATAAAGGTCTCCTTCCTGGATCTCGTAGGTGATATCGACTTTCCCGCTGTCGCGGTTCAATTTTACGTCAGGCACCACGCGAGCTTCGATATAACCCTCGTTGGCATAGAACTGACGGAGCTTTTCGATATCCTGCGCGACATAGAACTGCGAATAAGTCAGGCCGGGAAGCATTTCGAGTTGCTGCCAAAGCTCGGACTCCGGGAAAAGGGTACTCCCCTTGAACTTGATCTCACCGGTCAGATAATGTTGCCCCTCGTCGATCCTGATCAGGATCTCGATCGTATTCTTGTCTTTGTTATAACTGAACTCCGGAGACACCTTCACGTCCAGATAGCCTTCCTTTTGATAGAAGAAACTGATCTTCTCGAGGTCTTTTTCAAAGTCACCTTCTTTGAACGTGCCGAACAGGAACCATATTTGCTTCTTCGTCTTCATGAGCTTGGCAAGCTGCTTGGGCTTGAAGGCTTTGGCCCCCTCGAAAGAGATCTTGGTGATCTTGAACTTTTTCCCTTCGAAGACCTTGATCGTGATCACAGCTTCTTTGGTTTGAGGGTCCACGTTCACCGCCGTTTGAAGGTCCACGAACCGGAATCCCTTGTCCGCGTAAAGCTTCCGGATCTCTTCCTCGCCTTTTTTGACGGCCTTGCGATCCAGGATCTGTCCTTCCATCACGCCCAATGTCTTGCGAAGCTTATCCTCTTTAAAAGAAGTAAACCCCTCGAGCGTAATTTGCTTGATGATCGGCTTCTCGTCGACGTCCACGATCAGCTTGTAACCTTCCGGAAGTTCTTCCACTTCCAGTTTCACATCCTCAAAAAATCCGGTCGCATAAAGGCGCTTGATATCTTCGTTGACGGTTTGCTGTTTAAGGGCAAGCCCTTCCTTGGTCTGGATCTTACTCAAGATCGTGTTCGTGCTCACGATGCGATTCCCGCGAACATCCACGGCGACGACCGTTTTTTCAATCCTCGGAGCGGGCTGGGAATCTGTTGCGGGCGAAGTGGAAGTCGAAGTCTGAGCTTGAGGGGTTGAAACGGGAGCCGCCGGAGAAGCCACCGCGGGTTCAGTCGCCGTCTTCTTCGCGGCATCTTCGGCAAAAACCGCCGACGAAAGGAACGCGCAGAAGGACAAGCTCAAAAACAAAACACTGAAACGCTTCATGCGGATTCCTCGGATCTAAAAAATTCGGGATTATCGAAACGCGTCCATTCTTTGAGAAACACGAGCGGAATCACACCCGTGGGCCCATTACGTTGTTTGGCGATGATCGCTTCGGCCTTGTTCTTGTTCTCTTCAGAAGGCTGATAATACTCTTCGCGAAAAAGAAACACAACCACGTCCGCGTCCTGTTCGATGGCGCCTGACTCGCGAAGATCGGAAAGCTGCGGACGATTGCCTGTCCTGGACTCTACCGCGCGGGAAAGCTGACTCACCGCAATCACGGGAACCCGGATCTCTCGCGCCAGGGCCTTGAGGGACCTGGAAATTTCGGAGATCTCCTGCTGGCGGTTCTCGGAGGATTTGGAACCCTGCATGAGCTGCAAATAGTCGATCACGATCAGCGAAATATCGTGCTTCATTTTAAGGCGGCGCGCCTTGGCGCGGATCTCGAGCACGGTCTGGCCCGGCGTGTCATCAATAAAGATCGGCGCCTCAGAAAGTTTCCCGGCAGCGTTCGTGAGCTTCGGCCAATCCTGATGGGAAAGATATCCTGTGCGGACCTTTTGCGCGTCCACGCGGGCGTGGGAACAGAGCATCCTCTGGACCAATTGTTCTTTGCTCATTTCAAGCGAGAAAATAACGACCGGTTTCTTCAAATTGATGCCCGCATGTTCGCAGATCGCGGTGGCAAAAGCGGATTTTCCCATGGAAGGACGTCCGGCGACGATAACGAGGTCCGACGGCTGAAGCCCCGCCGTCTTCATATCGAATTCATGAAAACCGGTCGCGATCCCGGTGATGTGCTCCTTGCGCTGAAAGAGCTGGTCGATCGTTTCCATGCTCTCATGGATAATGTCTTTGATCTGAACGGTCTTATTTTCGATCTGCGACTGACCGATGTCGAAGATCATCTTCTCCGCGCTGTCGATCATCTCGCGGGCATTTCCGTCGGACTCAAGACTGTTTTGCACAATCTGCGTTCCGGATTGGATAAGCTTTCGAAGAAGGGCCTTGTCTTTGACGATGCGGGCATAGTGCTCAATATTGGCCGCCGTCGGGACGATCGTAGTGAGTTGCGTCAGGTAGCTGATCCCGCCCAGGTCTTCCAGCTGCTTGCGTTTTTTGAGCTCTTCGGAAACGGTGATGAGATCCACGGGGTGATTCTTGGAAAAGAGGGCCGTCATCGCCGTGAAGATGTTTTGATGACGCTGATCGTAGAAAAAATCGGGGGTAAGAACTTCAATGGCTTTGGCGAGCGCGATCTCGTCAAAAAACATTGCGCCCAGAACGCTCATTTCAGCTTCGCGATTCTGGGGCGGAAGTTTTTCGTAAAGATTGACCGTTGTCTTCAATTCAGCCACAAATGACCTCTAGAGAGGTTAAGACGGTCGTCCAATTCCCTATCTTCTTTTCAAAAACGCTGAATCGGACTGTCCTGATTACCCGTTGATATTAAAATTAATGAGAATCAGGGCCGCGGACGAGCTCAACCGTCAGACGTGTCTTGACCTGCGGGTAGATCTCGAGATCCACCTGATGCGTACCCAGGGTCTTCAAAGCGTCCTTGATCCGGACCTGCTTTTTTTCAAAACTGTGTCCTTGTTTTTCAAGCGCCACACGAAGGTCCTCGGCGGTCACGGAGCCGTAAAGCTTGTCCCCTTCGCCTGCGCGGACTTCGAGGGTGATCGTAAGATCCTTCATCTCTTTAGCTCGTTTTTCGGCGATTTCTTTTTCTTTGGCCTTGCGCACAACGTTACGGGCGCGCTTTTCCGCAAAGAACTGCTTGTTCGCACGGGTTGCCGGGATCGCGAGATCCTGAGGCATCAGGAAATTTCTTGCGAACCCGTCACGGACGCGTACGACATCGCCTTTTTTGCCAACATCTGTCACATTTTTTAAAAGCAATAATTCCATGGATCAATTCCTCTTTTTCTTTTTTAAAATGGTCCCGGCGATTAATTCGCCTGGAACGCCAGAAGCCCGGAGTGACGCGACTTCTTAATGAGACGCGTGAGCGTCCGCTGGTCTTTCGAGCTCAAACGCGTGATACGACGCGGCAGGATCTTGCCTTTTTCGGTGATGTATTTGCCGAGAGCGTCCACATCCTTGTAATCCATCTGGGGCAACACGCGACGCATACGTTTGCGCACGGGCCGGGAAGGAGCCCGACTCGGTGAGCCGTAACCCTTTTCGCCCTTTTTGGGACCGCGGGCGTTCTTATCAAATGGTTTTTTCTTTTCAAACTTTCCAAACTTCGAAGATCTCGGTTTCATATTTTTTACACCTGGCTGATTTAGCACCGTTTATTATTTTTTTTACGGGTTAACGGTACAAATACTGCAAACCCATAAAATTACCCGTAACGCAGGATTAGAATGGAATTTCTTCGTCGGGTTTAAGTTCGTCCTTTGAAAGGGAGACGGAATCCTTTTTGGAAGGCATGCCGCCCTCCGGGGCTTCAAAAATACTATCGTCCACGTCCATCGTCGGTACATCCGAGCTCTCGCCCTTCCCGCTTCCGGGCTTTGATCCGAGGAACTGGACATTGTCGGCAACCACTTCCGTGGAATACCGTTTGGTACCATCCGGGCCATCCCAACTTCGGGTCTGGATCCTTCCTTCGACAAAAACGGGGCGGCCTTTTTTCAGGTACTCATTGCAGATCTCGGCGAGACGCGCCCAAGCAACGATGCGGATAAAGGCGACTTCTTCTTTTTTTTCTCCCGCCTTGGAATTGAACGCGCGGTTGACGGCGATCGTGAACGTCGTCACGGCCTGTCCCGAAGGAATATAACGAAGCTCCGGATCCCTCGTGAGATTTCCGATCAACATCACTTTATTCAAACTTACGGCCATAGGTCACCCGATATTTTTTGTGTTGGGTTGATTATGCTTTGGATGTTGCGACAGGAGCGACCGGAAGAGGCGGCAATGCGGGCTTCTTCGCGGGGATGCTCACCATGTATCTTAAAAGATTTTCCTGAAGCTCCAGTTCCTTGCGGAAATCCTGGGCCCGGGACGGATCCATTTCGAATTCAAAAACAAACGTCCGGCCGTCTTTGTATTTGCGGATCATATGGCCGAGCGGCTTTTTCCCGAGATCGGTCTTCTGAATGACTTTCCCCTGGAACTTTTCGATCCACTTCACAACCTCCGCGGCAGGGTCTTTATGGCTCTCCCCTGTGATCTCCGGCGGAAAAATAAACAAACCTTCGTATTTTTTCATCACACACTCCCTCGGCGTCTAGATTATTAAAATGATAACTCTTCCCGTAAGTTTCATAAACAGAAGCTACAGAAGCAGTTATGAAGTTTTTAGGCCTTTGAAAAGGCTAAAAGGAAAGACAATGTAACATAAATGCCCTGCTTGAGCAACCCTGATTCTCATTTAATAGGAAAGCTCATCTGCCCTTCACAACGTGACAGCATTGACCCGATTCATCGCCTTCGCCAGGGGCTCTAACGCCCAGGCCCGGCACGCTTCCGCCCCGGCCCCAAGAAGCGTTTTCATTTTCTTTTCTTCTAAGACCTTAAAGGGAGAAAGCACATAATCCCGAAGCGACTCGTCCGTTCCTTTCTCGCAAGGACCGATCCCGATCCTAAGCCTCGGATAGGCACGGCTCCCAAGATGTTCTTCGATCGAGGCAAGGCCATTATGCCCGCCCGAACTTCCCTCGCCCCGCAAACGGAATTTTCCAAAAGGCAACGCGACATCATCGACTACGACTAAAAGATCTTTGTCCGCCGCGACCTTCCAATATTTTACAAGCGCCGCGATCGCTTCGCCGGAAAGATTCATATAGGTGAGCGGATGCGCCAGGTGAACGGCCTCTTGATTCCACAACACCGAAGCCAGAGCCGCTTTCTGGGACTTTTTGGAAGCGAGCTTTACTTTCTCATCTTCAGCGATGAACTCCATGAGCCGGCGGCCGATATTGTGCCGCGTGCGGGCGTATTCGTCTCCGGGATTCCCAAGCCCAACGATGAGTTTCATCAGAGCCCTCAGGATCCTCCCGGGGACGCTTGCGCGACTCCCGGGAAATCCGTCCTGACTTTTATTTTCTTTTCATCAATGGCCGTCAGGACGGCCCCAATTTCAGATCCGCTGAAATTGATAAGCATTGGGACCGTCGTTACTTTCCTTCTTTGGCGGGGGCTGCGGCAGGTTTTCCCGCGGCAGGTGCGGCAGGTTTGGCTCCGGCAGGCGCCGCGGCCTTCGCGGGAGCACCTTCTTCGCCTTCCTTATCCTTCTTGCCCTTTTCCATGACCTCAGGCTCCACGGCACCCTCTTCAACAGGCTTCACTTCCTCTTCACGAGGAGGATGGATCGCGAGCACAACATCCTCGGGTGAAAGCAGGCATTTGATCCCATGGGGCAGTATCAAGTCCTTGACGTGGACCGCGTCGTTAATCTTCATCGTCTTCGTTTCGATCTCGATCTTTTCCGGGATCTGAGTCGGCAAACACTCCACCTCGATCTCGCGATGCACCAGGTCAAGGGATCCGTTTTCCTTGACGCCGGGCGCCTCTTCAATATGGAGAAGAACTACCGGCACCTTCACCGTGATCTTTTCGGTGAGCGAAATGACCATAAAATCAATATGATCGATCTTGTCGGTGACGGGATTATTCTGGATCGCTTTGACACGGCAGGTCGATTCCTTCAGCTTCACGCCTTCGATCTGAAGCGTGATCAGGACGTTGGCGCCGGCCTTGGTATGAATCGCCTTTAAGAAGGCCTTATCCGGCACTTCGATCGCGAGCGGTTTCATCCCATGGCCATAGACCACGGCGGGAAACATTTCGTTACGACGGACCGCGCGTGCTTTACTGGTTCCATCCGCGGTACGTGCCTTGGCTTTCAGTTCAAAAGTTTGCATTGAAAATTCCTCCTTGATGTCCTGTGATTAAGACGGAAGTGGCTTCCCTCTTGCTCGGTTTATGCTTCTACTCCTGCGCTTGAAAAAAGTGTGCTGATCGATTCGTTGTAATGGATCCGGCAGATCGCGTCCGCCAAAAGCGAAGCGATCGAAAGCTGCGTGATCTTCTTGATCCGCTTTTCCTTGCCTAAGGGGATACTGTTCGTCACGATAAGTTCCTTGATCACGGAATCCCGGATCCTCGAAACGGCGCTCCCGGCCAGAACAGGGTGCACAATGTTAGCATAGATGTCCAATGCGCCCGCCTTCTTGAGAGCCTTGGCGGCTTCGACCAGCGATCCGCCGGTTGAGATCATGTCGTCGATGATCACAACGTTTTTCCCGGCCACGGAACCGATGATGTGCATCACATGCGTCTGGGACGCGCTCTCGCGGCGCTTGTCCACGATCGCGAAATCGCAATTAAAAAGTTTGGCGTATCCTCGCGCCATCTTGATCCCGCCTACGTCAGGCGAAACCACCACGAGATCCTTGATCTTCTTTTTCTTGAAGTAGTTCCCCAGCACGTTGATCGAATAGAGGTGATCCACCGGGATATCAAAAAATCCCTGGATCTGTCCCGCGTGAAGATCCATGGCCAGCACACGGTTCGCGCCGGCGCTTACGATCAGATTGGCCACCAGCTTCGCGGTGATCGGAACACGCGGCTTGTCTTTGCGATCCTGACGGGCATAACCGAAAAACGGCAGTACCGCCGTGATCCGCTTGGCCGAAGCGCGGCGCGCGGCATCGATCAGGATCAAAAGTTCCATTAGACTTTCGTTAGGCGGCGTGCAGGTCGGCTGAACGATAAAAACATCTTTGCCGCGGATATTATCGCGGATCTGAAGCTGGATCTCCCCTTCCGGAAAGCGGCCGAGCATCACATCGCCGAGAGGAATACCAAGATGCTTTGCGATCTCCTTGGCGAGCTCCGGATGAGAGCTCCCGGTTAAAAGAACCATGTCGCCATTCTGTTTTTTATTCAGTTTCGCAATCTTCACCATGAGGGCACCCTACCTTTTCTTCTTTGTGACGGGACGGGCGGGAACGCCGACGACCACATCACCTTTTTTAATTTTTATTTTCGGGATCACCACCGACCCCGCGCCGGTCTTCGCCCCGTCCGGGATCCGGACAGGCGCCACGAAAACCGTATTGGAACCGATCATTACATTTTTACCGATCACTGTCTGATGCTTTTTCTTTCCGTCAAAATTCGCAGTAATGGTCCCGGCCCCGAGATTCGTTCCGTCCCCGATCACTGCATTCCCCAAATAAGTCAAATGTTTAGCCGAAACCTTTTTTCCAAGACAACTCCGGCTCACTTCCACAAAGCTTCCGATCAACGAATCCTCTCCGATCACGGTACCGTGGCGAAGCTTCGCGAACGGCCCGATCCTGCAATGGGCGCCGATCTCCACATCGCTTTCAATAAAGCACCAGGGATAGATCGTGGTGCCTCTGCCGATCTTCACGCCGGGCGCCACAAACGTCTGGTCCGGCGCCATGAACGTCACGCCTTTTTCCTGATGCCTTGCGATCTCCCGCTCATTGATCTTTTTTGTCACGGTGGCCAGATCTTTCTGGGAATTGATCCCTTGCCCTTCTTCCGCGCTCGCCAGTGAAAACGCTTCCACACAATAGCCCTCCCGCCGGAGGATCTCAATGGTGTCGGTGAGATAATACTCACCCTTCTGGTTGTCCCGTCCGATCTTTTCCAAAGCCTCGAACAAAACTTTTTTATCAAAAAGATAAATGCCGGTATTCACTTCCCGGATCTTACGCTCTTCCGCAGTCGCATCCAGTTCCTCGCGAATGGCCGCAAAATGCCCTTCGTCCCGAACGATCCGCCCGTATCCGGAAGGATCGGCCTGATCACAGGATAACACGCTGACATGCGCCCGTGATTTTTTATGCGCCGCCAAAAATTTCTCGAGTGTTTCCGGCTTCACAAGCGGCATATCGCCCGGCCAGACCAGCACAGCCCCCTGCGCCTGCTTCAAGGCCGTCTTGGCCATCATCACCGCATGACCGGTCCCTTTTTGCTCGCGCTGAAGCACCGGGATCGCTCCGTACGATCTCGAAAAAGAACGGACTTCATCCGCCTTATAACCCACCACGACATAAGGATTCTTGATCCCGGCCCCGGCTAACGTTTCAAGCACATACCCGAGCACGGGTTTCCCAAACACCGGGTGCAGGACCTTCGGCAATTCCGAACACATCCGCGTTCCTTTTCCAGCTGCGAGAACAATCGCTTCCATAGGAATTAGCCTTTAATCCCGGTTAATTTGATACCTTCGACAAAGAACCGTTGATTGAATAAAAAGACGATCAGGATCGGCAGGATCATCAACATCGACGCCGCCATAAGGAGCGTCCAATCCGTGCCGTGAACTCCCTGAAAATAAGCCAATCCGACCGGCAACGTATATTTCGTATGCGTATTCACCACAATCAAAGGCCACATCAGATTCATCCACGACCCCATGAACGTAAAAGTCGTCAAAGTTGCCAAGGCCGGCTTCGAGAGCGGCAGAATGATGTGCCAGAAGATCCGGACATACGAACACCCGTCGATCTTCGCGGCATCTTCCAGATCCTTCGGCAGCGTCAAAAAGAATTGCCGTAACATGAACGTCCCGTAAGCCGTAAAGATCCCCGGGAGGATCAGCGCCTTATACGTATCGATCCATCCAAAATGCCGGAGCAGGATAAAGACCGGGATCATGGTCACCGCGCCTGGGATCATCATGGTCGCGAGATAACCAAAAAAGATCCTGTCACGGCCCGGAAAACTCAGACGCGCAAACGCGTACGCGGCCATCGCGCTCGTGGCGACTTGCCCGAACGTAATGCAAAGACTCACAAAAATAGAATTCAGATAAAATTGCGCGAACGGAACGACGGACCAGACCTTCACATAATTCTGCCAGACAAAACTGGTCGGGAGCCATTCCTGCCACCACGGACGATTTTCGGCAAACACCTGCCCCGCTTCCGCCAGCGAAGTCGAGACCATCCAGAGAAAAGGCGCCGCCATGCTCACGGCACCGATAAACAGGGCTATAAAAAGCACCGCACGCTGCAATCTACGCTTCAGGGGCGACTTTTCCTTAAGCTCGGTCACGACTTTCGTCGGTTTTTTTCTTTTAGAGCGGGAGGCAGATGCCGCCATCTCTTGTTTCATTTCCGCTTGGATCAATGAATCAATGTGGTTGCCCATGGTCTTCTCTTAAGATCCCCTAATAATGTCATTCCCGAATGCCTTCATCGGGAATCCATTCACTGGATCCCCGCCTCCGCGGGGATGACAAGCTATATTCTACGATGTTCTAGGTGTAGTGAACGATCTTGCCAAAGAAACGCCACTTCACGATCGTTACCGCAAAAATGATCAGAAACAGCACCCACGAAATAGCGGCCGCATACCCCATGCGGTACCATTCGAAAGCATTGTTGAAAATATAATAAATGATCGTGGTGGTGGACCCGTTAGGACCCCCGCCCGTCATGATGTACGCTTGATCGAACCCCGCCTGGAATCCGCCGATCAAACTCATGGTCGCGATAAAGAACGTCGTGGGCGAGATCTGCGGCCACGTGACATTCCAGAATTTCTGCCAGCTGTTGGCGCCGTCCACTTCCGCGGCATCATAAAGATCGCGCGGCACACCCTGCAACGCGGCCAGATAAAGGATCATGTTGTAGCCGCCGATCGATTGCCACACGCTCATGATGATGAATGCCGGCTTCGCCCACGCTTCGTCCGTCAGCCAGTTCGGTCCGATCAATTTAAGACCGAGCGTATCCCCGAATTGAGCGATCATGGAATTGAGGAGCCCGAAATTCGGATTGTAGATCAAGCGCCAGAGCATGAAGATCGCAACGCCCGAACAGATCGTCGGAAGAAAATAGAGCGTCCTGAAAATGACCGTCCCTTTAAGTTTTTGATTCAGCGCGATCGCAAGGAGAAGCGACCCTGCCATGCTGATCGGGATCGCCGCCATCAAATAAAGGGTGTTCCAGCAATATTTTCCGAAAAACGGATCTTTCACGAGCTCGATAAAATTCGTGAGCCCCGCAAATTGCGGCCCATCCGACAAAAGATCCCACTTCACAAAACTCAGCCAAAGCGACGCCAAGACCGGGATCGAGGTGAAGAGAAGAAATCCGACCAGGTTCGGCATGAGGAACCCGTAGGCCGCGATCATTTCCTTCGTTTTATCCCTGAGTCCGTTTTTCATATTTTTTCCAGTTTGCTGCATTCAAAGTCTGCCCGGCCTGTTCGCCCGAAGCAAAGCTTCAGGACGAATCCGTCCTTTGGCGGAGGCTCTCCGCCACAAAGCGTTGGCGGATCCGACCTTCGGCGGAGAACCAGAAACCTTGCCTCCTTCGCCAGAGGCGAATCCGTCCATCATCGGATTCGCCTTGCGGACGAATCCGCCTCAGGCGGAAAAGGGCTCCCTTAAACCGTTCTTTGATTCTTAAAATCTGCCCCGTCTGGGCTCGAACCAGAAACCTTGCCTCCTTCGCCAGAGGCGAATCCGTTCATCATCGGATTCGCCTTGCGGACGAATCCGCCTCAGGCGGAAAAGGGCTCCCTTAAAACCGTTCTTTGATTCTTAAAATCTGCCCCGTCTGGGCTCGAACCAGAAACCTTGCCTCCAAAGGGCAGTGTGATACCATTTCACCACGGGGCAATACTTTGTTATTTCGAACTAATAATTTCTTTTAAGAACTTGCGCCCTACGCCGGATTTAAAAAACCGTTCCCGCTTTACAGCTTCTGAGCGTGACTTGCAGGATTCCTTGTAAATCACAATCCACGGCCGATGACCTTTAGTATAACGATAATCGCCTAAATTGTGCCGCCGCAATCTTTCGTCAACATCTTCACCGCTTCCCACGTAATGCCGACCGTCTTTTTTACTCTCGAGACCATAAACAAAAAAAGACATTCTAACGCTCAAACGGATCGTCGTCATTGAGCGCTTGGGCCTGGGGCTGATGTTCGATAAAAAGCTCGTAGGCTTTCAAGACCTCGCTCTGAATATAATCCTTAAACTCCGCCGTGATGGGGTGCGCCACGTCCCGGTAATCATCGCCTTTGACCTTGCGGGACGGCATCACCACAAAAAGGCCTTTCGACCCTTCGAGAACCTTCAGGCCACGCACCACAAAACAACCGTCAAAGGTGATGTTGGCAAAGGCACACAACTTGTTTTCTTTATTCGCTTGGGGAAAAACGCGAATTTCCGTGATCTTCACTTCCAAACCTCAACTCTTATGTACCACTAGTATGAGTGACAAATCACCTTGCGAAAAGGAAAGGGAACTTCTTTCAATCTCTTCGATAGGTCTAAAGCTTCTTCCCGGCTGGAGAACGCTGCGAAGACCGTGGCCCCGCTTCCGCTCATAAGGACATAGGGAACGCCAAAGTTTTTGAGAGCCGTGATCGCTTTAGGAATGGATGGCATCAAGCGAAACGCCGGGATTTCCAGATCATTTCGCGCGAATTCCGAAGCCTCCCGAACCCTCTTGCTTGCGAGAAAAGAGCGCAGGATTCTAGCAATACGCTTTTCCTTTGTCAAGGAAAGGGGCCGCCCGCTCCTGGCGAGTTTCTGATAGACTTTTTTCGTGTTCAGCCCCTGATCGGTCACCAACAAAAGGAACCCCAAACGGACGCCCGAAGGCACTTTTTGCAGCTTATCCCCGATCCCCCAAGCCATGGCTTGCCGCGCCTCTGAAAGGAAGAACGGCACGTCCGCGCCAAGTCTTTTCCCTATAGAAAAAAGCTCTTGCCGAGATATCTTGAGCCTGAAAAGCTTTTTCATGCCTAGCAGAAATGACGCGGCATTACTGGAACCGCCTCCCAATCCGGCGCCGAGCGGAATGCGCTTGGTAAGCCGCACAGAAACCCCGCCCAACCTGGGGAATTTCCGTTGAAGCTCCCGGTAGGCCCGGGTGATGAGATTGCCTTCCCCGGTTTCAAGTGAGGCAATATTTGTGGAAAGTTTAAAACCTTGAGAGCTTTTACGGATCACGATCGTATCGACAAGCGAAATACGGTGAAAGAGCGTCAGGAGTTTGTGATATCCGTCCGGCCGTTTTCCGAGGATACGGAGGTAGAGATTGAGTTTCGCCGGACTCTTCAGAGTGAGCGCTTGCATGGAGACCCCTCTTAAAGACACAAAGCCACAAGGACACATGCCTCGCGAGCATTTCTTTTGTGTCCTTGTGGCCTTGCAGCTTTGTGACTTAAAACTAGGACCAGTCTTTTTTCTTGTGACGGTTCCGGCGCAACTTTTTTTTGCGCTTATGCTTGTTCATCTTTTTCTTGCGCTGTTTACGAGCCCAAGGCATGAATGGAACTCCTTTGGATGATGGTTTTAGGGAATAACTTTATTGAGCGGATATTCGATGATGCCTGAGGCGCCGGCCGCCTTGAGCGCCGGGATCAACTCACGGACCACAGACTCGTCGATGATGGTCTCGACATCCAGCCAGTTCTTATCCGTAAGATTCGCAATGGTCGGTTTTTTCATGGCCGGGAGAAGACTCAGGATCTTTTGCAGGTTCTTCTTCTCGACATTCATCTTAAGGCCGACCTTTTCCTGGGCACGCATCGCGCCTTGAAGCAACATGATCAGATTGTCCATCTTGTGTTTTTTCCAGGAGTCTTTCACGCTTTTCTTATTTGCGATGAACTTCGGTATCGAAACGATCACGGTGTCAATGATCTTGAGTTTATTCGCGCGAAGACTGGAGCCGGTCTCGGTGGCTTCCACGATGGCATCCGCAAGACGCGGCGGTTTGGCTTCCGTGGCCCCCCACGAGAATTCCACTTCCGCGGTCACTTTGTTCTTTTTAAGATAGCGCTTCGTTACACCCACGAGCTCGGTCACGATCTTTTTGCCATTCAGGTCCTTGACGCTTTTAAAGGGCGACGATTCGTGCACGGCCAGAACCCAGCGGACAGGATTGGAGGTGCGCTTGGAATATTGAAGCTCGCAAAGTTCGACCACATCGGAGTCATTTTCCACGATCCAGTCATGCCCGGTGAGGCCGCAATCCACAATGCCGTCTTCAACATAACGGGACATCTCTTGGGGGCGGAAGAGGACCACTTCGATCTCGGGATCATCAATGGAAGGAATGTAGGAACGGGAGTTAACGTTGATCTTGAAGCCGGCCCGCTTGAAGAGATTATAGGTCGCTTCTTCGAGACTGCCCTTGGGTAATGCAATTTTAAGCTTGTTCACTGTTGTCATAGGGAGCGGATTCTAGCTTTTTGCTCTCGGAGTGTCAATCGTGGAAATATCCGTCCGTTAAATTGTATGGTGGGATTTCTTCTTGGGAAGAATATCCTTTTCGAATTTTTGGAACAGGACAAGCACAATAAGCACCAAGAGCGTCGTAAACATGGCGGGTTTAAAAAAACCAAGACCGCAAGCAAGACCGATACCGCAAACCGCCCAGATCCCCGCCGCCGTCGTCAGTCCCCGGACGCCCTGCTGATCGCGAATGATCGCCCCGGCTCCCAAAAAACCGATCCCTGTCACCACTTGCGCCGCAATACGCGAGGGATCCACAACCGCAAGGCCTCTGTAGATCAAAAAAATGTCCGCGGAAATGATCATCATAAGGGCCGACCCCAGACAGACCAGCGTATAAGTCTTGAAACCGGCTTCCTTACCATTGTATTCCCTCTCAAGCCCGATGAGGGCTCCGAGTCCGGTAGCCGTTAGAAGCCGTGTAAAATTTTCAATGTCATGCGCTGTCAGGCCCATAAAAGAACACATAAAAACCTCCTTTGATGAGTACATGGTACATAGCACTTGGTACTTAGTGTAACGACAGTTTTTGTTTTTCTAAGTACTATGTACCAACGACCAAGTACGACTTTAAAATATCAGCGGCCCAAAGCTAAAGCGGGATTTCCCGTCATCTTGAGCGGAGAACAACAGCCTCGTTTAAAAAGCTCAAAACCCCGGCGTGCGATCATGGCTGCGTTGTCGGTCGACAGCACGAACGGCGGGAACCAGACCTTGATGCCTTTTGCGGCGCCGTCCCGCGTGAGCTTCTCCCGCAAATAAGAATTCGCGCTCACGCCGCCGCCCACCACGATGTCGAAAGCCTTTTTAAATTCCGCCGCGTCGAGCGCTTTTTCCACAAGCCATCCGATCACCGCGTGCTGAAAACTCGCCGCCATATCTTTCACCGAAGGCGCCGCTGGATTCGGCTTCCCCGTTTTCGGATCCTGAAATTGATAAAGCACGGCCGTTTTCACGCCGCTGAAACTGAAGTTGAAACGCTCGTCCTGCTTCGGCCTGGTAAAATGAAAAGCGCACGGGTTCCCCTCTTTCGCAAGTTTATCAAGGATAGGCCCGCCCGGATAACTCAAACCCATGATCTTCGCGACTTTGTCGTATGCTTCGCCGACCGCGTCATCCACCGTCTCGCCAAGAATATGGATCTTCCCTTTTTCGCAGAACGTGAGCATCGTATGCCCGCCGGAAACAAGGAGCCCGATATAGCGTTTGGGTTCCGGAGTCCCGAAAAAATTCGCGACGAGATGCGCTTCCATATGGTTCACACCCACGATGGGAATTCCAAGTTGATAGGCCAACGACTTTGCGAAGGAGACTCCCACGAGAAGCGAACCGATAAGACCCGGGCCCTGCGTGACCGCGATCAGATCTAAATCCTGCGCCTTGCACTGAGCCTGTCGAAGTGCTTCTTCGAACACGCACTGGATCTGTTCCATGCAGTGCCGGGACGCGATCTCGGGCACCACGCCGCCGAATTTCTTGTGCCGGAAAAGACTGGAGGAAACCACGTTGGAGAGGATCGTGTCTTTGCCTTTCAGCACCGAACACGACGTTTCGTCGCAGGAAGTTTCTACCCCCAAGGTGTAGAGCGGGACTCGGGACTCGGGACTAGTTCCTCGTTTTTTCGAGTCCCGAGATACGAGGTACGAGGTACGAGTAGTTTTTTTCACGAGGTGCGAGTCCCTAGCTACGAGTCCCCAGCTTGTTAATGAGAATTTCATTAACCACTTTCGGATTCGCCTTGCCGCCGGTTTCTTTCATAACGGCACCCACCAGCGCGCCGAGGGCTTTTTGTTTGCCGGCCTTGAATTCCGCGACGGCCGTGGGATTCGCGGCGATCGCTTTTTCAACGGCTTTTTCAATGAGCCCGGTATCCGAAACCTGCGTGAGGCCTTTTTCTTTAACGATTACGTCCGCCGTTTTACCGGTCGCCGCCATTTCCTGAAAAACATCTTTAGCGGTTTTCCCGCTTACGATCCCTTTTTCGACCAGCCGGATCAGTCCGGCAAGCGCGTGGGGCGAAACCAGGCACTCATCGATCGCGATGTTTTTCACATTCAGCAGCGCCAAGAGTTCATTTTGGATCCAATTGCTCGCGAGCTTCGGCGCGGCGCCTTCGCGAATGCAGGATTCAAAATAGTTGGCCAGTTTTTTCTCCTGCACCAGCACATAGGCATCATATTCCGGAATGCCGAATTCTTTGATGAACCGCTTCGCGCGCTCAAGCGGCAATTCCGGCAAAGTCTTCCGGATCGCCTCTACGACTTCGCGCGACAAGGTGAAAGGCACAAGGTCGGGCTCGGGAAAATAACGGTAGTCGTGGGCATCTTCTTTGGAACGCATGGAAACCGTCATGCCCTCGGCGTCACTCCAAAGTCGCGTTTCCTGGACGATCGCCTCCCCGCGTTCAAGCGCTTCCGTCTGCCGTTCGATCTCGTACTGGATCGCTCGCGCCACCATCTTGAACGAGTTCAGGTTCTTGATCTCGACCTTGGTCCCGAGTTTTTCCTGGCTCACGGGCCGCACCGACACGTTCGCGTCGCAGCGAAGGCTCCCCTTTTCCATATCGCAGTCGCTCACTTCCACATATTGAAGGATGGCCTTGAGCGCGGTGAGATAGTCATGCGCCTCTTGCGGGCTTCCGAGATCCGGTTCGGAGACGATCTCAAGAAGCGGGATACCGCCGCGGTTGTAGTCCACGAGACTGCCGTCCGCGATGCCTTCATGCAGAAGCTTCCCGGCATCTTCTTCCAGGTGCGCACGAGTAATCCCGATCTTTCGCTCGATCATTTTTCCTTCCGCATCTTTTGTTTCGATGAGAAGTTCGCCGCGGCCGTTCACCGGCATATCGAATTGCGAGATCTGGTAGGCTTTGGGAAGATCCGGATAAAAATAATTCTTCCGGTCGAACTTGAGCCGCTCGGCGATCTTGCAATTAAGCGCAAGCCCCACCCGAATCCCGAGTTTCAGCGCCGCTTCGTTCAGTACCGGCAATGACCCCGGCCAGCCGAGACACACGGGGCATGTATTCTTATTACCTTCCTCGCCAAAAGTGGTGGAACAAGAACAAAACAACTTTGATCTTGTCTTCAATTGAACATGCACTTCCAAACCTATCACGGGCTCATAATTCATAATTCATTCCTTAACCGAATTCCGTCGCCTGTCCGCCGCGCTGTGTGGCGGAAGCACGAACAAAACAGCTTGCTCTTTGTTTTCAGCTGTACGTGGACCTCAAGTCCGATCACAGGTTCGTAGTTCATAATAAACTCTGAAATGTGTTTTTACAGTCTTGGTAAGCTGCCAAAACTGTACCAGCAAGCATCATAAGCGTAAGAGGTTCGTAAGAGATGCGACCTCCTATTTTAATAAGATGCGCTATTTTAAAAGAATCGAATAAAACCACGGCTATTGCTTCCACGCGGCTTTCAAAAGGAGGTTTATCAAATCTCGAATCGAAATTGGGACAATTTTCATAAGCATTATGATACTTCATTGCCTTTTCCCATGGCTCATCACCTAAGTTGCCCGACATCACCCTCAAATAATCTCTAATCTTCTCAGCCTGCACCTTGCCAACTTCACGCGATGCAGTATTTTCCAAAGAATCTCGTTTAATGCGTGACAAGCCCAACCCGATAATGGCCATCGAAAATTCTAGTTTAGCCTCAGCGTCTCCTGACAAATCAGCCTTCAACGCCTTGCTCCAAGACTGACAAAATGTCCGCCAGTTCTGGTTGGTATAGCTAAGCGCCGTCACAACAAAGCTTTTTGCTATGTCATTCAACAATTTGTCGTCCACCAGGCTTCCCCTTTGAATCATTTTGATTACTTTAGCGCACAGGAATAGCCGCAGTTACTAATGCTATTTCAGCGCACTCAAAAATTCGCGGGTGTAACTTTGCACCAAACTATCAAAAGGATAAGGCCCGCCGATCGTTTTATCATGAACAATATTTACAAATTCTTGGAGCTTATCAAAATAATCCCTATCTTTGTTTTCCTCAAAACAACCGATCGGCACATTTTCCATGCACGCCAGAAAATCGTTATGAGAAAGAACTTTATTCCTCGCCGCTCTCAGGCATCCGGCTAATAACTCTAACTCGTCGCTAAGACTTTTTAAATCCGTCCTCACCTTCTTTTCCCAGTCGCCATATTGGACTATGCAATTAATCGTCAGATTAATCTTGCCATTCATAATTGCCGGATCATGAAGCTTTATGAGCTGCTGAAGGGCATATTCGAGCGTAACATTATTAAGAAGACTAAAAAATCTCTGAAAACTATCCTTTTCCAGAACATAAAGATTAGGGTTATCATCAAAAAGAGTCCGTTGCATTAGCCATGATTGATACGCCCAATCACACAACTGACAAAACTTCTTAATTACATCAGAGCCTAAGCTTGGCACAAATGGCTCTTTCTTCATCTCTCTCCATTCTTGTCAACCGGACGGCGTCCGGTGGGGAGGGGTTAGCTCCCCCACACTATTGGCCAAAACAGTCGGCGCCGACTGTTTTGCCGCCTGCCGGCAGGCAGGTATATCATATACGATATAAGGCCCCCGACTGCCCGAACCGCCTTGCCAGCCTGATCTCAATAAGCTCGACGTCGAGCTAATTCATTTCCAATTCGTGCGGCGCCGCACAAATGCTCTGCAACTACCTACCACCGTACTTTGAATCTTCTTCGCGAACAAGATCGAAAGCCTTGGCTGCGGCGTCGAAGCGATCGGAGAAATCGATCCGTTCTTCCCGCATCTTTGCCATCAGGATCTCGTGATACTTGGTCCGGAGAGCATTGATCTTTTCCTTGGCCTGGTGCTCCGCTTCAGGAATCTCCCGCTCCGCCTTCACCAGATCCGTATAAATGCGAGCAATTTCAAGCGTCGTCATAACTCTCCGTGCGCAATCCGTATGGCAATCCGGGTTGCGTGATCTCTGTCTTTATATTTGATCCCCTGCTTTTTGAGCAGATCGATAAACTTCCAGTGCAGGTCCACCCGCTTCTCCTCAAGTTCCTGCAACTCTTTGGGATTGGTGGTTCTTTCAATCTTCTCGATCACTTCGACATACTTTTTAGCTGCATGATGCAAATTATTCGTCATCGCTGTCGTCTCTGGTCTGTAGTCTCTAGTCTAACTTCGGTTTCTTTTTATAGATGCCGGTTTCCTGCTCGAAAGCGTAAGCCGCGCGGAGCATGGTGGATTCGTCAAAGGGCCTGGCCATAAGCTGCAAGCCTATGGGAAGACCGCCGCTTGTAAAACCGCACGGAACCGACATCGCGGGAATGCCGGCCAGGTTCGCGGGGATCGTAAAGATATCGGAAAGGTACATGGCGATCGGGTCTGCGGACTTTTCGCCGATCTTGAACGCCGCCGTGGGCGAGGTGGGCGACAAGATCACGTCCACTTCCTTGAACGCCTTCTCAAAATCCTGCCGAATAAGTGTACGGACTTTCTGGCCCTTCAGATAATAAGCCTCATAATAACCGGCCGAGAGCACGAACGTGCCGAGCAGAATGCGGCGCTTGGCTTCCTGGCCGAACCCCTGGTCGCGCGTTTCAAAATACATTTCACGAAGATCTTTTGTGGGAACCCTCAGGCCGTACTCGACGCCATCAAAGCGTCCAAGGTTCGAGCTGGCTTCCGCCACGGCCACAATATAGTAGACCGCAACCGAGTGTTCGGTATGCGACAAGCTGATCGTCTTGATCTCGGCGCCGAGCTTCTTATAGATCTCCGCGGCTTCGCGAACGCTTTTCTCGATCTGGGGATCAATCCCTTCAATGAAGTACTCTTTCGGAAGGCCGATCTTGAGGCCCTTCACATCGCGCTTGAGCGCTTGCGTAAAATCAGGAACGGACTGAGACGCGGACGTGGAATCTTTCGGGTCGTGGCCGCTCAGCACATTCAGCAGAATGGCGGCATCTTCCACGGTTTTTGTAATGGGACCGATCTGGTCAAAGCTTGAACCGAACGCGATAAGACCGTAGCGCGACACGCGGCCGTAAGTGGGCTTGACGCCGACCACACCGCAAAGCGCCGCGGGCTGACGAATCGAACCGCCGGTGTCACTCCCGAGCGCCGCAAGCGTCATGTCTGCCGCGACGGAAGCCGCAGAGCCACCGCTCGAGCCTCCGGGTACGCGCGTGAGGTCCCAGGGATTTTTGCACGGACCGAACGCCGAGGTTTCGCACGAAGAACCGAACGCGAATTCGTCCATATTGCATTGGCCGAAAAGTGTCGCACCCGCGCTCTTCAATTTCTCGATCACGGTGGCATTATAAGGAGGCACGTGCTTAGCCAGGATCTTCGACGCGCACGTCACTTCCCTGCCATCGATACAGATGTTGTCTTTAATAGAAACGGGAACACCTGCGAGGGGTAAGCGTTCAGCGGTAAGCGGTAAGTTGATATCGGAAGCACTAAACCGCAAAAACGCGTTCACGAGAGGATTCAACTTTTGGGCCCTCTCGGTTAAAGCATGAACAAGCTCCTGAGCCCCGCCTTTTTGGCAGAACCCGATCGCTTCCTTCACTGTCAGTTTATGGAGTGGTGTATTCATTTCTGCCTATCGCTTAACACTTATCACTTAGCACTTATCTTTGCACGATCTTGGGGACTTTGAAGAAAGAGCCTTCGGTCTGAGGGGCATGTTCCAGGGCCTTTGAGGCGGCATCCGAAGACTTGGCTTCATCAGGGCGGAACACGTTCTCCATATTAAGGACATGGCTCGTGGGCTCGACTTTGGACGTATCCAGCTTATCCAGTTTTTTGACGTAGTCGAGGATCGCCCCGAGGTCTTTTTCGAGCTTCTTTTTTTCTTCGGCTTTAAGATTGAGCCGCGCAAGTTCCGCAACTCTATCGATATTGATTTCCATGTTTACCCCGTTAGAGATAGGAAGCGCCTAGGGCGCTTCCGCTTGTCTGGCTATCTATGTCTACCACTTTAAATGTTTTCATTAAAAATCAATCTCGCACAATTTCTTCTCGTGAATCTCTAACGGGGCAAGTTCCCGACCCGTGATTAAAAGTGGTGCCATTCTGCCCGAAGGCGGAAGGAGTGTCAATCAAAGGGCCTCACCCAAATGTAACACCCGGTCTTACATTCGGGGAAATGACACCGTTTTAACACCCGGTGTTACATGGGGTAATATCGGCTATTGACTGCAACAGGAACCAGGGACGCCGAATTTCTTGAGGATCTTTTCGGCCAGACACCAACCGGTGAAGGCGGACTGGATAAGATTCACGCCGATAAGCGCCGTCCAGACGAGCCACCAGGGGCTTACCCAGATCGCCAGAGCGACGCTTGCTAAAATGAAAGTTCCCGCCATCACGCGAATTATTTTTTCCATGGTCATAATAAACCCCCGTTGCTCGGGACTCGTCAAAACTCTTTCGAGGAACGAGTCCCTAGTCCCGAGTCCCTGTTTTTTTAGCCATCATGTAATAGAAAACAGGAACTGCGGTTCGAGAAAGGATCGTCGAGGCGATCTCCCCCGCCATCAAGGCGACGGCTAAACCCTGAAAGATCGGGTCGAACAGAATGACCGATGCGCCGACGACTACCGCCGCCGCTGTCAAAAGCATCGGCCTGAAGCGCTTCACCCCGGCATCGATCACGGCTTCTTCAAGGGGCATCCCCTCCGCACGTCTCATTTCGATAAAATCCACGAGAATAATGGAATTGCGGACCACGATCCCGGCACCCGCGATCATCCCGATCATGGAAGTCGCAGTAAAAAACACGCCGCCGAGCCAGTGCGCAGGTAAAATCCCCACAAGCGTGAGCGGAATCGGCAACATGATGATCCACGGCGTTTTAAACGACTGGAACCACCCAACCACAAGCGCGTAGATCAGAAGAAGCACAAAGACGAACGCGATCCCGAGATCACGGAATACTTCGTACGTGATCTGCCATTCTCCATCCCACTTCAAGGTCCAGCGATCCGTCGTTTGCGGCTGGCCGTTAAAAAGTTGGTCGAGCGTCTTCTGGCCCTCTTGATTAACAGGCACCGGCATCTTTGCGATCTCTTTTTTGAGTTTCAGGATCGCATACGCCGGGCTTTCAAACTTCCCTGCCACGTCCGCGATCACATATGAGACCCGCATAAGGTTCTTGTGATAGATCGCGGGGTCTTTGGTGTCCTTTTCGATATCCACAAGTTCCCGTACCGGGATCGGGTTCCCATACCGGGAGAGAAGCGTCATATTGAGAACACTCTCCATCCCCGCACGCTTTTCCTTGGGCAGACGCAAAAGGATCTCCACCGGCTCGTATTCTTCAGAAAGGTGCGCCAGATCCACGGTCTTTCCCCCGACTGCGGTTGTGATAACTTCAGCGATCTGCGCGACCGGAATTCCATTCAAGGATGCTTTCTGCGTATTCACACGGAGGCGCATGAGCTTTTCCGGTGACTGGATATAGGTATCGATGTCGGTCACGCCTTCGCTGGAAGCGAGCAATCCTTCGATCTGTTTCGCAAGCTTTGTTTGGCCCTCAAGCGTGGGTCCATAAATTTCAAGCACGAGCGTCGAAAGAACAGGCGGGCCGGGAGGGACTTCTGCAACCTGAACATGGCCGCCGTGTTTTTTCACGATCTCATGGATCCTCGGGCGTACCGCTTTGGCGATATCATGGCTTTGGCGTTTGCGCTGATGTTTTCCTGCCAGATTCACTTGAAGATCCGCCTGGAAAGGTTTTGATCGAAGAAAGTAATGACGCACAAGCCCGTTGAAATTATAGGGTGCTGCCGAGCCCACATACATCTCAATGTCTTTGACTTCCGGCGTGGTGACGAGATAATCCGCGATCTCCGTGATCACAGCCTGAGTCTTCGCCGCGGGTGTCCCCTCGGGCATATTGAGCACCACCTGGAATTCATTCTTGTTGTCGAACGGCAACATTTTCATGCGAACCAACTTGAGAGGCACAAGCAAAACCGCAAGCGCAAGCAAGGTTCCGAGACCGATCAAGAACCATTGCCGGATCTTCGCGTTATAAATGAGCGGATTCATGTAGGAGCGATAAAGATGCGTCAGAAAATCTTCTTTCTCTCCTTCGTGGTGGGCTTTGAGCTTCCCCTGAGCGAACGCCCTCCCGAGAATCTGGTATGCGGCCCAAGGAGTCGCGACAAAAGCCACGAACATCGAGAACATCATCGCCGCGCTTGCGCCGATCGGAATGGGGCGCATGTAGGGGCCCATAAGTCCGCTTACAAAAGCCATCGGCAGGATGGCTGCGATCACCGTAAGCGTCGCGAGGATCAAAGGACTGCGGACTTCATTCACGGCTTCGATCGTGATATCCAGAATGGATTTTCCTTTATTGTCCGGAAGCCGGAGATGCCGGACGATATTTTCCACATCCACGATCGGGTCATCCACAAGGATCCCGATCGAAAAGATCAGCGCAAAAAGCGTAATGCGATTCAGCGTATAGCCAAGAAAATAGAACGTGGCAAGCGTCAGCGCCAAGGTCATCGGGATCGCGATCGCCACCACCCCGGACTCGCGCAGGCCAAGCACCCAGGCGATCAGAACACTCACGCCGAAGATCGCGATCGCCATATGAAAAAGCAGTTCGTTGGATTTTTCTTTCGCGGTCTCCCCGTAATCGCGCGTTACGGTCATTTCAACATCTTTGGGAAGCGTCGTTTCCGGAAGCTCTTTAATCGCGTGCAGGATCACCTCGGAAAGATGGGCCGCGTTCGCGCCCTTACGTTTTGAGATCGAAAGCGTCACGGCATCAAACGGACCTTTGTCTTTTTCCTTCGATGCGGGTCCAAAGAAAATTTCCGACGCGCGTTCTTCTTCATCCGGACCGTCCACGACTTTCGCGATGTCTTTGAGCGTCACCACGCTCCCCGCGCTCGCGCCGACCACGAGATTCTCAAGATCGGATTTTGTGCGGAAAAACGAATTTGCCTCCACCGATTCAAGTTCCGGCGCGCTTTCAAGATGTCCGGCACTTTGTTTCACGTTCGCGGAGCGGATGATCTGCGTGATCTCAAGCGGGTTCAGGAGCCGGGCCTTAAGCTTTTCTTCATCAAAAAATACCTGGAACTGACGTTTGCGGCCACCCGTAATGCGGGTTTCTGAAACATCGGGGATCGCGTTCACGATGTTCTGGACATTTGCCACGGTTCTGCGAAGCACGACAGGATCTTTATCTTTACCATGGAAAGTAAGGGTCAGAATCGGCACATCATCAATCGAACGGACTTTGATCAGGGGCTGCGTTGCGTCAGAAGGCAGGAAATCGAGATTGGAATAGACCTTGGTGTAAAGCTTGATCAGGCTCTTTTCGACATCTTCCCCGACCTTGAACCGAACAATGATCAGCGCTCCTTCCGGCTCGATCGTAGAATAAACGTATTCCACGCCCGGGATCTCCCAGAGCTTGCGTTCTCCAAGGGTCACGATCCGTTGCTCGACCTCCTTGGAATCTGCGCCCGGATAAGCGACAAAAATATCAAACATCGGCACCGAGATCTGCGGCTCTTCTTCCCGGGGAAGATTGATGACCGCAAACACGCCGATAATAAGCGACGCTGCGATAATGAGAGGCGTGATCTTGGACTTGGCGAAGTAACTGACGATCCCGCTAATGATGTCCGAGTGATGCGTGGCCATAGAGCTAACCTTTGAGCCGCGTGTTCATTTCGTGGATACCGTTTTCGGTAAGCTGTCCGGAGAGGAATAAAAGTTTTGCATATTCGAGTTCAAGCGCCAAGAGAAGGCTCTGGAACCCGGCGGCCGTTTCAAAATAGCCGCGGCGCATCTCCAGAAGATCCGCGATCGATTTTCGGCCTTCCTGATAAAGTTTCGCCGTAAGTTCGGAGGCCTGTTTTGCGTCGGCGTAGGCCAACTTCATGATCGGCGCATCCGCGGTCACGGTTTCGTAACGCGTGAGCTCCTGGATAAGTCCCTTGGCGATCTCATCGCGAAGCGCGTCGCGTTCGGCCTTAAGCTCCTTGTATCTGGCGCCGGATCCTTTTACGCGTCCCGGATAACTCGGATCAAAAAAATCCATCGAACCTTTCACGCCTACTGAAAAGTTCTGCCCGCCGGTATGCCAATTGTTGGTGTCTTCATCCAAACTGCCGAACCCGTAAAATTTTGGGAGAAAGGAAGTTTTCTGGCGCAGCGATTCGATCCGTTGCGCATCAAGCAGCTGATCCATCGCCGCAAGGTCCAGCCTTTTTTGATACGCCTGAGCGAGCCAGGATTGAAGTGCCCCTTGATCTTGAGCGGCATCCGGAAATTGACCAGCCGCATCCCAGACAAGCTCCGGGTCTTCCCCCATCAGAATATTCATCAACATGCGAGAAGTTTTAAGAAGGCCCTTTAGTCGGTTCACTTCACGCTCGATCCCTGCCGCCGTCACCTTGGCCGCGTAATAGTCCGCGCCCAAGATCATCCCCTTGTCGTTCAGGTCTTTGGCCTGCTGAAGATCCTTGTCCGAGGCTTCCTTTACCTCGACCGCAACGTTATAGAGCTCCCGCGCGAGAAGGATCCCCAAATAACTTTCAAGCGTGATGATCGCGGCTTCCATTTCGGTAAAATCCGTCTCGAGATCCGCGGATTTCACAAGCCGGCGGGCGGAGCGGATCTTCGAGATCGTATTGAATGAATCGAAAAGAAGGATGTCCCCTTCGATCCCGAAATGATAATTCGTCCGGTGACGGGGTGTGTTGAGTGAATTAAGCTCGAAGTTCTGGTCGGTAAAAGATTTCTGCCGGAGCAGACTGCCGAACACGAACACCGGGTCATCGGAGGTCTCCATTTCGAAAATGCCGCGCACTTTGGGAAAAAGATCCGCGATGGCAAGATTTCGTTCCGCCTTGGCCTGTTCCAATTGTTCATACCGTTTCCTGAGCGCGGGATAATGGGTGAGAACTTTCTGGTAACAATCAAGGAATGTGCGTTTCTCAAGCTCTGCGTTTTGCGCCGGCATTTCTTCGGCGCAAACCAAATGGCCCGAGATCAAGCTCAATATCGAGAGAAACAAGATAGCTTTTTTCATAAGGAATATTGTATATCTTATCGCTTTTTCACCTTCCAAAAAGCTTTTTTACGGAAAAACCCCAAAATAAATCGGCTCTTGCTTCGCCAGCTTTTCGGACCTATATTGAACCCATCGAAGGGAATTCCTAAAGCCCCCAACAAATTCGAGGAGCCACCATGAAAAAAACGTTTTCGCTGTTACTGGCTTTTGCCTTAATAACTGTCACCCTTCCTTTAGGTTTTGCTGAGGAAGTCGCAGCCAAGCATTTGCCTCTGATCGGGGATGATGCTCCGGCGTTTACGGCCCAGACCACCCAAGGCCCGATCAATTTCCCGGGCGATTATAAGGGGAAATGGATCATTCTCTTCAGCCACCCTGCGGATTTTACTCCCGTCTGCACAACCGAGTTCATGACGTTTGCGACCATGATGCCTGAGTTCGAGAAGCTCAACACACAGCTGGTCGGTCTTTCGATCGATAGCACCTACAGCCATATCGCGTGGCTCAGGACGATCAAAGAAAAAATCGAGTTCAACGGGATGAAGAATGTGGAAGTAACTTTCCCGCTGATCGAAGATCTCAAGATGGAAGTGGCGAAAAAGTACGGGATGCTTCAGCCGACCGCAAGCGATACCAAAGCAGTGCGTGCGGTATTTTTTATCGATCCCGTGGGCAAAGTTCGCGCGATGCTTTACTATCCGCTCTCCAACGGCCGCAACTTTGACGAGATCAAGCGTCTCTTGATCGCCATGCAGACCGCCGATGCCTTTAAGGTCGCTACCCCTGCCAACTGGCAGCCAGGTCAGGATGTGATCGTACCTCCCGCCGGTTCTTGCGGGACCGCTAAAGAACGCATGGAACAATCAGGAAAAGGAGATGTGACCTGTAAGGACTGGTTCATGTGTTTTAAAAAGCTCCCCAAAGAGGAAGTCGAAAAAGGTTCGAGTAAGCAATAAAACAGTTTTCCCTGCCCAACGGGTCCGCCTAACATCGGGCCCGTTGGGATTTTACCTTCCCTCCATTCAGCAAAGTTCCTTCGAATCCTTGACAAGTAGTCTCTTGAGGGCTATTATTGGCATATGCTAATAACATTCGGAGGACCCCATGCCAAGACCGTTTAAATGCAGGCGCGTTTTCGGAACACCCGGAGTGGATTATTTCAAGCCAAGAGGCATTCCTCTCTCTGTCCTTCAGGAGGTTGGTTTGACACTTGATGAGTTTGAAGCGATCCGCCTCGCGGATCTGGAAGGCCTTTATCAGGAAGACGCAGCAAAAAAAATGAATATTTCGCGGCAAACCTTCGGCAATACCATTGCTGCAGCCCACAAGAAGATCGCAGATGCTATTGTGAATGGTAAAGCACTCAAAATCGCCGGTGGCATCAATATTCAGATACCGGAACAACCGGAACCTCCACTCAAGGGCGGTTTTGGGCAAGGGCGCGGAAGATGCCGCCGGGGCAATTTTGGAACAAATGACACAATTTAACCAAAGGAGGTGAATATCATGCCAGGAGGAGATGGAACAGGACCCAGGAGAATGGGAATGACGATGGGTCGAGGACGCGGTTGGCGAAATCAGTTTTATGCCACGGGACTCACCGGCAGGCAACGGGCTGATTCAGGTCAGCCAAAAGTTAGCGGGACCGAAGGAACCGAGACCCTGAAAGAGCGTGCAGCATACCTTTCCAGCGAATTGGAAGCCGTCCGTTCAAAACTGAACGAGCTGGAACAGAGTAAAGCGAAATAACACTTAGGGGACAGGCAAGAATGAGCGGCCTGTCCCCTATCCAACATCAAACTAAAGGGAGTATCAAATGAAAATAGGGATTACCACCAATGACGACCGGGGACTCGACAGCGATGTATCCGCACATTTCGGGCAGTGTAAATATTTTTGCATCGTCGAAATAGACGGAGATAAAGTTAAGGAAGCTAAAGTAGCTCAGAACACCGCCCAACACGGCGGGGGCGGCTGCCAGGCCGTTGGCGAAATGATGAAGCATGGTATAACGCACGTGATCGCCGGCGGCATGGGTATGGGCGCTCAGGAAAAATTTGTGCACGCCGGGATTCAGGTGTTCGGTTACTCGGGAAATGTCAGAGCCGCGGTCGAAGACCTCATTAAAAATAAGCTCGGCGGACTGGCGGGTTGCCAAGGGCACGAGGGTGGTTGCCACTAGCACTGCGCTCCAATTGATTTTATGGATTCGCAAGGCTGTACCGTTTTCCTTTAAAATCAAATGAGAAACGGTGCTAATCGAAAGGAAATCTATGCGTCTCTGTATTACAGCTCAAGGAAATGATCCGGAAGCGGCGGTCGATCCCCGCTTTGGCCGGTGCCGGTATTTCTGGATCGTTGATACGGTTTCGGGTGAGCAAGAGATCCTCGGAAATCCGAATGGCCAGAACTCAGGGGGTGCTGGCGTCCAATCCGCACAATTGATGGTCTCAAAAGGTGTTGAGGCGGTCTTGACCGGTAGCGTCGGCCCGAATGCCGCCCAGGTCCTGAACCCTGCCGGGATAAAAATCCATACCGGGATCACCGGCAAGGTCACGGAAGCTATTACCCTTTTTCACCCTCTTTGAAAAATCACAATCTAAAAACAGCCTAGGAGGCTGTTCTATAAACATAAAACGATGGAGAAATTTTCATGGTCAAAATAGATGCCTCAAAATGTAACGGTTGCTGCGCTTGCATCGGAATTTGCCCTGTGGACGGAGTCCGACTCGTGGGAGGCAAAGCTGTGGCGAACGAACAATGCGTCGAATGCGGGAGCTGCATTCCCTCCTGCCCAACCCAAGCGATCACTCCCAATGAAAACTGATCCGATACGAGTCTCCAAGAAAAGCAAAATCCCCGCCGGACTTCCTCCTGAATTAACCCGGATATTTGAACGCAAGAAATTGTTTTTGAAATTCGGCTACGATCTCGACCGGGAGCGGGAAGTGATTCTCGAACAGGCCTCTCCCCTGCGCGGCAAGATACTCGAAGCAGGCACGGGAAAGGGTCATTTCGCGAGCGCACTTGCAAAATGCGGACTTTCCTTCACCAGCTTTGATATTTCCAAAGAAGAAAAAGATATCGCGAAACGCTATCTAAAATTCCAACTTCTGGACGGATTCGCTGACCTTCGCGTCGAGAACGGCGAACATTTGAGTTTCAAAGACAGTAGCTATGACATGATCTTCTCTATCAATACCCTCCACCACTTCACACAGCCTCATAAGGTCCTGGATGAACTTATCCGAGTCCTTAAACCGCAGGGGAAGCTGATTCTGAGCGATTTTACGGAAAAGGGATTTAAGACCATGGACCAGATCCATGCCCTCGAAGGAAATGTTCACGGCAGAGGCACGATCACCATGTCGGAAACTGCGGCATACCTCCGGAGAAAAAATTTCAGCCTCCAAAAAACGAAGACGCTCTTTCATCAGACGCTCATCGCGACAAAAGCCAAATGATCATCTCGGTAGCAAGCGGCAAAGGCGGAACCGGAAAAACAACGGTGGCAGTAAATCTGGCGCTCTGCCTTGAACAAGCCCAGCTCCTTGATTGCGATGTCGAAGAACCTAATGCTCAGATATTTCTCAAAGCTAATATATGCGATCGAAAACCGGCTACGGTCCGGGTTCCGGAGATCGATTACGGGAAATGTAACTTTTGCGGCACTTGCCGGGATGTTTGCGCTTATCATGCCTTCGCGCTGCTTCCTAAAAAGGTCCTTTTCTTTCCTCAAATGTGCCACGGCTGCGGAGCCTGCTCCCGCCTATGCCCCCAGGGAACGATCCGGGAGATCGACCGCCCAATCGGTGAGATTGAAATCGGACAGCGAAATGACATCCGTTTCATTCAGGGAAAGCTTACCGTAGGCGAGACAATGGCCCCTCCTCTGATCAGGCAGGTCAAATCACATATCGATCCGTCTTTGACAGCGATCATTGATGCGCCTCCAGGCACTGCGTGTCCTATGGTCACAGCCGTAAAGGATAGTGATTTCTGCATTCTGGTCACGGAACCCACACCCTTCGGGATGAATGATCTCCAACTGGCCATCGAAACCGTTCAAAAACTTGGCATCCCTTACGGCGTTGTTATGAATCGAGCGGAACCTGACGACTTGAGAACTCGTCTTTATTTTAAGGCTCACGACATCCCGGTACTACTCAAGATCCCCTTCGACCGCAAGATCGCTGAGCTCTATTCGGTGGGAATCCCTTTTATTGAGCAATTCCCCGAATATCGGACAAAATTCCAAGAGCTTTTCCGTTTCATCCTGGACAGCACCAAGGTCGTGGCATGAAACAGATCGTCGTCATCAGCGGGAAAGGCGGCACGGGGAAAACCATGCTCACCGGAGCTTTTGCATCATTGGCAAAAAACAAGGTCATGGTGGACTGCGATGTCGATGCCGCCAATCTCCACCTCTTGCTGCACCCTTCCATAAAAGAACGGAACATCTTCAAGAGCGGGGCTTTTGCCAAGATCGATCCGGTCCTTTGCACGCACTGCGGACAATGTTCGGACGCATGCCGTTTTCAAGCGATCAGTTCCGAATTTGCCGTGAGCCCGATTGCTTGCGAAGGATGTGGCTTATGCGCCAGGCTGTGCCCTGTAAACGCGATCCGCATGAAAGAAAATACGGCCGGTGAGTGGTTTATTTCCGAAACACGGTACGGACCCTTCGTGCATGCAAAACTGGGCATCGCCGAGGAAAACTCGGGGAAACTTGTCGCGAAGGTCCGTGAGGCAGCCAAGGAAATCGCGGAAAAGAACGGGGCAACACACATCATCATCGATGGACCTCCGGGCATCGGGTGTCCGGTCATCGCTTCCCTTTCGGGAGTGGATCTCGCCTTGATCGTGACAGAACCCACCCTTTCCGGATTGCATGATGCCGAACGCGTGATCGATCTAGCTGAGCACTTCAACGTGCAGACACAGCTTGTCATCAATAAATGGGACATTAATCCGGAAGCGTCGGAGAAGATCGAGCGTTATTGCGAATCTCGCAGGGTCCCTGTTATCGGGAAAATACCTTTCGCACGAGCCGTCATCGAATCCGTAATCGCAGGAAAACCCATCACAGAATATACGAATGGCCCTTTAAAAAATGAGATCACCAAGATCTGGGAGGTTGTCGGATGCTAAACGTAAAAAAACCCCTGACAGAAAGCACATGCGGACTTATGGCGGAAACAAAGAAGCGATTTAGGTCCTTCCAAAAGCTTTTCCATGCCCATTGCATCATCTGCGGCAAAAAGCATCCCCTTGGGCTCAAACTACCGTTTCATGCTTGCAAAGATGGCTCTGTTAAAGCGCGCTTCTTTTGCGACGAGTTCTTGCAAGGCTATCCCGGGTTGATGCACGGCGGCGTCATTGCGGCGATCCTCGACGGAGCGATGATGAACTGCCTATTTGCCCATGGTAGAATAGCCGTGACGGGAGCATTAACGGTTCGGTTTCTATCCCCTCTTGCCGTGAAGCAAGCGGCAACCGTCCGTGCACGGATAAAAAAATCTATCTCGGCGTGGCATATCCTGGAGTCCGAGCTCTTGCAAGGCAAGCGGGTTATCGCAAAAGGAACCGCCAAATTCATGGAATGCACAGAACATTTTCTCAAACAGCATAAAATGGCGGGAAAGGACAAAAAATGAACGGGTTGATCCGGCTACTCGCATTTGTGTGTGAAATATGCCCTCTGTGCATCATAGCCAGGCGTTTCCCGAACTCTAAATTCGCCCGGGCCATGGCACGGATGGAAAAGTTCTGTCCTTTTTGCAATGCTCACGAGAAATTAAAACAAGACCATAGAAAGCTTCAATAACTCATGAAAGAAACAGCAAAAGCCTATTTTTTGGGAAAGAAGAGCCCCCGAAGACTTAATTGTGCACAGTCTGTCGCAGAAACATTCCGGGAACAACTTCCACTTGAGGAAAAAACCACGGTATTGCTCTCAGCCTGCGGTGGAGGAATGGCTCCAGAAGGATATTGCGGGGCTTTTTACGCAGCAAAATGCCTCTTGGATCATCATTTCCCCCACCGAACCCAAGATGGTTTGAAAGAGCTTCATTCCTTAGCAGGCTCCCTGAAATGCCACGAGATCAAAGCTTTGAAAAAGCTACCATGCGTTGGCTGCGTCGAAAAAGCCGCTGAAGTGGTCGGGAGAAAATGAATCTCAGGCTTATTGCCGATGGCTCAACAAAAAAAGAACGTAAAGCCATGCGTTGGGGCATTTCTTTTCTCGTCGGAGATGTTCTCTTTGATGCTTTCGGCCGGGAAGACATCTTTCGGACAAATGTCAGACGCCTCAAAATCGATCTCTCCCGAGTCAAACATGTGGTGATCTCGCATGAGGACTGGGACCACATTGCGGGACTTGGTGATTTCCTCAAGACCCATCCCAAAGCACAAGTTCACATCTGCAAGGAGACCGGCAAAACTCTAAAAGGGCTGATCCGGAGTAACCACGGCTCATTAATCGAAGTCAGCAGGCCCTGCCAAATAAGCCGGGGCATCTTTTCGCTTGGACAGATGCGCGCCGAAACAGGTCGCGGCATTCTTTATGAACAGGCTTTGGTCGTGAAATCACAAAAGGGCTTTTCAGTCATCACGGGCTGCGCCCACCCAGGGATCGTCCGGATCGTGAGGCAAGCTATCAAAATATTCGGCAAGAAAATCTACGCTATCTGCGGTGGATTCCACATGAAGGACAATACGCGAAAAGACAATTTAAAGATCATCGCAGAACTTCAAGCCCTCGGCGTCCGAAAGGTCATCCCCCTCCACTGCACCGGCGCTACCGCCCACCTCTTATTCCGAAGAGCTTACAAAAGAGGCTTTACCCCCTTGCGAGAAGGCCAAGCGGTCAGCCTCTAGGGCTTCGGGCCAGCAAGAAACAAAGTTTTTATTAACGCGAGAAGGACCAAGAGTCCGCCGAAAACACATACCACCGTTGCCCCGGTTGGGAGATCAAAGTAATACGAAAGCCCGATCCCTGCAAGACTCGCAAGGATCCCAAAACCCCACCCCAGAAAAAGCCTGCCGGATATTTTATCCGAAAAAAGGATCGCTCCGACCGCCGGGATGATCAGAAACGAGAAAACGAGCAGGACGCCCGCAATATGCACCGAACTCGTTACCACGAGACCGAATGTCAGATAAAAAAGAATGTCCCACCACCGGACCTTTATCCCTTTCCGATAAGCCTCTTCGGATTTTGTCGAGATCAGGAGAAACGTCTTGCGGAAATACCAGTGGAATGAACCCACGATGCCGTAAAGGACAGCCATCGTGAGTATCTCGCGGAGATCCACCAGAAGGATATTGCCGACCATCATATGACGGATCTCTTCATCACCTTCTGCCGCCCGGCTCAAGATGAGAATGGCCCCGGCTGCTGCCACCGCATAGACAATTCCAATAATGGCCTCTTGGGGTATTTTCTCCCGTCGAGCCCGTGTCACGGAAAAGATAATGGCCCCTACGAACGTGGCGGCTAATGAAAACCAGTAGGTTTCTCTCCCATGAAGGTTGAAGCCAAACATGAACGCAAGAACAGCACCCAAAGCCGCGATCTGCGCTAAAGCAAGATCAACGAAAATAACCTTCCTTTCGACGACATGGACCCCAAGATAGGTATGGATCCCCGTCAGAATGAGACACGCCAACAAGGGTTTCCACATTAAAAGAAAAAAATCGCTCATGAAACCCTGCCTTTCTGCGTGCCCAATGCTTCTTCGAGCAAGCTAATGTCTTGTTCCACAAGGGACAGATAGTCTTTCGCGTTTTCCGGCTCGCCAACAGCCTGCGACAAATTGACGATCCGAATACCCGTTTCTTCCGCTATCTTCTTGGGAGTCCGGTTCTCCTCAAAATATTCTTTGATGATCACTTTCGCGTTTTTGTTTTTTATTTGCTGAATAAGCGCGGCAAGATGTTTTGCCGTGGGAGGAATACCCGGCTTGGGTTCCACCTCTCCGATCACGACAAGACCGAACCTTTTGACGAAATAGGACCAACTGCGGTGATAGGTCACGACCGGTGCCCCCTGGAATGCCGCCATCCGCGCCTCCCAATCTTTGATCTTTGTATCCAATCGCTCATTAAAACTCGCCGCATTTTTCCGATAGAACGCCGCGTTTTCGGGGTCCACATTCGTCAATCCCTCGGCGATATTCGATGCGATGATCTTTGCATTCTCAGGATCACCTATGTAGTGAGGATTTCCGAAGGCATGAATGTCTCCTTCAGATCGTGAGAGTGAGGTAGGGATCTCAAGAAGCGGGATCCCCCTGGAAACATCGATAGAATATTTTCCATCCCCAAAAAACCGGGAATTACCGGCAGCATCCAGTAACGGCTGACGCCAGGCTTCCAGATCCAGACCTTCGTGGATCAACACATCCGCCTTTTTGACCTTGAGAACGTCCTTGGGCGTCGGAGCATAATGATGGATGTTCTGCTTAGGGGACGCAATCGAGGCGACGCGGATCTTGTATTGCCCTATTTCACTGGCGATATTCGCCAAAGTAGTTGTGGTCGCGACAACATTAAGTTTGTCCGCCGCGAAAAGGACATGACAAAATAATAGCGCGAAGCTTGAAACGACGAGCGAGGGAATAAGTATCTTTTTAGCCATCATGACGATCTCCTTTAAGTTCTATTGAACCACGTGCTTGTGGGCGCCGATCATAAAATCCACCACAAAAAAGGCGGCGTTATCTGTTTTCTCCCCTCCGGCATAAACGGTATGCGAATATTGGAGTTTCACATCCGCAAATTCGCTTTGCCAGAAAATGAAATAGGGGGAGATGCTTGTGGTCCCCTGCCGGCCCGCGACATCCAGAGGATTCAGGTAATCAAAACGTGCCCCGGTGCTGAATTTCGGAGAGAAACGGTATTCCACCAGAGAGTAAAATCCCCAAGGAGCGTTATTGTCATAAACCCGTCCGGTGCGATTCTGGAAATAGATTTCACTTTGCGACATGACTCTTTTACCCTCCGGAAGAAACCAGTTAAAGGTCGCATCCCCTCCAAAAACCTTCACGCCGTAGCGGTCCTGTCCCTCTGCGGGCGTATACTCCTCTTCGACCATGACACCGGTGCCATCATCCACAAGGATAGTGCGCGGAGGATTTTCATCTCCAAAAAGAGTGGTCCATCCAAGTTCCAAATTCGTATCCTGCGACGGTTCAAAGAAAGACTTCAAGTGGGTGTTAAAGATCGGCCGGCGGGAAATCCCGGAAAAGCTCTCCCCATTGTTGCCGCGCAAAATCTCTCCTGTGAATTCAAGCGGCAGATCCCAGGGGTTCGGAATACTATTCTTGAGCCTAGCACCCGATGAAGAAAGCCCTTCTTCGCCGAAAAAGTTTTGGATCACGAGAGGATAATCCGCGGTTTGTAATTGGTGAGCGTGCATCAGATTTTCTTTTCCGATCATCGCGCGGAATTTCCCAAGCTGCGTCGTAAATCCGAGAGGCAAACCCCATCGCGTGTAATACGCCTCCTCAATATCAATATTTTGATCTTCAAGGTTATCATTGAGCGCGAGTGTGGCGTCAAGCCTGGAATAGGGATCGACCGCCCCTGCGAAATTGACCTCCAATTCTTTTAAAACGATCGTATTATTACCATCAATGTCCGCCTTGTTCTGGGTCAGCTTGCCTTGGGTCGTGCCCACCACACCGATATCCGGGTTGAAGCCTCCCTGCATAAGAGTCTTGGCAGGAGAAGGGGTTTGAGGCATCGCCGCAGCTTGGATCGGCAGCGAAGTCTGCTTTTTCTCAAATACCTCGATCCGGTAATTTTGTCGCTCAATAATTTCGTTTTGGGCCCGAACGGTGGATTTCAGGACCTCCATATGGCTTTCCATGGCGACGACCATCCGTTTGATGTCCGCCATTTCCTGCACAAGGTTTGGCCCAGCCGTGGGATCAGCCGAGGCAGTTCCCATGGGGCCGAGGTAAAAAAAAGACAATAGAAGAGAGAATACCCATTGATGAAGTCGCATAGCGACACTCCTTTCCTGCGTTATGAATCGGAAGAAAACGCTTACTTAGGAAAGGACGGGAGGCGCTCGGCCGTATAGCGGGGAAAGAAATTGAAACGGAAAGGATTGCCTGAGCTCTGAGAGATTGAACCTCTCTAGCTGTGCTCTGAAGAAAAGCGAGAAAACACAGAAAAGGATGAACCCAAGCGCGGTAACAAATTGGCAGGAAGGACAATTGTCCGCGTCATCCTTATCCCCAGCATGGTGAAGGGCGTGAATTAAAGGATGAAAGGCAAACACAGCGAATCCTACCAATAGAAGGACCGCTGCTAACTGGAATGCTCTATTTTTTTGAAATTGGGTCATGTTTTTTCTCCGGCAAATAGGCATTATACGCCCCGCAAGATGCGTTCTCAATAATCTTCCGGGTTATTTCTACGCGTCCTCCAAAGCTTATCAAAATAAACCCCGATGGGATTTTGCATCTTGAGTCCCGCCTTTTTTCCAAAATCCGTCGTAGCAAGTTTCATTAAGATTAAAATTTCTCAAGTGAGAAAGGCGAAGCTGAAAATGCCCGAGGTGGTCTGCGCTTTATTGCTGCCCAAAACATCCTGGAGAACGCCGATCTCAAAACGAAAATGATCGCCAAGGGGCGCGATAAAACCCAACACCACGCTCGCAAGATTCGCGCTTTGTCCGTGCCCTCCAAAATCGTGCGAATAAATCAACTCCATCTCGGGCTGGAGCCAATTGAACACCTGATAGCCCACCGCAAAATTCGCATGGGCCGTTCCGTAATAATAGTTCGTGCGCTCCCAATGCGCGAGCGGCGAGTTGAACCCGAGATTCAAGGTCCCGTTCCAGCGTCCAAGGTCTTTCGTGAACGCGATCGAGTTATCCAGACTGGTATAACCCTGACTTGAACCCAGGTGGTCGAAGTTGCTGCGCCGGCCGGTCGGCACAAAGATCGTGGGGATATAAGCGATCTCGAGTTTTTTCTCTACAGAAGCATAAAATCGCCAGTGGCCCGTCACGCCAAGATCCCCCCACCCGAACCCGTGCGTCGGACCTTCCGTCTCATCTTCTACGGGTCCACCCGGGCCGGGGGCCATATCCTTGACTTCATCATAATTATTTTCTTTATCCAAAGTGTGCTGGAACCACTCGATGATCCCGATATCGATATTGTTGTAAACACCCACCGTTGTTTGCGTTTCCCAGACCTGAGCCTGATAGATCCCTCTCTTTTCCCTCTCGCCGTTGGACTTCCATGCGAATTTGCCTCCCTGGATCACATAAGAGCCCCACAACTCCACCTGCCCGGGATCGTTGGTCGTCGCATCCATCGTCGCGACCTTGGCATGTTCTTCGATAAGAAAACTTTTAGAATCCTGCGCGGCATAAATAGAAAATGACCGGGAGCACAACAAAACCCCAAGGAAGATCAGCGCCCTGGAACAATTCACAGAAGATCGTTTCATTTTTTTATGGGATGATCAATTTTTCAGCGATTCGGGAACGAACGGTGTCGCTCAATCGCGAGAAATCGCTATGCTCCAACTGGGCCGTCTCGATCGGCTCCAACACGGTCAGTTCACAAAAAACCTTGGATTTCATGACCCAATCCCCTTTGGGGATCGCGTTCCGTGTGCCGCGAATGGCGATAGGAAGCACGGGGACTTTTTCTGAAATGGCAAGTTTGAAGGCGCCGCTCTGAAAGGAATTCATTTCGTCGGTCTCACTACGGGCCCCTTCCGGAAAAAAGAAAACCGACATTCCGGAACGGATATACTCGATCGCTTCGCGGTAGACATCCCGGATACTGGCGCGGTCGTTTCGCTTCAAACTGATGTGCTTGCAAAGCCCGAGGCACCACCCGAGAAAAGGAACGCTGAAAAGGCTTTCCTTCGCCACCCATTTGAATTGCGCCCGGATCTGATAAAGGACCACGATATCCCCCAAGCTCTGGTGGTTGGCCACGATCACATAAGTGCGCTTCGGATCAATATGCTCGAGCCCTTTCACGCTCACTTTCCAGTACGGGCTCAGGCCGATCACGGCGCTGGACCACCAAAAGCATTGCCGGTGAAGGATCTTTCTTTGTTTATCGAAAGGAAATGTAAAAACGAGGAGGACCAGCATGACGAGGTAAAGAAGCGCCAGCAGCAAAACACACGCCACCCAGAAAAAAAGAGAAAGCAAAGCGTTCAGCACAGACCTCCTTTAAAACGGGAAGACGCCATGAAAAAAATAATGAGACTTAATACCACCAGCACCGCTCCAAGGATCCGGGTATTCCGGATTTCCCGCGGAAGATCGATCGGCGCCACTTTCCAGTTGATGCGCTCCATCACCCATTGGTAAAACCCGATCGATTGCTGCGGCCAAAGAACCGAGAAAAATCCTAACGCGAAGCTCAAGCCACCAATTCCGAGAAAAAAATACTTGGGGAACAGAAAACAAAAGTTTTCCAGCAGGCATTGCATGAAACACCTCCTTTTTTATAGAGCATAGCGTTCAGCGTGGAGCGTAGAAATTATACCAAAATCTATTCTTTTCTATCCGCTGTACGCTCCACGCTATTCGCTAGTTACTCCCACGCACTACGGTAACCCTGCACAGATTCAACATAACGAAGCAGGTCTTCAAAAAAAGTATGATTCGAAAGTGTCGCGCTGTCCCCGATCATGATGAGCTTGCGTTTGGCGCGTGTCATGGCGACATTCATACGCCGCGTGTCGGTCAAAAAACCCAACTGCCCTTCGCGATTCGACCGCACAAGCGAAACGATCACTGCTTCCTTTTCCCGGCCCTGGAACGCGTCCACGCTGTCAATCTCCAGCGCCGCTAATGCTCCCGGATCGCCTTTTTCTCCCAGGATCATCCCGATTAAAAGTTTTACCTGGGCGCTGTAAGGACTAATGATCGCGATCTCTGCAGGCGGCACGCCGGCCTTGATCAGAAAGTTCAGTTCCTTCACCACAAGCTTCACCTCCTGGGAATTATAGCGGCTTTCGGTCCCTTCTTCGATCTCTTCTTCATACCCCAGGCCCGCGGTATCCAGAAAAACAACCGGCGTCTCATCAAGGCCTTCGGCCTTCACGTTCGGGAGATCTTTGAGCCTGTGCCCCACAACCGAGGGATCGGCCACAAGCGCGCTGTCATAAAATTTCCGGGAAGAGAAATCCATAATATGTTCGTGCATCCGGTATTGACGCTCAAGCCGCACTTTCGATTTCGGACCCAGGACCTCATAGAGCCGTTCAAAGAGCGTGAACCCCAAACCCCGCTCCCCGGGCCGGGAACGGAAAACCGTCGGGGGAAGCTGACAGTGATCCCCGGCCAAAACAACCTTTCCTCCGTGCCGCATCGGGATCCAGGTCGCGGGCTCGATCCCTTGCGTCGCCTCATCCAGGATCACCCAATCAAAAGACTTCGCGCGAATGAGCGGATCGCCGCAAACTGTGTGTGTTGCCACCACCACATCCGAAGCATTCCAAACCTGTTTGAATATCTGCGTTTTAAGGTCGCGAATATCATCACGCAGCCGGTGAACTTCATCGCGCATCGCGTTCCGTTCTTCCCACGACATCACGCGCCGGTCCTGCCGCCGCTCCTTTTGCCGGGCAAACTGTTCAAGCTGCGCTTCATGGGCATCGATCATCTTCGCGTAAGGATGCGCGGCAAGTTTATAGCTCAAGGTATGTTCACGGACCCGTTCCGTAATACGCGCCGGGTGACCGAGCCGCGTCACGGGGATCTTCTTTTTCACAAGGCATTCCACCAAATGATCGCAGGCAGCGTTCGAGGGCGCCGAAACCAGAACGGTCTGACCCTTCCGGAAGGCTTGATGAATGATCTCGGTCAACACACGCGTTTTGCCTGTCCCCGGAGGCCCGTGGATCAGAAGCATATCTTCGGCTTCAAGCGCCCTTTTGACCGCTTCTTTCTGGTCGTCATTGAGCGTCGGATCAAAACTCCGGCATATTTCTTCAGATGCTGGATCCCCGAATCGGGGTTTCTTGAGACCGAGGCTGATGTCCCTGAGCCAAGCGACCCGGGAATGCTCCGCCGTGCGTGTCATCTGCAGCGCTTCGTACATACGCTGATACGTGGTGCGGTTCTCCGAAAGGCTGAGTTGATAACTTTTTTCACTTTCGATCCAACCGGGGATCCTCCCGCCAAAAGCGACCGTGATCCGGAACCGGTCTTTTTCATAGACCGTGCCGGCGGGACAATCCTCCGGAGGCGTCTGAAAACCTGAAAGCGAAACGACATCGCCGGGGCTCAAAGAATAACGGGGTAAAGAACGGCCATTCTGGAGCGCGAAGGTGAGAAGTTTCTGGCCGGAGGGATTGTAATGGGTTTCCAGAAGGTCGAGCCGGAAAATGGCCTTGCCTTTTTTTTCACGAACTTCGGGTTTCTGATCCAGGAATTCGGTTTTGAAACGGTTCTGCTCTTCGCGCTCTTCATCGCGAAGAAGGCGCGTCAGATGGAGGAAATGTTTTTCGATAACCGCTTCGTCGCCCACCCAGATCCTGCGTTCTTCTTTTTTTTCAAGTCTCGGAGGAAGCGGCGCATGAATTTTCTTCCGGCGCTTCTTGGGTTTATCCCGATAAGTTCGAGCCATTTCAAAATCCTTGTTTGGATATTAAACTCGAAATCCGAATATCGAAGCACGAAACAAATTCAAAACCCCAATATTGCAATGTCCGAAAAAATCGCCTTTGTTTTGAGCCTTTAGCTTTCGAGATTCGGACTTGTTTCGGAATTCGGGCTTCGAGTTTCGGATCTGTTATTAGAATTATTCGCCGATGATCTTAACGATCACGCGCTTGCGCCGGCGACCGTCAAACTCGGCATAAAAAATACGTTCCCAGGTTCCAAAGTCGAGTCGTCCTTTTGTGATAGCGACAACAACCTCGCGACCGAAGAGCTGACGTTTCATGTGCGCATCGCCGTTATCTTCCCCGGTCCGGTGATGGCGATAGCCTTTCAGATCATAAGGCGCGATCTTCTCCAGGAAATCATCAAAATCCTGGATCAGCCCATCCTCATCATCATTAATATAGACACTCGCCGTGATATGCATGGGATTGACGAGGCAAAGCCCTTCTTTGACGCCACTTTTAAGGACGGCCGCTTCGACTTGCGGCGTGATATTGATGTAGTCGCGTTTCTTTTTCGTCTCGAATGAGAGATATTCGGTGTGTGTTTTCATGGATCACCTCTTTGATGAAAGGAACCGGAATAATCTATCACGGAAACGGACTCCGGACAAAAAAAGACCTCCGCCCGCACTCGGACGGAGGTCGGAAATTCGAAAGGTAGGGACTAGCTGGGAAGGGTCTGACTGATGGTGGTGTCGACCGCTTTTTCAAAAATAGTCTCCGGCTTGATGATGGGCTTATAGTCCGTCGACCCGGGAAAGGGGCAAGTGGCGATATCATAGATCCCCGCACCGGCCCGCAAAAGGGTGTACCCGATCCCCCGCCCAAGGCTTGCGATAAATCCCGTGAGGTAATCCGGATTTTGCTCCATCGCAGGAGGTATTTGGGTCACAAATTCCCCGGGGCTGGTGACCACATTCGTCACTCCGCGGCTGAATTTGTTGAGAGCTTTATTGGAATCCATTTTTTCTACAAGAGCGGCTTCGGCTGGAACGCTTGAGAGCGCCAACGCGATAGCGAGGAACAGAGCAAGTTTTTTCATTTTAGGATTCTCCTTTTTTCGTCCCAACACGTTCGTCCTACCCCATAGTATCGGCCACTTTGGATCTTCTTTAATTTTTTTCGTCTCTTCCCGTTCAATCTTCAAATCCTTCGGTTTGAAAAACTTCGATCGTGACCTCCGGAAGTTCCCGCTCCGTGATCCCGGCTTTTTCCAAGGCGCAGCTCTCAAAAAAAGTTTTAGCATCCCATCCGGTCTCGGTCGCGACTTCAGGGAGATAAACCCCTTTCTTCCATCCATGGGTCACAATGATGCCATCTGTTCCGGTCCGGATGTCTTTGTAGCTTTTGATCGGCACAGGCTCCGTAAGAAGCGAAACATGGACTTTAAGATCCTTGAGTTCATCCAACGCGAGTGGCGGAAACCGCGGATCTTCAAATGCCGCAGCTAGCGTCATCTCGCGAATACTTTCCTTGAGCGGCTCATAGCCCAAGATGTGTCCGATACATCCGCGTAACCGCTCCCGGCGCTTGAGCGTGACAAAAATCCCGCGTTTTTGTTCCATGATTTCACGCGGCAGTTCGAGTTTGGGTTCACTCCCCGCCGTCAAACGCGCTTTTAACAAATCGTGAACATAAATGAGAATTTTTTTCTGTTCTATTGTGTTAAGCATAACCCAACCTCAAAGTGATAAGCGATAAGTTGTAAGTTTTAAATCTTATCCCTTACCGCTTAACGCTTATTACTGTTGTCTGAAAGCCATGGCGGCGTAACCCACGACCGAGCTGCGGTCGCCGGTCACATCACCCGAATTCGCATACCGGACGAGACGTGGACCCGACCATTTCATTTTCTTGGCCAGCAGGATCGAGGTCAGGACAGTCCCCATGCCACAAGCTTCGGCCTCTTCTTTCGTGTAGGCGTCATAGATCGCTTCGGCATTCCCCTTTTCGAACATCGCGATCAGAGCCTTGTCTTTCCCAAGAGCTGTTTCATAAGAATGAAAATGCGAAAGGTCCGTCGTTGCCACCACAAGCGTGTTTCGATCCGCAAGGGCCTTAGCGAGAACCTCCGCGAGAAGTGTGCTGCTTGTGAGATTCTGAACACCGATATAGATCGGGACGATCTTAAGCTCCGGGATCGTTTCCTGGAGAAATGGGATTTGAACCTCCAGAGAATGTTCTTCGAGACGACCGGGCATCGCATTCCGGAAAAGAGGGTGGAACATTTGAATCTCCCGGACAAACTCACGATCCACGGGAACGCGTCCAAGCGGAGTTTCATAGGCCAAGACATCATCCACGAGCACGCCCTGCAGGAACACATGATGCAAAAAGGCGATAACGATAACGCTGTCGAACTTCCGTCCTTCCACCAGTTTATAGGCCTCAGCCGCGACCTGTCCGGAGTAATCATAGCCGGCGTGCGGGACGATCAGAGCCCGGACATCCGGATCGGGAATATGCCCGGACGCAGCTAGAAATTTTTGAATATTTTTTTTGAGGATCCGGGGATCTTCGGGATAGAACTGCCCGCTTACCACTGCCATGCGGATCTTCCCCTGAGTCGTCATCGCCTTGTCCCTCGCTTTTACCTGCTTTTATTCTACACCTAAAAAAACCCGAAAAACTGTTAAAATTTTGAGCTCACTTGTGGGAGGCGCTGGGCTATAATGCTGTTGTCTCAAGAAGGATACAGCGCCCTGGTTTTTCTCTGGATCTCGATTGAAAACCAGGACTGCATTGATCTTCAATTAAACAATTTAAGAGGGATCAAGCGCCATGCCAACCTTACCCAAATCTTCAGCCGCCCCAGCAAGAGATTTTATCGCCGCGCCGCTCAATCTCGAATGTCTTGTGGCCTATCAAAAACATTCGGTCGTCAGCAAACAGCTCCTGAATAAAAAAGCAGGAACGTTAACACTCTTTGCTTTTGACAAAGGCGAGGGCTTAAGCGAACACACCGCGCCTTATGACGCCTCGGTCCTCATCCTTGACGGGAAAGCCACGGTAATGATTGGCGGGAAATCCCATAAATTGAAGAAGGGCGAGATGATCATCATGCCCGCGCATGTCTCGCATGCCCTCAAAGCCGTCGAGCCTTTCAAAATGCTCTTGATCATGATCCGCTCCGCGGAGTGAAAAAACATGATGTCCCTCTCCGTCGTTCCAACGAAATACTGGCACAAACTCGACGGTGGAAAGATCCAATGCGATCTTTGTCCGCGCCATTGCAAGCTGACGGAAGGTCAGCGTGGATATTGTTTTGTCAGGGCCTGTCAGAATGATCAAATCGTTCTGACAACTTACGGCCGTTCAAGCGGCTTTTGCGTCGACCCGATCGAGAAAAAACCGCTTTTCCATTTTCTCCCGGGAACACCGGTCCTGTCTTTTGGCACGGCCGGCTGCAACCTGGGTTGTAAATTCTGTCAAAACGCGGACATCAGCCATTCCCGGGAAATGGATACGCTCGCGGACGCCGCCTCCCCCGAACTCATTGCAAAAACCGCCGAGACTCTCCACTGCCGGAGCGTAGCCTTCACCTACAACGAGCCCGCCATCTTTCATGAATACGCCGTCGACACCGCGAAGGCTTGCCGCAAACTCGGGATCAAAACGGTCGCCGTCACAGCCGGTTATGTGTGCGCCGAGCCTCGGAAAGAATTCTATGAATGGATGGATGCCGCCAATGTGGATCTAAAAGGATTTACGGAAGAATTTTATAAAAAATACACAGACAGCTCCCTAGCGCCCGTCCTTGAAACACTTGTCTATCTGAAGAAAGAAACAAAAGTCTGGGCCGAGATCACCACCCTCCTCATCCCGGGGTTGAACGACTCCGAAAAAGAATTACAGGCCCTGACCTCCTGGATCGTGAAAAATCTGGGGCCCGATGTCCCGCTCCATTTCACGGCATTCCACCCCGCCTATAAAATGCTCGATGTCCCGCCCACGCCGGTCTCAACGCTCCGGAAGGCCCGCGAAATCGCGCTTGCCGGCGGCATCCGTTATTGCTACACAGGAAATGCCGAAGACCCCGAAGGCGAAACTACTTTTTGTCACTCTTGCGGGAAAAAACTGATCGGCCGAAACTGGTATGAATTGACGGCCTGGAATTTGAAGGACGGAAAATGCAGTGCCTGCGGGTCTCCCTGTTCGGGGATCTTGGAATCTAAACCCGGGAACTGGGGATCGAAACGCCAAGCCATCAGGCTCAGCGATCTCTCCTGATCGCGCATCTCGGGGAACGGTGAACGGGTAACGATTTTCGTTCGGCGTTTCCCGTTGCCCGTTTCCCGGATCTCAGAATTTGATCGCTATACGAATCCGCAACAAGATCGGTCGCCCGTATCCCCAAAAGCTTCCGATAGAATTCGCATTGCCTTTTAAGTTTCACGGCAGCCTGTGCGGGGCCGAACACTTCGATCTCCATAAAACTCCCAAGCTTTTTCACGCGATCGATATGGAATTTTGTGTTTTGAATGAAATAGATCTCGCGCCTTTTATCAACCACGGTTAAAACCCCGAGCGCCTGGGTCAGGATTTCCTTAAGCGGGGTCTTTGGGGAGCAGGGAAAAAGCGTGGCGTCACACTTCTTGGAATTCTTTTGGTTGCTGCGTTTGTAGCAGATGAGGGCATTCTCGATATTCCCTTCGCGAAGCTTCAAATGTCCGGAAGGAACGCGGAAATACGTGTCGATCTGGCGATCGAGTCCTTTGAATCGAGCTCTATGAGCCTTGAGAATGGCGCGAATGCGAGCCGGATGATGACATCGCGCCTTGATCTCAACCGTAATCCCCATGCGCAAAATCGTTCTTAGAAGGAAAGCTTCAATTTATTCTTGAGACTGCTCGCGGCGCTTTTGACGCCACTGGCCACGCCCTTCGCCGTATTTTCTACAGCGCCAGTCGTACCTTTGAGCGCGTCTCCCGCCTGGCCCGCAATCGCATTCGGATTTTCGGCTGCGGTCTTCAAGGTGCTCAGACTTTTTGCAGCGGCCTCGGCGGCTGCTTTTGTGGAAGTATTAAAAGCTCCCGTAAGGGTTCCCTCCAGGCCTCCGATATCGAAATTCACAAGATTCGAGATGCCCGAGCTCATCATGGCCTTCAGAACGATCAAACGCACAACGCTGTTGAGGTCGGTGATATTCTGATAACTCTGATCAAGGTTGATCGGGAATTCTTTGGTCGAAGGGCTACCGCTCGAGTAGTCCACATAAACGACCTTACCGATCTTGAGACGCATCATGTCGATCTGGATCGGCATGGCTTTTGCGGGAGCCTTCGGCTCCTGTCTTGTGGTTTTGGCAGGGGCCTTTTGAGTTCCCTGGAGCGCTTTGAGACGGTCTAAATTGAGCTCCCCTTTTTCATTTTTCACGACCGTGAACTGCTGCATATTAAACTCGATATTCTCAAGATGAACTTTCCCTTTCAGGATATCGGAAAGGTTATAGTCCACAAGGATCTTCGGAATATCCACAAGCGTCGTGTCGTGAAAACCTGATGGATTTTTGACGACAAGGTTTTCGATGTCGACCAGGGTTTTCGACAGACCAAGATCGAACTTTCCGATGCTTAAAGGCATGCCCGTTACGGCACGTACGCCGATTTCTGCCGCGGCCTTGATGACGATATTACGCGCGAGCACCAAAACGACCAACGCCACAACTAAGAGCACCACACACTTCATGAGCAGCTTCATGTTTGCCTCCCCAAGGTTGAAAAATTCAAACTCTTAAACGATAAAAAAGCCATTCCAATCGTGATGATTCTATCACTGTTTTTTTTCCGAGACAGACGTTTTCGTCATGCGCTGGAAGATCGCTTCTTCAATGGCAATCTCCTTGCGCGAGCGAATACGGTTCAGATGTTGCGCGATCCGTTCTCCCGGAATATTCAATTCTCCCAGCACCAGACGATTGAGCTCGTAGCTTGCCTCCCATTCCTCCGTCACCACGATATCCGCCCCGAGATCATAAAGTTGGGGCATCTGACCTTCATAACGCGTCCGGACCGCAAGAGTCACATTCGGGTTGAGGCCTTGAACAACGCGAATGATCTGAGTCATGCCAAGAGGGTCAGGAAAACTCACGATGACCGCCCGCGCACGGCTGATCCCGACTCGCTTCAGAACCTCTTGATTGGACGCGTCGCCGTAGATCGCTTTCATATGGAGCTTCCTCGCTTCACGCATCTTGACCGGATTCATTTCAATGATCACAAACGGAATATTCTCGTTTTGAAAAGCCGCAGCAAGATCGCGGCCCGTCGGACCGAATCCGCAAAGGATCACATGCCCTGTAAGGGAAGAAAGCGTGCGATCCGGTTTTGTCCAACTCGCGGGAGGCACGCCGAAGATCACAAACCGGCTGAGGATCTTTAAAACCAGCGGGATCGCCGCAAAAAGAAGAGGGGTCATCAACATGGTTAAAAACGCCGTCGAAAGTAAGACCTGGTAAAGTTCGGGCGTGATATGTCCCGACCCTCGCGCCATTTCGATCAGAAGGAACGAGAACTCCCCGATCTGTGAAAGGATGATCCCGGTGATCACCGCAATGCGCGGTGGAAATCCGAAAGCCATAATAAGAAGCGTCATGATGAAAAAATTAATGAAAAGAACGAGACTCACCACCGAAAGCACAAGAAAGATATGACTCAGAAAAAAATGGATGTCGAATAAAAGACCGATCGAAACAAAGAAAATGCTCACGAAAAGATGACGGAACGGAATGATGTCTCCGATCAGCTGGTGCGAGAATCCTGTATTCGCGAACATGAAACCGGCCAAGAGCGCTCCGATGGCCATGGAAAGCCCAAGCGCGCCGCTCCCCCACGCCATCCCTAAGCACACCACGACCGAGAAAAGAAAAAAGATCTCACGATTCCGGATTGCGGCCACACGGTAAAGAAGCTGCGGGAGAAGAAAACGCGAAAAGACGAAGGCCCCGGCCAAAAGCAGAACCGTTTTAAGGAACGCCATCCCGAGAGCCAGCCCCACCGAGCTCATGGATTGTCCGAAGGCTGAGAGAAAGATCATGAGCGGCACCACCGCAAGATCCTGAAAGATCAGGATGGAGATCGCGATACGGCCATGGGGCGAGTCGATCTCTCCGCGATCCATCAGGTATTTCAGCACGATCGCCGTGGAGCTTAAGGCGATCACCGCGCCAAGAAAAAATCCCTCGTAGAAAGTCCAGCCACGCCACCAACCAAAAGCCATCGAAAGACCGATCGAGATCAGGATCTGCAGAGACCCGCCGATCACCGCAATATTTTGCATCCCGCGCAAACGCTCGACAGAGAATTCCAGTCCGATCGTGAGCATCAGAAGCACCACTCCGAGTTCGGCAAGCATCCGGATATGTTCGCCATTGGAGAGAATGCCAAGACCCTGCGGGCCAATGATCACGCCGGTTAGAAGAAATCCGAGGATCGTCGGAAGGCGGAACTTTTCGAAGATCACGGCAACCACCGTGGCCATCAGAAGGACCAGAAGGATCTCGGTTAAAAATGAAGCATTTGCCATAATTTTCCTTTTGGCTTAGAAACAAAACTAATGTCGTGAACAGTATACAAAATCCAATGGCAAATAATCCAGCACTATGACCCGCGCGATTTAATAAACCTGGTTATTTCATCCCGAATCTAGAATTTCTATTTAGTTTAAAACACAAAATCTTACTTCGAACCGGAGCGGCTCTGCGCACTGCGACAAGCAAAATTGTCTCGAGATTCCCCCTAGCCGGTGAATGCCTCCGAAATGATAGTTATTGCTATGAATAAGACTTTCTAAGATAAAACTGTATGTTTTTACTGCTCAAACAATCTTGTATAACACACGGAATCCATATACACTATGAGTGAGGACAGTAGCAGAGGGTCTCGAAAGGAGAGACGATGAAGCGCATGAAAGAGTTGCTAGAGAATCAGGGCGGGTTCACACTTATAGAATTGATGATCGCTCTTGTGGTCATTTCTGTTGTGATCGTAGGATTCATCGGAGCCAACGTCCTGGCGCAACGAAATAACGAGGACATGCATGAGCGCACCACCGCAGTCCAGGATGCGAACCGGGCCATTGAACAGATGCGGAATATCTCAAGGACCGGAACCTTCCCCGCCAATGTTGTCGCCGTTTATCCCAACAACAGTACCTTGACGGGATTTGATAGCCTGCCCAGTGAAGAAGTCACGGCCTCTTATGAAAACGCAACTGCAAATCCGTTGGATGTCACGATCACGGTAACATGGTTATCTTATTCTCAACGCGCCAGTGAAGAAGTGATCCGAACCTATATTACCCAAAGGTGACGATATGAGAAACGCGCAAAAGGGTTTTACGCTCGTCGAAGTGATGCTGGCAGCCGCGATTTCTGCGATCATTATCTTTGGGGCTTTCGGCATTTTACAGGCCAGCAACAGACAGCTCGAGGTGATTCACGCCCGGATGACCCTTCAGGAAGGCCCGCGAGAAGCGCTTTTTAAAATGGCCCAGGAAATACGCCAGACGGCCTGGCACAAGATCGATACCCTCGCGACCCCGGATGTAACCGGCGTCGAACGCGCCAGTACGATCAATTTCGTCGTCCCTGTCCCGGCTCCGGACGCGGCGTCCCTTGTGGATTCAAACTTCACACCCAAATGGGCGAGCAATATTCTTTATAAACTGGACACCACCACGCACCAGATCCTCAGAGTCTCAACCGATCTTGTCACAAATCAAAAAAAACAGACTGTGCTCGCCAATGAGATCACAAGCCTTGAATTCTCAAGGGCAAGCAGTCAGCCAGGGCTGATCACGATCACAGCGGGGGCCCAACGGGAGTTTGCCGATGGCAGAAAAATACCCGATGAGCCCATCCTGCTGGACGTGCAGGCAGAAGCGAGGAACCCATGAAATCTCTAAACGCACTTCGTAATGAACGCGGCTTTGTTCTTCTTGTGGTTTATGTCGTGGCGATATTCATCACTGTTTTTTCGATCGCTCTCTTCGCAAGGCACCGGGCCGCGATCCAGGCCACCGAACGCTATCAGAACAGGATCCTGGCTTTTAATGCCGCAGAATCGGGGATTGATTTCGCTCTCCGCGAACTTGCTACCAGCTCGTCCCGTCGAAGCCAGACCGCAACCACCGCCTATACTTCTTCTGCTATTCCCATGGAGCAGAATGAATTCATGTTTACCATATCTCCCGTCGCAGATCAGCCGGCGCTTCGCAGGATCGACTCAAAAGGCTGCGCGCCCAATTGCACCACCACGTCACGAGCCCATCAAGCTTCGGACATTGCCGTTTATTGCCAGATCACAGCCGCGGCACCGCCTATGTCCTTGTTCAAGTATGGCGTCTACGCAAAGAATTCCATTTCCATGTCGGGCAATTCGGCATTTGACAGTTACAATTCAAACTATGGCGCTTATGGAGGCTCCAATAAAAGCGACGACGGAGGGATGGCGGTTAACACCTCGCAAGCCGGAGGCCTGGGCCTGAACGGTAACGCGAAAATAAACGGCGACGTTTTTGTCGCCCATGAGGCAAACCCCAATGTTGTGGTCACTGTTCAGAACGCCACGATCACCGGAACGCGTTCCAACCTCCCGGAAGAATGGTCCGAGCCTGCTACGGTAGCGGTCCCCGCAGAAGCTGTAGCGATCGATCTCAGTAGCATAAGCGGCAATTCCACACGCACGCTGGCTGCGGGAACGTATCACACTCCTTCGCTTGGCATTTCAGGGAACGCAAAGATCGTCACCACCGGAGCCGTCAAGATCTACGTCGATGGCGCGATCAACATTACCGGGAACGGCATCGTCGTCCCTAATAATCACCCGGCGAACATGCTTCTTTACTCCACAGGCTCTGCGACTGTGAAAATCGCGGGGAACGGTTCTTTTTATGGAGGGGTCTATGCACCGAACTCTGCGGTCACAGCCAGCGGCAACGGAGATCTCTTTGGCGCTGTGATCTCAAAGACATATACCCAGTCGGGGAACAGCGCGACGCATTTCGATCTCGCCTTAAAGGATTTAACGATCGCGGATCCCAACCAGACCCAGATCGCCCGGATCAAAGCCTGGCAGGAACTTAACAGTCTTGCATGGGGAACCGGTAAAGAGATCGCTTAAAGCAGAGACAGTTCTTTCCGGTCGTTTACGTTCCGGCTTTTAGTTTTTTTCTTCCCACGCGCAGACTTTGGGCATTTGGAGAAATCCGCTATATTGAAGGAATGAAACTCCCAGGTATTTTTTCCCACGGGCGTTATCGCGGAAATAAAAAACACCCGCCGTAAGATCCCCTAGCTTGGTGTACCCCTCGCCTTTTTCAATCTTTCCGATCGGGATCAGGGGATCCCCGAGATTATCCCGGCACACCCGGTCCGCAAGCATTCCTGTCTGTGCGGCCTGGTAAAATTTCTGGGCGGGATGATCTTTCGGGAGATCCGGTATCTGTGCTGGCGGCGCCGAACATCCGGCAAGGAACATGGAAAAAACCAATATCGCAAGTAACGTATTCATCGTCATTCCATTGATTTTGTCATCCCCGCATGCTTTAAGCGGGGATCCACGCTTCTGGATTCCCGCTTCCGCGGGAATGACATGCTTAGGATTTACCATTTTCCCGTCTTCTGGGTGGAAGGTTTTGGATGGTGCTGGATCGTGGAAAGCGCCTCCTGCAAAAGAGAATCTGGAAGAGAATAATCTTTCAGTTCTCCATTCAAGAACTTGTCATAACCGGCAAGGTCCATGAGCCCGTGCCCGCTATAACAGAAGAGAATGGCTTTCTCTTTCCCCTCTTCGCGCGCCTTAATGGCCTCATCGATCGTACAAGCAATGGCATGACTTGTTTCCGGAGCGCAGATCGCGCCCTCCGTCCTGGCCCAAAGCATGGCGGCCTCGTAACATTTCACCTGATCGATCGAGCGCGGTTCAAGAAGTCCTTCGACCACGCCTTGGCTCACCAGCGGCGACATGCCGTGATAACGCAATCCCCCGGCATGGATCGGCTCCGGAATAAAGGTGTGCCCGAGCGTGTGCATAGGAAGAAGCGGCGTCATCTTCGCCACATCGCCGTGGTCATAGCTGAAGGGCCCGCGCGTCAGGGTGGGGCATGCCGTCGGTTCCACGGGAATGATCTTGATCTTCGCGCCATGGATCTTGTCACAGACGAACGGGAATGAGACTCCGGCAAAATTACTCCCGCCGCCCGCGCATCCGATCACGATATCGGGATGTTTTTCTCCGGCCATGGCGAGCTGTTTCTTGGCTTCCAGCCCGATGATCGTTTGGTGGAGCATGACGTGATTGAGCACGCTCCCAAGACAATAGCGCGTCTTGCCGGTCGGATCGCCCACAGCCTCTTCGATGGCTTCGCTGATCGCGATACCGAGACTTCCGGGCGTTTTTGGATCTTTTTTCAGGATCTCGCGACCGGCATGAGTTTCATGACTCGGACTCGCAACACAGTTCGCTCCCCACACACGCATCAGACTTTTACGAAAGGGTTTTTGGTCAAAGCTGATACGGACCATGAACACCTTGCACTCAAGGCCCAGGAGCTGGGAGGCAAAAGCGATCGCGCTCCCCCATTGGCCGGCGCCGGTCTCGGTCGTGAGTTTTTTGATGCCGAATTGTTTGTTGTACCAGGCCTGGGCCACCGCGGTGTTGGGCTTGTGACTCCCGGCAGGGCTGACACTTTCGTCTTTGTAATAAATGCGCGCAGGAGTCTTCAGATATTTTTCAAGATAGACGGCGCGCTTTAGCGGCGCAGGACGCCAACGATAAAGCATCTCCAGGATCTCTTCGGGAATATCGATCCAGCGCTCCGTACTCATTTCTTGTTCGATCAGATTCCCGGGAAACACTTTCTCGAGCATATCCGGCGAGATGGGATTGCCATCCGGCCCCAGCGGCGGCTGCATCGGGGTCGGCAGGTCCGCGGCCATGTTGTACCACTGTTTCGGCATGTCTTTTTCACTGAGCGTGATCTTGATGTTTTTCACTCAAAACTCCTCTATGGGATGGCTGAACCCTTCTCTCAAAAAGTGAATTGTTCATAGTCTATCCATTTCCGGAAAATAATCATGCGGTTTTTTATTTTGAAGCAACCCCAATGCGCTTCGTCAACGCTCAGCTCGCCCCAGCGAGGCGATCTTCGCTCGCACGCTCGACTTCACTCGGCGTACAGGAATCGTTACGAGACAGCTCTCGGAGCTGATGGGAGCTTGGTCCTGCCCACCGGGGCAGGTTCCATCAGCGAGAGCGCAGGCTGGCACTCGCCGCTGGAGCGAGTGAACAGCCGATGTCGAGAGACGATTCCTGTACGCCACCCTGCCCGTTCCGTCTCGCGAGCATGCCTCATCGCATTGGGATTGCTACCCTCTTGGGATGGGATATAAAGAGCAGCACAAAAAGGTTTGTCGCGGGCGACAATTCTTTCTATAATCCCCCCATGCGAAAAGCACTCTCTTATATCGTCCCTGCATTGATCCTCCTCGGTGTGCTCATGCTCCAGTATAGCTTTCCTTCCCAGATCGAATCGTTTCGGGTGAAGGTTTTTGACGTTTTCCAAAGGATCAAACCCCGCGTTTATCAGAACACGCCTGTCCGGATCATTGATATCGATGATCAAAGCCTCGAAAAAATCGGCCAGTGGCCGTGGCCCCGGACGATCCTGGCAAAACTTGTCTCCCGACTTGCTTCCGGAGGCGCCACGGTCATTGCTTTTGACGGGGTCTTCCCCGAACCGGACCGCACTTCTCCGAAGAACATGCTCCCGATCTGGGCGGAAGGCGCGACCAGCGAACTTTTACGTGCCCAATTGGAAATGATCCCGGACCATGACAAGGTATTCGCGGAGGCCGTGGCCAAAGCCCCCGTCGTCCTGGCCTTCGGACTCACCAACGAATCTCATGCAAGGCTACCGGCGCTCAAAACGGGCTTCCTGGAACATGGAGCGAGTAAAGATCGAGCCCTTGACTACATCTCGCCTGTTTTTAAAGGAGCGGTTGTTAATCTTCCGATTTTGGAAAAAGCCGCGCGCGGAAACGGCTGTTTTAACATGGGTGTGGAATGGGATAATATCGTCCGACGTGTCCCGTCGCTTTTCCGGTTAAATGACACCCTCTATCCGGCTCTTGTCCTTGAGACCTTGCGTATTTTTCAGGGCGCCTCCGCTTATAAGATCACACTTGCCGGCGCAACAGGCGAAACTTCCTTCGGAGAAAAAACAGGCCTTGTCAGCATTAAGACGGGTCTCTTGGACATTCCCACCGACGCGACGGGCAGGATCTGGCTTTATGACACTGGCTACAAAAAAGAGCGTTTTATTCCGGCCTGGAAAATCCTTTCGGATGACAACCTTCTTAAGGAAATGAAGGAAAAGGTTCTTTTCATCGGTACGACCGCCATGGCCTTGAAAGATCTTCGCGCCACTCCGCTCAACCCCCGCGCTTCGGGTGTTGAAGTCCACGCCCAGATCGCGGAGCAGATGTTCCTCGGAGATTTTCTGGAACGACCGGACTGGGCGGCAGGCCTGGAATTCACTTATTTGACATTGCTGGGGATCCTGCTTATTTTGATCCTGCCGGCCGCCGGTGCCGTACGCTGCGCCGTGGTCGCTTTCCTGGCTATTGCCTCCGCCTTCGGATTCTCGTGGTACGCCTTCATCCGTTGGCATTTTCTTATCGATCCGGTCTTTCCGTCTTTCGCCGTTTTCGGGATCTATTTGGCATCGTCTTTCCTGAATTTTCTTGGAACAGAACGCGAACGCGGCCAGATCCGCGGCGCCTTCGGCCGTTATCTCTCCCCGGCGCTCGTTGAACGGCTTGCCAAGAATCCAGGGCAGCTCAAACTCGGCGGCGAAATGCGCCCCATGACATTTCTTTTTATGGATATCCGTAATTTCACAGGGATCGCAGAAAAGTTCACCCCGGAAGAACTCACGCAATTCATGAACAGTTTTCTCACGCCGATGACCGACATCATTCTCCAACACGGGGGTACGATCGATAAATATATGGGCGATTGCATCATGGCCTTCTGGAACGCGCCGTTCGAAGATGAGAATCACGCGCTGCACGCGTGCCAATCAGCCCTCGCGATGCAGGAATATCTCCGAAGCACATCGGGTTTTGAAGGGATTCGCGTCGGGATCGGGATCAACACCGGGAACGCCTGTGTTGGTAATATGGGTTCAGAGCAACGTTTTGACTACACAGCGCTCGGGGATGAAGTGAATTTGGCTTCCAGGATCGAAGGACTTTCAAAAAATTACGGCGTCACGACCCTTGTGGGCCAGAACACCGTCGCTGCGGCAGAAGGCTTTGCGGTGCTTGAGATCGATCTCATCCGCGTCAAAGGAAAAACGAAGCCCGTCAAGATCTTCGCGCTCTTGGGAGATACAGGATTGGAAAACCAGTCGCTTTTCAGGGAAGTGCGCGAACATTTCGAAAAGATGCTCGTATCCTATCGGGGCGGGCGCTGGGTTGACGCTGAAAGATTTTTGGAGAATTGCCGGCGCATCACTCTTCCCCATATCGATCTGGGCGTGCTCTATGAGCTTTACGTTTCACGCATTCTCGCCTACAAGATCAATCCCCCGGTTCCCAATTGGGATGGCGCCACCACTGCGGATTCGAAATAAGCGGGTCAGTCTTCCCGTTCTTTCTGCGCCACTTTACCCGACACGGCCCGAAAAATCCCTTTCATCATACTGGCCTTACCATCGGAATTCTCGGGATCATAAACAAATTCATCGACTGTGATCGAACTTAAAGGGCCTAGCGTGAAAACGGTTTCATCCAGAAGAAGCACCTGCAACTGGCCATCCGCGCCTGTTTCGATCTTATCGCCCATAAAGATCTTATCGCCGTTTTTTAATTGATGCGAACTCTTCGCGGTGGGCGTTGCGACATTAACTTCGCCTTTCACGGACGCGGCCATGCCTGCCTGCACCGGCCGTGCCGTCTCAGCCAATAAAATTCCAGACGCACCCGTTGAAAGCGTAAAAGAAAACATCGCCAGGATCCAAAAATTTTTCCCCATGGACAGAACTTTCATTTTTCTGAAAAAAGCATCCGAGCATTCCGTGGCTGTCACAGATTTTTTCTATTAGAACGTCGATTATTGAAGATTAGAATCGCCACCCGTCGGCGGGTGGTAATCATCGTCATTTTTGGACTGGTTTTGCAAAGCGTTATTGCGTGCCGTATCCTGCGAGCTGTCGTCTGTATGCTGATTCATGACATCCATATCGTTGAGGATATTGATAAGCGCCTGGGTGTCCACGCTGGTATCGGGAGGAAGGTCTGTGTTGGTGCCACTTTCTCCTGTCCCCGTATTAGCCTGACCCAGCGCTTCAGTGATCTTATCCAGATCCGCCTGAGAAACCTGAAACACCGGAATTGGGCCGCGATTGGGACCGTCCACAATGGTCGCATGTCCCGCTTCGTCGATATCCACCCCGATAACCTGGCCATTCACGGTATTGGTGACATAAATACGCCCCACACCAACCGGCCCGAGCAGAACGATCATTGTTTTTTGGCCGTCAATGATCCCACCCACGTTCGTGCCGCGAAAACCGATGGACCCCGCCGGAAGATCGACCGACATGTTCTCCGGATTTTTATGCGCAACTTTTCCGGACACAACACGGAAGATCCCCTTCAACATGCTGGCTTTGACCTTACCATCGTCATTGGCCGGGTCATACACAAATTCATCGATCGTGACCGCGCTTACAGGACCTAAGGTGAAAACCGTTTGGTCCAGAAGCAGGATCTGCAGTTTCCCGTTTTTTTCCGTTTCAACCGTGTCTCCCATCAACACCGGGTCCCCGCTTTTCAAGGCCCTCGCCGAAGCGCCGGCCGTCGTGATCTTTACATCCCCCTGGACCGCTGCGGCCACACCCGCCTGCACCGATCCCGCAGATTGCGCCTGCAACATACCCGCCCCGAGGAACAAAACGACAAACATCAAGGCCCCTACAAGAATGATTTTTTTCATGCTAGAACTCCCATCGTTTGCTTAAGAGCAGCTGGAATTTGTTGTTGCCGTAGGTATAGTTGGTGATATTGGAAAGCGCGTGATAATACTCATACGTGCCCGTAAAAAGAATATCCTTAAAAGGTTTCGGCAGGATCTTTCCGATGAGAAGTGTTGTCAGCGGAGCGCCGTAAGTGACCCTGTATCTGATGATATTATCGCGACGGTGACGCCCCGAGACAGCAAATTCGGGGCTATCATAATCATCAAAATAGAAATTGAAGGTGTTGATCAAGAATTGCTGCTTTTTCAGAAACCAGGTGTGGGTATTGTTGATCGAGAACCGGTCAAACGCATTATAGTCTTGCTTCGCGTATTTATTACCGTAGCCAAGACTGCTCATCCATTTCATCGTGGGGAGAAGCCAGTAGCTGGCGCCCCACGTGTAATCGAACTCGGGGCCCTTGCGGTTAATGGCCGTATTATTTTCTGAGATGTTCATATAATCCTGGCGTTCAGCCCGGAAGTTAAAGAACCCGTTGAGTTTCTTCGTGAAGTCGTGATCGAAAAAGAAATTGCCACCCTGGGTCCGGAGAAAGCTCTGCGAGGAAAGGAAGATATTGCTAGCGACAAAGGAAGGCGTAAAATTGACGTATTTATTCTTGTAGGTCCCGCCCAGCTCGTACTGGAACGAACCCAGATCCAGGGAATTCACATTCGTCTGTTCCTGAAGATAGTAGGTGAATGACCCGAACACCGAATGGCCTTCCTTGAAACCGAGGTCGTGCGTGACATTCACATCGGTCACGTTCAGAAAATTCGTATCGGCACGCCGCGCATCCGAGGCTGGATTGGCGGTCCAGACATCATTCACGAGTTGCGCCTTGGAATGCGGGGCCGCATTGCGATTCGTGTCATACCCCCATCCCACGCTCTCGCGGATATCAAAATGTGTCCGCTTTTTCTTGAGCTTGATATTCTTTTCATAAAAATCGGCTTCATTTTTGATCTTCGGGGTTAGCGTCATGCCCCGCAGAATCCCGATCTCCTTGAGCGCCCCGTCCCAATTGGACGAACGGTACAAAACGGCCACATAAAGAATACGCACATCCGCAAGGTTCGGGCTGATCAACAGGACCCGCTCGAGCGTGGCCGCAGCTCCCTGATAATCATCACGAGCGATCTGGGCTTTCGCGTACTGGATATTGAGATTCACGTTATCGGGATCTTTGAGGATATCCTGGTAAGTGACCCCGGTTTTGTACTGCTCCCGGAAAGCAATGGCCTTGGCGCTCTCGGCCGTCTTGGCGTCTTGTCTCTCGGCCCGGGTCTCACGACGCATGCGCTGGACTTCATTCTCCAGGTCCTCGGCAAAGGTAACGGCGCTGAACGCAAACAGAAAGGCGATGAGAAAAGCGAGGAACTTCCGAGTAGATCTTGAGGCCATTATGCTTCCTTTTCTTTTCTGGACAGTGATTGCCACATTCTATGGAAAAACCGCTCTTGGAGGATCCCGGGTAATTTTTGAATCGGGCGTAGTCTACCTTTGCCCTTCCAGAAAAGCAAATTACAAATCCCGCAAGGCGGGAGGCGTACGGCGGCCGCGCGTTTTTTTCGCCGTACTCCGTACGCCGTACGCTATAATGCGCTTATGTCATTCCAATTGGACCCGTTCCAGATCGAAGCCATCGAGTGGATCGAAAAAGAGCATTCCCTTCTCGTCTCCGCTCCCACCGGCTCCGGCAAAACGCTCATCGCGGAAAAAGCCGTCGAAAAAGCCCTCGCGCGCGGCGAACAAGTCATTTACACGGCTCCCATCAAGGCCCTGAGCAATCAGAAATTCCGCGATTTCCAGGAACGTTTCGGGAAAGAAACAGTCGGCATCCTCACCGGCGACGTCTCGATCAATTCCGGAGCGCCGCTCCTCATCATGACAACCGAGATCTACCGGAACTGCCTTTTTGAAAATTCGGAGCGCATCTCAAAGATCGGCTGGGTCATTTTCGACGAAGTTCATTATCTGGACGATCCTCAACGCGGCACGGTCTGGGAAGAAGCGCTTCTTTTTACGCCGCCGGAGATCCGGATCCTCGCGCTCTCCGCCACGATCCCGAATGTCCAGGAACTCGCGGCCTGGATCCGGCAGATCCACCAGCGCCCCATCGCAGTGATCGAAGAGTCGCATCGCCCCGTCCCGCTCCATTTTCTTTTCCAGTGTCAGGGCCAGATCCTCACGAATACAAAATCGCTCCGAAAAGAAGGCTACCTTCAGCGGGATAATTGGCAGCTTTCTATGCGCGAACGGCGCCGCGGATGGCAGCCCCCGCGCGCCCGGCCGAACCGCCTGCATGATCTCATCAAACACTTGATCAACGAAGATCAACTGCCAGCCATTTATTTTGCCTTCGGACGAAAGCGCACGGCCACGCTTGCCTGGGAAGTCGCGCATTTTGATTTTATGAGAGATGCCGAACGCCGCGAGATCCGGGCTCTTTATGATGAGCTCCTGGCACGCTACGACCTTGCCGGCGACAAAACGGCCGAAGAGATACGCCCTCTCATTGAGCAAGGCATCGCTTACCATCACGCAGGCATGCTCCCGACCTTAAAGGAAGTCATCGAACGCCTTTTCACAAGCCGCCTGCTCAAACTTATTTTCACGACCGAAACCTTCGCACTCGGGATTAACATGCCGGCGCGTACCGTGGTCTTCGACGAACTTGAAAAATTCTACGGCACCGGGTTTAAAACCCTCACGACGCGCGACTTTTTCCAGATGGCCGGGCGCGCGGGACGGCGCGGCATGGACCCGGAAGGTTTTGTTTACTGTCGTATCCATCCGAACGATATCCCTTTCCCGGAAGTAGAACGCGTCCTTTACGGAAAGCCGGAACCCGTGCGCAGCCAACTGAACGCCACGTATGCGACGCTTCTGAATCTTTATAAGATGCTCGGACACAAGCTCCTTGAGATCTATCCCCGCTCCTTTCATTTTTTCCAGTCCTCCAAACGCAAACGCGACGAAGGCCTGGAGCTTCTCAAGAACAAGCTCGCGCTTCTGCAGGAGATGGGTTACATCACCGACCAAGGGACCACAGACACGCAGGGTGTTCTTACGGTGAAAGGAGAATTTGCGGCCTCGATCTTCGGGTTTGAACTTCTTCTCACTGAAATGTACACCGATGGCGCCCTCGAGCAACTGGATGAAGCAAAATTGAACGTCTTTCTGGCGGGACTGATCTTTGAGCCCCGGAAAAACGACGAAGCCCCGCGGCTTGGCAAGGATCACGCTGAGTTACTCAAAATGACGCAGCACTATCACCGGATGATCTTTAAGTGGGAATCCAATTTTCGCGTCACACCCCACACCAAGCCTCCCTATTTCCATCTTGCCCGTCCTATTGAAGCCTGGACGCACGGCAAGGATTTCGAGCATATCTGCAAACTCACTTCGGAAGATGAAGGAAGCCTCGTGCGCTATATCCGGATGGTGATCCAACTGCTGCGGGAGATCGCGAACTCGCCGCACGCCTCCGATGGCCTTAAGGCAAAAGCAAGGCGGGCGCGGGATCTGATCGATCGGGATGTGGTGGACGCGGAAAAACAACTGCGAGTATAAAAGAGTAGGTGGTAAATGGTAGGTAGTAGGTGCAACGCACCACATACCACCTACTACCTACCACATACTACATACCGTTTTCCCGGTCTTCTTCCTTGATCTCTTCCAGAATGATCGGCAACTTCCATTTCTCGATGCGGCAGACGGTATCGTAAGGGCAAAAACTTTCACAATCCCGGGGCCGCACGGGGATCTCCGAGGACGTGATCTCCTTTATGAATTTCCGGACAAAGGCAAGCGCCCGGTCCAGCGTCTTTTGAAACACTTCGTCCGGAAGATGGGAACGGGAGGAAAATTCTTTTTCGAACGCCTTCGCGATCCCCTCGCAATAAAAACCGCTCCTTTTATGGCCCCGGATGGAATAGATCTCGCCGCCCAGAGGCGTAAGCCCCAAATGCTTTTGCGCGGCCAGAAGATAAAGCGGGAGCTGGAGCGCGGTCCCGAGCTCGAGATCGGCGGCCTTGAATTTATGGGATCGTTTGTAATCCATCACGACCGCGAACTTCTCTTCTCCGTCCGTATCGATGCGATCGACACGGCCCCGCAATTTGATCTTCCCTGCTTCTCCTTCCACCTCAAAGAAAGACGCTTCGCTCTGCTCGAGTCCCCCAAAAGAATATTCCACATGGCACGGCTTAAAGGATGAGCTTTTCAACCGCCCGTTCTCATAGTTTATGAAATCCAGAAGCATTTCGAAAAGTTCACGGCGGTCCATGGCTTCCTGATAGGGTTCTACCCATAACATCGGATGCCGTTTAAAACCTTCGTCCATTTCGTGTTGGATGAATGCCTCGAGTGTTTCCTTCGCGTTCTTTTTCCTTTTTGAATCGAAATACTGCTGGAGCACATGATGCAAGATACTTCCCTTTTGCATCGCACGGATATCCCCGCCTACTTCTTTCAATTTGAGGACCTTGTCGGAAAAATACCGGAAGGGACATTTGGCATAAGTCTCAAGCCGCGTCGGACTTGTTTCCGGGATCTCGAAATAACCGCCCTTCAGGATCTTCTCATCCAGGATCTTCGCCTCGACGGGCTCCAACGCGGAAAGAAGACGCTCGCGGCTTCCGGGATCCCCGGAAAGCCGCGCCAAAGCCTTTTTCAATTCGGCGTCTGAGCTTCCCGAGTTTCGAAGGGCGCCCACGACCGCGGCCTCCAATTCCCGTCGCGTGATCGCTTCTTCGATCGCTGGAAAAGGCCGCGCAAGATCCTGACGGATTACAGGTACCTCACCTCGGAAAAGGTCTTTCACTTCTTCCAGATAGAACGACGGCAAAGATTCTTTCACTTCAAAATCAAGATGCGGGCAGCTGAGAAAGAGTTTCTCCTTCGCGCGTGTGACTGCGATATAAAAAAAGAACCTCTCGATATTTTGCCGGGGCAAGCATTCGGCAAGCGGATGCTCCCTATCACCATTCATCAGCTTCCGTTCCCAATCCGAGAGCAACGGATCTTCGCGAACCTGCATAGGAAACACTTTTTCCAAAAGGCCCGCCACGAACACGATCTTGTACTCTTTTTGGCGAGCGAGCGAAACGTCGTAGACCTGCACGCGATTCTTGTCGCGTTCATGGAGCGAATAAACGTCCAATTCCACAAGCCCGAGAAAGTGATCGGCAAAATTTTCAAATGTAATGTCATTGCGAGCCGGAGGCGAAGCAATCTCGCTTTTGTGTGGCGGGATTGCCACGTCGCCCTTCTGGGGCTCTTCGCAATGACGGTGGTTATTGGGTTTGCTTTTCATGAAATAGCTCTGGATCTCGCCCAAAAGAGCCTCGAATCGCTTGACGCATGCCGCGTCCCGCCGCGTAAAGGGCGTGTAACGGTCACTGATCTCCAGGATCCCGAAAGTCTCATACACCGCCCGCTTGAAGAGCCGGATATACTCTTCCGCTGTTTTTGCCGCCCGGAACCGCTCTTCAAGCTCCATGAGCGCCTTAAGGGCCTCCGCCTTTTTTTGATTGAATACGGTAAGGTCCGCCGCTTCTCCCCGTTTCCAGTCCGCGGACCAGGCTTCGCGCGTGCCTGCCACGCCTTCTAAGAATGACCGCTGCTCAAACTCTGCGAGCCACTCTTCGTCTTTTAAAATATCTTCTCCCAAACGGCGCACGTAGCCAGACTTCAAAAAATCAAAAACATCTTCTCGCTGCCAGCTATTGCGAAAAATAGAAAGTAACGCGGCGGCCGCGGCGATCCAGGACGAGAATTTCAGACGGTCGCGTTCATGGATCTCGGCGGGGATCCCGTAGCGAGAAAAAACCGAAGCGAGGACCGGCGCATAATGCCGGATCTGGCGGAACAGGACCGCAAAATCGCTATACCGGTAATCCCCCGTCGCATAAAGCTTGTGGATCTGGCGCGCGATAAGCTCGATCTCGCCTTCGGTCCCGATCGCCTCCAGCATCGTGATGTCCTGCTCCGGCGCCGGGGCAGAACCGGAGGTTTTTTGAGAAAAAATATTCTTTTGGAGGAAAAGAAGCGATGGTTTTTCAGTGCGATACGACCGGGGCTTCATCCGCTGGGCTTTAAACCCGAGCTTTTCGAGATCCTGCTGGGTCCGGCTCACAGCCTCAAAGGCGCCCTCGCGCTCCTGATCATCTTCCTTCGTCAGCGTGATCGTGATGTCTTCCGCGACGGCGGAAAGTTCGCGAAGATATTCCAACTGCAGGTTCGAAAAATCAAAAAATCCATCGACCCAGATCGATTTGAATCGCGGAGGCAGACCCTCTTCCTTCTTTTTTCTCTCCCGGAAAATTCCAAGGGCATCCTGGCTGTCCCGGAGCCCTTGCGCCTTCAGCCGGGCTTCATATTGTTCATAAAAATCGGCAAGCGCTTCATACTTCGCGCCATACGCCGGCTCAAAACCTTTGAGGGCATTCATGCGTTCGCGAAAAATCACCGGAGAAACACAGGATTCCTTGAGCTCGGTGATGAACTGCGCCATCAATCCCAGAAACCCCGGCTGCTCCCACACCTCGCTGAAATAATCCCACGCGTTTTCACGGATAAGATCGCGGACGATCATCGTTCGCGTCAGGCTAGAGGCTACCGGAATATCGGTCACGCGGAAAATATCTCCCGCAAGCCGGGAAAGTGTGGTCACGCGTTTATGGAAAAATCCTTTGAGGCCCCGCTGGATCAAAAGAGAAACCACGCGTTCGGTATGCTCCGCGGAGGGAACGACGAAGAAAAGATCTTCGGCAAGAGGATCGGCTGCGGCTGAAAGCGCTTCGCCAAAGGAATCCGAAATCCCTTGCGTCTTCCCGCAACCTGCGGGACCGATCAATAATGTTTTCGACATATAAGTCAGGAGTTAGGAGTTGAGAGTTGGGAGTAAAAAAAAATCCGGCTCCAAACTCCGAACTCCCGGCTCATGACTCGGAGTAGATCGCGCAGCTATCCTGATTCTCCCAAAGAGTGACTCGGGAGACCGGGAGTTTCATGGCGCGGGCTTCACGGAAGATCCACCGGGCAAGCATCTCCGCGGTCGGATTCTCTTCCACGAGCACCACGGGTTCCCCGGCTTTTTTGAGAAGTTTTGCGAGGGGGTCTTTCGTCCAGAGGATCATTTTGTGGTCGAGATTTTCATCGATCCATTCGCCAATCGTCCGTTTGATATCAAAAAAATCCACCACCATCCCCTTGGGGTTGAGTTTGGGGCTTGCCATCGTGATCTCCACGCGTGCGCTGTGGCCATGAAGATGGGAGCATTTATCATGCCCACCTAGAAGCCGGTGCCCGTAATTAAAATAGATCATCTTCGCGACTTTAAACATGGTTTGAATCCCTCGAAAGCGGTTATGGAAATGATAACGTGGGGGCATTATGGCCGATTTCCCGGGGTAAGTAAACCCCATCACAGAAGACCTTTCCCATCTCTCCCGTATCGTATAGAATGCTGCCTCATTCATAGCAACCGTTCTCATCCCCGGAAAGGATCTGTCCCAATACTTTTCAATTTCCACGAAGAGGAAATTGGGGCTGTCCCTTTCGCCGTTATGGAAAATAAAAAAAGAAAGGGACTGTATGTCGGAGATCTCGGCCAATGAAATGGAAAAGAAACTTTATATCAATGTGGACGGTCAGCCGTATTTCGTGCTCGACGTCAAATTTGCGGCGCCGACCGCACGTGGCGCCTCCACCATGGTCAAGGCCAGAGTCCGAAATCTCCTGAACGGCGCGGTCCAGGACAAGACCTTCAAAACCAGCGAGAAATTCCAAGTTCCGGACGTGGAAAAAGTGCCATCGGTCTTTCAATATATCACCGGTTCCGAATATCACTTCATGGATAACGTGGCCTACGAGGAATTCATGCTCACGGCGGAAAAACTTGGGGAACAGAAACTCTACCTCAAGGAGAACCAGGAAGTGTTGGCCCTGAAACTGAACGGCGCGGTGGTCTCGCTGGAACTTCCCGTGTATGTGGAGCTCGCGATCACAGAAACCGATCCCGTCGTCAAGGGAATCTCTGCTTCCGGAAGGTCGTTAAAAAAAGCGAGGCTCGAAACGGGGTTGGAAGTCCTGGCGCCCCTCTATGCCGAAACAGGGACCATCCTGCGTGTGAATACTGAAACCGGAGAAGTTTCCGGCCGCGCTTAAATCCTACTGGATGCCCATTCCGGCTTCGACGGGCGCGTCATCCATCGGCATATTCTCCGGAGCTCTTTCACCGGGCATAGAATCCGAATCGCCTTCAAACGCCGAAGGATCCGAATCGTTTTCGTCATCCGGGTCGACGACAACTCCCACAGGGCCTGAAGGTGCCGTGTTCGACCCCGCGGAACCAGAAGATCCCCCGAAACCTTCACTCGCCCCGCTATTGGACAACAAAGAATCCTCGGCCTCGGCATAGAGCGCCGGCATTCCCATGAGGGCAATGAGAAAAAGAGCTGAAAAAGCATAAACCATTTTTTCTTTCACGATTTTCTCCTTTTTAAAATACATTACTTGTATTGGTTAAAAGAGCTGATCTCTTCTAAAGATTTTCTTATCTTGGGAACCATTCTATCTTCCGCAGGATAACCGAGCGCGATCACGATATCGATTTTTTTATCTTTGGAAATCCGGAGCTCTTCTTTTAGCGCTTTTTCGTCGAACCAGCCCATCCAACAACTCCCGATCCCGAGTTCCTGGGCTTGCAGGATCAGATGCTCGCAAGAGATCCCGATATCCACGAGGCAATAACTCGTACTCCGGACCTGGCCGCCAAATGACGCCAGGAATTTCCCTTTTTCTGAAACCACCGCCACAAGCACCGGCGCTTCTTTGGCAAATTGATTCATCCCATAAAGACCGGAAAAGATCCGCTCCGCCACACGCTTCCGAAGCTGGGGATCATCGATCACGATGAAATGCCAGGGCTGGGAATTGCACGCTGACGGCGCGAGCCTCGCTGCCTCAAGGCATTTCAAAATATCTTCCTTCGCGATCGGCCGGTCTGCATACCGCCGGAGACTTCTACGTTTCTGGATCAGATCCTGGAATGTCATTTCGCTCCAGACATATCAATGAGCCGCTGGATCACTTCTTCGACCAGCCGGTTGGGTGTGGATGCCCCGGCCGTGATACCCACCCTGATCTCTCCTGCCGGAAGCCAGCCTGAGGTTTCAAGGGTCTCTTGAGCTCCGGTCTTCTTGTGCCGGATCTTTTCGCGTGAGAGGATCGAGGATGCATCTTCCACATGAAAAGCGGGGCAGAATTCCGAAGCGATCTCCGCCAGGTGGCCTGTGTTGCTTGACTTGTAACCCCCGATCACGAGAATGACATCCATTCTTTTCTCGCCCAGTTCACGGATCGCATCCTGCCGGTCCTGCGTTGCGGAACAGATCGTATCAAAATGACGGAAACGGTCCGGAAGTTGCGCAATACCGTAACGGGCCCCAAGAGTCTCGCGCAACATGTCCGAGATCTCGATCGATTCGCGCGACAGCATGGTCGTCTGGTTCGCGAATCCGATCTTCCCGAGATCCTTGTCCGGATCAAAACCCTCCGAGCACGCATCCTTAAAAGTTTCGAGAAACGCTTCCTTTTCTCCATTCCCCGAAATATATTTACAGACCTGCTCGGCCTGCCTCCTGTCTTTTACGACAAGATATTTCGAGGCCCGGGAACAGGTGGCGCGCGTCTCCTCATGGTCATATTTGCCGTGGATCACGGACGTAAATCCGTCCTGGCTGTAGGATTCCACACGGCGCCATACGCTCATCACCGACCCGCAGGTCGTATCCACGATCACACATCCCTTTTTCTGGAATTCCTTGAGCGCTTCTACCGGAACTCCGAAGGCAGGCATGATCACCACATCTTTTTCGGTGATCTCGGAACGCGAGGCATTATCGGTAAGGATCTTCACCCCCATCCCTTGAAGCTCTGCGTTCACACGGGGGTTATGGATGATCTCGTTGGTGAGAAAAATACGCCGGTCCGGAAAACGCGCCCGGGTTTCATAAGCAAACTCAACAGCGCGCTCCACGCCGTAACAAAAACCGAATTCCTTGGCAAGGCAGATCTCAAGACGCCCTGTTTTTAATGAGAATCCCGCAGCGCGGATTTTATCGATCAGAGGGCTGTGATAGCTTTGATCGAGCTGATGCTGAACGATCCCTTTGATCCCGAAACTTGTGCGGAAGGTTTTCCCGATTTCGGTCATGAGACCCTCGATCAGGAGGAAGTGATCTTGCGGACCGTCACTCCGGCCTGCTTCAACAGCTTGAGGGAGATCTCCAGAAACGGGTAGTTCCCCTGGTAGACAACTTCGCCGATCCCGGAATTAATGATCATCTTGGTGCACATAAGGCAGGGAGAAAAGGTTGTGTAAAGCGTGGAGCCTTTAAGGCTCACGCCGTGGTAGGCAGCTTGCACGATCGCGTTCTCTTCGCCATGCGAGCAGAGACATTCCCCGAGATCTTTCCCGGAGGCATCGATCGCATTGCAACGGGGGCAACCGCCGTCGCTACAATTCTTGATCCCACGGGGCGTTCCGTTGTAACCGGTCGAAATGATGCGTTTGTCTTTGACGATCACGGCGGCGATCTTCCGTTTCATGCAATTGGCGCGCATGGCCACGACCTTGGCGATATTCATGAAATATTCGTCCCAGTCCGGGCGTGAGGCCTTCTTGGCGAGATCGAGAAAGATCGACTTCACCTTTTCATGCATTTCCTTGAGCGGCCCGTTGTTATCAACCTGAAGATCCGCTAAAGCGATCGCCTGATCAAGCTGTTGGTCGGTTTTGCTCGAACTTTTCGCTTCCTTGGCCTCCAGCGCCTGAAAATCCTCCCACACCCGGGGATCATTCTCCCGACCGCGCTGTTTGAGACGTTCAAAACGAAGCTTTTCCGGAGCATGAATACGAACCAACGTAAAATCATTACGGCGGCGAAAAACTTGAACCTCGGCGGGATGGCGGATGGAATCGATCACATAATTTTTCTCAGGATCGAGCTTGGCGAAGATCCGCTCGGCAAGACAGCCCGGCCCTTCTTTTTCACGGAGTTCATTGCCGAGCGCAACGAGCACATCCCGTGCGATCTCCTGGCCGCGTTTTTTGGCTTCCTCGCGGAGCGCGTCAGAAAGCGAATAGTAATCAAAGCCGCGGTCTTTTAGAAAACTCGCCGCTTCCCCTTTTCCCGATCCGTTCTTACCTGTAAGGCCGATGATCATAAATTTCCTTTTTAAAGATGGACCCCGTTAGAGATAGGAAGCGTTCAAAGCGCTTCCGTCCATTCCAAAATAATTTCTAACATCTTTCTTTTTCTCTTCGCGGGGCGACCCATGAGACTATTTAATAGTTAATCTCTAACGGGGTGGATCCAAAAATCCGGCGAGTAAAAACGCCGGTCACCCGCGTGCCGTTCCACCAGAATAAGATGATGCGCGGCCTTGCCGTCTTTCATTTCAGGTGCTGCAGCGATCTCGCGAAGGGTTTCGCCGTGTTTTCCGGCCGGAGGTCTTATAAAACTGACGGACTGTTTTTCCATGCGAAAGGATGCTTCTTCAATATCCGCCACGCGAAGAGCCATGGCATAAGGTTTCTTGTCGCCGAAATGCGTGACCCAATCCAACCCGGTCTTCTCGTGAGGATGTTCCACCAGGATCGCCGGAGCGTCCCCCTTGCGGAAAACCTCCACACCGTGTCCTTTATGCTCAAGGACTTTGGCGGTGAGATCTCTTTCATACCCCATTTCCAAAAATTCGGTCGCCCTTTCCTTGAGGTGAACGGTGCGAAAAATAAAATGATCCAGCACAGGGCGAAGGCCGACCCCCACAAGCGACAGGCCGCGCGCCACAACTCGAGCTGCCGCATTCTCAAGAACAAGACCTTCAGCATATTGCATCAGGATCTGCTCAAGAACGGCGGGGGCTTTGGGACCAGCGGTGGATGGCATCTCGGGTTCCTTTAGGTTGCCTTCAAAGACGAGTTTGCCCCCGCTGCTTCACTTTGTGAAGCTAAGCGTCGGGGGCAAGCAGGAAAACTCGGAAAACTTTAAGCCCTTCTTTTTATTTCAACTTGTTCCCCGGCTTTTTCGGGGCTTCATCCTTGGAGCGAGGCGTCGCTTTGGGATTCGCCTTGAATTGAGGCGCTAGATCCGCGTTGATCTTGGCATAGGTTGCGTCCATATCCTCAGATTCAACGATCGAGCCGACAGGACATTCCGCCGCGCACGCACCGCAGGAAATACAGAGCGCGGGATCGATCACCATAAAATCTTTTCCCTGATACGTTCCGGGAAAGATCGCTTCAACGGGACAAACCCCGGCGCAGAGGCCATAACGTTCGCCGTGGCATTTCTCAGTAATAACATAAGCCATTTTAAAGTTCTCCTTGATGGGTGCTGGTTTTGAAAGAGGCCGTATTTTAACCGCTGCCTCCCCCATCGTCAATGCTTCATAAGACAGGATGCGCCCTACCCTCCAGACGGGCGATACGGTCTTCAACGGGAGGATGCGTGCTGAAAAGAGCGGACCATCCCTTGCCGGAAAGCGGATTCATAATGAAAAGATGAGCGGTTGCTGGCTGGGCATCGCGGAGTGGAAACCGTTTGGAGGTGATATCGATCTTTCGAAGCGCGCTTGCAAGATAAAGAGGTTCTTCACAGAGCTCGCTGCCGCGCCGGTCGGCTTCGTATTCCCTGGAGCGCGAGATCGCGAGCTGGATGAGCATCGCAATGAAGGGCATCAGGATCGATGCCAGGACCCATGCCAAGGGATGACCGTTATCACGCTCATCACGCTCCCCGCCCCAGAAAAACGACCACCGGAACATGGAGGCGATCAGACTGAGCGCGCCAGCCAGAGTCGCTACGATCGAGGAGAGCAAAATATCGCGGCTTAGAATATGCGCCATCTCGTGCCCAAGCACGCCGGAAAGCTCTTCCTTATTAAGAAGCCCGACGATCCCGTGCGTGATGGCGATCGCTGAATGTTTCGGATCACGCCCCGTGGCAAAGGCATTCGCCGAAGCGGACGGGAGCACATAAAGCCGCGGCATGGGAATACCGGCCTTCGCCGAAAGCTCTTTGACGATCTTGAAAACCTCGGGCGCTTCTCCCTCAGCCAGGAGTTGCGCCCGGTACATCGAAAGCACGATCCTGTCGCTAAACCAATACGCCCCGAAATTCATCAGGCACGCCAGGAAGAACGTTACCGCCATGCCGCGCTCTCCTCCTAACGCATAGCCGCAGAAAACTACTAAGAGTGTCAGAAATGCCAGGAGGAATATCGTTTTGAATAAATAACTCATCTTATGAAGAAGGCAAAGAATGAAGTTTTTGCTTCAAAAGCTTCCGGTCAATGAGTTGCGTCTTGTAGGTTGCAACTTTGATGGGAGACGCGGCTTTGCTAACCGCGATCCTGACAACCTCGTCATTCTTGGATTTGCAGAGAATGATCCCCACGGACGGGTTCTCCTGACCGAGTTTTGCCGTCTCATCCAGAGCCGAAAGATAAAACTGCATCTTCCCGACATATTCCGGTTTGAATCCGCCGATCTTTAGCTCAACCGCCACGAAGCACCTCAAAAGACGGTGAAAGAACAAAAGATCCACGAAGTAGTCCTCCCCTCCAACGCTCAACCGGTATTCCTCCCCGGCAAGCGTAAAATAACGGCCAAATTCCAGAAAGAAGGCCCTGAGTTTGTTCAGAATCGCTTTCCTCAACTCCTTTTCGCTGAAAGGATCCTTCACGCTCAAGAAATCGAGCATGTATTCATCCCTGAAATGCTCCGAAACATCCGGAGGATTTATCTGTCGGGATTTGGTAAGATCCTTTTTCGCACAACGGGTCCGTTCAAATAGGGACGAATCTATCTGCCGTTCCAATTCTCGCCGGCTCCAACGCTCCCCGGCACAGGTCCTCAGATAAAACTCTTGTTCCTCCGGTATCCGGGCATGATGCAGAATAATCAGATTATGAGACCACGGTATTTCTGCAACCAGTGGTTGCAGTTTTGACCGGCCTTCATAAGTTTCATACAATTTTTTCATCTCCCAAAGATTTCGACTTGAGAACCCTTTCATGAAAGGAAAATCCGCTCGAAGGTCCCCGGCAAGCATTTCAATAACCCCTTGTCCCCATTTGGAAGTCTCGACCCAACCATGAAGTTTTTCACCAATATCCCAATACAGGGCGATAAGCTCCTTGTTGACAGCTTTCAGCGCTGCGTATTGCGCCTCCCGGATCCGCGTTTTGATATCCCTCAGAAGGCTAGTATAGTTTCCTGAGATCTTATGCTTTTTCATGAGGAAAGGATAACATAATATTTATCTAATAACAATATTATATTGAGTAATAGTCATTCTTTGAATAAGAACAAAATTGCAGAATCCGAGGCGGGCAAAACATCTAACTACTAAGACATATCGCTGCGGCTATTACAAAATCCTTAAAATCGCCCGAACAATCAGTGACTTAGCGGGGTGTGAGCAGATCCAATCGGAGCATATCGCAGAAGCGATTCAATATCGAAGTTCGGATAGACAGTGGTATGGGTAATGCTTCTTAGGTTTTAGGTGACGGTTTTCTCTTCCTGTTTCTGAATTGGAAGAAAAACATAGCTCACAAAAGCTCCGAACAATCCTAAAAGAAATGAGAACAATCCGCCTGCTATGGTTACCTGTTTTTCCATGCTTAATTCAGAAAAAGGAACTTGACTAAGAATTGGCATCATCAGAATTCCCACCCCAAATAAAAAAAGACTCGCAACCCATCCCAGTTTTGTCGAATTACCTAGCACAACCTGGATTTCTTTGTTGCATTTTGGACATTTACACAAAGAAAGTTTCCTGTCGGCTTTCGCAAGAGGGAATGGCCCAAATGTTGGGATTCCGAGAGCCCAAAGATTTTCACGAAACACTTTAAAGGAACTAATGAAAAGGAAAAAGCTGCTAAAGAATTTATTACATGCCGGACAAAACCGCTTCCTGAACAACATGCCAAGCACTCCACCAGCAAGAACTCCCACAAACAAAGCAACCGGGATAAAAACACAAACGATAATTATAATCATTGGCTCGTTGTAAGAAGTAGAATCAGTCATGGTCTTATCGACACCCTTAAGGTTATCTTAGCTGTTGAATTATCGGCTGCCTGGGTGATGCAATTAAGTAAATTAAATGTAGGAATGGCTTTTAGCTCATCCCAACCGATGGTAACCGTCGGAACAAGCTCGGGATATTCATCAGAAGCGGATGC